>Ga0247818_10000664_pt1 | contig 21635 bp, 20 predicted proteins | sample 13C_Glucose_Day1_FD_192424 | JGI IMG/M metagenome (GOLD analysis project Ga0247818, IMG submission 192424) | Soil microbial communities from agricultural site in Penn Yan, New York, United States - 13C_Glucose_Day1 | ecosystem: Environmental > Terrestrial > Soil > Agricultural land | place... | reverse complement strand
CGTCGGCACCGCCCGGGCCGACGACCCCCAGCTGGGCGTACGCGGCATCGAGGGCGCCGTCCAGCCGCTCCGCGTGGTCGTCGACACCGGTGCCACCGCCGTACGGCCCGGGGCCCGCGTCCTCGACGGGTCCGCGCCCACCCTGGTCGCGGTCGCCGACGACGCCGAGGCCGGCCACCTCCCGGAGGAGGCCGTGCTGCGCCTCCCGCGCGCCGCCACCGGGCCCGGCCTGGACATCGACGCGCTGCTCGCCGCTCTCCACGCCCGCGGCGTCCGATCCGTACTCCTCGAAGGCGGGCCGGTTCTGGCCGGATCCTTCGTCGCCGCGGGGGCGGTCGACACCGTCGTCGGCTACCTCGCACCGGTCCTCCTCGGCGCGGGCCCCGCCGCCCTCGCCGACGCCGGAATCTCCACCATCTCCCAGGCGTTGCGCCTCGATGTGACCGAGACCGTCCGTATCGGCCCCGATCTGCGCATCACCGCCGTCCCCGTTCCTGCTCGGAAGGGAAACTGAGTGTTCACCGGAATTGTCGAAGAACTGGGTGAGGTCACAGCCGTCGAGAAGCTCGACGACGCCTCCCGTTTCCGACTGCGCGGGCCCGTCGTGACCGAGGGCGCCAAGCACGGCGACTCCATCGCGGTCAACGGCGTCTGCCTCACCGTCGTGGACCTCGGGGAGAACGAGTTCACCGCCGACGTCATGGCCGAGACGCTGGACCGCTCCAGCCTCGGCGCGCTGGCCGCCGGATCCCGGGTCAACCTGGAGCGCCCCATGGCCCTCGGCGGACGCCTCGGCGGCCACCTCGTGCAGGGCCACGTGGACGGCACCGGCCACATCGTCGAGCGCAAGGTCTCCGAGAACTGGGAGCTCGTCACGGTCTCCCTGCCCGCCGGCCTGGCCCGCTACGTCGTGGAGAAGGGCTCGATCACCGTCGACGGCGTGAGCCTGACCGTGGTGGACGCGGGACCGGACTTCTTCACGATCAGCCTCATCCCCACCACCCTCGCGCTGACCACGCTCGGCCTCAAGCAGCCGGGCGACCCGGTCAACCTCGAGGTGGACGTCCTCGCGAAGTACGTCGAACGGCTGCTCGCCCACGGTGGCGGCCCCGGAGCCGGGGAGCCGGTCGCATGAGCGCCCTGCACTGGCTGAACTCGGAGGCGTTCAGCGCCTTCGGGCAGCACATCATCTGGTCGGACATGATCGGCAACACGGTCGGCCTCATCGCGCTGGCCCTCGGCTGGCTCCGCTCGGTCTGGACCTGGCCCGCCCAGCTCCTGTCCGGCGTCGTCCTGGTCGCCGCCAACGTCTCCGTCCAGCAGGCGGGCAGCGTCGGCAAGCAGCTGATCGTCGTCGCCGTCGCCGTCTGGGGCTGGCAGCAGTGGACCCGCGGCAGGAAGCAGGCGCAGGACGGTTCCATCGCCGTGCGCTTCGCCACCTGGCGCGAGCGCGGTTACCTGCTGGGCGGCGCCGCGCTGGGGACCCTCGCGGTCGGCGGGCTGTTCACGGCCTTCCCGTCGCTCTCCTGGAGCCCGTGGGCGGACGCCTACATCTTCGCCGGAACCCTCGTGGCGATGATCGCCCAGGCGCGCGGCATGGTCGAGTTCTGGTTCGCGTGGCTGCTCGTCGACCTCGTCGGCGTACCGCTCAACTTCCACAGCGGACTCGCCTTCTCCGGTCTCATCTACGTCGTCTACGGCGCCCTCGTCCTGTGGGGCATGCGCGACTGGTGGCTGCGTACGCGGACACCCGCTCTGGAAGGAGCCACGGCATGACTGCCCAGCCCACCTGGTTGCACGACCGGACCCTCGAAGACCTCTCGCTGGACCCCGTGGAACAGGCGATCCGCGACATCGCCGCCGGACGGCCCGTCGTGGTCGTCGACGACGAGGACCGGGAGAACGAGGGCGACCTCGTCATCGCCGCCGAGAAGGCGACCCCCGAGATCATCGCCTTCATGATGAGTGAGTGCCGTGGCCTGATCTGCGCCCCCATGGAGGACGAGGAGCTGGAACGCCTCGAACTCCCGCAGATGGTCACGCACAACACCGAGTCGATGAAGACCGCCTTCACCGTCTCCGTGGACGCCTCCGCCGAGCACGGGGTGACCACCGGGATCTCCGCGGCCGACCGGGCCACCACGCTCAGGATGCTGGCGGGCGGCAGGGCCGTCCCCGGCGACTTCGTACGCCCCGGCCACATCTTCCCGCTCCGGGCCCGCCCCGGCGGCGTCCTCGTCCGCAACGGCCACACCGAGGCCGCCGTCGACCTGGCCCGGCTCGCCGGACTGCGTCCCGCCGGGGCCATCGTCGAGATCGCCGGCGAGGACGGCGTGATGCTGCGGCTGCCCGAGCTCGTCCCCTTCGCCCGCAAGCACGGCCTCACGATCATCTCCATCGAGGACCTGATCAGCTACCGCCGCAGCGCCGAGCCCACCGTGCGCCGGGAGGCCGAGGTCCGGCTGCCCACCAGCTTCGGCGCGTTCACCGCGTACGGCTACCGCTCCGTCGTCGACGGCGTCGAGCACGTCGCACTCGTGCACGGCGACATCGGCGACGGCCGGGACGTCCTCGTCCGGGTCCACTCCGAGTGCCTGACCGGCGACATCTTCCAGTCCCAGCGCTGCGACTGCGGGCCCCAGCTGCACACCTCCATGGAACGCATCACGGCCGAGGGCCGCGGGGTCGTCGTCTACCTGCGCGGCCACGAGGGCCGCGGCATCGGACTGCTGTCCAAGCTGCGCGCCTACGAGCTCCAGGAGCGCGGCTCCGACACCCTCGACGCCAATCTGGAACTCGGCCTGCCCGCCGACGCCCGGGACTACGCGGCGGGCGCCCAGATCCTGAGCGACCTCGGTGTACGGACCCTGCGCCTGATGACGAACAACCCGGACAAGACCGCCGCGCTCGTGCGGTACGGACTCGAGATCACCGGACGCGAACCGATGCCCGTCCAGGCCGGTGAGCACAACCTGCGCTACCTGCGCACCAAGCGGGACCGGATGGGGCACGACCTGCCCTGGCTCGACGCCACCGCGTCCGCCTGCGGCAACCAGTAAGCACCGACCCACACACGAACGCGCGAACACACAGGAGAGACATGAGCGGCAAGGGCGCACCCGAACTGTCCGTACGCAACTGCGGAGACCTCCGGGTGGCGGTGATCGCGGCCCAGTGGCACGAGAAGGTCATGGACGGACTCGTCGACGGGGCCCTGCGCGCCCTGCACGACCTCGGGATCGACGAGCCGACGCTGCTCCGGGTCCCCGGCAGCTTCGAGCTCCCGGTCGTGGCCAAGGTCCTGGCCGGCCGCGGCTACGACGCGATCGTCGCCCTCGGAGTGATCATCCGCGGCGGCACCCCGCACTTCGAATACGTGTCCCAGGGCGTCACCAACGGCCTGACCCAGGTCACGGTCGACACCGGAGTGCCCGTCGGCTTCGGCGTGCTCACCTGTGACAACGAGGAACAGGCCCTGGACCGGGCCGGACTCGAGGGATCCCACGAGGACAAGGGCCACGAGGCGGTCACCGCGGCCGTGGCCACCGCCGCCACGCTGCGCACCGTCAGCGAACCCTGGCGCTGAGCGGCACTCCGGGACCCCGTATTCTAAGGACCATCATGGCCAACAAAACCTTCGAAGAGCTCTTCGCCGAGCTCCAGCTCAAGGCCGCCGACGGCGACCCCTCCACCTCCCGCACCGCCGAGCTGGTGGGCAAGGGCGTGCATGCCATCGGCAAGAAGGTCGTCGAGGAGGCCGCCGAGGTCTGGATGGCCGCCGAATACGAGGGCAAGGAAGCGGCGGCCGAGGAGATCTCCCAGCTGCTGTACCACGTCCAGGTGATGATGGTCGCCCGCGGGATCTCCCTCGACGACGTCTACGCCCACCTCTGAGCACACCCCCGCACGTCCCGGAACTCCCTCCGCACAAAGGAAACCTGACCTCATGCTGCGCATCGCCGTCCCCAACAAGGGTGCAATCTCCGGGCCTGCGATGGCGATGCTCCATGAGGCGGGCTACCGGCAGCGCAAGGAGTCCAAGGAACTGGTCCTCGTCGACCCCACGAACGAGGTCGAGTTCTTCTACCTGAGGCCCCGGGACATCGCGATCTACGTGAGCTCGGGGCGGCTGGACATCGGCATCACCGGCCGTGACCTGCTGCTGGACTCCGGTGCCGAGGCCGAGGAGATCCTCCAGCTCGGCTTCGCCCGGTCCACCTTCCGCTATGCCACGAAGCCCGGCACGGCCACCGGCCCCAAGGACTTCACCGGCATGACGATCGCCACGTCCTACGAGGGCATCGTGGCGAAGCACCTCGCCGACGAGGGCGTCGAGGCCTCCGTCGTGCACCTCGACGGCGCCGTCGAGACCGCCATCGAGCTCGGCGTCGCGCAGGTCATCGCCGACGTCGTCGAGACCGGCACCAGCATGCGCAACGCGGGCCTGGAGATCATCGGCGAGCCGATCATGAAGTCGGAAGCCGTGGTGATCCGCCGCAAGGGCGCCCCCGACGACGACCCGAAGGTGCAGCAGTTCCTGCGCCGTCTGCAGGGCGTCCTGGTGGCCCGCAGCTACGTGATGATGGACTACGACTGCCGGGTCGAGCACCTGGAGCGCGCCGTCGCGCTCACCCCCGGGCTGGAGTCGCCGACCATCTCCCCGCTGCACCACGAGGGCTGGGTCGCCGTCCGCTCCATGGTCGCCTCGAAGGAGGCCCAGCGGATCATGGACGACCTCTACGAGCTCGGCGCGCGCGCCATCCTCACGACGGCCATCCACGCCTGCCGCCTCTGACGGTCGTGCACGCCCGTCGCCTCCGACGGTCATCCACTCCCGCCGGCGGCTCCCGACGGCAGGACCACGAGCACAGCTAAGGACGACAGCGCCGCCATGTCCTCTCCCGCACCCCGGGCTCCCGAACTCCCCGCCCTTCCGGCCACCTTCAGGCCCACCCTCACCCGGGTGGTCCTCCTGGCCGTGGGGGCGGCGATGTTCGTCGTCATCACCGCCGTCGCGTTGACCCTGGAGAAGCTGGGCCCGGGGGAGCGGACCAGCTTCGTCTTCGTCGCTCTGCTCTTCTTCGGCGTCCTCGCCCTGCTCAGCAGGCCCCGCGTCACGGCCGACGCGACAGGTGTGACGGTCGTCAACATCACCCGGACGCGCCGGCTGGCCTGGGCGGAGATCGTGCGCGTCAACCTGCGGGCCGGTGACCCGTGGGTCTTCCTCGACCTCAGCGACGGCACCAGCATGCCCGCCCTCGGCATCCAGCCGGGAATCGCCAAGGAACGGGCCGTCACGGACGCCCGGGCCCTGCGCGCGCTCGTCGAATTCCACGGCAGCGGAGTGAACAACGCCACGGAGAACGGCTGAGCCCCCTGCCCCGTTCGGCCCGATCCCGATTATTCTGGGACCGGTGGCGCACCGGGTGCGCCCCGCCCCGCACCAGAAGGCCCCAGAGGCCCGCGGGGCACATTCCTGCGACCCAAGGAGTGACTCCCTCCAGCAATGGACGGATCGTCCGGTAGTACCTGCGCCGCCCTCTCCCCGGAGGCGGCGGCATGACCACCCCCCTGTTGCTGCTCCTCGCGGCATTCCTTCTCATCCTCGCCAACGGGTTCTTCGTGGCAGCCGAATTCGGGCTCGTCACGGTGGAACGGCCGGACGCCGAACGCGCCGCCGCCGAAGGCGACCGCCGGGCCCGTACCGTCGTCGCCGCCCTGCGTGAACTCTCCTTCCAGCTCTCCGGCACCCAGCTCGGCATCACGATCACCTCGCTGGTCGTGGGCATGCTCGCCGAACCGGCGCTCGCCCAGCTGCTCGCCGGACCGCTCACCGCCACCGGACTGCCCCGAGGGGCCGTTCCCGGCGTCAGCGTCGTGATCGGCATGCTGTTCGCCTCCGCCGTCCAGATGGTGATCGGCGAGCTCGTGCCGAAGAACTGGGCGGTCTCCCGGCCGCTCCAGGTCGCCCGGTTCGTCGCGGGTCCCCAGCACCGCTTCTCCACCCTCCTGCGACCGGTGATCACCGCTCTGAACACCGTGGCGAACCGCCTCGTCCGGCTGCTCGGTGTCGAGCCCACCGAGGAACTCGCCTCGGCGAGGACCCCGGGCGAGCTCGTCTCCCTGGCCCGGCACTCCGCCGAGGCCGGAACCCTGGAGCAGGACACCGCCGACCTCTTCGTACGGACGCTGTCCCTCGCCGGTCTCACCGCCCAGCACGTCATGACCCCGCGGGTGAAGGTCAGCGCGCTGCAGGTCTCGGCGACCGCGGCGGACGTCCTCAACCTCACGCGCGCCACCGGGCTGTCCCGCTTTCCGGTCTACCGGGACCGCATCGACGAGGTCGTCGGCATGGTCCACCTCAAGGACGCCCTGGCCGTCCCCTCCCAGGACCGGCTGCGCGCCCCGGTGAGCCGGATCGCCGTGGCGCCGCTCCTGGTGCCGGAGACACTGCCCGTCGAACAGCTGCTCCAGCGGCTGCGCAGCGAGCAGCCGATCGCCGTGGTGGTCGACGAGTACGGCGGCACCGCCGGTGTCGTCACCCTGGAGGACATCGTCGAGGAGCTCGTCGGCGAGGTGAGGGACGAACACGACGCCGAGGGCGACGACCGTCCCGAGCTGACGTCCGTCGTCGCCGAGGACGGACGCGCCGGCTGGGACGTCGAGGGCAGCACCCGCGTGCTGACCCTGCGCAGGATAGGCCTCGACGTACCCGAGGGGCCTTACGAGACCGTGGCGGGGCTGGTCGCCGACCTGCTGGGACGCATCCCCGCTCCCGGTGACCGGTCCGAGCTCCCCGGCTGGCGGATCTCGGTCCGCCAGGTCGGCCACTACCGTGCCGAGCGGGTCCGCTTCGTCCGCCTGACGGACATACCGGTATCGCCGGACGGACTGCCGGAACGGTCCGAAGGCCCCGAGCGGCTCACCCAGGACCTCCTGGAGGCCGTGCGATGAGCCTCGTACAGCTGATCTTCGCCGCACTCCTCGTGCTGGCGAACGGCTTCTTCGTCGGTGCCGAGTTCGCGCTCGTCTCCGTACGCCGCAGTCAGGTCGAACCCCTCGCGGCAGCGGGGTCGAGCCGGGCCAGGCAGGTGCTGCACGGCCTGGAGAACCTGCCGCAGATGATGGCCGCCGCACAGTTCGGTATCACCGTCTGCTCACTCACCCTGGGTGCCGTCGCCGAGCCGACCGTCGCCCACCTGCTGGAGCCGGTCTTCCACGCGGCACATCTGCCCGAGGGACTCGTGCACCCGCTCGGCTTCGCGGTCGCCCTCGTCTCCGTGGTCTTCCTCCACCTCGTCATCGGCGAGATGGTCCCGAAGAACCTGGCGATGGCCGCCCCCGAGAAGACCGCGATGTGGCTCAGCCCCGGCCTGGTCGGGTTCGCCCGGCTCTGCCGGCCCGTCACCTCCGCGCTCGGGGCCTGCGCCCGGATCGTGCTCAGGCTCTTCAAGGTCGAGCCGAAGGACGAGGTGGAGGCCGTCTTCACCAGCGAGCAGCTCAACCGGCTGGTCGAGGACGCGGGGCTGGCCGGCCTCCTGGAACCGGAGGCGCAGGAACGGCTCGGGGACGCACTGGAACTGGGCAGCAGGCCCGTGACCGACGTGCTGCTCGGCCGGGCGTCCCTGGTGACGGTCGATCCGTCCGTCACCCCCCGCCGCATCGAGGAACTGACCGTACGCACCGGTTACTCACGCTTTCCCGTCTGCGCGGAGGGCGGTGGCTTCATGGGCTACCTGCACGTCAAGGACGTCCTGGAGCTGGAGGACGCCGACCGTGCCGTACCGCAGCAGATCTGGCGCCCCATGGCCACCCTCCGGGCCGAGCTCCCGCTCGACGACGCCCTGACGGTGATGCGCCGGGCCGCCACCCACCTCGCCCAGGTCGCGGACGCGTCCGGCAAGGTGCTCGGCCTGGTCGCCATGGAGGACGTCCTGGAGATGCTCGTGGGCGAGGTCCGCGACCCCGCCCACCGCGTCGCGGTGCCCCGCCGCACACCGGAGGCACCGAAGGCCATGGCTCCGCTGGGGTAGGTCCCGCCGAGCCGGTCACGTCCGCCGCCGGGCGGTCCCTCAGGGGCCGTCCGGCGGCTTCGTCCTCACAGCGCCCCGGGCTCCGGCGTCCCCCGGTCCACGGGCCCCCGCCCGGACAGCACCTCGCCGTACGCCTGCATCAGGTCGGGCAGCCGCAGTGTGGCCAGATCGTCCCGGGTCGGCGCCGCGGTGTATCCCGACAGCCGCAGATCGCGGTAGGCGCAGCTCTTCTCGTACAGGGTGCGCAGGAAACGGCCGTTGCCCAGCTCGTCGATCCACCCCTGGTCGACCACGTGCCCGCTGATGCTGCGCAGCTCGTCGAGCGACTCCTCGTCCCACACGTCGTCGTTGTCGGCCGCCAGCACCCCGCCGATCGCGGTGAGTTCGAGGGGCCGGTAGCTCGGGAAGTCGACCCGCGTGGTGAAGCGTGAGGAGAGACCGGGGTTGGTGGACAGCAGCCGGTCCATGCCCTCCGGGTAGCCGGCGAGGATGACGACGAGATGGTCCCTGTTGTCCTCCGCCCGCTTGAGGAGGACCTGAAGCGCCTCGTCGCCGTAGGCATCGCCCTTGGTGTAACCGGAGTTGGACAGGCTGTACGCCTCGTCGACGAACAGCACCCCGCCGAGTGCCGAGTCGATCAGCTCGTTCGCCTTCACGGCGGTCTGCCCGAGGAACTCGCCCACCAGATCGGAGCGCTGGGCCTCCACCAGGTGGTCGCCGCCGAGCAGACCCAGTGCGTAGAACACCCGGCCCAGAATGCGGGCGACCGTGGTCTTGCCCGTCCCGGACGGTCCGGAGAAGACGAAGTGACGCTTCGGGGGCTGCACCGGCAGGCCCTGCTCCGCACGCAGGCGCGCCATGTTCAGCTGGGCGGAGAGTGCTTTGACCTGCCGCTTCACCGGTTCGAGCCCGACCATGCGCTCCAGCTCCGCCAGCGCCTTCGCGAGCATCGCGGGATCGCTCGGCCCCGCGGGGAAGACGGCGGTCCGTGGTGCGCCCCGTTTCGTCCGCGTCGCGTCGCCGCCGGGCCCGGAGGACGGCACCGCGGTACCGGGAAGGACCTGCGGGTCGCCGCCGAGCCAGGGCTCACGGCCGTCCGCCAGGTCGGTGTCGAGCGCCGTGTCGCCGTCCGCCCGTGCCTCCACGCCCGTGCCGTCCGCGCCGAAACCGGCCAGCGAGACCGCGGCGAGGTCGACCGCCTCGTCGTATCCGTCCCCCTCGGAGATGGCCGCGAGCCGGGCCGAGGTGTCCATGAAGGCCGGGTCCACGCGGTGCACCGCCCGGTACAGGGGCAGGGCCGCCGCGCTGCGGCCGGTGCCCTCGTGCGCCCGCGCCAGCCAGTAGCGCAGCTCCTTGCGCTGCGGCTGTTCACTGCGGCAACGCATCAGGGCGGCCGAGAGGAAGGGCTCCGCCTGCCCGTACATCTCCAGGCGCACCCGGGCCATGCCGCCGAACAGTCCCGCCTCGATGCCGAGCAGCGGATCGTCCACCAGATGTTCCGTGGTGCGCACGAGCTGCTCCCAGTCCTTGACCAGATAGGAGCGGCAGGCGTGCAGGAAGCGCACCTGGGGATCGGTGTCGACGGGCGGCAGGCCGGCCAACGCCCGGTCCAGCTCCGGGACATGACGGCCGTCGAGCCAGTGCGAGGCGTGCGCGAGCAGGAGGTCGCGAGGGCTCTCCAGCACCGGCTGCACCCACCAGCCGAGCCAGTACCACGAGTTGAGTGTGCGACGGTGGCGCGTGCGCTGCTCACCGAAGCGGTCCCGATGGCGGAACATGCGTAACAGCGCCGTGGTCGTGTCGATCCGCAGCGCGTGCAGGCCCAGCCAGCCGTCCGCCATGCCGGGATCGAGACGTACCGCGGCTCTGAACTCCTCCTCGGCCTGCGGGTACGCGCCCATCGTGTAGGCGTCCACCCCGCGCAGCCAGGCAAGGTCGGCCGGGGCCTGCGTGCCCGGCGTGCCGATGTCCATCAGGTCCCCCACAAACCGAGCCCCCAGAATGTCCCGCCCGCACAGCATGCCCAGCACGGCACGCCTAATCACCGCGCCGTGGACGGGAATTGACCACATCCGAGACGCATCGTACCTGTACAGGGAGTGAGCGGTTAAGTACGTAACCGGCGCCTCGGGGGCGGTGACCCAGGGTGAGCGGGAGGCCTGTGCGGAGGGCGCGGGAGGGCAGAACGAAGCCCCCGGTCACGGGGGAACAACCGGGGGCTTCGCGTCCGTGTGGGCTCCGAGAAGCCGCACATCGAGAACGTAAGACCTGTACGGCCCCTCGGTCAAGCCGAGTTGAGGTTCGTGCGGGTGCTTTTCCCGTCGGTGGAGACGGTGCCCTTCAGGCTTCACCGTCCGTGACGAAATGACTCGCCCCCGCTGTCGCGTGAGGCCCTTCCAGCCACTCGTATCCCTCAGGTACCCGCCGTATCACCGCATCGGCGAAGGGGAGCGAGGGATCACCGGCGAAATGGCGCTGCTCCGCGACGGTCCAGCCGTCCCAGAACTCCGAGAGCCCCGGGCCGTCACGCAGCCGCCCCTGCTCCCAGGACGCCGCGCTGTCCCCCTCGATCCACAGCAGTGCCGCGAGGAACGGCCGCACCGAGGAACGGCCGGCCCCCACTCCCTCGACCAGGAGCACGGGGGCCGGATCCAGCGTCCGCGGCGGCCCGAAGCGCCGGGCCGTCCAGTCGTACGGGAGATACCGGGCCGGCTCCCCGCGCGAGAGGGGGTCCAGGACCTGCGCCCGGAGCCGGCCGGTCCAGCCGAAGAGCTCCTCGTGCGTGGCCAGGTCGTCCAGCCGCAGTACCGGCGCGTCCCCGAGCGCGGTGGCCAGGCGGCCGGCGAACGTGCTCTTGCCGGACCCCGCGTGACCGTCGACCGCGATCAGCCGTACGGGCCCGCAGGACGGAGGGAGGGCGCGCAGCCGGCGCGCGTGGTCCGCCAGGTCGGTCATGTCCTCCACCCTACGAGACCGGGCCGAGCGGCTCCGGGCACGCGCAGGTCACGTCAGTGGACCAGACCAATATTGCTGTCGCGGCACGGGTCGAATGTCTGGCCGGAACCGGTCCCGACCCGCGATAGTTGGGCCACCGATCGGCACCCGCAGCCCCAATCCGTTCAACGACCGGGGGTCTCGCCCATGACCAGACCGACTTCACGCAGGACCGTGCTCACCGCCGCGCTCGCGGCCGGGGCAGGCGCCGTCGCCGCCGCAGGACCGGCGGGCGCGGCCCCTTCCCGGACCTCCTCGTCCCAGGCGGCATCCTCTCTCGTGGACAACCGATTCTGGACCACCCACACCGACTGGCGCTGCGGCTCCACGGCAGGGACCCGCGCGGTCCCCGGCCGCCGGCCCGGCCTGGTGATCTCCACCCCCGCCGGAAGCACCGACTACACCGACCCGCACACCGGCACGACCACCACCTGGGAGTACGCGAGCTGGACCTCCCCGGTCCATCGCCCGGCCGTCCCCGCCACCGAGGTGATCGCCTCCTGGAACGCCGCCACCCCGGAGGGCACCTGGATCCAGGTCGAGCTGCGCGGCAGCTACTCGGACGGCACGGACACCCCCTGGTACGTCATGGGCCGCTGGGCCTCGGCCGACACGGACATCCGGCGTACCTCCGTCGACGACCAGACGGACGGGAAGAGCACCGTCTGGACCGACACCTTCTCGGTCGACGACGCGGCGAGCGGACTGCGACTGGTCGCGTACCGGCTGCGGCTCACCCTCCACCGGACACCCGGCACCCGCCTCACCCCCACCGTCCACCGCGTCGGCGCCATGGCCTCGGACGTCCCCGACCGCTTCACCGTCCCGGCCAGCACGCCCGGTGCCGCCCGTGAGCTCGCGGTGCCCCGCTACTCGCAGAACGTCCACGTGGGGGAGTACCCCGAGTACGACAACGGGGGCGAGGCCTGGTGCAGCCCCACCTCCTCGCAGATGATCATCGAGTACTGGGGCCGAACCCCCACCCCCGAGGACCTGTCCTGGGTCAAGCCGGGCCTCGCCGACCCGCAGATCTGCCACGCGGCCCGCTACACCTTCGACTACCAGTACGAAGGCTGTGGCAACTGGCCCTTCAACGCCGCCTACGCGGCGACGTACGAGGACATGAACGCAGCGGTCACCCGGCTCGGATCACTGACCGACCTGGAACAGCTGGTCGCCGCCGGCATCCCGGTCATCACCTCGCAGTCGTTCTTCAAGGGCGAGCTCACGGGAGCGGGTTACGGGACGTCAGGACACCTGATGACGGTCATCGGCTTCACGGCCGACGGCGACGTGATCGCCAACGACCCCGCCTCGCCGTCCAACGACGCGGTGCGCCGGGTCTACCGGCGGCGGGAGTGGGAGACGATCTGGCTGAGGACGAAGCGGTACGACGCGAACGGCGCGGTCAGGGGCGGCACGGGCGGGGTCTGCTACGTCTACTGGCCGGTCGACCCGAGTGCGCGTCAGCGCCGCGTCCTGAGGTCGCTCGGGCTGGTCTGAGCGTGCGGGAGGGCCGGGGCGCGCAGCCCAGGAGGCGAGCGCGCCCGGCCGTCCTGCGGGAGCCGTCCTCGGGGCAGTGCCCGCTCACCCGAGGACGGCGGGCACGGGAGTGGCCTGAGCTGCGGGGGCCCGGCGCGGGGTACCGCAGGGGCGCCAGGCAGACTCGGCGTGTTGTAGTTCCACCACCAGAGGATGATCCACGCATGATTACGCTCAGCAAGGAAGACGGCCCGGCGGACCTGGACGGCGTCACCCACCTGTCCATAGGCGTGTCCTGGGACCCCACGGCCGGGAGCAGCGGAGGGGTCATGGGCATGCTCCGCCGCAAGACCGGCACCGACCTCGACCTGATCGCCATCGCCATGCAGGGCGCGGACCCGGTGCGTCTGGCGGGCCTCGACTCGCTGGACCCCATGGGCAACGGCTCCCTGGTCCACAGCGGCGACAACCAGACCGGGCGCGGCGACGGTGACGACGAGACGGTCACGGTGGAGTTCTCGCGCGTCCCCACCAACATCACGTCGATCGTGTTCGTCGCCGCGGCCTTCAAGAAGGGCAGCTCCTTCCAGAAGGCCCGCAACATCAGCTTCAAGGTCTACGACGGGACCGGCGGCACCACCCAGCAGGTGGCCGACATCTGGCCCAGCCTGCTGACGCAGGACAACGGCTGCGCCGTGGCGAAGGCCGTGCGGGTCGGGGGCTCGTGGAAGCTCGAAGTGATCAATGCGACCGGGAAGATCAAGCCGGGTGACGAGCACGCCCTGATGCGCTTCGCGATCAGCAAGTAGGCCTGTGGCCGGGGGCACCCCCCGGCCTCTGCGGCGGCGGCAGGCGCCGACCCGGGCACACGCTGCTCGACGGCGCCCGTCGCGCCGAGTTCCTGCTCCGCCCGCCGCTGGTACGCCGCTGCCACCGGAGCGTACGGCCTGCCCTGGCATCCGTCTTCGCGGGCATCCGTGCCACGCCGGGTACGTCACCCGCCTACATCGCGGGGACGACATCTCGGGGGATCGTCCCGGCGCGGTACCGCACGGGGTTCCGGAGGACGACGCGCGCCGACCGGGGCCGCTCGTAACGTTCATCCGGCCGGCCCGGCCCCGACGAGTCGCCGGATCACCGTACCGGTGCTCGGGATCCGAGCCACGAGCGCGCCCTCACGACGGTCCGCCCCGCGCGACGCGGCGCGGGCCGGAACACGAGGAGTCGCCGGGACGGGGTCGGCACCCACGCCCGCCCGAGCAGAGAACGGACGACTCCATGACCCATGCCTTCCTCCGTCGTGGCCTGACCGCCGCCACCGCGTTACTGACGCTGGCCGTCGCCATGGGCGCGCCTCCCGCCGCGGCGACCGGGGAATCCGGCGACGCACCCCGCCTGCCCGCACCGACCGGCTCCCGTGCGGTCGGCACCACGTCCCTGCACCTGACGGACGACTCCCGCCCCGACCCCTGGGCCGCCGGGGTGGACGTGCGGGAACTCATGGTCTCCCTGTGGTACCCCACGGTGTCCCCGAACGGGCGGCGTGCGCAGTACATGACGCCGACGGAGTCGCATCTGCTCCTCGAGGACGGGGGCATCACCGGCCTGGAGCCGGACGTGCTGAGCACGACACGGACGAACGCCTTCGCCGGAGCCCGCCCGGCCGGGGCGCCCCGCGGCCTTCCGCTGGTCGTGCTGTCACCCGGCTTCGCCAAGCCGCGCACCACACTGACGGCACTCGCCGAAGACCTCGCGAGCCACGGCTACGTGGTGGCCGCGATCGACCACACCTACGAGAGTGTCGCCACCACCTTCCCGGACGGGCGCGTCGCCACCTGCGCGGCCTGCGACCTCCCGCACGACGAAGCGTTCTGGGACCGGCTGGTCACGAGCCGGGCCACCGACATCTCGTTCGTACGGGACGAACTGACAGGCGGGAACACGCACTGGGACGGCGCGCGTCTCGTCGCCCCGTCGCGCGTCGCCGTGGCGGGCCATTCCGTCGGCGGCGCGAGCGCACTGCCGTCGCTGCTCGCCGATTCCCGGATACGTGCCGGGATCGACATCGACGGCACGACCCAGGTCCCGGTACCGGACAGCGGCCTGTCCAGGCCGTTCCTGTTCCTCGGAAGGCAGTCCCAGTACACCCCGGGCAGCGGTGGCGGTGCGGTCGCCACGTGGGAGCGCGACTGGCGACACCTGACGGGGTGGAAGCGGTGGCTCGTGGTGTCCGGAGCCGAGCACGCCTCGTTCACCGATGTCGGCCTGCTGGCGGAGCAGTTGGGGATCGACATCGGTGCCGGCCTCCCGGCCGCCCGGGTCTCCGAGATCGTCCGCAGATACACCCGTGCGTTCCTGCAGCAGCACCTGCGCCACCTGCCCCAGCCCCTTCTGGACAAGCCCTCCGCCCGATACCCGCAGGTCCTGTTCTGCGCCCCTGAGAGCGGCACCTGCGTCTGAGGGCCGATCCGAACCGGCGCGCACGGCGTAGGAACGGCGTGCGCGCCGGACGGCTCTCCCCGTCCACGGCGCGATTCCGCGCAGTTCCGTGAAATGGCCGGTTCCGGTCCGCCGGGAATCGTACCGCTCGGGCATTGCGCATTCCGGAGGGAGCAGATGATGTGTGCGGGCTTCCCTGTCGGGCGCGAGATCTGCCGTGAGCGCCGATCGGTACGCGTTGTTGAATTCTTGCTCAACGCTCCGGAATGTGTGCACGCATTATTCCCCGCGCCATACGGATTTCAGCATCGATATCCGGACCTTGACTCCGTGCCGCACCTTTGCCCAGGGCTCTGGTCCTGCGGGTGTTCCTGGCCGGGTTCCAGGCCGTACGGTAGCGATCATGAATATGTCCTTCCGGCGGATTTCCGCTTCCGATGCCGACTCCCTGATCCGCTTTCTGACCAGCGAGGACTGGCCGTTCCACGTCGTGAGCCAGGTGGACCGGGAGACCGCCGGCCAATGGGTCACCGAGGGTCGCTTCGAGAGCGAGGAGAACAGGAGTTTCTGGGTGGTCGACGACGGGGCTGCGGTCGGCCTGGTGCGTCTCATGGACCTCGGGGACGCCACACCGCTGTTCGACCTGCGGCTGCGCGCCGCTGACCGCGGCCGTGGGGTCGGGGCCGTGGCGGTCGCGTGGCTGACCAGGTATCTCTTCGAGGAATTCCCCGACGTACGGCGTATCGAGGGCACGACCCGGCAGGACAACCGTGCGATGCGACGGGTCTTCGTGCGCTGCGGCTACGCCAAGGAGGCCCACTACCGGGATGCCTGGCCGTCGTCCGGCGGCGAGGTCCACGACGCGGTCGGATACGCGGTTCTGCGCCGCGACTGGCTGTCCGGGGAAGTGACCGCCCCGCAGTGGAATGACGAGCCCTGCGAATAGAACGGGTTTTTCTGCTACAGAATGGCGAACGCGTTCCCTTTCTCCCGCGCTCCGCATATCACCCCTTGTCCGTCCGGTAAATGCTGTCGTACTCTCGCCGAGAACTGCCGGCAACGTCGCTCTGGAGGCGAACATGGCTGACAACACCGCAAGGAATACCGAGGAGCAGGAATTCCCCGAGGTGGAGGTCAAGGTCTCACCCGTGGCCGAGAGGGCGCGGGCGACCTTCGCCAAGACGCACAATCGTGCGGGCGTTCCCGACTTCACCCAGATGTTCGGTGACTCGGTGAAGTAGGGATCGAGGGTTCCGCGTGCACCGGACCGGCCGGGTCCGGTGCACGCGGAACCCGTTTCTGCGGCCCTTTCACGAATGGCGCTGTTCGGCGGCGACTAGGGAGACATCGGGATCATGACTGCACCCGCCTCGGAACTCGGCCGGGCACTGGCGGCCGCGTTCGGCCCCGACTTCGTGGGGAAACACCTCAGCACCGACGTGGTGCTCCGGCATCTCGATCCGGAGATGATCCAGGAGCACTTCTCCTGGCGCGATCTCAACGAGATCCTCTCCCGCGGCCGCGTCGAACCGGCCGAGCTGAAGCTGTGCACCGGAGGCAGTTCCCTGCCCGAGCACGCGTACACGGTGACGCGGGCGGGCCACCGCGTGGTGGACCTGACCCGGACGTTCTCGCTCATGCGGTCCGGGGCCAGCCTCGTCATCGACTCGCTGGACCGGATCCACCCCGCCGTACGCGCCGCGACCGACGACGTCATGCGCATGGTCGGTGAGACCGCCTCCTGCAACCTCTTCGTCACCTTCGACGACGCGCAGGCCTTCGCCAGCCACTTCGACGAGGTGGACACCTTCGTCCTCCAGGTGCTCGGCACCAAGAGCTGGCAGGTGCACGGGCCTTCGGAGGAACACCCCCTCCCGGAGTACGGCGACAGCGACCCCGCCCGCTGCCCGGAGGCCGTGCTCTTCGAGCGGACGCTGGAGCCGGGCGACGTGATCCATGTGCCGCGCGGGTGGTGGCACACGGTGCGCGGGGGCGGCGAATCCAGCCTGCATCTGACCTTCGCCTTCACCCGGCGCACCGGCTACGACTGGCTCCGCTGGGTGGCGTACCGGGCTCTGGACAGCACCGACGTACGGGAGAGCCTGGCCCGCGCCGGGAGCCCGGAGGAGCAGCGTGCGCAGGCCGAGCGGCTCGTCACGGCGTTCGTGAACGAGGCGAAGGCGCTGACGCTGCGGGACTTCTTCGACGCCGAGCGGCGCAGGAGCGGGGGCCGGGACACCGCCTGCCTGCCCTGGGACGTACTGAAGGCGCGCCCCTCGGCCGGGACGTTCGTCGAACTGGCCACCGTGCAGGCGCCCCTGATGGAAATCAGAGGAGAGCGGCTGGTACTCACCGCCGCCGGCCAGGAGTTCGTCCTGCCCGCCGTCCACCGGGAGGCCTGCGAGACGCTCGTCCGGGCACGACGCGTCGGCACGGCCGAACTCGCCGAACGGTCGGGTACCTCCCCGGCCGCCGTCTCCGCCCTGGTCTCCGCATTGCTCCGGGCCCGCCTGGTCACCGTCACCGACGGCCCCGCCGGACCGGCCGAAGGGTGGCGGGCCTCGTGAGCCACCCCTCGATCCGGCCGGGTGCCGGCGCCCTGGGGCTGCCCGCGGCCGACGTCGGCCCCGTCCTGTCCGGTTCCCTGACGGCCGAGGCGGTGATCATGGGCCTTCCGTTCGACGCCGGAGTGACGGGGGTGCCGGGCCAGCGCCACGGCCCCGAGATCTTCCGCAAGCTGAGCCCGGGGCACGACTGGAGCGTCGACGACGACGGGACGCTGGGCGGACTGATCGATCCGCTGACCGGGGGGCCGGTGCTCGCCGGCCGCCGCGTGTTCGACCTCGGCGACCTCGGGGCCGTGCCGCTCGACCCCCGGGTCGGCCGGGCCGCGTACTACCGGGCGCTGACCGGTCTCGTGGAACGGCTCACCAGGACGCGGGCCGTGCCCCTCTTCGTCGGCGGGGACCACAGCCTCTCCGCCCCTCTCGTGACGGGACTCGCCGCCGTGCACGGACCGGTGCGCGTCGTGTGCTTCGACGCCCACTGCGACTTCAGCGGCCGGCCGATGCCCGGTGTCACCGACATCACCCACGGCGACTTCCTGGGGCACCTGTTCCAGACCGGAGCGGTCGCCGCGTGCGAACTGTACGGCGTGCGCACCTTGCTGCCGGCCGCCTGCGGACCGCTTCCGGCGCACCTGCGCTGTGCGTACGCGTACGGATTCCCGGAGCCTGCGCACACCGTGGACGACGAGCCGGTCCACCTGTCCATCGACCTCGACGTGATCGACCCCATGGAGTTCCCGGCGACCGGACACCCCGAAGCGGGTGGCTACCGGCTACGGGAACTGCTCGCCGCCGTCGAGCACGTGTGCCGCACGCGCCGCGTGGTCGCCGTCGACATCGTGGAGGCCCTGCAGGACGACCGCGAGAACAGGGCGACGAGCGCCACGATCTCCGCGCTCGTCATGAGCTGCCTCCGGGCACTGCTGGACGATCACCACCGAGGAGGGGCACGGGGCCGATGAGTACGGACACGGCAGAACAGAGCGGGACCCACCGCCTGCACGCCTGGCAGACCGAACTGATCCGGCGGACCGACCGACCGGACACCCGGACGCTCGGGGACTCCACCACAGGCGTCAACGCCGGCGAGAGCGATGTGTCGATCCGTCAGGAGCGGGGTCGCACCTGGCTGTACAAGGTCTGGGAGAGCGACCGCCGGGCGGGCAGTTTCCACCTCTACGCACCCGCCACCGGAGAGGTCCACCGGATCACACCCCGCCAGGCGTCCCTCCTGCGGGCGGACCACTGGGGCCGGTCGGTGCCGGAAGCGGCCCGGGGCGGCCTTCCGGCCCCGCCCGCCGACGCGTGGGACGAGAGCGAGATCGAGGAACTGGCCGCGCTGATCAGGCCGTTCGACGGGACCGGCTGGCAGTTCCCCGACCTGCCCCCGGACGCGCGCCTGGAACAGCCACGGGTGCGGGTGCTCATGCTGAACCCCACGGAGCAGTGCAACATCCGCTGCACGTACTGCTACTACGGCGGCGCCTATCCGGGGACCCGGCCGCATCAGACCGCGTCCCCCGCAGCGGACATGGTGAAGGCGGCGATCGATCTCTTCGTCACCGGGGAGGAACGGCTGGAGCCCGCCCAACGCGCGGTCTACTTCTTCGGCGGTGAGCCGCTGATGGCGTTCGACCAGCTGAAGCAGGCCGTACTCACCCTGGAGGAGCGGAAGCGGGAGGTCGGCTCGCACCTGGAGAACCTGATCATCCAGGTCAACTCCAACGGCATGCTGCTGACCCCCGGCATCGTCGACTTCCTGGTCGAGCACGACATCTACCTCAACATCTCCATCGACGGGCCCAACCACGACCGCTACCGGATCGACCGGCGCGGCAGGGGGACCCACGACCGGGTGCGGGAGCGGACCGACTGGCTCGCGGAGTACCGGCCCGAGTACTTCGCCTCACGCGTCGCCGTCATCTGCGTCCTGTCCGCGCCGCTCGACGAGGCCTCCCTGTACCGGTACTTCAGCGAGTGGCCGACCGCGCTGCGCGCGCTGGCCTGGGACTTCGACCTGCTGCTGCCGGGAGGCGAGGAGTCCTACTCGGACTTCCGCCAGATGTTCGCGGAGCAACGCCGGGTCTGGGACCTCTTCGTCGCCTCGCACCGGCTTCCCTCCGAGACGCGGGAGCGCTCCGGCCGGTACCGCTTCGCCTTCAGCCACGGCTTCCTCCACCGGTCCTTCCACCGGGCCCTGAACCAGCCGGTACGGGACGGCGGTCCGCGGCTCGGCCACCTGCTGGGCGTCCAGCTCGTCCCGGGCAACGAGTACCTCGTGCTCGGCTCGGACGGCACGCTCTACTCCTCGTACGAGTACCAGTCCCCGGACTTCGCCGTCGGCCACACGGACCGTGGCGTCGACCCGGTGGCCGGGGTGGAGCAGCTCGGCATGTTCCGGGACGCCGTGCAGGCGGGCTCCTGCCGGACCTGCTGGGCGGCACCGATGTGCACCGTGACCGTGCCCGAGGCGCCCTTCCGGGCGTCGGACACCGCCGGGACGGTACAGGAGAAGGTGACGGCCAAGCGGGCCCGCTGCATGTCCGAGCGGGAGAACCTCGAACAGGGCCTGCGCGCACGGGCCGACATCGAGGACGCCTTCGGCGCCCAGGCCCTGCGGGGGCACCGCGAGGACTGGGCACGTCAGGCGGAGGGAGGCAGCCGCGTTGACTACTTCCACGCCTGACGGCACCCTGACCGCCGCGATGTGCGCCGACCGGCCCGCCGTGCTGCGCGGTGCCGGCCGCGACTGGCCGGTGTACGCCGCGCTGGGGGAGGCGCGGCTGCGGGAACTCGAAGACCGCCCCGTGGTCGCGGAGGACGCCGGAGGCAGGCCGGTGACCGTGGCTCTGCGGGAGATCCTCGACGAGTCGCGGGCCGAACGGCCCCGGGGACTGTACCTGCGCGACCAGCTGGTCTCGGAGTTCGAACCCACCCTCTGGAACCTGGTCCCGAGGGAGGTCCGCAGGCTGAACTGGCTGCTGGCGCTGCCCGGGGACGTACGCCCCGACTGGGCGTGGCTGATGATCGGCGGGGCCGGCACCGGCTCCCCGCTGCACGTCGACACGATGGCGAGCTCCGCCTGGAACCTCCTCGGCTCGGGGCGCAAGCGATGGACCTTCCACCCTCCCGGCCGCGCCGAGGAGCTGCGCCTGCTGCCGCCCGGATGCGGCGGCCCGCCGGGCGGAGACGGCACGGACGTCGTCACCCTGGTCCAGGAGCCGGGAGACGTCGTCGTGACACCCAGCGGCTGGGCCCACGAGGTGCACAACCTGACGGGCACCGTCTCCGTCACCGCCAACTTCGTCAACCGTTCCAACGTCGGCTTCGTCCGGCGCTACTTCGAGATCCTGGAGGACCGGGCGAACCTCGATCTGCTCACGGCCGTGGGGACGACGTTCGACCGGCTCGACGGCGTGACCGGCGGGAGCGGCGCCCGGTGAGCCGGGCCGGCAACCCGCCGTTCGGTCTCCCGCCGGTGAGCCTGGGCACCTGGCAGCTGCGCGGCCGGGCGGCGACCCGCGCGGTCGGGCAGGCGCTCGCCCTGGGATACCGGTGCGTCGACACCGCCACCGGATACGACAACGAGCGGGACGTGGGGGCGGGGATCCGCACCTCGGGCATCGAGCGCGGCGACCTGCTGATCGTCACCAAGTTCCCCGAGGAGGACGCCGGACGTGAACGCGAGACGCTGCTGCGCAGCCTGGACCAGCTGGGCGTGGACCACCTGGATCTCTGGCTGGTCCACGGACCGCTGGACCCGGACGGATCGCTCGCCGTGTGGGAACGGTTCATCGAGGCACGGGAGGCGGGCCTGGTCCGTGCCATCGGCGTGAGCAACTTCCTGCCGGCGCAGGTGGACGACCTCGTGGCCCGCTCGGGCGTGACCCCCGCGGTGAACCAGGTCGCCTTCGGACCGCGCCGGCTCGACCCGGCCCTCGTCCGGCACCACACCGCCCTGGGCATCGCGGTCCAGGGGCACAGCCCCTTCAGCGAGAACGACCTCCGGCATCCCGCGCTCAGGGCCGCCGCCGGACACCACGGCCGGAGTGTCCACCAGATCCTGCTGCGCTGGCACGTCGAACACGGGGTGCCGGTCGTGGCCAAGGCGGCCTCACCG
>Ga0247818_10000662_pt1 | contig 21653 bp, 20 predicted proteins | sample 13C_Glucose_Day1_FD_192424 | JGI IMG/M metagenome (GOLD analysis project Ga0247818, IMG submission 192424) | Soil microbial communities from agricultural site in Penn Yan, New York, United States - 13C_Glucose_Day1 | ecosystem: Environmental > Terrestrial > Soil > Agricultural land | place... | reverse complement strand
GTTCTGCGCTACTGGGAGCAGGAGTTTCCTCAACTCAACCCCGTCAAACGCCGCGGAAACCGCCGGTATTATCAGCGCCAGGACGTGCTGATGATCCGGCAGATCCGCGCACTCCTTTACGATCAGGGGTTCACCATCGGCGGCGCACGCTTGCGTTTGTCCGGCGATGAAGCCAAAGATGACACCACCCAGTACAAACAGATGATCCGGCAGATGATTGCCGAGTTGGAAGATGTGCTGGTTGTGCTCAAGAAATAAATTTCTGCTTTTAAATACTTCCAGTTTTCAAAAGCTTGGGATATATTCTTGAGCGTCCTTCGAGATGAGGGACAGGTAACACGCCTAGTCGGGGCGTAGCGCAGTCCGGTAGCGCACTAGCATGGGGTGCTAGGGGTCGAGTGTTCGAATCACTCCGTCCCGACCATATAATTCAAGGGGTTGCGAGATTTTATCTCGCGACCCCTTTTTATTTTATTGCGTTTTTACCCCTACAAAAGCTCTGGCTCTTGGTGGAATACTAACTGTATTTGGCGGTGGTAAAATTGCGGTCGCGATTGTTGACCGCCTTAAACTTGCTGCCGTCGATGGCGTTTAGATTTTCTCCGAACAGTCTTAACTGCTGACACAGCACAACGAACTGGCGACAGACGCCTCGGATGGCATTGCTGTTGTCTTTTAAGAAGTTGGCGATAGTCTTGAAATCCGGCACCAAACGCCCGGTCAACCACATTAGCTCGACGTTGCGTTGAGCTTCTCGCTCCAAACGTAGGCTCGACTGGTGCGGTTGAGATAGTCGTAGATGTAGATCTTCAGCAGGATCGCGGGGTGGTAAGCAGGCCGGCCAGTATTGGCTGGAATGGCATCAAAACCCAGGTTGACCAAGTCGAGTTCGTCGACAAAGACGTCGACTACGCGTACCGGATTGGTATCGCTGATGTAGTCGTCGAGGCTTTCGGGAAGTAAGGTGCTTTGGCCTAGATGTTCACCGATGAAGCGCTTCATAGGCGATCCTTGCGATGAAATCCTCAGAAATCATAGCAAGGGTTCAAGAAAGCGTTTTTACCCACTCTGGGCCGATTGCTGTCTGTCGCCAGCGCAGCTAGCGACACTAAGCAGCGTTGATTCAGGTTGCCCTCTGCACATGATCGGATGCGTGAGGGCATACACTTTTTGGTCGTTACGACTAGAGTCGAAAGCACACATTGCATGCTAAACGATGTAACAGTAGTCCCCGCCGTGGAGCCCGGCAGCTAATTCGCTTCCTGATTGATGATCTGGCTTGCCTTGACCCATCAGTTACCAGACCTTAAGCGTGTAGTCGACGTTAATCCGGGTTTCGTTATCACTCCTGAATGTCGATTCCGCGCTCTGCTCATTGCGATACAGCGCATGGCGCAGGCGCAGAGCGAGACCCTTTACCGGGCCTGACTGTATGACATAAGCCAACTCAAGATCCTTCGACGACTCCGTCAGATTGCTACCTCCCAGGTTTGGCAGGTCGATGTTACTTCCCCTCAGATAGCGGGCCATGCCGGTCAGCCCCGGCAGACCAACGGCTGCGAAGTTGTAGTCATACCGCGCCACCCAGGTCCGCTCCTTCGGGTTAACGAAGTCCGCACTCATGGTGCCGTCGCTGAGCACTGTTGGCTCCCCGCCAGCAATGTAGGCCATTGCTGTGTCGCCGGTCTGGTACATGTAGCCCATGCCCAAGGTGTGGGCAGCGATCTGGTAGCTGAACATGGCACCGGCATTCAGGTTGTCGACCTTGCCGGCTTTTGCGCGCCCGTTCTCCCGACTGTTGTAGATCCGCACGTCCGTCTTCAATTTGCCCGGGCCGAGGGGAAGCTGGTGGATACCTCCCGCAAAGTCCTGGGTGTATATGTCCTTCAGTTCGGCGTGAAAATAGCGAAGTGTCAACGTGTCAGACCAACGATAGTCTCCGCCGATGAAGTCAAATCGCTCCGAGCTGGCGCTCTTTTTGAAGCGGCCATTGGGCGATGCCAGTGTGATTGGCTGATAGTCAGTGGAGTCCCGCAGGTTCACTCGATCCATGCGCCCCGTGTGCAACGTAAGGCCATCGATGTCATCGGAAGTCGCATACGCACCGCGAAAGGATTGCGGAACCAAGCGTGCAGGGCTCGCGGTGATGATCGGCAGGGCAGGGAACTGCGTTCCAACGGATAGCCGGGTCTTTGAGATTTTCGCCTTGAGCGCCACACCCAGTTCAGAGTATTCGTCTTCGGCCTCTCGGGTCGTCGGGTCAAAAGGCAGGAGTTGAGTGCCGGTCCGATCGGGCGACGAGTCCAGTTTGAGTCCCAGCATCCCCGTGAGATCCACGCCGAAGCCGACGGTCCCGCCGGTAAAACCGGAGTTGGCCTTAAGGATGAATCCCTGTGCCCACTCGCGAGCGGCCGAATAAGGGCTGTCGCCTTTGTAGTCCCGGTCCAGATAGTAATTACGCGTGGTCAGGGTAGCGCTGCTATCGTCCACGAACCCTGCGCAGGCGGTGGAAGACGCGCAGGCTATCGCCACGCCCAGGCCGTAACGCCAAGGCCATTCAATGGTTTTTTGCATGTGATCTGTCCTGCTTTTATTGTTATGGACGGTCGACTCAGGCGTTGCTGACGGTGTTGAGCTGGAGCAGTCGTTGCGGCTTTAAAAACCAGACGGCGAGGGTGGCGAGGACGAAGGACAGGGCAAACAACAGGTAAAGGTCGGCGGGCTGCCACTGCGCATCGATCAGTCGGCCAGCCACCAATGGCGAGAGAATCGCACCGGCGCGCCCGATGCCGATGCCCCAACCCAAGCCAGTAACGCGCTGGGTGGCGTTGTAGATGCTAGGGGTAAGCGCATAGAGCCCGGCGACGCAGCCGTTGACAAAAATACCGATCAGCAGCACCAGGGCGAAGGCCAGGTTCAGGTTGGCAGTGAATTGCACGAAGACGGCCAGCAGTACTGCATTGACCAGCAGGTAAGCCATAAGTACTCGGGACAGACGAAAGCGCGCTGCCAGCAAGCCGATCAGCGAGGTGCCGAGAATGCCGCCGACGTTGAGAAGCACACCGCCAGTGATGCCTTGCGTATTCGACAGGCCGGCCGAAACAAGCAGCCTCGGCGTCCAGCTCATGACGAAATAGAAACCGAACATCACCAGAAAGAACGCGATCCACACCAGCAAGGTTGAGCGGAGCAGGGCTGGCGAGAACAGCTCGGCGAAGGTGGCGCGTAGCGGTTTCCTGGATTCGCGCAACGCCTCGGGCAACCGCTCGAGGGACGTGATCGCGACTCGTTGCAGCAGAACATTGATACGTTCCAGCGCGCGCCGGGGTTGGCGAGACAACAGGAAAGCCAGGGACTCGGGCAACCAGAATGCAAGGATCGGCAGGATCAGCAGCGTCGTTATGCCACCGTAAAAGAACACCGAACGCCAACCCAGGGACGGAATGATCTGCGCCGCGATGAGGCCGCCAATGGTTGCGCCCAGTGCGTAGGCCGTGGATTGCAGGCTGATGGCCAGACTGCGCCACTTCTTATTGGCGTACTCCCCGGCAATGACGTAGCTGCTGGCCAGGATGCCTCCGATGCCGAGTCCGGTGATCAGGCGCAACACCGCCAGCATTTCGGGTGACGTCGCCTTCGAAGACGCCAGCATGCCGAGCCCTGCGATGCCCACACACAGCAGAATGAGTGGACGCCGCCCGAAGCGATCGGCCCAGGGGGCAATGAACAACGAGCCGATCGCCATTCCGACAAGCCCTGCACTGAGCAAATAGCCGAGGTGAATGCCGCTCAGGCCCCAGTCGGCGGAAATGGACGCCGCGGTGAAGGCCATCACCAATACATCGAAGCCATCCAACATGTTGATCAGAAAGCAGAGCGCAATCACGCCCCACTGGAAGCTGACCATGGGTTTTTCGTCCAGCTGTTGCCCAATCGACTGGCTCATGGCGTCAGGCTCCGAAGCTGTGGGTTGAAAGATGCTGTGAACGACGGGCAGCCGAAGTCGCCTCGCTATGCAGAGGTTGCAGTGTGTACATGTCGATACCTTCTTGTTTTTGTTGGTCAGTGGAGCATGCAAGGTGCCTCGGAGCCGGCGACTCGACTCCGGGGCAGCACGGTGCTCAGGGCGAGAAAGCGCTGGGCGACCGGGAAACTCAGGGTTCAGGTCGCACTGAAGGACTTGTGCGGGTCAATGACAAACTTCTTCGGCACGCCCGCATCGAACTCGCCGTAACCTTGCGGCGCCTGATCCAGGCTGATGACCTGCACACCGACCACTTCGGCGATGTTGATGCGGTCCCACATGATTGCTTGCATCAACTGGCGGTTGTACTTCATCACCGGGGTCTGGCCGGTGTGGAAGCTGTGGGATTTGGCCCAGCCCAGGCCGAAGCGGATGCTCAGGCTGCCCATTTTCGCGGCGGCGTCGACGGCGCCGGGGTCTTCAGTGACGTAGAGACCGGGAATGCCGATCTTGCCTGCCACACGCACCACGCCCATCAGCGAGTTGAGCACGGTGGCCGGGGCTTCGTGTTTGACGCCGTCATGACCGTGGCCGCGGGCTTCGAAACCGACGCAGTCCACCGCGCAATCGACTTCCGGTTCGCCCAGCAGCGCGGCGATCTGCTCGTGCAGTGGCGCGTCTTTCGAGAGGTCGACGATTTCGAAACCCTGGGCCTTGGCATGGGCCAGGCGAACGGTGTTGACGTCGCCGATGATCACCGCCGCCGCACCCAACAGACGAGCGGATGCAGCCGCCGCCAGACCTACCGGACCGGCACCGGCGATATACACGGTGCTGCCCGGACCAACGCCAGCCGTTACGGCGCCGTGATAACCGGTCGGCAGGATGTCGGACAGGCAGGTCAGGTCGCGGATTTTCTCCATGGCCCGGTCGCGATCCGGCAGTTTCAGCAAGTTGAAGTCGGCGTATGGCACCAGCACGTATTCGGCCTGGCCACCGGTCCAGTCACCCATATCGACATAACCATAAGCACCGCCGGCGCGGGCCGGGTTGACGGTCAGGCAGACACCTGTGTGTTGCTCCTTGCAGGAGCGGCAGCGCCCGCATGCCACGTTGAACGGCACGGACACCAGGTCGCCGATTTTCAGATGCTCGACGTCACTGCCTTTTTCGATAACTTCGCCGGTGATTTCGTGGCCCAGCACCAGGCCGGTTTGCGCCGTGGTCCGGCCGCGCACCATATGCTGGTCGGAGCCGCAGATGTTGGTAGAAATCACCTTGAGAATGACCCCGTGCTCGATCTTGCGACCGCGCGGGTCCTGCATTTTCGGATAGTCGATTTTCTGTACTTCGACCTTGCCAGCGCCGAGATACACCACACCACGATTGCCAGACATGCTTTTTCCCTCGAGGAATGTTGTTGTTATGTAACCGTGCAAAGTGCTGCCTTCGGAGCAGCAAATGTCCTGGAGCCTTGCTTTGGGTTTGGTGGAATCAAAAGGTGGATTGGCGAAGTTGCTCGATGATTCGGCGGGCGCGATTGGCGCCGACGTCGACGTGGATGTCGATCATCGGGCGCACGCCGAACCGGCACATGTTCTGGTATTGGGCTTCAATCACTTCCTTGTCTTCATCGAAGGTCAAGATGGTTTGTTCAACGACCTTGGCCTTGATGGTGTCTGGATCACTTGCCGGATTGGTGGCAATGGTCCAGAAGTAGTGGCTGGTGGTGTCGGTTTCTGGCGTTACGCCGTGGAACCCGCGCATGTGGAAGCCACCGCGCTCGGGGTTGTCCAGTGAGTCGGTACCGGCATCCACCGCACCGGTCCAGATCCGCAGATGACTGACGTGAAATTCGATTTCCTGCCAGCGGTCCACGTTGCCTTTGAAGGGGTAGGCGGCGGTGTAGGTCGGTGGTGGAACAGAGTCCGGCATGTGGCGCACGACCCGTACGACGTTGTCTTCACTTTCCACATTCATCCGCGCATTCATGTGAATGCTGGCGTTACCACCGATGGTGCGCAGGTGGACATACCCCAAATGACTCAAGTCCATGAGGTTGTCGTGGATCAGCTGATAAGGCGCGTTGTAGTGGTACACGTTGCCGTCGAACAGGTATTTGCCGTTGCTATGAACCGGGTAGATCGGCGGTTCACACATCGGCTCAGGTTGAGCCACGCTGCCAAACCAGATCCAGACGATCTGGTCCTGCTCGCGCACGTGATACGCAGGCACTTTGGCTTTGCTCGGGATCTTGTCCTGGCCTGGGATTTCGACGCATTTTCCATGGTCATCGAACAGCAGGCCGTGATAGCCGCAACGAATGCCCGTAGCTTCGAGCGTGCCGTTCGACAGTGGCAATGCTCTGTGGCAGCAGCGGTCTTCCAGCGCCGCGACCTCGCCGTTGGCTTTGCGAAACAGCACCACAGGCTTGTTGAGTAATGTCCGGCCCACGGGTTTGTCCTTCAATTCCCAGCCCAGGGCAGCGACGTACCACTGGTTTAGGGGAAAGCTGGGCAAGGCAGGCGCCGGAGTTTCTTCGGCAAGCGTTTGGAGAGTGGAGGTGTTCATGGTGTTCTCCAGGAGGCACGGTTGATGTTGTTGTTTGAATTCACAGATCGAGAACGAGGCGTGATGATCTGGCGCGAGAGCAGCAGGGGGTAAAACGGTCGTTTGCGGCTTGTTCGACCACAGTCAGGAATTTGTCCCGGTGTTCTGGAATGCCCTTGAGTACGCGGGTTACGCAGGTGCCGCAGACGCCTTGCTCGCAAGATGAATCGATCGCGATACCGGCCTCGTCGAGCACGTCGAATACCGTCCGTTCGGCAGGGATCCGAAAAACCTGGCCACTGCTTGCCAGTTCAACTTCGAAGGGCGCATTGGCGCTTTGATCGATTGGGGCTGCGGCAAAGAACTCTGTATGTACCCGGTCCTGCGACCAGCCAGCGTTCTGCGCAGCATCAAGGATGTAGTTCATGAACCCGGCCGGCCCGCACACATAAAGATGGGTGGCGGCGTCTGGGGTTGCCAGCAGGGCCGAGGCATCGAGCTTCTGTATTTGGGGGCCGCTATCGTCATGAAACCTTATGCGATCGGCGAAAGGGGTTTGAGCAAGCATCTCCACGAACGCCGCGCGCTGGCTTGATCGGAAGCAATAGTGCAACTCGAAGTTGGCCCCTTGATGCGATAGCTCCCAAGCCATGGCGAGCATGGGGGTTATACCGATGCCTCCGCCAAACAGCAGGTGTCGTTGTGCCGAGCTATCAAGCGGAAAAAGGTTACGCGGAGCGCTGATGGTGAGCGTTTGCCCTGACCGCACCTGCTCGTGCATGGCTATGGAGCCGCCCCGTGAGCTCGGGTCCTTGAGCACACTGATCAGGTAGCGGTGACGTTCCCTTGGGTCGTTGCACAAGGAGTACTGTCGGGTTAGGCCATCGGCAATGTGAATGTCGATATGGGCCCCGGCCTCAAACGCCGGCAGCGTACTGCCATCGGCGGCACATAATTCGAAACTGCAGATGCCTTCGGCTTCGTCTGCTTTGCGGGTGACGTTGACTTGAAGCATGACTTATCCCTCCACACTGAAGTGGCTGCTGAAAAAAAGCGTCGGTTAGAGCTCTGCCCGGGAACGGATCAGCCGGGCGCTGGCGGGAGGAAGGCGCAGGCGATGAGATTGAAGGGGTTCATGACCAAAACCTGATAATTATTTTTATGAGGCAGGGCGGCGGCATATCATGCAGCGAATCGCCCGTGACGTTCGGTTGAGAAATCCTCCGATTAATTGGTTGCGGTGTCAACTAATTTTCAAAAGCTCCGCCGATAGGTGTTCACTGAATGTCCGCAGAATCCCAATTGAACCTGACGCGTTATGTCCCTGCGCTGTTGAATTTTTTGTCCAACAAGCTCTCTGCGGGGGCATCGCAGTGCTATCGCAAACACTTCGGCATCGGTGTGGTCGAGTGGCGAATGCTTTCGATGCTTGCCGTTGAAAATGACATCACTGCCAACCGAATCTGTCAGACGATCGGACTCGACAAGAGCGCGGTCAGTCGCTCACTCCAGTCACTGGAAGCGGCAGGGCACATTCGCAGCCAAGTGGATTCAACGGATGCGCGGCGCTACACCGTCAGCCTGACGGACAGTGGCAAAGCCTTGCATGAGCGAGTATTGAAGGTTGCACTGGAGCGAGAGCGGCGCCTGCTCAGCGGGCTCTCTGCCTCGGAAGTGGACACCCTCGTCGAGTTGTTGGGCCGGCTGCATACCCAAGTAGCCAACGTGAACGAGTACGACCCGGTAGACGCTTGAGTTCACACGCTCGCAGACGTACCCAGGTATCGCGATTGACGATAGGTCGCATCCCTGAACGCGATTAGTCAGCCTTGCTCAGTCACGTCAGTCTGTCTGTCATCAGAAACGTTCTGGGTGCAAGACAGGTAAAACATGCGTTATCGACGTCTTGACTTGAACCTGTTGGTCGCCCTGGATGCGTTGTTGAGCGAATGCAGCGTCAGCCGGGCTGCGGAGCGATTGTGCCTGGGGCAATCAGCGACCAGTTCGGCGCTCGGGCGTTTGCGCGAGCATTTCAATGATCCATTGCTGGTGCAGATTGGACGGCGCTTGGAGCCCACAGCATTGGGTCTGGAACTGCTTCCAAAAGTGCGTGAAGCGCTGGCACTGACCCGTGAGATTGTCGATGCACCGCTCAATTTTGAACCGGCCAGTTGCAACCGACACTTCACATTGGTGGCTTCCGACTACGTGGCTGGCGTCCTGCTGCCGGCCGTCAGCCTTGAATTGGCCCGAATCGCACCTGGCGTGCGCTTGAGTCTGCGGGACATGCCTGTACCGCGTGACGGTGACGTGGTCTGTGAAGCGCTCGATTATCGCCGCAGTGATTGTGTGATTGTCCCTCAGCGGCGATTGAACCCGGCTTACCCCTATATACCGCTGATGAACGATCAGCTCTGTTGCATCGTCTGCGCTGGGCAGCGTCAGTTCTCCGAGGGTTTGAGCCTGGCCGACTATTGCGGTGCGGAGCACGTGGTTCGCGAGTTTGCCGATGGCCGAAACCTGGCGATGGATGCAGCGCACCTGCAAGAATTGGGCATTGAGCGCCGAGTGGCGGTGGCCCTTGAAAGCTTCGTGTTGATGCCCGAATTCATCGTCGGTACTGCGCGGATCGCCACGGTATTTCGTCGCCAGGCGCAACGCTTCGCTCAACATCATTCACTGCGTATTCACCCGGCACCGCTGGCATTTCCCGACGCTGTTCAGGTACTGCAATGGCATCCTTATCAGGACCATGACCCGGCAATGCTGTGGTTTCGCGGCCTGTTATCGGAGCAGGCCGCGTTGCTTGATCAGTGCGCCACCTGATCACCGTTGTCCGCCACCAGCGCAGCCTGTGCAATCGCCTGCAAAGCGCATCGTTCGTCATTGTCCGAAGTGTCGCCGCTGATGCCAATGGCGCCCAGAATCAGTCCTTCGGCGTTGCGAATCAGCACGCCGCCGGCGACGGGAATCACCTCGCCGCCGGTCAGGCTGTTGATGGCGTCGAAGAACGCCGGCATCGCTTGCGCGCGTCGTACAAGTTCTCGCCCGCCAAAACCCATTCCCAGGCAACCTCGTGCCTTGCCGGTGGCGATTTGTGGTCGAAGGAAACTCGCACCTTCATCACGCAAGACTGCCAACGGATGACCCGCGGCATCCAGTACGGCGACGGCCAAGGGGTTGATGCCCGTTTCCCGAGCGATGCGGATGGCGTTACTGGCGATGTTGGTGGCGGTCATCAAGTCGAGTGGCTGCATGGTGTTGGTCCTCATTGTGCCCACTTGCCCAACTGGGCTACGCGGTCCCGCGTGTAAAGGTCAGTCCATTTCAACGAGTTGAAATCGGATACCTGTTTGGGGTTGTAGGGGCTGCGTTCCATGCGCACAGGCTGGCCAGCCTTGTACACGGCTTTAAGGCGAGAGCGGTCTTGCAAAATGCGGATATCGTGCAAGGGTGAACCGTCGAGTAACAAGAAGTCGGCTTGCTTGCCCACTTCGAGGGAACCGATGGTCTCACCGCGAGGCATGCAGCGCGCACCGACGGCTGTGGCGGCATACAACGCTTCTGCCGGAGTGAAGCCCAATCGGGTGACGAGCAGTTCCAGCTCACGAGCGTGCCACTCGCCATAGGGCGTTACCGCGAAACCGCTGTCACTGCCACACGCGAAAGGCACGCCAGCGGCCTTGGCACGTTTGAGCACTGCCGAACCGATTTCCAGGGTGCGGGCACAGTAGCCAGCGTAACCGGTGCTGATGGCCGGATCGTGGGGTTGGCAGAAGTCCACGGTGTTTTGAGGAAAGGTCATGGTCGGCGCAAGGATGCTGCCGGCTTCGAGCAGGGCCTCGATACACGCGTCGTCCATGTAAAAGGCATGGAACACCAGGTCTACCCCAGCGCGTGCGGCGTACATCACAGCTTCTCTGCCATAGGCATGGGTTGCGACTTTGCAACCCAGGCGATGGGCTTCTTCGACCATCTCGTAGGTTTCTTCGGCGGTGAACGCGGCGATGATTTCGCCATTCGGGCGGCGGTGAGTGCCGTCCATGGCGATTTTGATCAGGTCGACGCCATCCTTGGCCTGTTTGCGGATTTCAGCCAACGCTTCGCTGCGGCTGGTGACAAGGCACGCAGTGAAATACTCCGGAGCGCCTACGCGGCTCGGGAACCAGTCGTTGAGGCTCTGTCTATTGGTGATGACCCGACTGCTGGCGGCAATGCGCGGGCCCTCGAACAAACCGGCAGCGATTGCGTTGCGCACCGCGATGCTGAGTTGACCGCTATCACCCGGGCAGACCATGCTGGTCACGCCGGCGGCCAGCACATGTTGGGCGAAGAACATGCCACGCAACGCGCGGAATTCGTCACTGGTCCAGATATCAATGTCTTCTTCGCTCTGCGCGTTGCCGAAGGCCAAATGGGTGTGCACATCCACCAGGCCCGGCATGACAAAGTTATCGCCGGTGTCCAGCAGGGTGTCTCCCGGTTGCAGCTGCGGAGCGAGGGCAGTCGGGCCGACATACGACAGCAGGCCGTTTTCCACGATCAGGGTTTGCTGTTGACGGGTTGGCAGGCCAGTACCGTCGAACAAGGTCTGGCATTTCAGGTGCAGGGCATTCATGGCGCTTTCACTTTGCTGATTGTTATGCAAAGCGAAGCTAGGGTAGGGCCATGGTAGTCACCAGCAACTTGTATCAATGCTCGCGTATTGATGGCGTCAATAGCTGCTGCCTCTCAGCAGCGACGCGGCTTTTCTGCGATTAATAACATCAAGGGGCGGGTATCGCGAGTCACGATGGCTGGCATCGTGATCGGCGATTTTTTATGAGCCTGGTCGGGTGTCTATGGTGCGCGCTCATCATCCACACAGAGCCATTCATATGACCACTATCCCTGTTAAAACCGAACTGCTGGCACTTGAGCAAGACCGCCGCCGGGCCCTGGTTGAGGAAGATTACCCACGTGTCGCCGAACTGTTCGCCGATGATCTGGTGTATGTGCACACCACGGGATTGGTCCAGGACAAAGCGCAGTATCTGGAGTACGCGAAAAGCGCCGTAGAGTATCTGGACATCGAGCGGGGAGAATTGCTGATCCGTTTTTATGGCGAAGGCTTGGCTGTCATGACCGGTACGCAGTGCAACACGTTGCGTAAGCGGGGCGGTGACCAGTCGATTCGCGGGGAGGGCTTTGCCACGCAGGTCTGGGCGTGTGGCGAGCAAGGGTGGCAGATCACCTCCTTCCATGGCACACGTGCGCCAAACTGAACCCGCACACCGATCAATGCAAAAAACGCCGGAAAGCCTTGGGCTGTCCGGCGTTTTTTTGTGTTTCGCAAAGCTTTTTAAGCGGTGTGGCCGCCCAATGTTTCGGCAATCCAGTCGGCGATGTAATGACCCGCATTGATGCTGTTGTCGAAGCTGGAATGTTGCACGCCGCCTTCGCGTTCGGTGAAGATTTTAAGTTCTCGTTTTGGGCTGTTGACCAGTTGCTCGTAAGTGCGATGCGCCCACTTCAGTGGAATCTGTGAATCCTTTTCACCGTGGGTCACCAGGAACGGAACCTTGATACGGTCCAGCACGCCATCGAGGTGCACGTTTTCGGAGATGGCCATGAACTCATCCATATCTTTCGCCCCCCACACCCAGCACACGTGTGCCCAATAATGCGGTACGGGGAAGCTGCCTTCTTTTTCCAGGCGACGTTTTTGCACATCGCGCCAGTCATGGTTGGCACCCCACACCACACCACAGGCAAACCGTGGTTCAAACGCCACCGCGCGCGGGCAGTAATAGCCGCCGAGCGAGACCCCTTCCAGGCCAATACGTTTGGCATCCACATCGCTACGGGTTTCCAGCCAGTCGACTACCCGGCTGGCCCAATGTTCGCTGTCGAAACGTGCGACCAGGTTATGCAGCCGCAGTGCTTCTCCCGTGCCGGGTTGGTCGATGATCAACGATGAAATACCGCGCTTGGCCAACCATGCCGGTAGCCCAACGCGATATTTCATTTCTTTGGTCGAATCCAGTCCATTGACCTGCACCAGGATTGGCGCCGGGCCGGTCACGCCTTCAGCACGCACCAGCAAGCCGGAAATGTGTTTGCCCTCGTAGGGGATTTCTACGCGCTCACAATTCTCGCGAGACAGTTCGATGCCGCGTTTGAACGTCTGCAAAAAACGCTGGTACAGCTCTGTCCGGCCCGGCGCGCCATGCGCCTGCAAACGTTCACAGGTGAGGTAGTAGGTGGCGGCGCGATTGTATTTTTCGCCGGCGGACAGCAGGCGTCCATGGCCTTCATCTTCTTCGGCCAGGCCGCAGAGTTTGTCGGCCATCTTCGACCAGGTTTCGCGGAACGCATGGGTTCCAGCGGCATCTGGCTGCTGGGCGGCTTCCTGCAGCGGCGCGCACATCTCTTCGATTTCGCCCATGCGGGCACCCATCTCGATGGCCAGGTCGACGGAGAGATTCCACACGTAATTGGTCGGGAAGTAACGGAACATGATTGTTGTTGTCCTTGTGGTTGCCTTGTCGTTCACAAGGCACGTTAAGGACGCCCCGGCTAATTGGCCAATCGTGACTCGGGATGGGAGGTATCGCGGGCGGCGATATGATCGCGTTCAACATGCTGGATGAATTCGCTGATACGTTCGCGCAGCCAGCGATGCATGGGGTCGCCGTCGACGCTGCGGTGCCAGAGCATGAATTCACGCATGACCGGAATTTTCACCGGTGGATTGAGGATGCGCAGCGGCAGGTGCTCGGCGTACAACCGCGCCAGACGCTGGTGCATGGTGGCGATGCGCTGGGTGCCGACGACCAGCTGCGGCAGGGTGTTGAAGTCGTTGGTGATGACTTCGATACGGCGATTGAAACCGTACTGGTTCATGAACCATTCTTCGATGCTCAAGTGCCGGCTGCGACCAAAGCCGACAGACACGTGGCCCATGTCCATGTACTGCTCAAGGGTCAGGTTGTCGCCTATCTTCGTGTTGCCTTGCCAGATCACACAGACGTGATCTTCTTCGAACAACAGCTTATGGGGGTGGCCTTCGATGATGTAACGCTCAGGCACGATCATCAGATCGACCTCACCACGCACCAGCAAATCACCGGAATTGTCGCCAGGGCCGAGCATTTCGAAGGTGATGTGGGGGGCTTCCTGATGGATCTTCTGAATCACCTGGGCAAACAGTACGCTGATCAAGTAATCCGAAGTCACCAGGCGGAAGTGACGTTTGCTGGTCGTGGGATCGAACACTGGCTTGGCAGTGATCGACGACTGGATCGTCAGCAACACTTCGCGGATGGGCTTGGCGAGCTCTTGCGCGTAAGGCGTGGGCTGCATTTTACGCCCCACCTGCACCAGCAACTCGTCTTCGAAATAGGTACGCAGGCGTCCCAATACACCGCTGGTGGCCGACTGCGTCATGTGCAGTCGTTCGGCGGCGCGGGTGATGTTCTGCTCTTCGAGCAAAACGTCGAGTGCGACCAGCAGATTCAAATCCAGGTGGTTGAAACGCATCGGGCATGTCCGTTTTTGTATTTATTTTCACGATACATTCCGGTTAATTCATCGTCCCGTCAACCCCGCCCATGCACAGTTGTCTCGCGCATTCAGGTATCGCGTTTTCCGATAGGTCGCATCCCCACTTGCGATTAGTCAGATGGCAAACCGCAAGTCAATCTTCGCCGCAGTCGGACTTATTGCCGACACCACCACCGGATTCCATGCATCGCTGATGGGCCTGTCGAGCCCTCGGTGCCTGCTTCCGGATACTAATTTCAATGGAGTGGTAGCGATGAATATCATTGGCCTTGACGCCCTGATCTTTGGCGTCGATGACATTCAAGCCTGTACCGATTGCCTGCGTGATTACGGCCTGGCGCCGGTTGACGTCGACGACAATGGCGGGCGTTTTGAAGCATTGGACGGTACGGCCGTGATCATTCGCCGTGCGGACGATCCGACGCTGCCGGTGGCCATCGGGCCGGCGCCGTCGATTCGCGAAACCATCTACGGCGTCGCCAGCGTAGCTGACCTTGACGCTATCGAAGATGAGTTGGCGCGAGACCGTCAGGTCACCCGTGAAAATGGCGTGCTGCACAGCGTCGATGACATGGGTTTTGCAATTGCTTTCCAGGTCAGCGTTCGCAAGGCCTTCAACGCTCCGGATGACCTGACCAATGCTGCCGGCCACGCGCCACAGCGTCCGCTCAACCAGCCGGGCATCACCCTCGAAATGGCTGCGGTGCCGCGCACGCTGTCGCACGTTGTGTATTTCGTTCCCGATGCCGCCAAGGCCGAAGCCTTCTACGCCGAACGCTTGGGCTTTCGAACCACAGACACGTTCATTGGGGCGGGGCCATTCATGCGTCCTGCGGGGTCCGACGACCATCACTGCCTGTTCATGATCCAGACCCCGCCGCACATGAAGGGCTGCGAACACTTCACCTTCCACATGGGCAGCGGCACTGAAGTGTTGTTGGCCGGTACACGCTTCGAGCAAAAAGGCTGGACCAGTTTCTGGGGCCCGGGCCGTCACCTCTTTGGCTCCAACTGGTTCTGGTACTTCAACAGTCCGCTGGGCTGCCACATCGAATACGACGCCGACATGGACAAACACGATGACGCCTGGGAGGCACGCCGCGCGCCGCTGTCGGCGGACAACTCGCAGTTGTTCCTGTTTTCCTCGAAGGAAAAATGGGCACCAGGCGGCCCGCCACCCAAGCAGGGCTAAGCACAGGTGATGACCCGCAGCGATTTTCCCCTGTGCCGGGTCGACGATTTGAAGGAAGGACAGGCGCGTGGATTCGATCCATTGCAGCGCGGCAAGGACAGTGTTTTTGCGCTGATGCACGAGGGGCAAGTACGGATTTATCGCAACAGTTGCCCGCATCTGGACGTGCGTCTGGAGTACCGCAAGGACCGGTTTTTGTCGGCTGATGGTCGGTTGATTGTCTGTTACGCCCACGGTGCGCAGTTTCTTCCGCAGACCGGCGAATGCGTCTATGGCCCATGTCTGGGCCAGAAGCTGGACGCGTTGCCATGGCGCCTGGAGGAGGGTTGGGTGGTGCTGCAAATGCCTGTAACGACGGCGATGTCAGGGTCAGTTGAGGTATCGCGTTTGGCGATACATCGCATCCCTACTCGCGATTAGTCATATCCCTGCTTTGCCGGGAAGCTGAACCTAACGACGCAGTGCCCGGCGCTGCATCGAATCACAAGAATAAAAAGTGAGTAAGCCATGAGTGCAGTGAACAAAGTTCTGATCGTGGGCGGTGGTATTGGTGGCTTGTGTGCGGCCATTGCATTGCGTCGCAAGGGTATTGAGGTCGACCTGATCGAGCTCAAGTCAGAATGGACCGTTTACGGTGTCGGGATCATCCAGCAAAGCAACGTTGTTCGCGAGATGGCCAAACTGGGCGTGCTCGACGGTTATCTGGATGCGGCGTATGCCTTCGAAGACGTCGCCATCTATGGCCCGGGCGGCCAGCAATTGGCGCGCATTCCGGGTCAGCGACTGGCGGGGCCTGCCTACCCGGCGAACGTCGGTATTTCACGTCTGGCACTGCATAAAGTCCTCAGTGAAACCGCCCTGGAGCTGGGCGCCCAAGTACGCCTTGGACTCAGTGTGGAAACCCTGAATGACCAGGGCGACAGCGTCGACGTATTGTTCACCGATGGTAGCCGCGGTGGTTACGACCTGGTGGTTGGAGCGGACGGTTTGTTCTCCAAAGTGCGCGACCTGCTGTTTGGCGACACCTACACACCCAGGTTTACCGGCCAGTCAGTGTGGCGCTACAACTTCCCTCGCGATCCTCAAATCGATCACCTCGCCAACTATCAGAGCGCTGAAGGCAATGCCGGCCTGGTGCCCTTGGCCGGTGACTTGATGTACCTGTTCCTCACCTCCCACGAACCGTCCAATCCCTGGATGGACCCTCAGACGATGGCCGAGCAAATGCGTCAGCGCCTGCAAGGTTTCACCGGGCTCATCGGCCAACTGCGTGAACAAATCACCGACAGCAGCCAAGTGGTTTACAAGCCCATGGAGGTGGTCTTCGTCAACGAGCCCTGGTACCGCGGACGTGTCCTGTTGATCGGCGACGCGGCCCATGCGACCACGCCACATCTGGGGCAGGGCGCGGGCATGGCGATTGAAGACGCCATCGTACTCAGTGAAGAGCTGATGGGCGACGGCAGCATTGAGCAGGTTCTCCAGCGCTTCATGGCGCGCCGGTTCGAGCGATGCAAGTACATCAGCGAAAGCTCGGTGTTGGCGGGCGACAAGGAAATGCAGCACGACCGCGAGTTCGACCGCATCGGCCTGGTCAAGCAAATGCTTGCGCGCACGGCTGAGCCTATCTGATTCAACAGGGCCGTCACCTACAGCAGTTACCACTATAAAAACAAGAGGTTAACGCGATGGTTAGTTCCACGACTGCGACGCTTGCGCGCCGCCCGGTCTGCACGTCTGCACCCTTTGGTTTCACCTTGGCCGCTGCGCTGGTGCTGTGCAGCCAGGCTGCCCATGCCTTTCAGGTAGACACCGGCAATCCGGATTTCAAACTGCGTTGGGATAACACCGTGAAGTACAGCGCCGCCTGGCGCACGCAGAATCCCAGCAGCAAACTGAGCGAGGGCCAAGTGGCACTCAACCAGGACGACGGCGACCGCGCTTTCAAAAAGGGCCTGATCTCCAACCGCACGGACATCCTCTCCGAGTTGGACATGTCGTTCAAAAACGTTGGCGCGCGCCTCAGTGGCGCCGCCTGGTACGACAGCTCATACCAGCACGACAACGATAACGACGACCCGGCACGGGCCAACGCCCGTTCCGTGGCCTACGACGAATTCACCGACGACACTCGCCATCTGCATGGCGGTAAAGGCGAATTGCTCGATGCGTTCGTGTACTGGAACGGCGAACTGGCCGATCACGCCACGTCCGTGCGTGCCGGTCGCCACGGCTTGATCTGGGGCGAGAGCCTGTTCTTTGGGGCCAACGGCATTGCCGGTGGCATGGCGCCGGTCGACGTAGTGAAGGCGCAGTCCGTACCCAACACCCAGTTCAAGGAAATCACCCGGCCGGTCAATCAACTGTCGGGCACCTTTCAGCTGACCAACGACGTGTCGCTCGGTGCGTTCTACCAGCTGGAATGGGAAGAGACACGCCTGCCGGGTGCCGGCAGTTATTTCTCCACCAGTGACACCATCGGTGAAGGCAACGAACGCTTGATCGTGGGCGCGCCATTTCCTGCTTTCCTCGGTGGCAATCCCGGCAGCCCGGCGGCGTTCTTCCACGGCAATGACAAGGAAGCGAAAAGTTCGGGGCAGGGCGGTCTGCAGTTGAAGTACAGCGCGGAAACGGTCGAGTACGGCCTGTACGCGATTCAGTATCACGACAAAACCCCCAAGCTGTATCTCAAACCCTCCACTGGTGCACCGAACTTCGGCACGGGCCAGATCGGCGAATACTACTGGGTGTACCCGGAAGACATTCGTGCCTTCGGCGCCAGTTTTTCCACCACCGTCGACGAATACAGCTTCGCCGGTGAAGCCTCGATGCGCTGGAACATGCCGCTGGTTTCCAATGGTCAAACCGTGCTGCCCGGCGTCGTCGCTGATAACGATGACGACGCCCTCTACGCCGTCGGTCGTACCGCCCACGTCAACCTCAACGTCCTGGCGTCGTTCGGGCCGAACTTTCTTGCCAGGGAATCCGGGCTGGTCGGTGAGATCGCCTGGAACCGCCTGTTGAGCGTCACCAAAAACCGCGCCGCCCTTGACCCCAATGCCACCGATGACGGCCTCGGTTTCAAGGTGGTGTACACCCCGACCTATCGCCAGTTCTTCTCCGGCATCGATATCAGCATTCCGGTCGGCCTCAGCTATTTCCCGCTCGGTAAGTCGGCGGTTGTCAGTTCGTTCGGCCCGGACAATGGCGGCGACATGAACATCGGTATCACCGCCACCTATCTGGATCGCGTCACCGCCGGGCTGACCTACACGCATTACTACGGCGCCGAGGACACCAACCTCAACGCCGCCAGCCAGTTCAATTACAAGCAATCGCTGAAAGACCGGGACTACCTGTCTTTCTCCGTCAAGACCACGTTTTAAGAGGACTTGCGCATGACCCATAACAAGAAAACCGGAGCCTTCAAGCTCAAAACCCTTTGCTTTGCACTGCTGGGAAGCCTGGCCATTTGCAGCCAGATGGCGGGCGCTGCGACGGCGGAAGACGCGGCCAAGCTGTCGAAAAACCTGACGCCTTTTGGCGCCGAGCGCGCCGGCAATGCCGACGGCTCCATTCCAGCGTGGGACGGTGGTTACACCAAGGTCGATTCTTCGTTCAAAGAAGGCGGCAAGCGTTCCGACCCGTTTGCCGCAGACAAACCGCTGTTCAGCATCACCTCGAAAAACCTTGCGCAATACGCCGGCAAACTCAGCGATGGCACCAAGGAAATGTTCAAGCGTTTCCCGGACACCTATCGCATCGATGTGTACCAGACCCGCCGCACCGCCGCCGCGCCGCAGTGGGTGTATGACAACACCCTGAAAAATGCCACCCGCGCCAAACTGGTCGACAGCAGCGCCGGCCCCGTTCCCGAAGGCGCCTTTGGCGGTATTCCGTTTCCGGTGCCGAAAAACGGTGCCGAAGCCATGTGGAACCATGTGCTGAATTGGCGCGGGACCTCGCTGTCGATGCATTTTCGTCACTACCTGATGACCGCCGATGGCAAGCCGGTCATGACCACCGATGGCCAGGCCATCCAGGAGATGCCGTATTACTACCAGGACGGATCGCCGGAGACTTTTGGCGGTGACTATTGGCTGTTCCGCCTGCTCAACGTCGGGCCACCGTTGCGCGCCGGCGAGCAGATCATGGGCCGTACCAACATCAACGGCGACCTGTCCCAGGCCCACGTCTACCTGACCGGCCAACGTCGCGTGCGCAAACTGCCGAATGCCTGCTGCGATACACCGACACCGGCGACTGCCGGGGTGATGTCGTTCGACGAGTTGAGCGTGTTCCAGGGCCGCATGGACCGCTTCAACTGGAAGCTGGTGGGCAAGCAGGAGATGTACATCCCCTACAACACCAACAAGGTGCAAGCCGCTGCCAAACCTGAAGATCTGTTCCTCGCCCATCACATGAACCCGGATTACGTGCGTTGGGAATTGCACCGGGTCTGGGTCGTGGAAGCGGACCTGGCACCGGGCAAGCGTCACCAGTTGCCGAAGGGCCGCTATTACCTCGATGAAGACACCTGGCAAGCCATGTTGGGCGACCGTTGGGATGCCAACGGCCAGTTGGCCAAGACCCTGTGGTCGTTGCCAGCGGTCCTGCCGGACCTGCCTGCACAAGCGCAATTGTCTTCCGGTTTTTACGACCTGACCTCCGGCGCCTGGTTTATCCAGAACGTCTACACCGGCCAGCCCGAACAGTACGGCGTGGTGGATCGCTACAAGGCCTCCGAGTTCTCGCCTGCGGCAATGGCGGGTGCCGGGGTTCGTTGAGTCAGACCGGGTCGCGGCTGGCGCAGCGTGATCCGGTATCAAACGGTTTTTCGAGGTCGGTATGAACAGATTCTGTCAGGTGGTTGGTCGGCTGATGTGGTTGATGGCGCTGCCTCTGGTGCCGTTGAGCCTGGCGCAGGCCGCTGCGGTGGGCGACGCACTCAATACGCCGGCGATGCTGGCACCGCAAGCGAAATCCGCGGTGCTGCTGGACCTGGCCAGGGCGGGTGCGAGGCTGGTGGCGGTGGGGGAGCGGGGCATCGTGCTGCTTTCCGATGACAATGGCGTGAGCTGGCGTCAGGCAGCGGTGCCGGTTTCGGTCAGCCTGACCGCCGTGCAGTTTGTCGACGCCAGCACAGGCTGGGCCGTGGGACACGGTGGCGTCGTGCTGGCCTCCCGCGACGGAGGTGAACACTGGGTTGTGCAACTGGACGGTTTGCGTGCGGCACAACTTGAGTTGGCTGCCGCCACCGAGCAACTGCCATCTGCAAGCGATCCCGATGCCGCCGCCGCGCGCGTGCAAACGGCTGAACGGCTTGCCGGTGAGGCTGCTGACAAACCGTTTCTCGCCCTGCAATTCGTCGATGCCCGGCACGGCCTGATTGTTGGCGCGTACGGCCTGGCGTTTCGCACCGACGATGGCGGTACCACCTGGCAATCCATCATGGGGCAAATCGATAACCCGATGGGCGCGCACTTGTCGGCCATCGCTCAACAGGGCGAGCACTGGTTCCTGGCCGGCGAGCAGGGTTATCTGGCGCGTTCGACGGATGCCGGCAAGTCATTCACGCAGTTGGAAAGTCCTTACGCGGGCAGTTTTTTCACCCTGCAAATGCGCGATGACGGCGTGCTGCTGGTGGCCGGTTTGAAAGGCAATGCGTTTGCCTCCAGCGACCTTGGCGAGACCTTCCAGCCTGCGCCGGTTTCGATGCCGGTGTCTTTCAGCGATGCGATTCGCACCGATGACGGCCAGTTGCTGCTGGTCAATCAGAGCGGGGCCTTGTTTCGCACCAACAGCCAGGCCGGCGCACTGCTCCAGCCCTACGGCAAACCGCTCGGCAAGCCCGTTGCCAGTGTTATCCAGGCCGCCGATGGCAGCCTGACGCTGGCTGGTTTTACTGGGTTGACGCGCATCTCGCCGTCAATCGCTACCGCTTCGGAGTGAGGTTATGAAGTCTTTCGACAACGCCACGGCCAGCCTGGCGAATTTCGATCCACGCTCCGGTTCAGTGGTGGAACGCACGCTGTTCAATCACCGCCTGTGGGTGCTGCTGGTGTGTGTGCTGACGACTCTGGTACTCGGCTATCAGGCCACCCGTATCGAGCTCAATGCCAGCTTCGAAAAGATGATCCCCACGCAACAGCCCTACATTGCGAACTACCTTGAGCACCAGAAGCAACTGACGGGGTTAGGCAACGCGCTGCGCATCGTGGTCGCCAACAAACACGGCGATATCTACGACGCCGAGTACCTGAAAACCTTGCAGTCGCTGAGTGACAAACTCTACCTGCTGCCGGGCGTCGACCGGGCTTACATGAAGTCGCTATGGACACCGGCCACGCGCTGGGTGGCCGTGACCGAAGACGGGCTCGACGGCGGCCCGGTGATCCCCGA
>Ga0247818_10000661_pt1 | contig 21675 bp, 18 predicted proteins | sample 13C_Glucose_Day1_FD_192424 | JGI IMG/M metagenome (GOLD analysis project Ga0247818, IMG submission 192424) | Soil microbial communities from agricultural site in Penn Yan, New York, United States - 13C_Glucose_Day1 | ecosystem: Environmental > Terrestrial > Soil > Agricultural land | place... | reverse complement strand
CGCCAAGGCTGGCCTGCGGTTCACCGCCAATCAACTGACTGGCCCGGGCGTAGCTTTCCCGCGCCTGACTGTTCAACGCCTGCACGCCGGTGAGCAAACCGGTGGCGAGCCAGAGCCCGGTCAGCACGCTGAAAAATTGCACCGGGTGCTGCCGCCAATGGCTGAGCAGCGCCCGCAGCGTCTCGCGAAAAACCCGCACTTCAGCGCTCGTCCGTGCCAGCCAGACGACCACCCTGCAACACCACTTTTTCCGCCAGCCGCGCTGCAACCCGTGGGCTGTGAGTGACCATCAACAATGTGGTGGGTGTGTCGTCGAGCAATTCCAGGAGCAACTTCAACACCTCGTCGCTGGTGGCTTCATCGAGGCTGCCGGTGGGTTCGTCGGCCAGCAACAGTTTCGGCTTTGACGCCAACGCGCGGCCCAGCGCAACTCGCTGCTGTTGGCCGCCGGACAGTTGCTCCGGATAGCGGCGCAGCACATCGCTCAGCCTCAGGCGTTGCACCAGATGCGCCTGCCAGCGCGGATCATGACGCCCCGCCAACCGCGCCTGAAACGCCAGATTGTCCTCGACGCGCAAGCTGCCGATCAGGTTGAACTGCTGAAATACCAGGCCGATTTCGGTACGCCGCCAGTGGGCCAGTTGTGCTTCAGTCATCTGTTCCAGCCGATGTTCACCGCTGCGGATGCTGCCCCGGTCGACCTTGTCCAGCCCGGCAATCAGGTGCAACAAGGTGCTTTTGCCGCTGCCCGACTCGCCCATCAGCGCCAGGCTGCTGCCGGGTTTGAGCGTCAGGTCGACGCCTTGCAGCACCGGCAGTGGGCCTTGTGGGGTGGCGTAGCTTTTGAAGACGCCTTGGACCTGAAGCATGGGCAAACCCGTTTAAGAAGCATGATGCAAGAATAGCGGCCTGACTCCCACTTATCCCTGCAGGAGCGAGCCTGCTCGCGATGAGGCCCGCCAAGACAACAAACAATTCACTGCCCCGCCGCCACACTCGCCGGTACCTGCGAAGGCGTCACAATGCTCTCCAAATCAATATGCTTCCACTGTGGCTTCGCCCCCAGTCGCGCATTAAACCGGTAGTTGAACGTGAAGTCGTCGGCCGTCGACACACTCAGTGGCTTGCCATACACCGCCTCGACTCCCGCCAGGTCGTACCCCATCAACTGCAACAACGTCGGGAAGATGTTGTAGTGACTGGAGCGATCCTTGTTTGCGGCCAATTGCGCCTGCCAGTCCAGGGTCTTCAACGCACTGCCCTGAATCACCACCAGCGGCACTAATCCTTCTTCTTCCACCGGGTCACCGCCACAGTGAGTATTGAGCCCGGGATTGCCCCGCTCATGCAGGTCCTGTCCGTGGTCCGAGGTGTAGATCAACAAGGCATTGCTCAGATCAGCCTGCGCGAACACCCGCGAGAAAAACTCTCCGACATTCCACAGCAAGGTGTTCTTGTAGGCATTGCGGTACAACAGCCAATCATCCGGCTGCCCGTTGAACCCATCACGTTTACCGGTATCGGCGACTTCAACAAACTGCCCGCGAGGCAAGGTCGGGCGATACGCCATGAACGCATCCGGGTATTTATCGTGAACCGGAAAGTGCGCGCCTACCTTGTTGATCACCACCAACTGCGGTTGACCGTCATTGAGCAAAGCGATCAGCTTGGCCGCTGCCGCCATGTCGCGATCACGCACGCTGGTCTGGTCGAATTGCACGAACTCGTCGATGTCCTTTTTCTCGGCGTCGGTCATCAGATTCTGCAGGTTGCCGCCGGTACGCTGGGCGTCGATGTAAACGGTGTGCAGACCGGCCTTCTTCGCGTACTGCCAGATCGACGGCAGCGTGCTGTTGATCCGCATGTAGTCGGCGCGAGTGCCGCCGTAGCGCAACGTGACGTTGGTATCGGCGCTGCAATTGGCAATGGAGGCGGCATACCCGTAGTTGAAAATCTCCACCCCCGGGCGCGGTTCCTTGAGGTTGCTGTGCACGCCAAACGGCGCATTGATGTCCAGGTAGTTGCCGGAGATGCTCTCGTCGATGATCAACACGATGTCGTGGCCCATCGGTTGATCGTTGCGCGCCAGGTTCACCGGCTCACGCGGGCCGACAGTGTTGTGCAAGGCTTCATAAGTAAACAGATTCAAATAGGCCAGCGGCGTGTACATGATCGGCAAGCCTCGGGCACCCTCGCCGGCCCGCACGAACAACACCGCACTGAGCAGCAGCACCCCTAGCACCGGAGCTGACACCAACAACGCACTCGGCAATGGCATGCGCCGGCGTGGCTTCAGTCCGATGCCAAACAGCAGCAGCAAACCGCCGGCCAGGCCACTGATGATTGCGTCGCGGTATTGGTAGATCGCCTCCTGGATGAATCCGCCCGAATACACCAGCGACACGAAGCTGCTGTAGGTCAGGTAATCGGCTGTGACACGGGTATAGACGTCGAAAAACACCGCCGACACGAACATCACCAGGGCGAACAGATGTCGGATCAACGTCTGACGAATGTACGCCGTCATAAACAGCGCCATCGTCAGCACAATAAACATGCCACCAAATAACAGCACCGGAAAACCGATGCCCATCGCACTTAAACGTTCGAGGTAATAGTCGTAGTTCTTAAACAAATAGAGAACTAAGAGCAGTTCTTTGAGATATCGAATCATTATATTTCCGATGTTATTTGCCAATAGATTGTCGGCCGTTTTTTGACACTAGCACCGAGCCATCAAAGCGCAAGAATTGTCGGACTTTTCAAAAGGGCGTCAAAAAAATGTTGCCTCAAAACTGACACACAAATGGGGGTACATCCCCCAATTTAATTGGTGCAAGACCGTCCATCGATTTATTTAAGACCGTATAAACCCTTCTAAACCGCGACAAATCCAGCCTCAACAAGCACTTGATGGCATTTAGCCCCGAAATTGGGGGATCCACTACCACAACAGAATGTCAGTTTGCTGACACGTTTTCCCAACGCTGGGCTATACCCCTTTTGACAGTTTTACTCTCGCTATTTCAACCGTCTTACGAGGCACGCCAATATGGACGTGAGCGTATTTGGTACGGGCTATGTTGGCCTGATACAAGCAGCTGCACTGGCCGATGTCGGACATCGCGTCTTGTGTGTCGACATTGATCCAAACAAGATCAAACAACTGCAACAAGCAGTGCCGCCAATCAGCGAACCGGGACTTTCCAGCACGTTGGAAGAGAACATCAAGGCCGGTCGATTGCTGTTTACCACCCAGGCCAGCGATGCGGTCGAACACGCCGAGCTGATTTTCATTGCCGTGGGAACGCCTGCCGACGAAGACGGTTCCGCCGACCTCAGCCATGTGCTGAATGTCGCTCGCCAGATCGCCAACCATATGGAGGCTGATCGCACCTTCATCATCAAGTCCACCGTGCCGGTGGGCACGGCGGACCAGGTGGCCGCCGCCGCCAACGATGAACTGCAGCGCCGGGGCAAGAGCGCGCTGAAGGTGCGGGTGGTGTCCAACCCGGAGTTTCTCAAGGAAGGCAGCGCCCTCGCCGATTGCATGCGCCCGGACCGGATCATCGTCGGCACACACGACGAGCAAGCCCGCAGCCAAATGAGCGAGCTTTACGCGCCGTTCTGCCGCAACCATGAAAAGCTCATGTTCATGGACAACCGCAGCGCCGAGCTGACCAAGTACGCCGCCAATGCAATGCTCGCCACGCGCATCAGCTTTATGAATGAATTGGCCAACCTCACCGAGTTGTTGGGGGCCGACATTGAAGCGGTGCGCCGAGGCATCGGTTCCGACCCGCGCATTGGTTATCACTTTATTTACCCCGGCTGCGGCTTCGGTGGCTCGTGCTTCCCCAAAGACCTGCGCGCCCTGCTGCACACCGCCGAACACAACGGCATGCCATTGCGCCTGTTGCGCAGCGTCACCGACGTCAACGACACCCAGCGCCACATCCTTTTCGGCAAACTCAAGGCGCAATTGAAGGGTGGACTGGCGGGCAAATCCATCGCGGTCTGGGGCCTGGCGTTCAAACCCAACACCGATGACATGCGCGAAGCCCCCAGCCGTTATCTGATGGAAGCCCTTTGGGCCGAAGGCGCGACTGTGCAGGCTTATGACCCGGAAGCCATGTCCGAATGCCGGCGCATTTACGGCTACCGCAAGGACCTGCATTTGTGCGCCACCCGTGACGACACCCTGGAAGACGCCGACGCGCTGGTGATCTGCACCGAGTGGAAGAACTTCCGGGTGGTCGACTTCGACCTGCTGGCGAGCAAATTGCGTTCACGGGTGATCGTTGACGGTCGCAACCTCTATAACCCGGAGCAGGTTGCCACCGCCGGCTTGCACTACAGCGGTATCGGTTTGCGGCACATAGCACCCGAGGCGCCGCGCCCATGAAGATGCTCGTCACCGGAGCGGCCGGTTTCATTGGCGCCCATTGCGTGTTGCGGTTGTTGCGCGACGGGCACCAGGTGTTCGGCCTCGATAACTTCAACGATTACTACGACCCGCAACTCAAACGCGATCGAGTGGATTGGGTGCGTGATCAGGTCGGTCATTTCCAGCTCGCCACGATGGACCTGGCCGATGCATCGGCCATCGAAGCCCTGTTCGAACGTGAACAACCCGAGGTGGTGATCCACCTGGCCGCCCAGGCCGGGGTGCGTTACTCACTGGAGAACCCGCGAGCCTACCTCGACAGCAATTTGATCGGTTTCCTCAACATCCTCGAAAGCTGCCGCCGGCACTCGGTCAAGCACTTGATTTACGCCTCGTCCAGTTCGGTGTATGGCGCCAACCAGCACACGCCGTACTCAGTGCAGGACGGCGTCAATCACCCGCTGTCGCTGTATGCCGCGAGCAAAAAAGCCAATGAACTGATGGCCCACAGCTACAGCCACCTGTTTGCCATTCCCAGCACCGGCCTGCGCTTTTTCACGGTATACGGGCCGTGGGGCCGGCCAGACATGTCGCCGATCCAGTTCGCCCGCGCCATCGCCGAGGGCCAGCCGCTGAAGCTGTTCAACTACGGCGAACATCAGCGCGACTTCACCTATATCGACGACATCATCGAAAGCATCGCTCGCCTGATCGAGCACCCACCGCAGGCCAACGCCGAATGGGATCGCGAGCAACCGGACCCGGCCAGCAGCATGGCGCCGTGGCGCATCTTCAACATTGGTGGCCAGCACCCGGTGGAGCTCAAGGCTTACCTGGCGCTGCTGGAAAAACACCTCGGACAACAGGCCATTGTCGAATTGCTGCCGCTGCAGCCGGGCGACGTACTTAACACCTGCGCCGATGCCAGCGACCTGGCACGCGCCACCGGTTTCCAGCCACGTATCGAGCTGGATGAGGGACTCGGGCGCTTTATCGCCTGGTTCCGTGATTACTACGAACTGCCTATCGCCCACGCGCCGCTAGCGGCTGAACTTCAGCGGAGGACCTTATGACTGGACATGAACAGAGTGTGCCCGTTAAACAAATGCTGCGGGATAAACGCCTCGATCCCGAGCACCGGATACGCATGGATGCGGCGATTCACCGGCAAGGGTGTGGCTGGATGACCGGCCGTGAAGGTGGGCGTCCCTGGACGTTGTCGCGCACTAACCGAGTGGTTGCCTGCCTCGGCGCGCTGATGATTCTGGTGTTGATTTCGCCGCTGCTGCTGGTCCTGGCGCTGGCCATCAAATTCAGCAGCCCGGGGCCGGTGATGTTCGTGCAGAAACGCACGGGCTACCGCGGCCGCAAGTTCGGCATGTACAAATTCCGCACCATGGTGGCCAACGCCGAGGAGCTCAAGGAGTCCCTGCGGCACATGAACAAGCACGGTGCCGACGCCATCGATTTCAAGATCGACAAGGACCCGCGCATCACCGGTATCGGCGGCTTCCTGCGGCGCAGCAGCCTGGATGAGCTGCCGAACCTGATCAATGTAGTGACCGGTGACATGCGTTTAGTAGGTCCCAGACCTACTTCGTTCAACGCCTACCGCTACAAGGATAACCACCTTGTACGCCTGAGCATCTACCCCGGCATGACCGGCCTTTGGCAGATCTCCGGGCGCAGCAATATTGACTTCGACCAGCGCGTTGAGTTGGACCTCAGCTACATCGCCGAGCAGAGCCTGTTGCTTGATCTGAAGATCCTGTTGAAAACCCCCTTCAAAGTATTCAGCGGCCACGGAGCGAGTTAAATGGACGGTTCATCCAACAAAAGCCTGAGCATCGCCAGCCCGAGTGAGTCCAACCTGACTTCGACCGTGCTCGATCAAGATCTGCGGATTCTCCTGCTCACTGCCGCCAACCCCGGCGCGGGCACCACCACCAGCGCCCTGGTGCTGGCCAGTCAACTGGCACAAATGAGCAGCGGCCAGGTGTTGCTGGTCGACGCCAGCGAGTCCTCGACCAACCTCACGCAACAGCTCGGGCTTGGCAAAGAACGTGGTTTTCGCGACTTGATATTCAATACGCAAGCCCCGCCGTTGCTGCAGGACTGTGTGGTGAATGTCGCCAGTTTGCCCTTCGACATTCTGCCCAACGGCCGGTACGCACGCGGCACCGAACACCTGACAGCCGAGAGCATGAGCCCGTTGCTCGATCAACTCACCAGCCAGTATCGCTTTGTGGTGATCGACGGCGACGCGGTGTATTCCGCCGCTGACACGCTGGTCATCAGCACGCAGGTGGACGGCGTGATCATGGTCGTGCGCGCGGAAGACACCCGCTGGGAAGTGGCGCAAGCCGCGGTCCAGCGCCTGACCCAGGCCGGCGCAAAACTGGTGGGCAGCGTGTTCAACCGTCGCAAGTACTACATGCCGAAATGGCTGTACAAAAACCTGTAAGCAACCAGAAAGGGATGACGCCATGAACGCCAAAATGCTTGTCCTGCTGTTGCTGCCGCTTGCAGGTTGCTCCAGCACTGACTCCAGTGAAACCCAGAACATGCCGGTGCAGATCCTCACCGCCGCACCGGCCAACGCCCAGGCCACCGACATGCCCAAGATCGAACAGACCTTGCGGCCACAGGACGTGCTGGACGTGATCTTCCACATCAGCACCAGCGGCTCGGACGCCTACCACATCCAGTCCGGTGACCAGATCGGCCTGAACTTCACGGCGGCCAGCCAGCTCAACGGCAATCAACTGGTGCTGCCCGACGGCACCATCGAGCTGCCAGGCGCCAACACCTCGGTGAAGATTGCCGGGCTGACCAGTGACCAGGCGCGTGAAGAAATCCAGCGTGCCTATCAACGCAAACAGCTGTTCCAGCCCAACCGCAATCAGCTGACCGTGCAAGTGATCAGTCCGCTGAGCAACGAAACAAACCTCAAAAGTGCCCTGAACCACCCCGCCACCGGCATGAGCCGGGAGATCACCGTGGGCACCGACGGCTATGCGAGCTTCCCGGAAATCGGCGCCGTGCCGCTGCAAGGCATGACCGTCAACCAACTGGAAGCCTTCCTCAACAAACGCTACGCACAATTACCGGGGCGGATGACGGTCGACGTGCTGCTCAAGTCCACGGCGGGCAACGAAATCTATGTGCTCGGTGAAGTCGGCCAGCCGGGTTCCTACCCGATCCGCCGGCCGGTCTCGGTGCTTGAAGCGCTGACCCTGGCCCGCGGCAGCAACGCCAAGGCGCGGCTCGATTCGGTGGTGATCATGCGCCGCAACGGCAATCAGGTTCAGGCCCGTCGGTATGACGTGGAAAAAGCCCTGGCCGGCGATGCCTCGCAAATCGCCTACCTGCAACCGGACGACATGCTTTACGTGCCCAAGACCAAACTGGCCAGCGCCGGTGAGCTCGCGCGGCAACTGGCAGACGTGGTGTTGTTCCAGGGTGTCGGCTTCAGCTTCGGCTACCGCGTCGACGACAAAGACAGTGACAGCAACTAACTCTCAGGTGACCTGACATGAATCCAAAGGAAAACTACCTGCACGAGTTCTTCAGGATCTTCTTCGCCAACAAGCAGTTGGTGAAGCGGGTATTCCTGGTCTTTGCAGTGATCGCCCTGGTCTTGCCGCTGATGCTCAAACAGAGCTTCGACATCACTGCGCAAGTTATCGTGCAATCGAAAAAACTCTCCCAGGGTGACGCCACCACGTCACTGACCGTGGACAACGCCACCTTCATTCCGCCGTCGCTGGCGGACATGGAAACCGAGAGCAACATCCTGCGTTCGCCGGCCCTGATCCGCCAGACCATCAGCGAGCTGCGGGAAAAGGGCGAATACAGCCCTGCCCCCAGCGTGTTCAACAAACTGGTCCTTCAGCCAATCAAACGGTTCATCACCTCGCCGTTGCGTGAGCACGTGATCAATCCGGTGAAAGCCGCACTGGGCATGGAAACCGATCCAGTGCGCGACACCACGCTGGATGCGTTGACCCAGGAGGCCATCGACAAACTCAAGATTGAAACCCTGCCGGGCTCCAACGTGATCTCGATCATCTACAGCTTCGGTGATCCGCAACAGGGCACGAAGTTTGTCGCCGCGTTGCTGCAAAACTACCTCGCCAGCCGTCAGGAACTGCAATCGATCGACTTGCCGCAGACCTTCTACGAAACCAAGAAGCATCAATATCAGCAACGCCTTGATGGCCTGGAAGGTACCCGACTGGCATTGCTCGAAGGCGTCGGCTCGTCCGACCCGAAGGAAGAAATCACCTTCCGCCTCAACGCGATCAACACCGAGGAGCAAGCGCTCAACCTGTACCAGGACCGTCGCCTGCAGAGCCAACGCTGGCTCGACTACCTGAAAACCAGCCTCGCCGCCGCCAGCAATAACAAACTCAACGACTACACCTTCCCCTACACCTTCACCACCACCGTGGACAACGTGGCGTTTGAAGATCGCGAGATCAAACAGATGGGTGAAGCCCTGACCAATCAGGTCAGCCGCTACATGAACGACCTGGCGATCTTCCAGCCAGGCAGCGAGCCGATGTTGCTGACCCGCGAGCAGATCTCTCGCACCCGTCAGCAGTTTTTGAAAGTGGTCAGTAACCGGATTCAGGAACGCACCAACGACCTGGCGATTGTCAGCTCGGTGATCGACCAGAAGACTGCGCGCATTGCCGAATTCAAAAACCGCATCCACCAGTTGCAGGAAACCCAGAGCAAGCTGCGGCAGATGGACACCGAGATCGACGCCTTGCACGCTGCGTTCTCCACCTACGCGCAGCGCTTTGCCGAAAGCAGCACCGCCCGTTCGCTGGACAACGACCTGTCCAACGCCCGTGTCCTGAGCCCGCCGTACGAACCGACCGAAGCGGCGTTTCCAAAGCCGCTGCTGATCATCCCGTTCGGCTTGTTCACCGGTTTGCTGTTGGCGATTGCCCTGGTCTACGTGCGTGAGTTCTTCGATCACCGCTTCAAGGCCCCGGCGCAAATCACCCACGAATTGGGCTTGCCGGTGCTGTTGGTCATCAACGATCAGAACGTCGAACCGGCCAATCCGCACAGGAACTGGTCTGTGCCAAGCCTTGTGCATTGGGTGCGCAATTGAACGCGCCGCTCAACCCTGCCACCGCCCTGCCGATCATTCATTTGCTCAGCAGCGGTGGGTTCTATGGGGCTGAGCGGATGCTGCTGGACCATTGTCTGGCAACGCCGGGGCAGCACCAGGTGCTGTTTCTCGATGCGCCGCCAGCACTGATCGCCCGGTTTCGCGAGGCCGGGGTGGACTGCCTGAGCTGTGCCGGACTGGGGGCGTTGCTGGCGCATTTGCGTCAACGCCGGGCTGAGCATCCGCTGATCAACACGCACAACTTCAAAGGCCTGTTGTTTGGCTGGATCTGCGCAACGCTGTTGCGCTTGCCGCTGGTGATCACCCAGCACGGATTCACCCCGCGCAGCCGCAAGCAGAAGTTCTACACCTGGCTGAGCCTGCAACTGTGCCGCACCGCTTCGGTCAATCGCGTGGTCTGCGTCGCCGAAAGCATCGCCACGCTGTGCCGCCAGGCCAGCGTGCGGGCGGACAAACTTCAGGTGATTCCCAACGGATTGCCGGCCGCTGCCGCCGTGTTGTCGCACGACTTACCGCAAAGCGTTGATCGACAGCGTTGGCTGGCTGGCTACGTCGGGCGCCTGAGCAGTGAAAAAGGCCCGGACCTGTTTCTCGATGCGCTGATTCCACTCTGTCAGCAACACCCACAACTGAACGCCGTGATGCTCGGCGATGGCCCGGAGCGGGAAACGCTGCTGGCACGGATCAACGCCGCCGGTTTGCAAGCGCGCATCACCCTGCCGGGTTATCAGACCGAGATGAATGCGTGGTGGCGCCAGCTCGATGCGCTGGTGATCAGCTCGCGCACCGAAGGCACGCCGATGATTTTGCTCGAAGCGATGCAAGCCGGTGTTCCGGTGGTGGCGTTCGGCGTCGGCGGGATTCCCGATGTGCTGCAAGACCGGCACAACGGCTTGCTGGCATCACCCGCCGACAGCACCGCCCTCGCCCGCCAGATCAGCGCGTTGCTCAGAGAACCGGTGTTGGCACAGATGCTGATCGACAATGCAAAACGTACGCAACGGGATCGTTACGACCTCAAGGCCCTGGCCGAACGCTGGTCGCAGCTGTATGACCGTACTGCACGGGAGGCACGCGCGTGATTTTTCCACTCTCGATCGTCAGTCTGCTCGGCCTTGTCTGCCTCGGTTTGCTGGCCAGTCCTTATCCGTATCTGGCTCCGGGCGCGGTGTTGGGTTTGGTCGGCGTCGCGCTGCTGTACCGCAAGCCCACCTGGGGTTTGCTCGGGATCGCGGCGCTGGTGCCGTTCGAGGGGTTCTTCAAGGACAGTTCGCTGTCGGGCACCAAGTTCATCGGCGCGTCGCTGGCGCTGATCCTGATGCTGCAACTGGCCCTGCGGCAGATTCCGTCCGAACGCCTGCGCAGCAATATCTGGCGCTACCTGATCGGGTTTATGGTGCTGTACCTGCTCAGTCTGTTGAACACCGACGACATGGGCATGTCGATGGGACACCTGCGGGAACTGAGTGTCGGCCTGATCCTGTTTGTGATCACACTGCTGATCGGCCGTGAACTGAACCTAGACCTGTTCGCCAGACTGGTCACCGTCAGCGTCACGATGACGTGCGTGCTGGCGATGTTCTCCAGCAAATATCAGGACCAGGGGCGCGCCGCCGGGTTGCTGGAAGACCCGAACGCCTTTGCCATGCTGATCTCCTTCGCCGTGCCGCTGGGCTTGTGGCTGGTGATCCGCAGTCCGAACCTGTTGCATCGACTGGTCTGGGGCGGTTGCTGTGTGTTGCTGCTCGGCGGCATGACCAAGACCGAATCGCGCTCCGGGCTGGTGGTGTTGTTTCTCAGCCTGATGATCGGCGCCTGGCACTACCGCGCCGAGTTGTCGCGTATCCGCCCACGGCACCTGGGGTTTGCCATGCTCGGCTCGGTGATCGTGATTGCGTTGGCGATCTATGCGATGCCGGCCGGTTATGTCGCCCGCATCCAGTCCCTGAGTATCTTGAGCGCGGGGCCCAAGAGTCAGGATGAATCCCTCGGTCGCCGCGCGTCATACATTGTGGTCGGCAGCGCGATGATTCGCGAGAACCCGCTGCTGGGCTCCGGCCCCGGCACCTTCCCGCTGCACTACGCCACCACCGGTTATGCCAAGGCGTTTTCCGCCAACCGCAAAATCGGCGACCTGTACCGCCGTGCCCACAATACTTACCTGGAAATCTTCAGCGAACTGGGGATTCCCGCCGGCCTGTTGTTCGTCGGCATGCTCGCCCTCGGCTTGTACAACCTGATCCGCGCCCGCCGCGTGTGGATGCAGCGAGATAACCGGGAACAGGCCGATTTGATGACGCACCTGGCGATGAGTTTTCTGGCGTTGAACCTGTTCCTGATGTTCCTCAGCGCACCGAACCAGAAGTACGTGTGGATCATGCTCGCGCTGACCAGCGTGTTGCGTTTGAAAGCCGAAGAAAGCCCGCCCAGGGAGGCCAAGGCATGAGCCGAATCAGCATTGTGATTCCGATGTACAACGAAGCGCGACACATCGCCCGCACCTTGCTGGCCGCTCAAAAAGCCGCGCACGCCGCCAATCTGGAATGTGAGTTGATCGTGGTCGACAACGGCTCGCAAGATGAAGGTCCGCAAATTGCCCGGCAATTCGGTGCTCAGGTGCTGGTGCAGCCGGGGATACTGATCGGCGCCCTGCGCAATCGCGGCACGGCCGTCGCCACTGGTGAGTGGCTGGCGTTTATCGACGCCGACGTCGAAGTGCCCGAAGACTGGCTGACGCAATTGATCGATATAGAAAGAACGGGGCAAGCCGATGTGTTCGGCCTGGATTTGCACACCCCGGCCCAGGCACCGTGGTACGCCACGGCCTGGCAACGTCGCACATTACGCCCTGCGGCTGAGGGCGTTCGCACGGTGGATTGGCTGCCCAGCTCCAACCTGCTGATGCGACGCAGCTGGTTCGACAAGGTCGATGGCTTCAACGAAAGCCTGCGCACCGGCGAAGACAAGGATTTCACCTTGCGCCAGCACATGGCCGGCGCACGGCTCCTGGCGATCAATGAAAGCGTGGCCCTGCACTGGGGCTACGAAATGAACTGGCGCGAGTGGATGGGCAAGGAAATGTGGCGCCAGAGTAGCCACGTGCAATTGCTCCGCACCCATGGCCTGAGCCTGCGATTGCTGCGCTTTCCCCTGTTGTCGCTGGTTGCATGGCTCCTGGATTTCCTGGCGATCTCTGCCTTGCTCGATGGCTTCCCGCACCATGCGGCGTTCATGTTGTCGCTGACGTTGTTGCCGGCGCTGATCCTGAGCGTGCGCCAGAGCCACAAGCATCGCGACCAGTTCCTGACCCTTCAGCTGTGGGGCCTGCACTGGGTGCGCCTGCACCTGGCCGGCGCCGCACTGGTTCTCAGCCTGTGTCATTGGAATGCCAGGAGGCCCGCCCGTGGCTGAATTCATTTTCTGGTCGTGCCTGCTGCTCCCGGTTTACGCCTACCTCGGCTATCCACTGTTGCTGACCCTGCTTGCGCCGATGTTTGCGGTGCGGCGTCATGCCGCGCCGGAGCCGATGAACGTGAGCGTGGTGATTGCCGCGCACAACGAAGCGCGGCACATCGAACACAAGCTGCGCACCCTGCTTGCCCAGGACTATCAGCCGGCCTCGCTGCAGATCATTCTGGCCAGCGACGGCTCGACCGATGACACGGTGGCCTGCGCGCGCAAAGTGGTCGACCCGCGCATCACCGTGCTCGACCTGCCACGCCAGGGCAAGGCCGCGACGCTGAATGCCGGCGTGGCACTGAGCACTGGCGATATCCTGGTATTCACCGATGCCGACAACCAATGGTCGCGCGACACCCTCGGCCATTTGCTCGCGCCGCTCTGCGATCCGCAGGTCGGTGCCTGCGCCGGGCACATGGTGATCCCGGTCACTGGCAAAGGCTTGAGCATCGGTGACAGCCTGTATCGGCACTACGAAGGCTGGCTGCGCAGGGTGGAAAACCGCACCGGCTGCATGGTCTCCGCCGACGGCGCTCTATTGGCGTTGCGTCGCGAGTTGTTCCAGAACGTGCCGGCGGAGGTCAACGACGACTTCTTCATCAGTACCTGCGCGCCGGTCGCGTTCAAACGCATTGTCTATGTGCCCGAGGCGCAGGTCATCGACCACGGCGTCGATGAAGCGGACAAGCAATTTCGCCGCCGTCAGCGCGTCACCGTCGGCGGTCTGCAAAGCCTGGCGCATCGCCGCGAGCTGCTCAATCCGTTCAAGCATGGCCTGTATTCCATTGCCTTGATCAGCCACAAATTGATCCGGCGTCTGGCGCCGATCCTGTTGTTGCCGCTGCTGTTGAGCAATTTCTGGCTGTGGGAAGACCATGGTTTTTATCGCCTGAGCCTGATTGCGCAGGTGTCCGGTTATGCCATTGCCATCGCCGGCCTGCTGGATTCGCAACATCGCTTGCCCAAACCCTTTCGCCTTGCCGCGTTCCTGCTGGTGACCCTGGCCGGGATGAGTATCGGCCTGTGGCAGTTCCTGCGCGGCCAGCGGTACGCGCAATGGAATCCCGAACAGAATCGTTGAAAGGACTGAGCCATGGCGATCAAACAATTACTCAAGCGCACCAGTGGCTGGCTCTATCTCAACTCGCCGGTGGGGCGCAATCAGCTGCAAGGCGCCGGGGTGATCCTGATGTTGCATCGGGTGCTGGCTGACGACCCGGCAGCCGCCCTGCCTCATCGCAATGAGCTGTGCGTCGGGCCAAAAGCGTTCGAACACTTGCTGGTGTGGCTGAAAAAACACTTCGACTGCGTGCCGCTGATGGAGATTTTGCAACCGGGCAAAGTCCGCTCGGAACGGCCGAAAATCACCCTGACCTTCGACGATGGCTGGCGCGACAATGCGTTGAACGCCTACCCGCTGCTGCAAAAATATCAGGTGCCGGCGAGCATTTTCCTCTCCACCGATTTCATCGGCAGCCGTCAGCGGTTCTGGTGGGAAAGCATCGGTGAAACCCTGTGGGGCAGCCATGGGAGACGGGCTCAATTGCTGTTGATCACGAGCCTGCAACAGGCCGGTCGGCCATTGCCCGAGCCATTCGCTGAGCTGGATGTGGAGCGTCGCAGTCTGGCCTTGCTGCATTTTCTGCAAAGCCTGAAAACCCTGAGCCCGATGACGCTGAACCGACTGACCGATGCCTGCCCGGACGAGTCATTGCCCCAAGCGCTGGACTGGCATCAGGTGCGCTCGCTGGAAGCCTCGGGGCTGGTGCGTTTCGGCCCCCATGGCGCCAGTCACGCGATCTTCACCGGTCTTGATGACCAGCGCTTGCACGAAGAACTGAGCCGCAGCCGCGATGCCCTGCGCGACGGTTGCAGCCGCCCGCTGCCGGTCTATTGCTACCCCAACGGCGACAACGATGCGCGGGTGCGCGAACAGGTCGCCACGCACGGCTTCCCGTTCGCCCTCGGTACCGGCACCGGTATATATCGCGGTACCAATGATCCCTTGAACTTGCCGCGTTTGGGCGTCAGCCAACGCGTGGCATGCAATCCACAGTTGCTGTCGTGGCGTTTGTATCGCGGGGGCCGCGCATGAGCCGTAGCCATTATCTCAAGCATCTGGCCCTGAGCATGGGCACCAAATTGGCGATGATTGCGTTGCGGCTGCTGCGCAATGTGTTGCTGGCGCGGATTCTCGGCCCCAGCGAGCGCGGGTTGTTTGCCCTGCTCAGCACCCTGCCCGACCTGATCAGCGCCGCCACCAGCGGCGGGCTGAACTCGGCAGTCGGTTATCAAGCGGCCAAGCAACGGCCCATGGGCTTGTTGCTGTGTCAGGTGTTGGTGTTCGGCTGTTTGCTCGCGGCGTTGCTGACCTTGCTGGTGGTGGCGCTGGTGCGCGAATTCGGCAGCGAACTCGATATCACGATGCAACTGGGTTTGCTTGCCTGGCTGTTGCTGCTGGCGGTGCCGCTGACGGTGCTTAAAAGCGGGCTGCTGACGCTGCACAACGCCTCGGGCGGCGTAGTCGCGTTCAACGCCTTGCGCCTGATGGAATCCCTGACGCCGCTGCTGTTGTTTCTCGCGCTGTACTGGATGTGGAAAAACGCGGCCCTGGAAGCTGCACTGATCAGTTGGCTGGCGGGGATCAGCCTCGTGGTGCTGGCGGGCTGGGTCTGGCTCAAACGCGAGCAGCCATTGACGTTGCAATGGGACCGCGCCAGTCAGAACGAACTGCTGCGCTTCAGCGCGCGCAGCCATCCGGATTTGTTGTTCCAGCAAGTGATTCTGCGTTCCGATTATTTGTTCATCGGCGCCCTGCTCGGCAGCACTGCGCTGGGGCATTACGCCATGGCCAGCGCCGCCGCCGAGTTGCTGTTGATCGTGCCGGAAGCCGTGACCACACCGCTGATGAAACGCCTGCTGCAACAGGAAGAAGGCATCGACAAGGTCACGCCGCTGGCGCTGCGCCTGACGGCCGCGGTGATGCTCGGCGCCTGCCTGACCATGGCAGTGATCGGTGAATGGCTGATCGTCACGCTGTTCGGTGTGGCGTATCAACCAGCGTATCCGGCGCTGCTGGCGTTGCTGCCGGGGCTGCTCGGCCTGTGCTATGCCAGCATCCTGCGCCTGGACCTTTTGGGCAAGAACCGTCCCGGCAGCATTTCCCTGTTAATGGGCCTCGGCGCCCTGCTCAATCTGGCGCTGAACCTGGTGTTGATTCCGGTCTACGGCATCGTTGGCGCGGCGGCCGCTTCCTCCATCGCGTACCTGGCGGTGACGGTGGCGCTGCTGGTGATGTATTGCCGATTGAGCGGCGTGCCGGTCTGGCAAACCCTGATCATCTTGCCCAGCGACGTGGCGCCCATGCTGCTGATGCTGCAAAGGAAGTCGGCATGAGGTACTTCGCGCTGCTGGTGAGCCTGGGGCTGACGCTCGACGCCTACGCCGGGCCGATGCGCTGGGCGGACATTCGCGACGGCAGCCTGTACCTGCAAACGGAACAACCCGACACGTTGACGGTGCGCTGGACCCCGGCGTGGCAGGCGGACGCCAACGAAGAACATCTGTATCTGCTCGACGGCACAGGCAAACTTCAGGCTGAGCGCAAAATCGCCGCCAGTGAATTGAGCGGCACCCAGAGCTGGCCTTTGGCGCCGAATGCGGCCAGCTATCAACTGGAGATTGCGGGTTACAGCTTTCGCCGCTACACAGTCGAACATAGCGACAGCACGGTGGCGCTGTTTGCCCCCGCCAAGGTGCATTTCAGCGCCGAAACCCACGATGGCGACGAGTTGTACTTCAAAGTCGCGCCGGGTGAACACGCGGTCCTGGCCGGGAAATTCCACGGTGGCGTCAGCGCCCTGCAAGCGCAGCGGGTGGGCGACGGCAAACAGCTGACGGTGGCGCTGAAACCGTATCGGGCCTATTGGCAGTTCGACAAGGTCGAGTTACCTGTCACGCCAAACGAACAAGTGTGGCGCCTGCGTCTGCAAGGCAGCGGCAAGGTCGCGTTCTGGCTCGATGGCACCGCCAACCTGTTCGCCCAAGACGCACAGCAGCTCAAACCGTTGCGCGAAGATGCCGGCGACGTGCGCCTGACCCTGGGCAAAGACGTGCTGGGCCCGACGCCGAACCTGGGCATCGCCCTGCCCTACGTGATGCCACCGCCCGCAAGTTTTGCGGTGCTCGACGCGCTCAACCCCAAGGCCGGCGCCTATTACACCTTTGTCGACGTCACGGCGAAAAAGCCGCAGTACGAAGATGCCTTCCGCCAGCTCTATCAGGACCGCTTCGGCATCACCCAGGACATCACCCTGCTGGCCGGCAGCCAGCGCCAGGCCAATTTGCGCGCCGACACGATGAGCAACGCCGGGCTCGAGGCCTGGCTCGCCTCGACCCGGGCGCTCGGTGGCAAGGGCACGCACTACATCGGTTTTGCCGATGAGCCGAATCTCAACTACGCGAGCTACGCCCAGTACCAAAGCATTTTCAACAACATGGCCCGGCAAGTGCGCAGCAACCCGGCCAACGCCAAGGCCGGTGTGCGCATCGCCATGCCGGCCAGTTCACGGCTGGTCAACGGCCCGTTCACCGACAACGCCGCCGACAAACGCGGGATCGACTGGGCGAAACAGCTGCTGGGGGAATCCGGCGAGCAGATCGACGCACTGGCCTGGCACGAATGGATGATTCGCGACCTGCTGGCGACCCGGGTCTACCGCGACAGCGTGCGCCGCGCCGCCGATCTGGTGGGCCTCGACGCCAAGGGCCGGCCCCGCAAAGCCTTGCTGCTGGACCAGACCAATATGTCCAGCGGCTCCAGCCTGAGCCCGTACGATCAGGACACCCATTTCGCCTCGCTGTGGTGGACTTCGGTCGTCATCAATTCGTCCCGGGACGGTTTGCTGGAGATGCTCAACTGGTTCCAGGCGGCCGATGAACCGAACTACCCCAAGGGCATGTTGAAAGTCCTCGGTGAGGATCGCTTCGAACTCAAACCCGTGGGCTTTGCCCAGCAATTTATTCAGCAGCACTGGTTGCACAACGTGCTGCGGCTGGAGAACGACGCCTTCGAAGTCGATGTGCTGGCCATGGCTGAAGAACATAAACGCAGCCTGTTGGGGGTCAATAAAGGCCGGCGTTTGCAGCATGTGAACTTGAACGGGGTGGCGTGTCCACTGGCCAAAGGATCGTTGCGTTATATGGGCGCGGACAACCGCAGCCGCGACGCGCCCTTCAACTGCCAAAACGGTCGCGTCAGCTTCGATCTGCCAGGGGAAACCTTGTTCGCTCTGAGCTGGAGCGCCTCATGAACACTTCTATTGCTATGCCGCGCATGCCCTCGCCGCGCGACGCATTTCTCCCAACACGGCCCATGCCGTCAGGAGCGCAGAAGATGAGCGTTTTGCAGAAACTCAGCGAACACATCAAACAGAAAGGCCTGAGCGCCACCGTCAAAAAGGTGTGGAAACACTACGTTTTTTTCCACCAGGAACTGTTGTGGATGGAGCGCGACCTGATCAGCCCGGTGCCACCGCACAAACTGCGGCCCTACCCACCCCTGCGGGTGGAAACCATCACCGCGCAAAACGCCGCGGCCTTCACCCGCTATTTCGGTGACCGTGTCCAGACCATGGCCGAACTGGCCCACGAGGGTTACACCGGACACATGCACCTGAACGATCAAGGTGATGCCGTGGCCTTCATCTGGGGCGCGGCGCGCAACTATTACGACAAGCATTACTACGGCTGCTGGTTCCCGGTGAAAGAAGGCGAATTTTTCGAATTCGGTGGCGAGCTGGCGCGTGCCTATTGGGGCACTACGCTCTCGGTAGACCTGCAACTGGAGCTTTGGCACGCCATGCAGGTCCAGGGTTGCCACACCGTGGTGGATGTCTGCGAGTTCCACAACATTCCGGCCCTCAAGCTGCACATGCGCATGGGGTACAAGGAGCAAGGGCGGATCATGAACGTGTACAGCCTGTTCGGCTGGCGCTTCTACCGCGAAACCCGTTACACAGGCTCGCGTCTGGATGCCTTGCGCAAACCGGCGCGTGAACCTGTCCCAGCCTCGGCGAACTGACCTTATGGTGGCACGATTGGAATGGCGCACTTCACTGTGCGCCTCAGACTTCCCGGCAGCGGCTTACGAAGCGTTGCGTCTGCGAGTGACGGACCACACACCATTCAACACGCTGGCCTGGATGGCGGCGTCCGAGCAGGCGTTGAGCGCCGGGCAGCGCCTGCACGTGCTGTTGGGCTGGCAAGGCACTGAATTGCTGTTGTGCCTGCCGCTGGTGGCGTCTGTCGAGCGCTTCGGCGGTTTGCCTTTTCGGGTGTTGCATCACCTGGGCTACCCCCTCGCCGACCGCCTCGCCTTACTCACGCGCCTGGGTGCAGAAGATACGCGCAAGGCCTTGATCGAGATCCGTCGACGGCTCCCCCATGCCTTGCTGCAACTCAATGAGCTGTCCGAACCGATCGGCCTAGAGAGTTCGCTGACCCAATGGATGGCCGACAGTTCCACCGGCCAACGGCGGCTGAGTTGTCGAGTGCCGGTGCACTTGATCAGTGACGCCGACCATCAGGAAGTCTCCGGTGATCCGCGCTACAAATTGCGGCGTGCGCGTAAACGCATCGCCGCTTGTGGTGCCCAGGTAAGACGGATCACTCCGGACGCGTCGACCATGGGCCCGTTGTTGCAGGCCATCAGTGAAGTCGAAGCAGTGAGCTGGAAAGGCGATGAAGGCGTGGGGATTTTCTCTGACGAGCGCCATCGACAATGGATGGACCGCGCCTTCACCGCCCTCGCCGGACAAGGGCTGGTGCGAGTGGTGGTGCTGGAACTGAACGGCCGCTGCATCAGTTATCGCCTCGGCTTGCTGGAGCAGGGCCGGCTGTACGATTACAACCTGGCGTTCCTGCCGCAATACGCCGACCTGGGCAGCGGCCGGGTGTTGCTTGATGAGTGGATTCGCTGGGGGCTGGACGAGAACTGGCGCTGGATCGATGCCTCGCGCGTCAGCCTGGACAATTCCAGCCATCAGCTTCACGAGCGCATGACCGGGCAACTGGAACACTGGCGCTGGAGTTTCTATTCCTGGCGCGCAAGCGGGATTGCACTCGGACTGGCCTTGCGCTTCTGGCAACGACTCAAACCTGCCTGGCAACAGTGGAAAGCCTGTCGTACGGCAGCGGCGGCCAAACGGGCGCCTGTTGCCACGCCCCTCGCCAAAGCCGCCGAGCCGACAACAACTATTGTGGAGAGCGAACATGCCTCGCCAAGTCATAGTCAACGCTGACGATTTCGGCCTCAGTGCCTGCGAAAACGCGGTGATCCTGGGGGCTTTTCAGGCGGGAGTCATCACCTCCGCCACCGCCATGGCCAATATGCCCGCCTTCGAAGCGGCGTGTGTGATGGCCCGGCATCCGATGCTCGAAGGCCGGATCGGGCTGCACTTCAACCTCACCTACGGGCGCCCCTTGAGCCAGTCGATTCTGGGTCGAAGCACCTTCTGCGACAGCGCCGGCGTGTTCGACCTCAACCTGCCCCGCCACCGCCTGTGGCTCAGCCGCCCTGATCGTGATGCGGTACTCGAAGAGCTCCAGGCGCAATGGCAACGCTTTCTGGACAACGGTGTACGCCCCAGCCATCTGGACTCTCACCAACACGTGCACAACATCTGGCCCATCGGTCAAATCGTCGCCCGCTTCGCCGCCCACCAAGGGGTGCCGGTACGGCTGGCGCGCAACCTGGGGCAAAACCTGAGCCTGCCCAAACGCCTGTTCAAGGAATTGCTCAACCGGCGTTTAAGCCACCTGGCCGGCGCTACCGCCGACTACGTGTGCACCCCGGTGGACCTGCGCAATGCCGCGCCACCGATGGATGGACTGCTGGAAATCGTCGCGCACCCCAATCAGCTCGGCGCCGATTTTGGCGATGCCTACCTTGATCAGGGCGAGTCGTTGAGCGCACTGCTGGAGCAGCGTTTGCCGGGGGTACAACGGGTTTCCTACAACGGCGTGGGCAAGACGTTCAGCGAGCGCGGCGAGGCGGTTCTGGACTGAACAATCACATTTTTTTGACGCCTGAAATTGCGTCCACTTTGTTGCACAAATTTAAACAAATGACCCATCACTACCTTCATCCACGCACGACCAATCCTTCGCTAAGGAGGGCTTCATGAACGCACTCGACAAGCTTCGCGAACGCATCAAACAAAAAGGTCTGGGCCGCACACTCAAAACACTGTGGAAGCGCTATGTGTTTTTCCATTGGGAATTGTTGTGGATGGAGCGCGACCTGGTCAGCCCGGTACCGCCGCACAAACTGCGGCCCTATTCCGGCTTGCGCCAAGTGACCATCACCCCGGAAAACGCCACGGCGTTCACCAAGCATTTTGGTGACCGCGTCGGCACCATGGCCGAACTCGCCGCCGAAGGTCACACCGGGCACATGTACGTGGACGACGAAGGCCATGCGTGTGGGTTCATCTGGGGCAGCACCCGCGATTATCACGACCGTCACTATTACGGCTGCTGGTTCCCGGTCAAACCTGGCGAGTTCTTCGAATTCGGCGGCGAAATGACCCGTGCCTATTTCGGCACCAGCCTGTCGGTGGATGTTCAAGTCGCCCTGTGGGAAGCGATGCAGGCACAGGGCTGCAACAAGGTGGTGGAC
>Ga0247818_10000660_pt1 | contig 21707 bp, 19 predicted proteins | sample 13C_Glucose_Day1_FD_192424 | JGI IMG/M metagenome (GOLD analysis project Ga0247818, IMG submission 192424) | Soil microbial communities from agricultural site in Penn Yan, New York, United States - 13C_Glucose_Day1 | ecosystem: Environmental > Terrestrial > Soil > Agricultural land | place... | reverse complement strand
GCGCCGCGCCTCCCGCTTCTCGAGCGCGGGCCGCCCGGATCCCGCCCGCGGCGGGCCAGGAGACAGAAAGAAGCCCCGGCCGGATCGGGGGAATCCAGCCGGGGCGGCTCGTGTGCGGAGGCGAAGGCCGACTGGTGTCAGGCCGTTCACCCCCACGTGTAGATGAACGATAAACCACCGTCCACCGTTCCCGGAAATCGCCCCACCAGATGTGATCCACGCCACGTTCGCGCAGGCCGGAGCGGCTCCGACGGCAGACGGGACACGGCTACGCCGACAGTCAGCGGGTCTCGCGGAACACGACGTGGCGGCCCGCGGCAGGGTCGAACTTCCTCAGCTCCAGCCGGTCGGGGTCGTTGCGCCGATTCTTCCGCGTCGCATAGGTGTGGCCGGTTCCGGCCGTGGACCGGAGCAGGACGACGGGCCTGGTCTCACTGCGTGCCATGGGACCTCCAGACGGGATCCGACCCCGTTCCCGGAACTGGGAATGGGTGTCGTTTTCACTTCTGGTCGGCACAACACGCACAGGTGCGCAGCCATTCCCTCGGCAGGGGGACTCCCTCTCGTCCCGCGCGACCAGACCCCGAACACCCGGCCGACGAACCTTCGACCGCACCATCGGAAACCTTCCGCACCCTCTCCGACCCACGGCGACGGACGCCGTCGATCCGTGAGCCCGCACCACCCCGCATGCGCCCTGCTCCCGAGCCATGTGCGCCGCACGGAATGGCGCGCGCGGGCGCGCGCCGGGCCGCATGCGCCGGTGGACTTGCGTCAACCAGCCGCCAGGGGCAAGGGTGTTCGGCGGACCCCCGCTCCACCCCGCCGACGGCATATGCCAGAAGCAAGAACGTATCGAGTGTTGCCAAAGCCCTTACGGGGCCTTCGAGCCTGTGCAACAGTCGTGTTCGGTCCACCCCCACGAACCGGCCGTACCGCCTGTATCGGAGTACCAGATGCCGTCCCATCTGTTTGCGGACCCCCCCGCCCCACAACCGCCCGAGCGGGACGCCGTCGACGCCCTGATCAACCGGACCCGGCTGCTGCGCGGCGATGTGGACGCGGTACGGCGCGACGCCTCCGTCATCGACGACGACGATCCCCAGCTGCGCTGGCAGCGGGCACTCTGCGACCTCGCCGTCCATCAGCTGGACGACCTCGGCGAGAATCTGGGACAGCTGCGGGACGGCATCCCCGACATGCCTGCCGCCGAGCCCTCGGGAGACGGGCCCGGCCGGACGCCGGCCGGGCCGTCGACGGGCTCCTTGTTGAGCCGAGTGGGAAGCGCGGAGTGGAACCTGCTCACCGACGAGGTCAGCTGGTCCGACGAGCTCTGTCAGATCTTCGGCAGGGCTCCGGGCGTCGGAGGCCTGTCCCTCGACGAGCTGCCGTCGGTGCTCCTCGCCGAGGACCAGCCCCTCCTGACGTCCATGGTGACCGACTGCCTGGTGGACGGCCGGCCGATAGACGGCGAATTCCGGATCCTGCTGCCCGACGGCGACATGCGGACGCTGCACATGATGGGCGAACCCGTTCTCGACACGGACGGCTGCACCGCGTCGATGTGGGCGGTCCTGCGCGACGTCAGCACACTGCGTCGCGGCGCACACCTGGTGGGCAGGACCCAGGACACCCTGCGGCACCAGGAACAGATGGCCCGGGCCGAACACCGGATGGCGGCGGAGCTGCAGGAGGCCGTGCTGCCGTCGTGGCGCGGCTCGCTGCCGATACCGGGCCGGGGGGCGAGCGGTCTGGACATCGCCGCCCGTTATCTGCCGTCGGGGTCGGGTGAACTGATCGGCGGTGACTGGTACGACGCGCTGCCGCTCCCGGACGGCAGGACGCTGTTCACCGTCGGGGGCCTCACCGGCCGCGGTATCCCGGCGACCTCGGCCATGACGATGCTGCTCGGAGCGCTGCGCGGCACGGCCTTGGCAGGTATCGACCCGGGGCCGGCGATGGGTCATCTGAACCAGCTGATCGAGTGCTCGGCCCAGCCTGCTCTGGGCAGCGCCGTGTGCTGCCGCTTCGATCCCGCGACCAGGACTCTCGTGTGGGCACAGGCAGGGCACCCCGCGCCGCTGCTCTTCCGCAACGGAGTGGGGTGTCCTCTGCCCGCACCGGACGGGGTTCTGCTCGGTGCGACCTCCGGAGTCACCTACGAGCAGGACCGGATGGACCTGCTGCCGGGCGATGTGCTCGTGCTCCACACCGACGGTCTGACGCCTCGCGCCGATCGGAGCGCCGGTCCGGACGTGCTTCTGCGGCTGGCGCCCCGGTTCGCGCAGGCGCGGACCGCAGAGGAGTGCGTGCGCATGCTGGTGGAGCAGCTCGGTACGGACGAACGAGTGGACGATGCTTGCGTGTTGGTGGCCCGCGTCGAGGCATGACCGGGTCCTGCCGGCCACATAAAGGCCTTTGATCCGGTCCTACAGGGGCTTCCTGAGCGCGTGATGCCCTGAGATGTACTCGGCGGGGCCTGTCCGAACCCTCGGCAGCCGGTGCGACGGACCTGACGAAGAGAGCGGATCAGATCCTCGAGCCTCTGGCCTTCTTGTCGGACGTACGCGGCGGCAGAACGCGTTCGATCTCCTCGCGCAGGTCCTCGATCCTGGCGTACCCCGCGAACTGGCCGGTGAGCCGGTACATCTCCCGCAGCCGGTCCCAGGTCCGGTGCGAGGACGTCTCGCCCATCGACACCAGGGCCAGCCGTGCGTAGCGGTCGGCCTGTTCGGGGTCGTCGGCGATGAAGCACGCCGAGGCGAGCGAGATGTAGTCGAAGATCTTGGACCGCTGGCGGCCGTTCACCCTCAGATCCAGCGCCTGCTTGGCGTGCCGCTGGGCCGTGGAGGCAGCGGCGGGGTCGTGTTCGGCCAGCGTCCGGTAGGCGAGAGCCTGCATCCCGTGCATGTCCGCATCGTCGAACATCTGCATCCAACTCGGCGGCGGTACATCGCCCTTGTCCGACACGAAGAGCTCCTCGGCCTCGCCGAGCGTGCGCTTCATGGCCTGCCCGTGGCCCATCGCCGCCTGTGCCCAGGCCTCGATGGTGTGCAGCATCGCCCGGGTACGCGGCAGGGTCTCCTCCCCGGATCCGGTTCTGGCGAGCTTCATCAGGTCCAGGGCGTCGTCCGGCCGGCCCAGGTGGACCATCTGACGAGCGGCGCGGGAGAGCGCCTCACCGGCGCGCGGCCGGTCGCCGCCTTCGCGCGCCGCGTGCGCGGCGATCACGAAGTACTTCTGGGCGGTGGGTTCGAGGCCGACGTCGTGGGACATCCAGCCGGCGAGGACAGCGAGGTTGGCGGCGACACCCCAGAGGCGGCGCTGCAGGTGCTCGGGGTGGCGGTAGGCGAGCATGCCGCCCACTTCGTTGAGCTGGCCCACGACGGCCTTGCGCTGGAGTCCGCCGCCTCTGGAGGCGTCCCAGGCGCGGAACACCTCGACCGAGCGCTCGAGTGCCTCGATCTCCTCGGAGCCGATGGGCGCGGCCTCGTACAGGTCGAAGCCGGCGTTGTCGGCGTACAGGGGGTCGTTGAGGCGGGTGGCCCGGGCCGCCGGAGCGGGCTCGGAGTGCAGCCAGTCGTGCATGGCGCCGGTGATGGCTGAGCCGGCGGCGAGCGCGGCGCCCGCGCTGACCAATCCGCGTCGGTTGAGCATGAGGTCCATTCCCGTGAATTCGGTGAGGACCGCTGCCGTCCGTTCGGGCGCCCACGGCAAGCCGTCGGGATTGTCTTCGGTCCCGGCCTTTCGCCGTTTCCCCACACGCCCGCGCCGGCCGAACCCGAGGTCCTCGATGGTCACGACACGGCCGAGTCGCTCGGTGAACAGAGCCGCCAGCACTTCCGGCACGGGATCACGGGGGGACTCCCCCATGTCGATCCAGCGCCGCACCCGCGAGGTGTCGGTGGCCAGCTGGAGGTGGCCCATGGCCGCCGCCTGCCTGTTCACCATTCTCGCCAGTTCGCCTTTGGACCAGCCGGCCAGGCCGAACAGGTCGGACAGGCGGGTGTTGGGTTCTCCGGTCACGTCAAGCCCCCAGGTTCTCGGCTGACTTGACCCTAGCCCCCAGGCGGATGCCGGGCGAATATTCGCCAGGGTTCGCCAGGGGTCGCTAGATGTTGTGCCACCCGCACGCCGGTGTCAGGTAGGAACGCGCCACCCCGCCCGGCAGCCCTAGGTACTCCCCAGGGTGCCGAACGGCCGCCGGCCGGGGCGGCGCACGCAACTTGTCGGCGCACGAAGGGATCTGTCTCGCCCATGTACACAGCATCGTCCTCCGTGTCCGCCCCGCCCCGGCCGCTTCGTCCTCTGGGCGCGGGCGGCGGGCCGTATCTCGCCCCCCGCGCCGCGCCACAGGCGTCCGCCCCGGGCCGGACCCGGCGGGCGGCGGGGCCGGGCTCCCAACCGCTCAGCGGAAGACTGGACCTGTCCGGTGCCCAGGGCGCGCAGCTCCGGATGGCCATCGCCTCGGTGCACCGCATCTGCCCTGAGTTCAATCCGGTGCAGGTGCTGCGGCGGAGCGGGCGCTCGGTGCTCATCGTGGGCACCACCGGCCGCGCGACCGCGGTGGCGAAGTGCTTACTCGACCACTCCCCCGCGTGGACCGAGCGGTTCCGGCACGAAATAGCTGCATACCGTGCCTTCGTCAGGCACCGTCCGCCGGTCCGCGTGCCTCGGCTCATCGCCGCGGACCCGGAGAACTGCACCCTGGTGATCGAGCGGATGCCCGGCCGTGTCGCCGCGCTGACGAGGCATCCGGCGGAGGCGCCGCCCCGCGCCGACCTACGCGCCGTTCTCGGAGCGATCAGTCAGGTCAACGCCTGGAGGCCGCCGGCCGGCCTCTTCGACGCGCCCCTCGACTACGCCGCGCGCATCGCGCGCTATCACGAGCTGGGACTCTTCACCGACCGTGATCTGGGTGACCTGCAGAAGCTGCTGCACGGTCTGGCCCACGCGGGCGGACGGCAGGGGATGGGCCAGTTCTGCCACGGCGACGCCCTCCTCTCGAACATCCTGCTACCGCCCACCGGGCCGGTGCTCGTCGACTGGGAGCACGCCGGCTGGTATCTGCCCGGATACGACCTGGCGACACTCTGGACCGTGCTCGGGGACGCGCCCGCGTCGCGACGCCAGATCAGCCAGCTGGCGCAGGCATCGGGCGCCGCGGCCCGTGACGCCTTCCTGGTCAACCTCATGATCGTGCTGACGCGGGAGATCCGTACGTACGAGACGGCTGTCCAGCGCGCCATGCGCGACGGCGCTCCGGCCGGGGCCGGCCAGGGGCGGCAGGGCGTGCTGTCCTCCGGGGAGGAACAGCGGCTGCTGCTGCGCAGGCTGCACGACGACTGCGCCATGGCCAGGCGGGCCGTGCGCGCGGCGGTGGGCACACGCTGACCACGCCGGCTCGACCGGCCTGACGAACGGGGGAAGCGCGCTGCGGGACCGATGCCGACACATGGGTCCCGCAGCGCGCCGTTCTCCGTCTCAGCCCTCGTTGTCAGCCCTCGTTCATGAGCCGGCTCGGACCACGTCCACGTCGGACGCCTTGACGAAGCCGATGCGGTGGCCGATCTGGACCGTCACGTACTTCTGCGCACCACCGAAGTACGTGTGGTCGTACGGCTTCGAGGCGTCGATCGTCGGTGCGTAGTAGTAGCCGGTGGGCGCCTCGCCGCCGCCGGGGAAGGCCTGACCCGCCTTGATGGTGTAGACGAGCGGCGTGCCCACGGTCGGCTTGACGAAGTCCGTGGGGTACTCGGCCTTCTCGGGGTAGGCGACGCCGTACACCGGCACTTCGGACGTGCCCGGCTTCGGCCGCACCACACTGCCGCGGGTCGGGGTGGTGACCCTGGTACCGGGCGGAGTGCTGAACCAAGCCTTCTCCCCGTACCACCAGATCGCCGTCCAGCCGGGTACCCGGTCGGCGACGACGGCCTGCTGGGTCGCACTGATCTTGCTGCCCCAGTCAGCGGCGCAGTTCGTCCCCGGCGAGCCGTCCGGATGCAGCCCCGGGTCGGAGAAGAGAGGCGCGTCCGCCGACGGCTCCGTGTGCAGAGGGACCGCGCTGCTCCCCTGCCGGGGAAGGTCGACGTTCTTCTCGCAGTCGCGGAACTCCTGCTGGTTCCTCGCGAAGTCCGCGCTGACGGTGACCAGTTCGCTGCGCTTCGGGGCGCTGGGCGCGGTGGGCGCGCCGAGCAGCGCCATGAAGCGGTTCCAGTCCCAGTAGGGTCCCGGGTCCCAGTGCATGTTCTTCGTTCCGGCGGCGCTGGTGGGCGGCACACCGTCGTGCCCGAGGATGTGCTGCCGGTCGAGCGGGATGTCGTACTTCGCGGCCAGGTACCGCACCAGGCGCGCGGTCGACCGGTACATCTCGGAGGTGTACCACGTGGCACCCTCCGCTGCGACGCCCTCCTGCTCGATGCCGATGGAGTGGGTGTTGAGGTACCAGTTGCCCGCCTGCCAGGCGACGTCCTTGTTCTTCACCATCTGTGTGACGTGGCCGTCCGCCGAGCGCACCACGTAGTGGGCGGACGTCTGGTTGGCCGGGTTCTGGAAGATCTTCAGGGTGGTGTCGTAGTCGACCTCGGTGTCGTGCAGGACGATGAACTTGACGGCGTTGCTGTCGGGGCGGTTCGCCGTGTCGTAGTTGCCGTAGGTGTCCTTGTCCTCCGGATCTCCGGTCTGCTGGTAGGCCGCGGGGACCCAGTCGCAGGCCAGGGACCGCGGGCATTCCGGTCGTACGGTGTCCGCGCCGGCTGCGGCCGGGGAGAGGAGCGCCACGCTCAGCGCCCCGGCCGCGGTCAGTGCGAGCGCGAGTCTCATCCTCTGCTTCGACGTCATGACAACCCTTCTTGGGCCAGGGGCGGGAGAGCGTTCACCTGTCGGCGTCCCCGCGTTCATCGGTCGGCGCACACTCTGTGGCGGGAGGTGTTGGTGAGTCAAGAGTGCAGTGTGCCGTGGACCTGAGCTTGTGTGACTATTCCGCGCTGCGCGTGCCCCGGATGGCCGAGGGGTAGTGCTGGCGCCGACAGGACGGGTCCGCGTGGACCGCACGGAGTTCTCGGAAAGGCCGGACGCACATGGCACAGCCCTTCTCACTGCCGGAGTTCTACGTGCCGTATCCGGCGCGTCTCAACCCTCACCTGGACGCGGCCCGCAGCCACACCCGGGAGTGGGCGCGCGGGATGGGGATGCTGGAGGGGTCCGGAATCTGGGAGGAGAAGGACCTCGAGTCCCACGACTACGCGCTGCTCTGCGCGTACACCCATCCCGACTGCTCGTCCGAGGCGCTGTCCCTGGTCACCGACTGGTATGTGTGGGTCTTCTTCTTCGACGACCATTTCCTGGAGCTCTTCAAACGCACTCCGGACAGGGAGGGCGGCAGGAAGTACCTCGACCGGCTGCCCGCCTTCATGCCGATGGAGAGGGGTGCGGCGACACCCGAGCCGGCCAATCCGGTGGAGGCGGGACTGGCCGACCTGTGGACGAGGACCGTTCCGGCGATGTCGGACGCCTGGCGGGCCCGGTTCGCGGAGTCGACGGCGAACCTGCTCAACGAGTCCTTGTGGGAGCTCTCGAACATCAACGAGGGCAGGATCGCGAATCCGGTCGAGTACATCGAGATGCGGCGCAAGGTGGGCGGGGCCCCCTGGTCGGCGGGCCTGGTGGAGTACGCGGCGAACGCGGAGGTTCCCGCCTCGCTGGCGGACGCCCGTCCGCTGCGGGTGCTGCGGGACGCGTTCTCCGACGGGGTCCATCTGCGCAACGACCTCTTCTCCTACCAGCGTGAGGTCGAGGACGAGGGCGAGAACAGCAACGGCGTGCTGGTCCTGGAGAGGTTCCTCGACTGCTCGACCCAGGAGGCGGCGGACGCCGTCAACGATCTGCTGACCTCACGTCTCCACCAGTTCGAGAACACCGCCCTGACCGAACTGCCCCCGCTCTGCGCGGAGAAGGGCCTCGGCCCGGACGAGACGGCCGCCGTTCTCGCGTACGTCAAGGGTCTTCAGGACTGGCAGTCCGGCGGGCACGAGTGGCACATGCGCTCCAGCCGGTACATGAACGGCGGGCCCTCGGCCACCGGGACCACGTCCGGCTTCGGGATGGCCGCCGCGTCCGTCCGCCTCACGCCCCGCTCGGAGTCGGCTCGGCTCAGGAGCCTGACCCATGTCCCGTACAGGCACGTCGGCCCGTCACTGCTGCCGGACTTCGAGATGCCTTTCACCACCACGCTGAGCCCCCATCTCGGCGGGGCACGGGTGCGGATCGTGGAGTGGTCACGGCGGATGGGGCTGCTGGAGGCGCAGCCGGGGGTACCGGGTTCGTACATCTGGGACGAGGCCCGGCTGATCGCCACGGACCTGCCGCTGTGCGCGGCAGGCCTGCACCCCGACGCGACACCGGAGGAACTGGACCTGTCGTCGGGCTGGCTGACCTGGGGGACGTACGGCGACGACTGGTTCCCTGTGGTGCACGGTCGGTCCCGCGATCTGGCGGGGGCACGCGTCGCCAACGAGCGGCTGTCGCTGTTCATGCCGCTCGACGGGGCATCCGCGCCCGAGCCGGCCAACGCGCTGGAACGGGGGCTGGCCGATCTGTGGAGGCGGACGGCGGCACCGATGGACGGCGCGGCGCGGCGCATGTTCCGGGCCGCCGTGGAATCGATGACGGCGAGCTGGCTGTGGGAGCTGGCGAACCAGGCGCAGAACCGGATCCCCGACCCGGTCGACTACATGGAGATGCGCCGCGCCACGTTCGGTTCGGACCTCACGATGAGCCTGTGCCGGCTGGGCCACGGCAGGAAGGTGCCGGACGAGGTCTACCGCAGTGGTCCGCTGCGGTCACTGGAGAACGCGGCGGCCGACTACGCGTGTCTGATGAACGACCTGTTCTCCTACCAGAAGGAGATCGAGTACGAGGGTGAGGTGCACAACGGCGTCCTGGTCGTGCAGAACTTCTTCGGGGTGGACTACCCGACGGGGGTGGCGATCGTGCACGACCTCATGAAGGGGCGGATGGAGCAGTTCCAGCATGTGGCCGAGCACGAACTTCCCCTTCTCTGCGAAGAGTTCGGCCTGGACACGGAGGCGCGGGAGACACTGTCGGGCTATGTGCGGGAGCTCCGGCACTGGCTGGCGGGAATCCTGATCTGGCACCGGGGCTGCAGGCGCTACCGCGAGGAGGACCTGCGGCGGGGAAGCGGCGCCCCGTGGCACCTCGGCGGGCCCACGGGGTTGGGGACGTCGGCCGCCCAGGTGATCCGGCTGCTGACGGAGCAGGGACGTTTCAGCCCTGCTGGAAGAGTTCGGCGGGCAGCGGTTTGAGCAGTGCGTACAGGTCGTCGGTGATGGGCCGGTCCCAGCTGGCGATGGTGACGAGCACACCGTCGCTCCGGTCGAACTGCACGCAGGAGATCCGGCTCTCGGAGAGCTTGATGCGGCGCACGATCAGCAGGCTGTCGCCCTGCATGACCGGCACGTCCTCCGTGTCCGTCACCTCGACCGGCTCGTCGTTCTCGAGGGCGAGGAGCAGCTGGGCGACCTCGAAGGGGACCTGGCCCTCCTCGGTCTCGCGGGCCGGTGAACCCTCGGGGAGATTCCCGATGATCATCGCGGGGCCGCGGCCGCCGAACAGGTCGTAGCGCAGGAACACGCCCTGGCAGCTCCCGTCGGGAGCGGGGAGCAGACCGGCGCCGAGGTTGCCGGGCCAGTCCCCCGGGTCCATGGCCAGGACGTCGAAGTCCGGGCCCGCGGGTGTGGCGGCGCTACGGCGGCGGAGGAAGGACATGGGGCCATGTTACGTGTCCCGGCTCACCTCGCGGAGCCGGGCACTGCTACCCGGACTCCGCCGCCAGCGCTTCGAGCACCCGGACCGCCTCGGCCGCACGCGCGTGCGGCACGAACAGGTGGTCGTGGTGGTATCCGGCGACCACGTTGCAGCTGATCCCGGCGTCCGTGAGGGCGAGGGAGACCGCTGCGGTGAGTCCGACGGCGTCGAGCGCGGAGTGCACACGCAGAGTGATCCAGCCGGCGACGAACCCGTACGGCAGCCCCGCCGCCACGGCCTGCGCCTCGGGCACCACGAGCGTCGTCCCCTCCCGCTCGGAGACGGTGACCACGGGGGTGACACCGGGTGGCAACTCTCCGGCGGGCAGGGTCGCGTAGACGTAGCGGCCGGGCCTCAGCTCGGGCCGCATGCCGTGCAGCAGTACTCGAAGATCGCGCTCGCCCGTCATGGGACCACGCTACGGCCACCCGGACGCACCCGCGCCCCGGCCGGAACGCACGCGCGGGTAAGCCATTCAGGCACGCCATGTGTCCATACGCTCACCTTGCGTGGCACCGGTGGTTGTTCGCCCATAGCTTCGGCTCATGAGGAAAAGACACATGAAATGCCTGGCGGGGATCACCCTCTCCACGGCCACCGCCCTGGGTCTCGCCGCCGTCCCCTCCAGCGCGGCCGGACCGGGTGATCTCGTGGTGCGCCCGGGCGACTCCATCCAGAGCGCGGTGGACGCCGCCCGCCCGGGTGACACCATCGTCGTCCTGCCCGGTACCTACCGTGAGAGCGTCCTGATCACCAAGCCCGGCCTGACCCTGCTCGGCACCCGTGGCCGCACGGTCGTCGCGCCGCCGGCGGCCGACGGCGCCAAGGCCGCCAACGCGTGCGCCACCGGTGGGAACGGCATCTGCGTCATCGGGACCAAGGGCCACACCGTCGACGACGTCAGCATCCGCTCGCTGACCGTCTCGGGCTTCGACAAGAGCGGCATCTGGGCGTCCTGGACCGACGGACTCAGCGTCCGCAAGGTCACCGCCCGGAGCAACGGCACCTGGGGCATCGCCCAGGAGCGTTCGACCCGTGGTGACTTCCGGCGCAACACCGCCACCGGGAACGGGGACGCGGGGATCTTCATCGCCAACTCGGTCAGCGAGGAGGGCGGGGCGACCGACACCGGAGGGACGCTCGTCCTGGACAACTCGGTGAGCGGCAACCGCATCGGCGTGACGGCCCGCCGGGTGAGGAACCTCGTCATCGACGGCAACCTGCTGACGGGCAACTGCAGCGGGGTCTTCGTCGTCGGGGACGAGTCCAAGCCGGCGGCAGGGGCGATGACGATCAGCGGCAACCGGATCCTCGAGAACAACAAGTTCTGTGCGGCGACCCCTCGGCTGTCCGCGATCCAGGGATCCGGCATCGTCCTGACGGGCAGCGAGGCCACGGACGTACGTTCCAACGTCATCCGGGACAACGTCGGCTCGACCCCGCTCTCCGGCGGCATCCTGCTGTTCAAGAGCTTCGTGGGCGCTCTCAACACCGACAACACCATCAGCCGCAACCTCGTGGAGGGCAACAAGCCGGCCGACCTCGCCGACCGCGACACCTCGGGCACCGGCAACACCTTCGTCAGCAACACCTGCGGGACGTCCGTCCCGGCCGGGATGTGTGCCGGATGACGGCGCCGCGCCGCACAAGGAGGAACGAGACGGTATGACCACCGTGAGCCCCACCCCCGACACCACACCTGTGGCGACCGCCCTCGGCACACCGCAGGTCTCCGCCACCCACAACCCGCCGCCGTCCATGCGGCTCCGGGAGCTCGCGTTCGGAGCGGCCGTGGCCGGGGCCGTCCGCGCGGCGGCCAGGCTGGGCGTGGCCGACGCGCTGGGCGAGACTCCGGCCTCGGCCGCGGAGCTCGCCCTGGTCGTGGACGCCGAGCCCGTGCCTCTGCGGCGCCTGATGCGCGCGCTGTGCTGCTACGGGATCTTCAGTGAGACCGCGGACGGCACGTTCACGCACACGGAGATGTCCCGGCTGCTGCGCGAGGACGACCCGAACAGTCTTCGCTACATCTCCCTGTGGTGCACGGAGCCCTGGACCTGGGAGGTCTGGCCGCGGCTCGACGACGCGGTGCGCTCCGGCACGACCGTCTTCCCGGAGACGTTCGGCAAGGGCTTCTTCGAGTACCTCCACCAGGACGCCGGCGAGTCCGCCCAGGTGTTCAACCGGGCCATGACCACGTCCAGCGTGCAGTCGGCGCAGGACGTCGCGGACCTCCTGGACCTCACCGGGGTGACCTCGGTCGCCGACATCGGTGGCGGCCAGGGGCACGTCCTCGCGAGCCTGCTGGAGAAGCACCCCTCGGTCCACGGGACCCTCCTGGACCTGCCGGGCGTCGTGGCCCGCGCGGACGCCAGGCTGCGGGACGGTGGCAAGCTGGCCGACCGTGTGCGGATCGTGCCCGGTGACTGCCGCGAGGACATCCCCTTCGAGGTGGATCTCTACATCATCAAGAACATCCTCGAATGGGACGACGAGAGCACCCGCAGGACGCTGCGCAACGTGGTCGCCGCCGCCCGTCCCGGTGCCCGTGTGGTGATCATCGAGAACCTCGTCGACGACACCCCGTCGATGAGGTTCACCACGGCCATGGACCTGCTGCTCCTGCTCAACGTCGGGGGCGCCAAGCACACCCGGGAGAGTCTGGTCGGGCGGATGTCCGACGCGGGCCTGCGGGTGGGCGAGGTCCACCCCGTCAACGCGTACCTGCACGCGTTCGAGTGCACCGTGCCGTAGCGCCTCGCTCCGGCGCACGGAGATCGCCCCGGGTCCGGCACCTGAGTGCCGGACCCGGGGCGATCATCGTGTGTCAGGCGGAGCTGTCGCTCTCCCACCGGTAGAACTGCTGCGCCATCGCGTCCTTCGGACCGCGCCAGGTCTGCGGGTCGTAGGGGCTCACGAAGGAGGTGAGCCGGTCGCTGATGGCCTTGAACTCCGGGTGCTCCATCACCTTGGCGATCTCCGGGCCCGGGGGCCTGTCGGATTCGATCAGGTGCAGGTACACGTCGCCGAACTGGAACAGCGTGCGCCGGTTGACGCCGACGAGGTGCGGGAGATCGGTGTTGTCCGAGGCCTCGAACAGCTTCGCGATGTCCGGCGCGGACTCGGGTGCCATCCGGGCGACGATCAGTGCGTGGTGCATCTGGCTGCCTTTCGGGGCATCAGTTGGCGGGGACCGAGGCGGAGCGGCGTTCCCGGTCCCGCTGCTCGATCTTGTCGCGGATGAGCTCCAGCTGGACGCGCGAGTTGCGGTTGATGTTGTCGGTCATCCACGCGTCGTCGACCGGCGCGTCGGGCCGCATCGCGAAGTCCTGGCGCCAGTGCATGCGCGTGCCGCCCGGGACCTCCGAGTACTCCCACCGGATGTCCATGTGCTGGAAGGGACCGGGCTCGACCCTCCGGGCGCGGACGTTGCGGCCCTGACGGTCCGTGGTGCGCTCGGAGACCCAGCTCCAGACCTTGCCGTTGTCGTCGGGGTGCATGGTGAGCCGGAAGGTCGTCTTCTGGCCCTCCCGCTTCATCACCTCGACGGCCGCGTACTCGCTGAACAGCTGCGGCCAGTTCTCGAGATCGTTCGTCATGTCCCAGACGAGGTCCAGGGGCGCGGCGATGGTGATCTCGTTCTCGGTGTGTCCGGACACGTCAGACTCCTGTCACTGGGGTGTTGTTCACGAGGTCGAGGAACTCGCCCGGCGTCCTGCAGCGGTCGGCGTCGGCCGGCAGGGGGCGCCCGAAGCGGTTCTCGAGCGCGGCCACGATGCCGAGCAGGCCGAGCGAGTCCAGGCCGTACTCGTCGAAGGCCGAGCCGGGGCGGGCGGCCATCTCGGACGGGTCCACGGTGAGGCCGGCGCCGTTCTTCATGAGCACGGCCAGCTCTTCGTAGGTCAGTTGATCGTTCATGAGGGACTGCTCCTTCTCACACTGGGTTGTCGGTGGGTCGCCGCAGCACCAGGGCCGCGTTCGAACCCATGAGGCCTCGGCTCAGCACGAGCGCCGTCCGCAGTTCGGCGGGGCGTGCGCGCCCGGTGACGACGTCGAGGTCGTGGCACACCTCGAAGACGTTGGGCGTCGGCGGGATCAGGCCGTGCTCCATGGCGAGCACCGCGGCGGCCGTGTCGAGCACGGGTGCGCCGCAGTAGGCGCGGCCGGTCCCGGTCTTCGGGGCCGTCACGGGGACACGGCGCCCGTGCGCGCCGAGGGCGTCGGCGATCGCCAAGGCCTCGGCGCGGTCCGCGGCGGGCACGCCCATCGCGTCCGCGAAGACGACGTCGATCTCCTCAGGCGCGCAGTCCGCCTCGCGGAGCGCCCCTTCGATCGCCCGGGCGAGTCCCGCGCGGGACTCCTCCCACCGGGCCGCACCGGTGAAGGTGGCGGCGTGACCGGCCAGTTCGGCGCGGGCCTTGGCACCGCGTGCGCGGGCCGCCGTCTCCTCCTCCACCACCAGCATGGCTCCCCCCTCGGCCGGGACGAACCCGCAGGCGTCCGCGGTGAACGGCCGGTAGGCGCGGGTGGGTTCGTCACAGAGGCTGAGGTCTGAGTAGCCGAGCTGGCAGACGACGGAGTACGGGGCGAGCGGTGCCTCGGCCGCGCCCACGACGACGGCGTCCGTGCCCCGCCGGATGGAACGTCCGGCGTGCATGAGCGCGTCGAGGCCGCCGGCCTCGTCGCTGGCCACGACGGCGCACGGCCCCTTGAAGCCGCCCCGGATCGATATCTGGCCCGTGCTGGCCGCGTAGAACCAGGCGATGGACTGGTAGGGGCCGACGTACCGTGAGCCCTCGCCCCACAGCCGTTGCAGCTCGCGCTGGCCGAACTCACCGCCGCCGGATCCGGCGGCGGTGACCACGCCCACCTTGAACGGCGCGCCCTCGTAGTCCGCGCGTCCCAGGCGTGCGTCGTCCAGGGCGAGGTCGGCCGCGGCCATCGCGTAGTGCGTGAAGCGGTCGGTCTGGACCAGGAAGCGCTCCTCGATGAACGCGACCGGATCGAAGTCCCTGACCTCGCCCGCGACCCGCAGCGGGAGGTTCTCGCAGCCCTCGCGGGACACGCGGTCGAGGACGCTGACACCTTCCTGGGTCTGTTTCCAGAAGGCACCGGCGCCGGTCCCGTTGGGGGCGACGACTCCGATCCCCGTGATGACGGAGCTGCGGCGTGCCGGGCTTGCCGGGCCGTTCATGGGGTCCTCCCGCCTGATCGGGTCATGGCGACGGCGGACTGGAACCCGCCGAAGCCGCTGCCGACCGAGAGCACGCTGCGCAGCTTGAGGGGCCGTGCGGTGCGCGGTACGTAGTCGAGATCGCACTCGGGGTCGGCGGTCTCGTAGTTGGCCGTCGGCGGCACCGTCTGGTGCTCGAGGGCCAGGACGCAGGCGGCGATCTCGATCGCTCCGATGGCGCCCAGCGAGTGGCCGACCATCGACTTGATCGAACTCATCGGCACCTTGTACGCGTGTGCGCCCAGGGCCCGCTTCACCGCCGCGGTCTCGTGCCGGTCGTTCTGCTTGGTGCCCGAACCGTGCGCGTTGACGTAGTCGACCTGCGATCCGTCGATCCGGGCGTGGGCGAGGGCGGTGTTGATGGCCTCGGCCATCTCCAGTCCTTCGCTGGTCAGCCCGGTCATGTGGTAGGCGTTGCCGAAGGTGGCGTAGCCCGATATCTCGCAGTAGACCGTCGCCCCGCGTGCGCGGGCGTGCTCCAGCTCCTCGAGGATGAGGACGGCGCCGCCCTCGCCCATGACGAAGCCGTCCCGGCGGGCGTCGAACGGCCTGGAGGCGTGCTCCGGATCGTCGTTGTTCGCCGAGGTCGCCTTGATCGCGTCGAAGCAGGCCACCGTGATCGGGGTGATCGGCGTGTCGGAAGCCCCGGCGACGCAGACGTCCACCCGGCCCTCCTCGACGGAGTGGAAGGCGTAGCCGATCGCGTCGAGGCCGGAGGTGCAGCCGGTCGAGACCGTCTGCACGGGACCGTGCGCCCCGACCTCCTCCGCGACCGCGGAGGCGAGGGTACTCGGAGCGAAAGCCCGTTCGAGATGGGCTCCCGCCGGCCTGTGGTCGACGTCCCAGCGTGCGCCGCTGCCGCTGACGGCGACGTAGTCGTGCTCCAGCCGGGTGGTGCCGCCGACCGCGGTCCCGAGGGAGACCCCGATGCGCCAGGGGTCCTCCTTCTCGAGGTCGAGGCCGGCGTCGCCCAGCGCCTCCCTGGCCGCCACCAGGGCGAACTGGATGTAGCGGTCCGAGCGGGCGATCAGGTCGGCGTCCAGGCCGTGGGCGACGGGATCGAAGTCGCACTCCGCGGCGATGCGCGAACGGAACTGGGCCGGGTCGAAGAGTGTGATGCCGCGTGTGGCGGTACGGCCGTTGGCGAGCAGGTCCCAGAACGCCGGGACTCCGATGCCCCCGGGGGCGACGACGCCGACCCCGGTCACGGCCACACGACGCCGGGTCACGAGGCAGCCCCCGTTCGTTCTGGCGGCGCGTAGCCGTCACGGGAGTCCGTGGTCTCGGTGACCTCGGTGTCCACGTGCCCGAGTTCGGGGCGCGGGGCGAGCGGGCCGAGGTGGAAGACCATGCGCGCCTCCACGTCACCCACGTTGCGGAAGCGGTGGCGCACGTGCGGCGGGATCAGCAGACCCTGGTCGCGCCGCATGGCGAGCGTCTCCCCGTCCAGGTCGACTTCGAGGAGTCCGTCCACGACGTACACGAACTCCTCGGAGTACGGGTGGTAGTGCTCACCGATGCGGTCACCGGGTTCGACGATGGCCAGCCCCATGAAACCGCTGGTGGCGCCCACGGCCGTGGGGGTGAGCAGGGCGCGCAGGTCGCCTCCGCGCCTGCGGTTGGGCTGAGTCTCGCTGAGGTCCACGATGCGAGGCCGGTGGGTGGTCATGGCTGTTCTCCTCCAGGCACGTTGTGCGGTGTGGGGGCGGCACGGGGTGGCCCCGCCGCCGGTGACGCGTCAGGACTCGGTGGCCCGACGGTCGGTGATCAGGTTCATCTCGGCCTGCGCGAGGAAGCGCGCGGCCTCCTGGTCGGTCGTCGGCATGCCGTTCGCACCGCCGTCGAGCAGCCGGCCCAGCATGGCCGCCTTGCGGGGTCCGCCGATGCCGAGGGCCTGCGTCGGCTCCGCGCCGAGCGGGCCGTTCACTTCGAGGAGCCGCACCACGACGTCGTCGCGCTGGAAGATCGTGCTGCTCTCGATGGGACTCGAGGCGTCGTCGGCCGCCTCCTCGTCCTGGCCGGCGAGCAGCCTGGCCAGTGCCATGCCACAGCCTTCCTTGGCCTGGTAGAACAGCGAGTGCCGCTCCACGTCCTCGGGGGCGTGACGCCCCGCCTTCACGTGGTGGACGGTCGGGAGCGCCGCACGGGTGAAGAACATCCGGGCGGAGTCGGGGTCGCTGAGGTCGCGGTCCTGCTCCAGGTACGGGTTGATGGCCTCCTCGACGGCCCTGACCTCGGGCTGACGGGAGACGTGGCGGAGCGCCGCCATGAGGTCTCCTTCGACCTCGACCGCGCGCACGACACGGTTGCCGTGCATGAAGAGCGAGGTACGGCGCAGCCGGGTGTTCTCGTCGACGCGCGCCTGGGGCGAGTCGTAGTCGGCGAGGATCTTCGCGACCATCTCCTCCGTGCCCGGCTTCACCGTGAAGGTGAGTGCGTGCCGTACGACGCCGTCACCGAGACGCGGTGCGGCCTGGAGGCCGCCCTTGGCCCTCTCCGAGGTGCTCTCGAAGGCGGCGCCGGTCTCCCGCAGGACGCTGAAGCGCAGGGAGCGGGTGTCGCGGACGCAGTTGTGCAGCGGCTGCACCGTGGCCACGTGCTCCTCGCTGTTCACCCAGGCGAGGAACGGCGGCGCGCTCTCCCACTCACTGGTGATGAGCCACTGCGAAGGATTCTCGATGGACTGGCACAGCTGGTCACTGATGTGTCCGGGGATCGAGGCCACCTGGTTGCGCATGTGCTCGTACGCTTCGAGGAACTCGTTCTGAGCACCGTCGTACAGGTCCATCATCAATATGACCCGGAGCCTCGATCCGTCGAAGGCCGACTGGGATATGCGTTCCGAGACGTTCGCCATGGTGCGCTCTCCTTCGGGACAGTGCGGCGGCCACGTCCTGTGGCCCCTCGTCATCCGTCGTTTCGGTGGGGGCTGCGCAGTTCCTGCCCGTCGGCGTGAGGTACTGCTCCGCGGCACGGACATCGCTCCCGCGACTGATCGTGGAACGCTGGTACGGGCGGCGCGAGATTTATGAACCGTTCAGGTGAGGAGTCGTCCGAAGTCCGGCCGAGGGCTCCGCGCGAGGGCATGGACACTGCATCCGTCACGCGTCCGAGCTGGAGCAACAGATGAACGAGAACGCCGACCTCCGCGTACCGGTCCTCATCGTGGGCGGGTCCCTGGTGGGCCTGTCCACTTCCCTCTTCCTGAGCCGGCTCGGAGTACGCCACCTGCTGGTCGAGAAGCACAGCAGCACCTCGACGCACCCCCGAGGACGCGGGAACAACGTCCGCACGATGGAGGTGTTCCGTACCGCGGGTGCGGAGCGGCTGATCCGCGACGCCGCGTCCGTCCTGGCGGACAACCACGGCATCCTCCAGGCCGGGTCGCTGACCGGGGACGACCAGGAGTGGCTGTTCAAGGAGATCGACCCGGGCGGCGGGCTGGCCAGGTTCAGCCCGAGCGGCTGGTGCCTGTGCAGCCAGAACGACCTGGAGCCGGTACTGGTGACCCATGCCCGTGCCCAGGGGAGCGAGCTGCGCTTCTCCACGGAGCTGCTGTCCTTCGAGCAGGACGCGGACGGGGTCACCGCCGTGGTGAAGGACCGGGAGACCGGGGAGCACACCACGGTGCGGGCCGACTACCTCGTGGCGGCCGACGGGCCCCGCAGCCCGGTGCGGGAGCGGTTGGGTATCGGTCAGACGGGTCCGGGCGACCTCTTCCACAACGTGAGCATCACGTTCCGCTCCCGTCGGCTCGCGTCCGTGGTGGGCGACCGGCGGTTCATCGTCTGCTATCTGACCAACCCGGAGGCCGACGGGGCGCTGCTGCCGGTGGACAACGTGGAGCGCTGGGTGTTCCACGCGCCGTGGCAGCCCGACCGGGGCGAGAAGCTGGAGGACTTCACCGACGAGCGGTGCGCGGAGCACATCCGCAAGGCGGTCGGAGCCCCCGACCTGGACGTCGAGATCACGGGCAAGGCTCCGTGGCACGCGGCCGAGCGGGTCGCCGAGCGGTACGGCTCCGGCCGGGTCTTCCTGGCGGGCGACTCGGCGCACGAGATGTCACCCACCGGGGCGTTCGGCTCCAACACCGGTATCCAGGACGCGCACAACCTGGCGTGGAAGCTGGCCGCTGTGCTCGACGAGGCGGCGGGTCCGGGGCTGCTCCGGACCTACGAGGCGGAACGACTGCCGGTGGCGCGGGCCACGAGCGCGCGTGCGTCGGCCCGTTCGAGCGAGCACAGTCACCCGGGATACGCCGGCACGCCCGGCCCGGGCGGCGGCCGCAAGGGCGGCATGCTCACGGTCGCGCTCGGATACCGCTATGTGCGGGGTGCCGTACTCGGTGTCGACCCGGACCTCCCGGTGGTCCCCGAGGGCATGGGTCTGACGGGCGAACCCGGCACACGGGCACCTCACATGTGGCTCGGCCGTGACGGTGGGCGCGTGTCGACCCTGGACCTGTACGAGAAGTCGTTCGTCCTGCTGTGCGACGCCCGGTACCAGGAGTGGCGTCCGGCGGCGGAGGCGGTGGCGAAGCGCCTCTCGGTCCCCCTGCGTGCCTTCGGCATCGGTTCAGTGCCGGGTGCGGACCTGAAGCCCGAGGGCGGGGCGGACTGGGCGGCCGCCCACGGGACGTCGGACGAGGGAGCCGTCCTGGTGCGCCCGGACGGTTTCGTGGCCTGGCGCTCCGAGGGCGCCGCGGCGGACCCGGAGGCGACGTTGTACGAGGTCATGATGACCCTGCTCCACCGCGACTGAAGCGACGGACACGCGGTGGGCCCCGCGGGGGCCCGCCGTGCTCGTCAGCCGATCCCGAACGCCTCGAGGGCGGCGAGGAAGGCCTTCGGGTTGTCGGTGTGCACCAGGTGGCCGGCGTCGACGGAGGCGAACCGCCCTCCGGGTATCTGCCGGGCCGTCCACTCCAGCTGGACCTGGTCGACGTGGCTGCGGGAGCCTCCGACGACGAGCGTGGGAGCTGTGATCTCGCCCAGGCGCTCCCGCGCTCCCGGGTCCGGGTCGTTCAGCTGGGCGTCGATGGACGCCACGACCTGCCAGTCGAATCCGAGCTCCTCCGACGGCCGCTCGGCCGGCGGGCGGGGCGGGTCGAGCGGGAGCAGGAGTGGTGCGTCCTCGACCACCAGTGCCCCGATCAGCGCCGGGTGCCGTTCGGCGAGCAGGAGCGCCGCCACGCCACCCATGGAGTGTCCGATCACGGTGGCGCCGGAGAGGTTGCGGGCCTCCAGGAAGGCGTGCAGGTCGTCGCGGAAGAACTCGAAGGAGTAACGGCCCGGCCAGTCGCTGAGGCCGTGTCCCCGGAAGTCGAGCGCGTACACCCGGTGACGGGCCGCGAGCTGCTCGGCGATCTCCGTCCAGTCCAGGCTGCTACCGCCCCGCCCGTGCGCGAGCACGACGGGCGGTGCGGAGGGATCGCCCCAGGTCCGGTAGGCGAGACGGGTCCCTCCCGCCTGGACGCTGCTGACGCCGGGGTCGAGGAAGGCGGCGACCGCGCGGACGAAGTCACCGGGGCCGTCCATCCACGGGAAGTGGCCGGCACCGCGCTGTACGACGAACTCCGCGTGGGGGAAGAGAGCGGCGAGCTCCGCCGCTCGGTCGGGGGTGGGGCCGCCGTCGTACTCCCCCGCGAGGACGAGCACGGGCACCTGCAGTTCCCGGAGCGCGGCGACCGCGGAGGAGGCGAGGTCCACACCGCTCGCGGGATAGTAGAGCGAACCAGCGACGGCGTTCCGCTGCGCGGGGGATTCCGCGGCGTGCGCCTGTGCGGCGGCGTCCCAGCGCCCGTACATGAACGGCCTGATGCCGGCCCAGGTGTCGGGGGTGGCACGTCCGGCCTGGATCTCGTCGAGCGCGGCCCTGGCCTCGGCGTACCAGGGTTCGCGGGCGCGTAGCGCGGCGGCGTCGCGCCGGTCCTGGTCGGTGGCGGGGAGACCCAGGGTCGCCGCCGCCGGGGTGACCAGGGTGAGGGAGCGCAGCCGCTGCGGATGCGTCGCGGCGTAGAGCGCCGCGAGTTCCCCGGCGGCGGAGTGGCCGAGCACGTCGGCCCGGTCGATGCCGAGGTGCGCGCGGAGAGCCTCGACGTCGTCGACGAGGCGGTCGATCCGGTAGGTCGACGTGTCCTCGGGAACAGCTGATTCCCCGGTGCCCCTCAGGTCGAGCAGCACGAGCTGCCGCACCCGGGACAGGCCGCCGAGGTCGCCGAAGTAGCGGGCGGCCCGCATGGGGCCGCCGGGCAGGCAGATCAGAGGTTCTCCCTCGCCGACCAGACGGTAGGCGAGTTCGGTTCCGTCGTACGAGCTGAAGATCGGCATGGATGTCATCCAAACAGGCCGGACGGCCCGGGGCGGGTGCGTACGCCCACAGCGAAGCACTCGACCGTGCTCCCCGCCAGGAGCCGGGCGGCCGTCGGGCCCGCCCGGCACGCGGGCTCGGGGTTCCGGCGACGGTCGCGGTGGCCGTCGCGCCTCGGCGGGGAGAACGCAGGACGGCGGCCGGACCGTCACCCCGGGCCCACCGAGCGCGGTCTCCGAACAGGAGTTTTCCACAGGCCACGCCTTCCCCCTTGCCAGAACCCCCGGCCTCCTGAATTACTGCTCCCAGGAGGCGACCGAATGGTCGGTCGCCGTTCGCCGAG
>Ga0247818_10000659_pt1 | contig 21709 bp, 21 predicted proteins | sample 13C_Glucose_Day1_FD_192424 | JGI IMG/M metagenome (GOLD analysis project Ga0247818, IMG submission 192424) | Soil microbial communities from agricultural site in Penn Yan, New York, United States - 13C_Glucose_Day1 | ecosystem: Environmental > Terrestrial > Soil > Agricultural land | place... | reverse complement strand
CGCATGGAAATGCCGGGCTGCTCGCTGTGCATGGGTAACCAGGCACGTGTAGAGCCGAACTCGACCGTTGTGTCGACTTCGACCCGTAACTTCCCGAACCGTCTGGGTGACGGCGCAAACGTCTACCTGGCTTCGGCTGAGCTGGCGTCTGTGGCCTCCATCATGGGTCGCCTGCCGACCGTCGAGGAGTACATGGAATACGCTGGCAAGATCGACAGCATGGCGGCCGATGTTTACCGCTACCTGTCCTTCGACCAGATCGCCGAGTTCCGTGAAGCTGCAGCGAACGCCAACATCCCGGTCGTTCAAGCCTAACGTTACAACGCAATGAAAAACGCCGCCCATCGTGAGATGAGCGGCGTTTTTTTATGCCTTTCAAATCAGAAGATCGCAGTCTGCGGCAGCTCCTACGAAGAGGCGTTGCGTAGGAGCTGCCGAAGGCTGCGATCTCTTGATCTTTACATCAGGCGGTCAGCGAATAGATCAACGCTGTAATTGCCACCAAGCCCACTGCCGTGACAAACACGTTGGAAGCCTGACCACGATAACGCGCCATGGCCGGTACCTTGCGGATGGCGTACATCGGCATCAGGAACAGGATCGCCGCGATCACCGGGCCGCCCAGGGTTTCGATCATGCCGAGGATGCTCGGGTTGAGCGTGGCAACAATCCAGCACACCACCAGCATGAAGGCCGCGGTCATGCGGTCCAGCGCCTTGGCGGACGGACGCTTGCCGCTCTTGACGATCAGGCCCTTGAGGCCTTCGCTGGCGCCGATGTAATGGCCCAGGAACGACTTGGAAATGGCCACAAAGGCAATCAGCGGCGCCGCGAAAGCGATGGTCGGGTTGCTGAAGTGGTTGGCCAGGTACGACAGGATCGACAGGTTCTGCGCCTTGGCTTCGGCCAGTTGTGCTGGCGACAGGGTCAGCACGCAACTGAAGACAAAGAACAGCACCATCACCACCATCAACAGATGAGCGCGGGACAGGATCTGCGAGCTGCGTTCTTCGGCGTGCTCACCGTAGCGACGTTTCTGGTCCACGGCGAAGGCCGAAATGATCGGCGAGTGGTTGAACGAAAACACCATCACTGGAATCGCCAGCCACAGCGTGTGCAGCAGCGCCGACGGCGCCGGCACCTGGCTCGCGGTGGCGAGAATGCCGCCGTTCCAGTGCGGGACCAGGTAAACGGCCAGGAACAGCAGCGCAACGATGAACGGATACACCATCAGGCTCATGGCCTTGACGATCATTTGTTCGCCGCAACGGACCACTGCCAGCAGGCCGAGGATCAGCACCAGCGACAGCACGGCGCGCGGTGGCGGCGTGATGTGCAGTTGATGCTCAAGGAAGCTGCCCACGGTATTGGTCAGCGCCACGCTGTAGATCAGCAGGATCGGGAAGATCGCGAAGAAGTACAGCAGTGTGATCAGCGCGCCGGCCTTGATGCCGAAATGCTCTTCCACCACTTCGGTGATGTCAGCGCCTTCGCGACCGGACAGCACGAAGCGGGTCAGGCCACGGTGTGCGTAGAACGTCATCGGGAACGCCAGCAGCGCCAGGATCAGTAACGGCCAGAAGCCGCCCAGACCTGCGTTGATCGGCAAAAACAGGGTTCCTGCACCAATCGCCGTGCCAAACAGGCCCAGCATCCAGGTGGTGTCTTGGCGATTCCAGCTCGAAAGCGTTGCGGGTGTCGCTTCTACATAGCGCTTGTTGACGCTATTGGCCTGATCATTCATCCGGTGGGATCTCCACATTCCGGTCACTTGCCACCCGGCCAGAACGCGTCGGAATACCCGACAGGCAGCGCCCGGCCGAAACAGGGGCGCGATTCTGGAGGATTAGTGAGCAGAAGCAAAGACTTAGGTGAGGAACGGTGGTACCAGATTAGCGTTCAGGAGCCGCTCAAGCCCCTGTGGAACAGGTTTCAGAGTGATCCGAAACCTGTTTCACCTCTTTGAAATGGACTCATGGTTGTTCGCGTAATGGCTGCTCGGCGTGCTGAATTTTCACAGCACACAAGACTGCCGATTCAGTCGATCATAACGTATAGGAAATGCCGACCTGCACCGTTCTCGGCGCCCCTGGATAGGCGTAGACGTTGCCGAATGCCCCTTCCTCATAATCTTCGTCAGTCAGGTTCTTCACGTCCAGATTGAGCCTGATTTTGTCGTTGATCCTGTAATAGCTCAGCAGATCCACAACCGTGTAACTGCCCATGGAAAACGCTGTATTGGCGGTCTGCCCCGCGCGCTCATCGACGTACTTGAGGCCTGTACCCAGACCCAATCCCTTGAAGGCGCCGTCCTGGAATTCGTAGACATTGAGCAGGCTGAAACTGTTTTGAGGAATGTTCATCAATCGGGTGCCGGACTTGATGACATTGTCCTTGGTCACTTCGGCATCGACATAGGCGTAGCCGCCAATCACTCGCCATTGCGGAGTCAGGTTGCCGGCAATGTTCAGGTCGAAACCACGGCTGCGCACCTCGCCTGCGGCCACGCTGAAGGTCGAGTCCACAGGATCGGTGGTGAGCACATTACGTTTTTCAATCTGGTAGATCGCCGCCTCGACGCTCAACTGATCGTCCAGCGCATCCCACTTGATACCGAGTTCGTACGACTTGCCCTTTTCCGGATCAAACCCACCGCCCTGGCGACTGGCACCGGTATTGGGCTTGAACGAGCGGGCCGTATTGGCGTACAGCGCCACGGTATCGGTGAGGTCATAGGTCAGCCCTACGCGCGGGGTCACCGCATTGTCGCTGGCCTCCCAGTTTTTGCCGCCCGGTACAAAGGTTTCGTAGTCATGTTCGAAGCGTTCGAAGCGGGCGCCGGCCAGGAGCTTCAGGCGCTCGGTCAAAGCCACCTGGTCCTGGACGAAAGCAGCGTAGGTCTTGAGGTTTTCCTTGTCATGGGTCGGGGTTCGGGTCAAGGCCGGACGAGACTGGCCATACACCGGGTCGAAGATATCGATCGGGTAGGCACTGACCGCTCCGCTGGAGCGCTGGATGATCGACTGGTAGTCGTAATCCTCGTACTCGACGCCGGTCAGCAACGTGTGATCGAAGCCACCGGCGGTGAAGTGCCCGGTAAGGTTGAGCTGGGTGTCCTTGTCCGTCCACTCCAGCTTGCGATAGTTGAAGTTACGGCCCAAGGTGCGTCCGTCTGCGGCGACACCGTTGGCTTCGACCGCGTTCCCTTGCAGCGAGCCATCAAGCCATTGGAAGCCGCCGCCCAACGTCCAGTTATCGCTCAGCACATGTTCGAACCGCAGCTGCGCCATGTTGTTGTCGTTGTGTAGTTTTCCAACGTCTTTTTCGCCAAAGAAGGTGTCGCGAGACGCGGTGCCGATCTGGTTTGGGTAGCGCGTCACGCCACGATCCAGCGGGTGGTTGTTGCGCATGAAGTCGCCTTCGAAAATCACCTTGGTGTCGTCGTTAACCTGCCAGGCAAGTACCGGCGTTACGCCGTAGCGTTCAGTTTCGACATGATCGCGGAAGGTATCACCGCCCTCACCCACGACGTTCAGGCGATAAGCCAGGCGCCCTTCTTCATCAAGCGGGCCGGAAGCATCCAGGGTGCCTCGTTGCATCCCCTGGTCGTCGAGTTGGCTGCCCAGTGTGACCGTTGGCACGGCCAGAGGTTGTTTGGAGATGACGTTGAATGTGCCTCCCGGATCGCCTCGGCCGTACAACATGGTCGCCGGCCCTCGCAGCACTTCGAGCCGCTCGATGCTGTTCGCATCCGGCATGTTCGGGTAGCCACGGTTGATCGGGAAGCCGTTGCGATAAAACTCGCCGGTGGTAAACCCTCGCACGGTGAACGTGGTCAGGCCTTGGCCGCCGAAGTTGTTGGCTCGCCCCACCCCGCCGGCATAATCGAGCGCGTCCTGCAATCGGGTGGCACTGATGTCTTCGACCACATCCTTGCTCACCACGCTGATTGACTGCGGCGTTTCATGGATCGACGTATCGGTGCGGGTCGCACTGGCTGAACGGGTGGCGCGATAGCCGTCCACTGGCCCCAAGGCGGTTTCAAAGTCGGATGTGCCCACGATGTCGGTGGCTTGCAGCTCCAGACTGGCTTTTTCGGGAGTGAGTTGCTCTGCCCAGGAGGAAGCGGAAAACGCCTGAAGCACACAGATAGACACCAGAGTACGACGCATCTAGGAAACCTTGTGAGAATAGCCAAATGGGACGGCATACATGCCAATTGTTCGCGGCGCATCCTATACCATACGAACAGTATTTGATACGTATTCTCATTTGATCATCTACGCTTTATCGGCCAGCAACAAACCTTGCTTGATAAAGGTCTTCCATCATGTATTTTAAATACACCTGTATCCCTTCTGGAGTCTGCCCATGCCACTGGTTCGCGTCGACGTCAAAAAACAGCAGGACCCCACTTTCGCCAAACGTGTCGGTCAAGTGATCTACGGCGCTCTGCGCAGCGCTATTGATGTGCCAGAAAACGATAACTTCCAGATCCTCAATGAACACGACGAGCATCACTTCATCTTTGACCCGCATTACCTGGGCATCCAGCGCACCGACAACCTGGTGATCATCCAGATCACCCTGAGTGAAGGGCGAACGCTGGAGAAGAAGAAACTGCTCTACAAAACCATCGTCGATGGCCTGAATGCGCAACTGGCCGTGCGTACCGAAGATGTTTTCATTAATCTGGTGGAAGTGAAGAAAGAGAACTGGTCGTTCGGCAATGGTATTGCCCAATACGCCCTCTGATATTCCAATCTGATAATTGTGAGTGCCTGATGCCCCGAGTTTCCCGCAAGCAAGCCGACCTCAACCGCGAAATCATCGTCGAAGCCGCCACGCGGCTGTTTCGTGAGCGCGGCCTGCATGGCATCAGCGTGGTCGATGTGATGGCCGCCGCTGGCCTGACCCATGGCGGGTTCTACGGTCACTTCGACTCCAAGGAAGCGCTGGCCAGGGAGGCCAGCGAGCGGGCATTCAAGCAAGTGGGTACGCGCTGGCGGGAACGCGCGGCCACTGGTGAAGACAAAGCCTCGGCGCGCCGGGCCTTGATCGAACCTTATCTGTCCGCCCACAGCCGGGATAACCCCGGCGAAAGCTGTCCGGTTGTGGCTTTCGCTGGCGACATGTGCCATGAGAGCGCCGATAGCGGCTTGCGCGAACCGTTCATGGACGGCTTGAACAGACTGCTCGAATCCTTCGGCCAACTGATGGAAGCAGGCGATCCTGCCGAGAACCGCCAGCAGGCACTGGTGCAGTATTCGATGATGGTGGGCGCCCTGACGCTCGCTCGCGCCACCCGTGGTGAGGCCCTTTCGGATGAAATCCTCGAAGCGACCTGCCGTTTTCTGACCGAAGGAAAACCTGACAGCTCCAACCCCGCCTGATACGCAATGTGATCAGAAATCCCTCGCAGGCTTCGCCAGCTCCTACACTCAGGAGCGCAGCTGCGAGGACGGTCAGCTTTGGTCATTGCCAAAAAGCTCCGCAGCCAGCAATCTCAAGTGACGTTCGAGCCCGATATTGCGATGCACACAGGAGCCAAGCATGCCCGCAACCGTACTGGTACTGGTTGAAACCATTAATGATTACCTGCCCATCCTCGAACATCAGGGCTTCCACCTGATCCTCGCCCCGACCCCGGCCGAGCGTGCCGCTGCCATTGCCCGTCACGGCAGCCAGATCGACGCGGTACTGACCCGCGGCCCACTGGGCCTTTATGCCGACGAAATGGCCGCCCTGCCCAAGCTCAAGATCATTTGTGTGATCGGTGCCGGTTATGAACAGGTCGACCTGCAAGCAGCGGCCGACCGGCGCATCGCCGTCACCAACGGCGCCGGCGTCAATGCCTCTTCGGTGGCTGACCACGCCATGGCTTTGCTGTTGTCGTTGGTGCGCGATGTTCCTCGCTGTGACGCAGCAGTGCGCCGGGGTGAATGGCCGAAGATCATGCGCCCGTCACTGGCCGGTAAACGTCTTGGCATTCTTGGCCTCGGCGCTGTCGGCATGGCGATTGCCAAACGCGCCAATGCCGGTTTTGACATGAGCGTGTGCTACCACAACCGCCAACATCGCAGCGACGTGCCGTATACCTTCTGCTCCACGCCCACCGAACTGGCGCGAGCTTCGGATTTCCTGATCGTTGCCACACCCGGCGGACTCGGCACCCAACACCTGATCAACCGCCAAGTGCTCGATACCCTTGGGCCGAAGGGTTTTCTCGTCAACATCGCCCGCGCGAGCGTGATTGTCACCGCTGACCTGATCACGGCACTGGAGCAGCGTCGGATCGCCGGCGCAGCACTGGATGTCTTCGATAACGAACCGCAAGTGCCGGAGGCCCTGAAGAACCTGAACAACGTGATTCTCACCCCTCACGTTGCCGGTCTTTCACCAGAAGCGACCCAGGGCACGGTGGAACTGGTGGGCAAGAATCTGGTGGCGTTTTTCTCCGGGCAACCGGTGCTGACGCCCATCGAACTGCCCCTGCCTGCCGCCATCCAGCACGCTCAGTGAATCATCCATCCACTCCCGCTGCGTGCGGCGGGAGTTGGGCCAGATACTCCCATGGATAAATCCCCCGTTCATGGCCGTCGCTGAACACCAGTTGCACGCCATACCCCTGGGCATTCAACCCGACCACCTGAACACGAGCATCGACCAGCGGCGGTGAACCCTGCAAGCGAAACGCCCGGCATTGCGAACACGGGCATTGCTTGCGCAAGAGAGCGTAATCCAGCCACTGCTCGCGCCCATCCGGCCAGCTCAAGTGCAGTTGTTGTTTGCTCCGGGAATTGGCAACGGCCAGCGGGCTCATTGCAGCTGACTCAAGGCAATGCGCACGGCTTTGCGCACTTCAGGGTCGCCGTCGTCTTGCGCTGCCAGCAACGGCGCGATGGCGCTGCGCTCATTCAACTCACCCAATGCCAGCGCCGCTTCCTTGCGCAGGTTGCTGATGCGATGCCCCAGGGTCTCGATCAACGCGTCCAGCGCCGGCGCGTAGCGCAATCGGCCAAGGCTACGGGTCGCGCGCAGGCACACTTGCCAGTAATCGTCAGTCAACGCTTCGACCAGCGCCGCCCCCGCTTCAACCTGCCCGACCTTGCCCAGCGTCGTAGCGGCTTCCTCGCGCACCTGCCAGGCGTGGTCTTGCAAGGCTTGGCGCAATGCCGGCAACACCTGCGCATCGGAGGCCAGGCCCAATGCGCCGGTCGCGGCGCGGCGCACTTCGGTGTCCGGGTCGGCGCTGGCCAGGCGCGCCAATGCGGGCAAAGCGTCGAGTTGCTTGAGCCAGCCCAGCACGCCGACCGCCTCGCGTCGCACATTGGCATCCGCATCAGCCAGCGCCTGCACCGCCGCCGGCGCCGCCTCGGCAAAGCGCAACTCGCGCAAAGCCCTGAACGCCGCAATGCGCACGGCAGTGTCTGTATGCCCGGTCCACGGCAGTATCACCCTGCCCGCGGCTTCACTTTTGAGCAGGCTTAAGCTTTGCGCAGCGGCGGCCTGTACCGCCTCCGATGGGTCGGTCAACGCCTGGCACAGCGCCTGAACCACCGGCGCATCCTCCCAGGCTTCCAGCAACCGCGCCGCTTCGGCGCGTACGTCTGCATTCGGGTCGTGCGCCAGTCGATCGACCAGCCATAACAGGCCGTCCGGTTCTTCGAGGTCGGCCAGTTCGATCAAGGCAATGCGGCGTACCCCGGCATCGTCGTCCGTCAGGCGGGGTTGCAGGGCAAGAATGTCGTGGTTGTCGGTCAGTTCGAATAGTGAGGTCATAGGGCAAATCGCGGCAGTTTGTTTTCAGGAGGCAATCCGAGAGGGTTCAGGCGCGGTAGCTGCCGACCGTCTTCGTGACGCAGGAGTTCGAGGCAATGGCGTTTCAAGCGGGAAAATTCGTGGCTGGTGACCAGTTCAGTGGTTCGTGGCCGGGGGAAATCCAGGCGCAAGTCTTCGATGATTCGACCGGGACGCGTGCTCATCACCAGCAAGCGATCAGCCAGGAACAAGGCTTCGTCGATGTCGTGGGTGACGAACACCACAGTGGTGCGAATGCGCGTCCAGATGTCGAGCAGCAGTTCCTGCATGTTCAAGCGGGTCAAGGCATCAAGCGCGCCAAAGGGTTCGTCCATCAGCAGCAGCCGCGGACGGTTGACCAGCACCCGAGCGATCTCCACCCGCTGCTGCATGCCACCGGATAGCTGATCCGGCCAGCGCTCGGCAAAACCTTCAAGGCCGACCAGCGCAAGGATTTCATCTGCCGCCCGGTGCCGCTCGGCTTTACCGACGCCACGCATTTTCAGGCCGAAGGCAACGTTGTCGCGCACGGTGCGCCAGGGAAACAGCGTGTGCTGCTGGAACACCATGCCGCGCTGGGGCGATGGACCACTGATGGCGGCACCATCGACGTTGAGCGTGCCAGTGCGTGGTTGCAAGTGACCGGCCAGCGCACCGAGCAACGTCGATTTGCCGCAACCGGACGGCCCGAGAATGCACACGAACTGGCCCGATTCGATCTGGCAATCCAGGCCTTGCACGGCCTCGAAGGCGGCCTTGCCCTCGCCCAGGCTGATCGACAAATCACGAATATCGATGCGCCCTTGCGGCTGTTGAAAAACACTCATCAGGCTTTTCCTCGTGGTCGATGCCAGGGCGTGAACAACCCGCCCAGACGCTTGATCAGCAAACTGCTGCCCATCCCGAGTACACCGATCAGCAGCATGCCGACGACGATGTCTGGGTAGTTCTGAATGGTGTAGGACTCCCAGGTGTAGTAACCGATGCCGTACTGGCCGGAGATCATTTCCGCCGTCACCAGGCAGAACCACGACGTGCCCATGCCGATGGCCAGGCCGGTGATGATGCTTGGCGCAGCGCCCGGCAAAATCACTTCCAGCAAAATCGCCCGGCGCCCTGCCCCAAGGCTTTTGGCCGAAGCGATCAGCCGTGGGTCGACGCCTTCGACACCGTGCACGGTATTGAGCAAAATCGGGAACAAGGCACCGGTGAACGTGATGAACACCATCGACAGTTCAGACGACGGAAACATCAGGATCGCCAGCGGAATCCAGGCAACGGCCGGAATCGGCCGCAACACCTCCAGTGGTGGCAACAGCAAATCCTCGGCCCATTTCGAGCGGCCGATGGAAAGGCCCAAGGCAACCCCGATGACCAGCGCCGCGAAGTAGCCGGCGAAAACCCGGCTGAGGCTGCTGCTCAGGTGCCGGGCGAGTTTGCCGGAGTCGCCCAGGCCCAGCGCCGCTTCAACGACCGCCACCGGGGTCGGTACGTTGGCGAAGGTCACCAGGCCGAGGTTCCAGTGATGGCTGGCGGCGAGCTGCCAGAACAGCAGGCAGAACATCAGTGAAGTGGCCCTTGGAATCCAGCGTGAATATGATCCAGACATACACAATTCCCGATGACAATCACAAACCCCGTAGGAGCTGCCGAAGGCTGCGATCTTTTGGCGGTTTCAGATACGCCGAAGATCAAGATCAAAAGATCGCAGCCTTCGGCAGCTCCTACAGGGATGATGGTGTGTTAGCGAACGGCCACGGCCTGGGTCGTGGCATCGGTGAAGTCGAACACCTTGCCGCCCTGGGCTGTGGCGAATTGTTGGGCCTGGCCTTTGAGCAGGAACGCGCTGAGGCGCCCTTTGGCATCACTGGCAAACCACGCCTGATCGGCCAGCAGTTTGATTCCGCTGTCGCTGGCCTGGGCATACACCGCGCGGATGTTTTTGCCTTCCTGTTTCAGGCTGGCCAGCGCCGTAAAAGCCGCTTCCGCCGAGGCGTACTGGCGCACTTTCGGCTCGCCGCGCACCCAGATTTCCGCCACGTGGCTGAAGTCGGTAATCGCCTTGCCGCTCGAAGCATCCAGCGTTTTGAGCGGTGTTTGTGCGTAGTTGGCCAGCTGTGCGTTGTAGTCGAGGTTCGAGGCCTTGAAAGCGGCGCGGATGTACTGATCGTCGATGAAGGTATTCAGATCGAGACCGCGATCGGCCTTCTTCAACAACTTCAGCGTATCGATCGCCGTGCCCACGGCCTTGCGGTATTCCGGCTTCCAGCTCAGGTCACGGGTCTGCACGCCCAGAGGGCCGTGGAACAGGTAATTGACCTCGGCATCGACGCCGGTGACCTTGGCGATCAGCTCACTGTATTTCTCAGGTTCGGCGGCCAGCAACTGATTGGCCTCGATGCTTGCCCGCAGATAAGCGACGACGATTTCCGGATACTTTTTCGCGTAGCTCTGGTCGACCAGTGCGCCGTGGAAAGTCGGCGCTCCGGCCTGGGAACCGTCATAGATCTTGCGGGCGAAACCGCGACTCGGGAACAGTTCGGCGAACGGTACGAAATCCGCGTGGGCGTCGATCTTGCCCGCCTGCAACGCGGAGCCAGCAACTTCCGGTGGCTGGGCGATGATGTTCACGTCCTTGAGCGGGTCCCAGCCCTGAGCCGCCACTGCACGCAACAACATGCCATGGGCGGTGGAGGCGAACGGCACGGAAATGGTCTTGCCCTTGAGCTCGGCCAGCGACTGCACGCCCGATGCGCTCGGTACCACGATGCCGTTGCCACTGCCTTGGGTGCTGCCCGACAACACGCTGATAAACAGGCTGTGCTTGCCCGCCGCTTCAAACGCCACACCGTTGAATGAACCCGGGAAATCAGCCATCGCGCCGAAGTCGAGTTTGCCGGCGACCATCTCATTGGTCAGCGGTGCGCCACTGGTGAAGTTCTTCCATTCCACCTCGTACTTCGCGTCTTTGTAGGCGCCGTCGTGGGGCAAGTATTTGTCCAGCAGGTCAAGCTCGCGAATCAACAGACCGCCCGCGGCGCAGTTGATGGTGGTGTCCTGGGTGCCGATGGCAATACGGATGGTTTCGGCAGATGCCGACAAAGTGAATGACGCCAGTACCAGACCGGCCAACGCTGCACGCAATATCATGGGTGTTTCCCCTCGAATCATTTATAGGATGTTCGTCTCCGCCACGATCAGGGCGTGGTGGGAAACGAGGGGTTTTTGAAGCAAGCGTCCGGGGTTTGCCGGATGGCATTTTTACTTGTCTGTGGCGGCCTCATCGCTGGCAAGCCAGCTCCCACAAGGTTCTCTGGTGCCTGCGAAATCTGTGTCCCACTGCAAATCCCTGTAGGAGCTGGCTTGTCGGGTCACCGCATCGCAGCGATGGCGTCCTTTCAATCAGCGCAGTAGGTACGGAATTTCGACTTTCACAGCACCCGTCGGGCAATCCTTTTCACACGGCATGCAGTACCAGCATTCATCGAACGCCATGTAGGCCTTTTGCGTGGCCGGGTTGATGGCCAGCAGGTCCATCGGGCACACATCGACGCACACGGTGCAGCCTTTGTGGGCGATGCATTTGTCCTCGTCGACGGTGACGGGGGCGTTGGAACGGAAGAAGATTTCCTGGGCTTGATAGGCCATATCACGGTCTCTCTCTTGGGTGATGCTCAGGCAGCATCCGCGCCGACCCGTAGCCGGTCGTAGGCCTGCATTTCATCGGCATCCAGCGGGATGATGTAAGGCTCGACGGCTTTCTTGAAGCTGCTCATCGCGCCGTTTTCGTCCTTCTTCAAATGGCAGTGGCAGAACCAGTCGGCGTCGTTGCGTTGCGGGTGATCGACCCGATAGTGGTAAAGCCCCCAGCGACTTTCGGCGCGGAACAGCGACGCCCTCGCGGCCATTTCCGCACAATCGCGGATCATGCTCACTTCCATGGCGCGCATCAGTTCGTGGGCGTTGTGGGCCTTGATCTGGTCGAGGTCACGCTGGATGTCGCTGAAGCGTTGCAGGCCGATCTGCATTTTCCTGGTCACTTTCGGCGGTTGCAGGTAGTCATTGACGAAGCGTCGCAGCTTGTATTCGACCTGCGCTGGCGGCAGGCCATGCTCGCGATCGAGCGGCGCGTAGACCCGTTGTTTTTCGGTTTCGATCTGCCGGGCATCCAGTGCGGAAAACTCGCGATCAGCGACAAAATCCGCCGCGTTATTGCCGGCAAACCAGCCATAGGTGAAGGCGCCAAGCATGTAGTTGTGCGGCACCGCGGCCATGTCGCCCGCCGAGTACAAGCCCTTGACCGACGTTTCGGCCTTCTCGTTGACCCACACGCCCGACGCCGAATGCCCGCTGCAAAAGCCGATCTCGGAGATGTGCATCTCGACCATCTGCGTGCGGTAGTCGGTGCCGCGATTGGCGTGGAACTGGCCGCGACTCGGGCGCTCGTTGCTGTGCAAAATCTCTTCGATGTTCTGAATAGTCTCCTCGGCCAGGTGATCGAGTTTGAGAAACACCGGACCGTTGCCGCTTTCGAGTTCCTGGTGGAACTCCCACATCATCTGCCCGCTCCAGTAGTCACACTCGATGAAGCGTTCGCCCTTGTTGTTGGCGGTGTAGCCGCCCAGCGGACCGGTGACGTAGGCGCAGGCCGGACCGTTGTAATCCTTGATCAAGGGGTTGATCTGGAAGCATTCGAGGTTCGCCAGCTCAGCCCCGGCGTGATACGCCATGGCGTAACCATCGCCGGCGTTGGTCGGGTTTTCGTAGGTGCCCATCAGGTAACCCGACGACGGCAAGCCCAGACGCCCGGCCGCACCGCAGGCAAGGATCACGGCCTTGGCCTTGATCACATGAAAGTCAGCCGTGCGGCAATCGAAGCCCATCAGGCCGTTGATCGTGCCCTCTTCATCCTTCAGCAAACGGGTGCACACGACGCGATTGGTGATGCTGACCCGTGCCCGTTTCAACTGGCGATACAGGACTTTCTTGATGTCATGCCCTTCCGGCATCGGCAGCACATAGGCGCCCATGTGGTGGACCTTTTTCACCGCGTAGTCGCCGGTCTCGTCCTTCTCGAATTTCACCCCCCAGCGGTCCAGTTGCTCGATGGTTTCGAAGCTGTGGGTGGCGTAGGCATAAACCGCCGCCTGATTGACGATACCGTCGTTGGCGATGGTGATTTCCTTGGTGTACTGCTCTGGTGTCGAGTGGCCCGGGATGATCGCGTTGTTCAAGCCGTCCATGCCCATGCTGATCGCGCCGCTGCGCTTGACGTTGGCTTTGTCGATCAACAACACCCGCAGGTCGCGATTGCGTTCCTTGGCCTTGATCGCCGCCATGGGACCCGCCGTGCCTCCACCGATGACGACGATGTCGTACTCCTGCTCGATCGTGTTGCGACTCATGCCTGCTCCCCCTTTTGCCGGTCGATCCGCAGGCGGTACTGGAAGGCATCGCCACGGTAGTAAAGGTGTTCAAAATCCACGGGTTGCCCTTGGGCATTGTGGGTCAGACGCTCGATGCGCATGATCGGCGAGCCGGGTTCGACGTTCAGCGCCTGGGTCAGGTCGCTGTCGGCCAGCACGGCATCGATGGCCAGATCGGCATGCCCGAGGGCCAGTGCGCAGTCGTTTTCGAGGATCAGGAAAATGTCGCGGGTCACCAGGTCCGCCTTCTCAAGGCGCTCGCCAATGGCCTTGGGCAGGTAGGTGATTTCCAGAGAAATCGGCTCGCGATTGATCAGCCGTACGCGCTTGATCTGCGCCACGGTTTCGCCTTCGGCGACTTGCAGACGCTCGGCCACCAGTTTATCGGCGGCGATGAATTTGAAGCTGCGCAGGCGGTTGATGACTTCATAACCGCGACCGGTCATGGACTCGGCCAGGCCTTGCAAGGTGCTGACGTTTTGAAAGGTTTTGGGCTTGGCAACGAACGTGCCTTTGCCGTGGATCTTGAAGATCAACCCTTCCTTCTGCAGATCACCGAGCGCTTGGCGCACGGTGATGCGGCTGACTTTGAACAGCGCGCCGAGTTCGCTTTCCGACGGCATCTGGCTGTCTTGAGGGTATTCCCCATCGAGGATGCGCGCACGCAGCACGTCACGCAGTTGGGTGTGCAGCGGAACGCTGCTGAGGGATAGAACGTTATCGGTCATGAAGATCACTTGTTATAACGAGTTATGACGTGATCTTAGAGTTCTAATGACAGGCTTGAGAAATATTGTTTGGGCATAAGGATAGATTCAGCACGGCTGTAGCAGCTGCCGAGCAGCTGCTACAGGCGATCAACAGCGTTTTAGGATCTGGTCCATCACCCAATCGGTTTTCAGCGCCTCTGCGGCTATCGCCGGATGCTGCGCTTCACCGCGGATGTGCGCGTTCATGCCCAACACGTGGTGCCACTGAATGTGAGCGTGATGCTCGATATCAAGGCTGAGGTGTTCGTCTGCCTGCAACTGAACCGGATGCTCATCGAACACCGAAAAACTGATCCGGCCTGTGCTGCCGATGATCTCGACACGGTCTTCACGGCGGTCGGCCACAAAGTTCCAGCAGCCCATGCCCATGGCGCCCGAAGCGAACCGCCAACTGGCGCTGACCGCGTCTTCGGCCGCATACAAACCGGCCTGCCGCGCGGTAAAACCGGCGACGTCGACGATGTCGCCGAGCAGGTACTGAAACAGGTCAAAGCCATGGCTGGCCAGATCGGCGAAATAACCACCACCGGCAATCGCCGGGTCGGTTCGCCAATTGCCCGCGCCCTGCAGATCCGTCGCCGACGGAGCCTTGGTCAGTGTCCAGGTCAAGTGCCGGACCTCGCCGATTCGCCCCTGCTCCAGCCACTGCCGAACTTGCTGAAAGCGCGGCAACGAGCGTCGATAGTAGGAAACGAACAGGTGCAGACCGGCATCGGCAAAGGCGTCGTGCATCTCGCGACTTTGCCCAACGTTGAGCGACATTGGCTTCTCGACGCAGCAATGCTTGCCCGCCGCCGCCACTTTCAGGGCGTAGGCGTGATGGCTGTCGGGCGGCGTGGCAATGTACACCGCGTCGACCTGCGGATCGTTGATCAGCGTATCGACGTCGGTGTAAACACGGGCGATCCCGTGGCGCGCCGCATAATCGCTGACCGCCTCCAGTCGCCGCCCCATCACCGCCACCAGCGCCGAGCCGGGAGCCTTGTAGAAGGCTGGCCCGCTTTTGCGTTCGGCCACACTGCCGCAACCGATCATCCCCCAACGGACCACTTCCATAATCCCCCCCTGATGGTTAGCCGATGTGCAGTGCACGCAAGTCCAGTCGACCGTCTTTCGACGGCGGGCACCAGTAGTAACCGCCGGTGATCGGGCGACTGATACGGTACAGGCCGTCGGTGATGCCGTCTTCCAGGCCGCTCATGCGTCGCAACTGGGCTTCGAAGGCGTCCAGGGAAAAACCGAAGGCAAGGAACATCAGGCCGGCGCGCTCGTCCTCGATCCATGGCATCGAACGACGAACCACGAACGCCTCGGGCGCGAAGCTTTCCTGCGCGGTGCGCTTGACGTGGGCAGAGATCGGCGCGTCATCGAGTTCTTCGTTGTCGCTCAGGCGACGGCCCATGATGTCGTCCGTTTCATGGGACGGCATGGCGTGAAAACGCTTGAGGTCATGCTGCCATTGCTGGATCGCGGCGAAGCTGCCACCCACCGTCCCTTCAGCGCCCGCGTTCACCAGCGCGGCAGCCGCAGCGGCTTCGTCGCGAGGGTTCTCAGTGCCGTCTTCGTAGCCGGTCAGGTCATGGCCGTCGCGGTGCCGGAAGCCTTCGGTCATCTGCACCAGACGCAAGGCCGGGGCCAACGCGGCTTCGAAGGCTTGGCTACGATTGAGCAATTCGCCGCGGTCAGTTCCGTGCAACCAGCACCACAATGCGTGCTGCGTCGATGGGTTGTCGACACCCACACCAGTCAATGCCGGGAACACGCGCAGGCCTTCGATGCGGCCATCGAGCGCCTTGACCAGGGACTCACCGAAACCGACCACGGCCGATTTACCGTCGACCAGTTGATGCAGTTTATCCAGCGCGGCCGGCAGTTCAGCGGCGGATTCAAGGGCGAAGAACATATGACGGGCGTGAGGCGGAACTGGGGTGGCGAGAATGCCCGGCTGGTAATGACTCATATGAACTCCTTTAGAAAGAACGCGAAGTTTAACCGCAGCACTGGCCGTTGTGTGGCCCCAGGTCAAAACTCGCGTTACAAGATCCGGGCAAAACGGTCTACGCTTGAGACACAAAATCCACATCCTCAGCCCCTCTATTCTGCCCATCGCCGCTTGATCGACTTAAAAAGTCGGGTCATTTGGGCGTATAACCATTGCAGCGATTTGCGAACGGCAAGCCATCAGCGTACGGCTGACATCTCACACGGGGTAGCGACATGAGCACAGCAGATCTCCTTGGCAACCTGTTTCCCGAGGCCGGCAGCATCCCGGAAAAGTACCGCTTGAGCGGTCCGACGGAGCAGCGTGAATACCTGGTCGACGGCGTTCTGAAAACCTGGGCAGGCCCCCTCGCCCAGGTCCGCAGCCCGGTGTACCTGAGCGGTGCCAATGGCGACGAACAAGTGATCCTCGGCAGCACGCCACTGCTCGACGCCGAAACCGCATTGACTGCTCTGGATGCCGCTGTCCGCGCCTATGATCGCGGCCAGGGTTTGTGGCCGACAATGCGTGTGGCCGAGCGTATCCAGCACGTCGAAAGCTTTCTGGTGCGCATGCGAGAACAGCGTGAAGCGGTGGTCAAATTGCTGATGTGGGAAATCGGCAAGAACCTCAAGGACTCGGAGAAAGAGTTCGACCGCACCTGCGATTACATCGTCGACACCATCAACGCACTGAAGGAACTCGACCGTCGCTCCAGTCGTTTCGAACTGGAACAGGACACCCTCGGCCAGATCCGCCGCGTCCCGCTGGGTGTGGCGTTGTGCATGGGGCCTTACAACTACCCCTTGAACGAAACCTTCACCACGCTGATTCCGGCGCTGATCATGGGTAACACCGTGGTGTTCAAACCGGCGAAACTCGGCGTGCTGTTGATACGTCCATTGCTCGAAGCCTTCCGCGACAGCTTCCCGGCCGGGGTGATCAACGTGATCTATGGCAGCGGCCGGGAAACCGTCAGCGCGCTGATGGCCAGCGGCAAGATCGACATCTTCGCCTTCATCGGCACCAACAAAGCCGCCAGCGATCTGAAAAAGCTTCATCCAAAACCGCACCGCTTGCGCGCGGCACTGGGGCTGGATGCAAAAAATCCCGGCATCGTCCTGCCGGAGGTGGACTTGGACAACGCGGTGAACGAAGCCGTCACCGGCTCGCTGTCATTCAATGGCCAGCGCTGTACCGCGCTGAAAATCCTGTTTGTGCACGAGGATGTGGTCGAAGCCTTCATCGAGAAATTCAACGCCAAACTGGCCACGCTCAAACCCGGCATGCCGTGGGAAAGCGGAGTCGCCCTGACGCCGCTACCGGAAAAGGGCAAAGTCGACTACCTGCATGCGCTGGTGGCCGATGCCGTCGATAAAGGCGCCAAAGTGGTCAACCCCCATGGCGGCGAAGCCCGGGCGTCGTTCTTCTACCCCGCCGTGCTGTACCCGGTGACTGCGCAGATGCGCGTTTATCAGGAAGAACAATTCGGCCCGGTGGTGCCCATCGTGCCTTATCGTCATCTGGACACGGTGATCGATTACGTTCTGGAGTCGGACTTTGGCCAGCAGTTGAGCATCTTCGGCACCAACCCGGTGGCTGTCGGCCGACTGGTCGACACCTTCGCCAACCAGGTCGGTCGCATCAACCTCAACGCTCAATGCCAACGCGGCCCCGACACCTACCCGTTCAACGGTCGCAAGAACTCCGCCGAAGGCACCTTGTCGGTCCATGATGCGTTGCGGGTATTTTCGATCCGTACGCTGGTGGCAACCAAGTTCCAGGAGACCAACAAAGACCTGATCAGCGAGATCATCAGTGGTCGCAGTTCAAGTTTCCTGACCACTGACTACATCTTCTAAGGAGGCCGAGCCTGAGTACATTCAGCACCCATCGACTACCCCCGCTGGTGCGTCGGTTATTGCGTCCACTCCTGGACCCGTACCGACGCTATCGGCATGCGCGGCTGATCCATGCCGTCCGCGTATCACTGGGGTTGCTCGCAACGATCCTGCTGACCACTGGCATCAACCTGCCCCACGGTGAGTGGGCCTCGGTGACGATGCTGGTGGTGATCGGCGGCTTGCAGCACCACGGCAACATCGGCAAAAAAAGCGCAGAACGCGCGATTGGCACGCTGGTCGGTGCGGCTGTTGGTCTGGTATTGGTGGTGCAGCAGTCTTGGCTCGGCATGCCGTGGCTGACTTATTTCGCGATGGCGGTGGTGTGTGGATTTTTCTCCTATCACGCCATCGGTAAAGGCGGATACACCGCGCTACTGGCGGGCATCACCGTGTTTATCGTCGCCGGGCACGGTGACAATCCTGTCACCGACGGTCTGTGGCGGGGCGTGGACATTCTGATCGGCATCGCCCTGGCCCTGGCGTTTTCCTTCGCCCTGCCGCTCTATGCCGTTTACTCCTGGCGCTACAATCTGGCCGACGCGCTGCGTGATTGTGCGAGCCTTTACGGGCGCATCATCAAGGGCCAACCCGTCACCGACGACGAACACCTCAAGCTGATGGGGCGTTTGAACACTGCGATGATTCAACTGCGTTCGCTGATGCCGTCGGTGTCCAAGGAAGTGAAGATTTCGATGATGGAACTGGATGCCATCCAGCGTCACTTGCGCCTGTGCTTCAGCACGCTGGAGATCCTCGGCAACACGCGCCCCAATCCGAGCGATCCCCAAGCCATGGCCCATATGCAAGCGGCGTTGTCGCTGGAGCATCGGCAGATTCGTGTTCAACTGATCGGCATGGCCCGCGCGCTGAAGTCCGGTGCATCCCAACGTCTTAGTCGGCCCATGGAGTTGCCGGAAACAGGCCTCGACACACCGGTTTACAATGCCCTGGACGGCTATCGTTTGCTGACCCGACAACTGGCCGCCAACATTAGCGACATGCGCAAGCGACTGGCGAAGACCGCACCGTGCTGGAACATCTGATCTCGTCCTACGGGGTAACCGCCCGACGCAACTTCAGGCCCCACCCCTGCTGCATCCCGGCTGCGGCCAACAAAATCGAGGCAACCCCAAGCCATTGCAACGGTTCCAGGCGATGGCCAAAGGCAACCCAGTCGACGAAAATCGCCGCGATCGGGTAGATGAACGACAGCGCACCCGTCAGGGCGGTCGGCAGTTTCTGGATCGCACCGTACAACAGCACGTACATCACGCCCGTGTGCACAATGCCCAGTGTGATGAGACTGGCCCACGCACTGGGTGCCTGTGGCATAGCTGAAAAGTGTGCAAACGGCGCGAGTAACAGTACACCAGTGCTGACCTGAATCAACGCGATGAGATGCGGTGGTGTGCCGGTCAGGCGCTTGATGATCAACGCAGCAATGGCGTAAAGCAGTGCCGCCCCCAACGCCAGCGCGATGCCCAACAGGTATTCGTTACCGCTCTCGCCTTGCCCGCCATGGGCGCTGACAATTGCCAGCATGCCGAGAAACGAAACACCCAGCCATGCAAGCTTCTGAAGGGTGATTTTCTCGTTGAGGAACAGCGCGGCCAATCCCACCAGCATGAACGGCTGAACGTTATAGACCGCGGTGCCAATGGCAATCGAAGCGCGCGAATAGGACGCGAACAACAGCACCCAGTTGCCGACAATCGCCACTCCGCTCAGCACCGCCAGCAGGAACGTGGCGCGGGTCAGAATGCCGGGGCGCAAGAAGCCGAACACCGCGCAAATCAGCAGCAAGGTGCCGGCCCCGAATACGCAACGCCAGAACACCACATCCAGAACCGGTTGCCCCGACACCAGCACAAACCAGCCAATGGTTCCGGAGATCAGCATGGCGGCGGTCATTTCAAATGAGCCGCGGCGAATTGTTTTGTCCATCATCAGACTCCCGTGATTGATGGGCAAAGTATGCCAAGCCATTGGGAGGCGTCTCCAGCGTAAAAAGCAGGCTAAACTTGGCATCTGCCTTTTTTATCAAGGCACTTTAACAATTCTGCCTAATTGAGGTTTTCGCCATGACTGATGACATCGACCAGTTGCTGATCACGGCCTTGATGGAAGACTCGCGACGTTCGCTCAAGGCATTGGCGCAAATCAGCGGTCTGTCTTCCCCCAGCGTTGCCGAGCGACTGCGGCGCCTCGAAGAGCGAGGTGTGCTTAAAGGCTACACCGTTGAAATCGACCCGAAATGCTTCGGTTATCAACTCCAGGCCATCGTGCGCATTCGCCCATTGCCCGGCCAGTTGCAGGAGGTGGAACGGCAGATCATGGCCATTCCCGAGTTCACCGAGTGCGACAAGGTGACCGGTGATGACTGTTTTATCGCGCGTCTGCATGTGCGCTCGATGGAACAGCTGGACACCCTCCTCGACCGGCTTAATACCCACGCCGAGACCAACACCGCCATCGTCAAGAAAACCCCGGTCAAGCGCCGCTTGCCGCCGATGGCGTAGGTGAATATCTGTCTCGGTTGGTGCAGACTGAACGACAACTCGACAACGGACTGGCGGTATGAAAACTCAGGCAATGCTATTGGCGATTTTGATGCTCACGGGATGCGGCACCGTCCAGACGGTGGTGCGCGGTGACGAGGTGGCGGCGAAAAGCCTCAAGGAGCAGAAGAGTTACTGCGGGGCGATTCCGCGAATCTACAGCGGCGTCACCTATGACTTTTGTGCATTGAATGCGCCTCTGCAAAATGGACGAGATGCAGACAAGCATGACAGTGCCCCGGCCATTGTGCTGTTGGACGTGGTTGTTTCCGGTGCGCTCGACACCCTGTTGCTGCCCTACACCATCTATCGCCAGCAGGCCGATGGCAGCATTATCATCAACGAATAACCCTGAATTTCAGGCAATAAAAAACCCGCCGAAGCGGGTTTTTTTGTTCATTACCGGCGATTAATCATCGCGGCTCATGATGCCGAACAGCTGCAACAAGCTGATGAACAGGTTGTAGATCGATACGTACAGGCTGATGGTCGCCATGATGTAGTTGCGCTCGCCACCATGGATGATAGCGCTGGTCTGGAACAGGATGCAGACCGACGAGAACAGCACAAAACCTGCGCTGATCGCCAGTTGCAGGCCGCTGATCTCGAAGAAGAAGCTCGCCAGCGTCGCACCCAGCAGCACGAAGAAGCCTGCAGTGATGAAACCGCCGAGGAAGCTCATGTCCTTGCGGGTGATCAGCACGTAGGCCGACAAGCCGCCGAACACCAGCGCCGTCATTGCGAATGCCGAGCTGACGACTTCAGCGCCGCCTTGCATGCCCAGGTAACGGTTGAGGATCGGGCCGAGCAGGAACCCCATGAAACCGGTCAGGGCAAATGCCGACACCAGGCCCCAGGCGGAATCGCGGAGTTTGTTGGTAAGGAAGAAAAGACCGTAGAAGCCGATCAGCACCACGAAAATGTTCGGGTAGCCAACACGCATCTGCTGGGCAACGAAAGCCATTACACCGCTGAATGCGAGGGTCAGGGCGAGCAAGCCGTATGTGTTGCGCAGGACGCGGCTAACCTCTAGCTGCTCAGCCTGCACGCTGTTATTAACTGCGTAATCCTGTTCGCGCATGGCGACACTCCTGTTGGTTTGAAACGTTCAGTCGCAAAGATCATAACAGACACTCTGTAACTAGCTATGCAGAGAGTTTGACAGTGTGTTTCATTCAGGTATTATGGCGCCCGCAACGCAAACGGAGGTGTGGCCGAGTGGTTTAAGGCAACGGTCTTGAAAACCGTCGACTGTAACAGGTCCATGAGT
>Ga0247818_10000656_pt1 | contig 21748 bp, 14 predicted proteins | sample 13C_Glucose_Day1_FD_192424 | JGI IMG/M metagenome (GOLD analysis project Ga0247818, IMG submission 192424) | Soil microbial communities from agricultural site in Penn Yan, New York, United States - 13C_Glucose_Day1 | ecosystem: Environmental > Terrestrial > Soil > Agricultural land | place... | reverse complement strand
ATTGCGTGGTGCTCATGAGGTCGTCCACGGTGAACACATGGTCCAGCGGCTGATTGGAGAAAGGCGAATTGGTTTGCGGGTAGGTCATGTAGCAGACATCACCGGCACCTTCGATGTCGCCGACGATGATCATCACGCCGGTATCGGGTTGATCCGGCACCCGCAGGATCAAGGTGACGTAGTTGGCATCGTAGAGCTTGAGAAAGCTTCTGAGGGCCTGGGCCATCTGTTTCGGATCGAGGGCGCCTTCATAGATTTCGCCCACCAACTGGTTGTAGCGCGTGAGGTCGAGGCCAAGGCTGGCCAGGGCTTCATGGGTCAAGACACCATTTTGCATAGTCTTATCTCGCTCGGGTAAGGACTGCGCCCTTCCCTTGTTATTTTTATAATTTCGGCTGGGGGAACCTGGGCTCCCCCCCACTCGACTGCTATTTGCCAGCCAGTTTCCCTAGTGCCTGCGGACTCCACAATAGGTCCGACAGGTTTATTTTTCGCTACCGGGATCACGCGCCGCCGGGCTGTTTTTCAGGCGGAACTGCCCTTGTGCAGGCACCGGCTGGCGCACCCGATCGGCAACCAACGGTTGCCCGCGATTGAACCAGGCGGCCAGCGCCGGCAGGAGGAAAATCGCCCCCAGCACATTGACCAGGAACATGAACGACAACAACACCCCCATGTCAGCCTGGAACTTCAGCGGTGCGAACGCCCAGGTGCAGACGCCAATGGACATGGTCACGGCCGTAAATACCGCGGCCGTACCGCGTTGGCACATGGCCTGGTAGAACGCCTCGCGCAGATTGGATCCGCGCAGCATTTCGTGCTGAATACGTTCGTACAGGTAAATGCCGTAGTCGACGCCCACCCCTACCCCCAGCGCCATCACCGGCAAGGTGGCGACCTTCAGGCCGATCCCGAGCATGGTCATCAGTGCGTTGCACAGAATCGCGACAATCGCCAGCGGCACCAGAATGCACAGCACCGCGCGGATCGACAAGAAGGTCAGCCAGCAAAACAACGCCACTGATCCGAATAGCGCCCCGAGCATGATCACTTCAGCGCGCTTGACCGCCTCGTTGGAGGCCGCCATCACCCCCACGTTGCCACCGGCCAGGAGGAATTCGACTTGCGGCGAGCTGACTTCGGCAATGATCCGCCTGGCTTCAGCGATTGCATGGCTGACGGTGCTGCCTTCGTGGTCGGCAAGGAACACCAGAATCTGCATTTGCTGGCAGCCGTCGGTGACCAGACCGTCATCCGGCATATAGGCCCGCGCACCCTGACTCAGGCCACGAGGTGATCCCGGAATCGCCGCCCAGCGCGGATTGCCTTCGTTGTTGCCAGCGATCACCCGCTTGCCCATGTCCGCCACGCTCTGAATCGACTGCACACCGGAGACCGTGCGCATGCGGAAATCGAAGGCTTCCACCGCGCGCATCACCGCAGGCGACAAGCAACCTTCTTCGACACCCTTGACCTGGACGAACACCGACATCACATCCAGCCCGATGGAGTAGCTGCTGATGATGTTGGCGTTGTCCTGGTTGTAGCGCGAATCGGCCCGCAGCTCCGGTGCACCCGCGCCGATATCCCCCACTGCCAGGTCGCGAGCCTTGTAGGCCCCGGCCAACAGCAGTAACAGGCTGATCGCAAAAACGCCCAAGGCCGGCCCCGGTTCGGCAAGTGCCGACAAGCGCCACCACAGACGGTGCTTGCCCGCGGGTCGGGATTGCGCCCGGCGCAATAACCCAGGCTCCAACCGCAGGTAGGAAATGATGACCGGCAACATCAATTTGTTGGTGATGATCATCAACATCACGCCGATGCACGCGGTCACCCCCAGTTCGTGGACGATGGGAATATCGATCAGCATGATTACCGCGAAACCCAGGGCGTTCATCAGCAAGGCCAGAGAACCGGGGATGAAGATCTTGCAGAACGCCGAACGCGCTGCCTCCTTCGACGTGCTACCGGCCAGCACGTCTTGTTTCCAGGCGTTGGTCATCTGCACCGCATGGGACACGCCGATGGAGAAGATCAGGAACGGTACCAGGATCGACATCGGATCGATGCCCAAGCCCAGCAGCGGCAACAGGCCAAGCAACCAGACCACCGGCAGCAACGCGACAACCAGCGCCACCACCGTCAGGCGCAAGGAGCGCGAATACAGCCACAGCAGCAACCCGGTGATCACGAAGGCCACAACAAAGAAGCCGATCACCGTGTTCAACCCTTCGACCACATCACCCACCAGTTTGGCGAAGCCAACGATGTTGATGTCGATATCGGGACTATTGTACTTGGCGCGGATGTCTTCGAGGCGCTGGGCGATGTCGACATAGGACACCGGCTGGCCGGTCTTTGGATCGATGTCCTGCAGGTCGGCGCGGACCATGGCCGATTTGAGGTCATTGGCCACCAGGCGACCGACCTGCCCGGAAGCTGCCGTGTTGCTGCGCACCTGCGCCAGGTCCTCAGAGGTGCCGCTAAAGCGCGGCGGCACCACCACATCGCCAAAGAAACCTTCCTCGGTAATTTCGATGTAGCGCACGTTGGCGGTAAACAGCGACGTCACACTGGGGCGACTGACTCCAGAGATGAAAAACACGTCGTCGGTGACTTTACGCAGGGTCTCGAGGTACTCGGCGTTATAGATATCACCCTCGCCTTTCCAGCGTACGCTGACCAGGAAGCGGTTGGCGCCGGTGAAGTAGCGGCTGAACTTGAGAAAATTGACCATGTATTCATGACGCACGGGGATCTGTTTGTTGAATCCCGGATCCAGTTGCGTGTGGGTGGCACTGTAGCCCAGGCCCAGCGTCACCAGAACAAACAGCAACAGCAGTCCCTTGCGCCAGGCCATCAAGTGGTCCGCACACGTTTCGACGCAGCGCGTCACCCAGTGTTTACCCTGATTCATTGCCTGCCTCTCATTTACTGGGTGGCCTGTGTGGCCATTAAGGCAGCGACGCTGCCAGCTGAACCCTGCAAAACACCGCGCTCGCCACCCACCAGCAGACGCGGGCCAACCATCGTCGCCGAGGTCAACGTACCGAGCCCGGCCAGGCGTCCGACGCCGACCAACGCGCCCTGTGCATCCAGACGTACCACCGAGCTGCCGGCACCGACGATCACCAGTCCCGAGTGATCGGGCAGCAATACATGGCCATACAAAGGCAGTTGGTTACCCACGTTGATCCGGGTCCAGCTGTCGCCGAAGTCATGGCTGACGAAAACATGGCCGCGCATGCCGTAGGTCACCCAGTTATTCGCGCTCAGGCGCACGATGCCGAACAACGAGCCGCTGTAGAACGCAGGCAAGGTCTGCCAGTGCTGGCCGTTGTCGGCCGTACGCAATACCAGGCCCTGTTCGCCCACCATCATGCGGCGGTCATCTGCGCCACCGGCCATGCTGTTCAGGTGTGCGTTATCGATGTCCAGGGACTGCGGAGTCCAGGTCTGCCCGGCATCAACGGATTGATAGAACTTACCGAAGCTGCCGAAAGCCAAGACGTTGTCGCCACCACCGGTCCAGATGCCCAGCAGCGGTTCGCCCAGATCGCTGTCGTGGCGCATTTCCTGCCAACTGCTACCTGAGTCCACAGAGCGCAGAATCCAGCCGTCATGCCCGACCGCCAGCAAACGCTTGTCGTCCAGCGCCACCAAGGCAGTCAGGGTGGCGTTACGTTGTATGCCGACTGCGGCTGGCTGCCAGCTGACGCCCTCATCATCACTGAGCAGGATGCTGCCCCGCTCGCCCACGGCTATCACCCGTGAGCCAAGATTGAGCAGGCCGTTGATCTGCACCCGATCTGGACGCGTGGCCAACAGCTCGACCTGCGGTGGAGATTTTGGGGAAAAGGTGTAGCCAATGGTCAAGGCGACCACCAGACAAACGGCGTAGCCGATCACCGAGCGCATGAGTAGCGCTCCTGTTCGGGGTACACGTGCATAGGGCTAGTCATAAGGCCGATCCTCTTGTTTTTATCACGCACCAGGGCATGCGAGGCAAACGAGATGGGCGCTGCCTCTGAGGGAATAGTCGGCGCAAGGCTTGGGGGACACATCGTCCAAATGGCTTATGCAATGGCGCAAATGGCGTGGGGCGGGAATGGTGGATATTTATGTGCAAATCGAACGTCGCCGCCTCGCAGCGATAGCGTCAGTTCAGACAACCGTTTCGTTGACTGAATGGACGCCATCGCCGGCAAGCCGGCTCCAACAGGTAATGCTGTCCACTCAAGGAGCGACACAATTTTGTAGCAGCTGGCGAAGCCTGCGTCCGGCTGCGAAGCAGTCGTAAATCCTCAACGCGCTGATTTCCTGAAACACCGCATCGTTTGATTTCACGACTGCTACGCCCCAGCGCGGACCGGCCGACGCAGGCTGCGCCAGCTGCTACAAGGTTCGCGTTGACTTAAGTGAACAGTATTAGGCTCCTACAGGGGATCTTCGGCAGGTGGAAGCCGCCCTGCCATCAGGCGATGTACAGGATCACCAGGTCATTGATCACCGAAGGCCGATCCTGCCCCACCACATGGGTGTTGAGCTCCAGGGTCAACTGGGTCCCTCGGGCTGACAGGTCGACTTTTTTCACCCGGGCCCGCGAATGGATGCGCGAGCCGGCCGGTACCGGCGCCGGGAATCGCAGGCGATCGGAGCCGTAGTTGATCTGGGTGGTGAAACCGCTGATTTCGAAACCCAGCGATAACTTCATCCGCGACTGCAGCACCTGCACCAATGCGCCATGTGCAATGGTGCCACCAAACGGACTTTGCAGGCGCGCCCGATCCGGATCGGTATGGATCCAGTAATCGTCGCCCGACAACTCGGCAAAGGAATCGATCAGTGCCTGGTCGACCACCACGACATTGCTCCAGTCGCTGAACTGCTCGCTGACAAGAGCTTGCAAGGCCGGCCCATCGTTGAGGTCGATCTGCCGGGCAGACGGTTGCACCGACGTGGCAGGCAACGGTTCGCTGTCCTGCGCGGGGAGCGACTCAAGGCTCGCCGCATCTTTGTCCACCCCGGTGAAACGCAGCAGGCGGTTGCCCTTGGCGTCGACTTCGGCAAACACCGGCTGCAAGGACATGCCGATCTGGATCTCGTTTTCGTCAAGGCCTACCAGGTTTGTGTTGATGCGCACCCCTTGGGCCAACTCGACCACCGCCAGTTTCTGCGGCATCTCATCAATGAAGTCGGGCAAGGTCGCAATGCGCGTCACGGTGTAGCTGTATAGCGTGGCGGCGCCGTCGACTTCGCGCCAGGCCAGGTCGTGTTCCAGGCACACCGGGCAATGCCGGCGCGGATAGAAGTTCCAGTGCGCACAGGCGTTGCATTGCTGAATCAACAGGCGGCGAGCCTTCAATCCCTCCCAGAAGGGAGCGGAGATCTGCGTCGCGACCGGCATCGGTTTGTTGTTGGACATGTGCTTATGCTCCCTGAAGTATCAATGCGCCCTGCTCACTCATCACGCCGCCGGTGCCAGAAACGTAGACACTGTCGCAGCGCCCTAGCTGGCGTTCACCGGCAGTGCCGGCGATCTGCGTCACCGCCTCGATTACTTGACTCATGCCCCCGGCGGAAGCCGACTGGCCAAAACTCAATTGCCCGCCATGGGTGTTCATCGGGAAATCGCCACGCCAGGTCAGGTCGTGTTCGCGCACGAATGCCATGCCTTCGCCCTTGCCGCAAAAACCGGCATCTTCAAGGGTCAACAAGGTGGTGATGGTGTAACAGTCGTAGATCTGTGCAGCATCGACGTCTACAGGCTTGAGCCCGGCCATGGCAAAAGCCTGCCGAGAAGCAGGACCAATGGGCGTATTCAGCATGTCCTCGGCATAGGACGGCGACTTGAATGCCAGGTGTTCGCCAAACCCGGTAATGAATGCCGGACGCTTGCGGGCCCGCGCCGCCACTTCCTTGTTGGTGATGATCATCGCGGCGCCACCGGCCACCGGCATGACAATTTCGAGGACATGCAACGGGTCGGCGACCATTTTGCTGGCCAGCACTTGTTCGATGGTCAACGGCTGGCCATAGAACATCGCTTGCGGGTTAGCCAAGGCATTAGTGCGCTGGTCGACGGCGATCTTGGCCATCGCCCGCTGGTCGTAGTCGTACTGAGCAGCATAACGCTGGGCAATCATCGCGTAGCCGGTGTTCTGACCCATGTGCCCATAAGGCAGGTCGAACTCGGCTTCGGGTGCGCCAAACGCTGTGCTGTGTCCACCAAAGCGCATGGCCCGGGCCATCCAGCCGGCGTCCTCGTCTGGCCCCAACGGCGCCATGCGCGCGGGGATGACACAGAGTACCGCCTGGCATAACCCAAGTTCGATCGCGGCGGCGGCGCGCCAGACCATGCCGACCGAGGTACAGCCGCCCAGGTCCACCACCTCGGCGAAGTTCAGGCGCAGTCCCAAGTATTCGGCGGCCATCGCCGGTACGAACACCGAGGCTTCATGAAATTGCGGGCCGTTGATCACCAGCCCGTCGAGGTCCGAGGCCTTGAGCCCGGCATCGCGCAGCGCCTGAGCCGCCAGGTCGGCGACTTGCTCAAGGTGAAACATCTTGGGTGCGGTCGAATACTTCTCCGGTTTGTATTGCGCAGTGCCAACAATGGCCGCGTGCCCTTTGAGCCCCATAGTGCCTCCATGCCGAAGCGTTACGCTGCGGCTATTTCCAGGTTGTGATGAAGGTCCGGGCGCAGCAAGTCGACCCGAACCTTGAGTGGTCGATCAGAAGGTGTATTTCATCGAGAACGTGGCGTAGTCGCGGTCGGCGAATGGACGATCGATCGGGTCGGCTTCACCCAGATAGCCAACGTAGGTCAGGCCCATCTCCAGGTTGCCCAAATATTTGAACGTGGTACCCACGCTCAGGCGTCGGTCGCCGTGTATCCCGGAGATGCTCCCGGACATCGGTGTCGAGCCGCTGAACACGTTGGAGAAGCGCACCGGCACTTCCAGATCCCAGCCTTGGAAAACTCCCGGATAACTGAACGATGCCCCCAGGGTGTAGGCGCTGGAGGACTTGGTGCGCACGCCTGCGGCGGTGCTGTAGGTGTAGTCATCGGAAGGCGCCACTAGTGCTGCCACCGAGGGCAGCAGATTTAGACCTTGCAGGTTGGGTGCCGCCGAAGTGGATTCGACGCTGTCGACCTGCACGCGGATGATTTCGGCAGTCAGGCTGGTCTGGCTGGCCCAGGGACGGTCCCCCAGGATACGGATCGCCGACAACTGCATTTGCTGACCCTTGCCCTTGGCCGGCACCGCGCCAAGGCCGGTATTGACCATCACTGGCGCACCGTCGCGGTACGACCATTCGGCGCCGACCTGGGTATCGCCGATCTTGGTCGAGGCACTGATGCCGGTCAGTTTGATGTCCTCGAAATACTTGATCCGATAACCGTTGATGGCCATGGCCAACCTGCCGTTGCCAACCGGGAACGGGTCGTAGCCGACCAGCGCGGTGGCCGGGTTTTTGTCGTGGTAGTTGACGTGGAACAGCGACAGCTCGACCGCCGGTACCGGGCGATAGCGCATTTGCACACCCCACTGGCCGCCATCACTCGGTTCGTCGGTACCGAGGTAGTTGACCTTCTGGCCGTTGGCGTAGATAAACTCGCGCCCTGGCCCCACTACGTCGGTGCCCGACAGGTAGCTGCCTACCGGCGGCAGTTCAGTGCCCTTCCATTCGTACTGCACGTACGCACCAAAGGTCAGGCTGGGGTTCAGACGGAACGAACCGGAGAACTGGCCCACCGGCAACAGTATTTCCTTGACTTCAACACCCGGCTGCGAGGCTTTTACCGCGTCGGAAGGGTTTTGCACGCCGTTCACACCTGGGTAGTACAGACTCTCGCCCCAGGACTCGATGTGTCGCCCGGCCTTGACGTCGAGCATGGTGTCGTTGTCAAAGCGCCAGCCGCCGAACACATAGGTATCCAGCATTTTGCTACGACCGCCGCTGTAGTAACGGGTATCGCTGGTGAACTCGTCGTTGCTGCCGTTTTTGTTCACTGTGGCGGGTGAATCGTTATCGTTCTTGCGGTGGTAGACGTCGTCGTAGAAGGTACTGCCGCGCACCACGGCACCGTAGTTGTCCTTGCGCAGGATCAATTCGCCCAGCGCGCCGACGCGGTTGGTGGTCAGGCTGCCACTATCGAAGTTACGGTTGGCATCATCGGCGTTGATCGTCAGCAAGCGATCACTCGAACCGCCAGTGCGCACACCGATACCGTAGCTGGTGGTCACCGACCAGTCGACGGTCGCGCCGTTGTCGAACTCGATCGTGTCACCGGCCCAAACGGGTGTGGACACCAGCGCAATGGCGGCCGCCAGGCTGCTGACCTGAAATGCGCGCGAACCGATGACCGTAGAGTTATTGTTGTTTTTGTTGATCACACTGACTCTCCTCAATGACAACCGGCTGGTTGCCTGGAATGTTCAACTCTGCTGCCGTGCCGCCCGCTCAAAACATCTTGATCGGATCAACAGCGCACGCTCCCCTTACAGCACGCCGGTAGCGATATAGCCCCCGGTCCTCTTCCCGCTCCAGCGACCCTTCGGCCACCAGGTAGTTGGCATGGGCCAACGTTTCGCCAAGCGCCATCAGTTCGTCGAAACGACCTGACAGCTTGGGAAACAACAGGGCCATCAGTTCGAGCACGGTGCGCGGCTCGTCACAGTTGGCCAGCATCAACGCCAGATGCCCGCGGTGATGGGCCTCCAGCTGATCCAAGCGCTGATGCAGATTGAAGAACGGCCGCTCATGCGCCGGCAGCACCAGCACACTGTCGGGCAAAGTGCGCAAGTGCTCGATCGAGTCGAGCCAGTCGCGCAGCGGGTTGGCCAACGGCTCCGTGGCATGCACGCCGACGGTGGAAGTGATGCGCGGCAACACCTGGTCGCCGGAGATCAGCAAACCGTCATCGGCGGCATACAGACAGGCATGCTCCGGTGAGTGACCGCGGCCGATGACCACCTGCCAGGCGCGGCCACCGATATTCAGTACGCTGCCCTCGCGCAAACGGCGGTAATGGTTCAGTGGCGCGGGCAGGAAATGGGCGTTGCTCATCACCGCGAACATCTCGGTGCTTTGTTCGTCAGTCACGCCGGCCTTGCGATAGAAATCCAGGAAGTCCCAGCCCGGCGGCTGATCGGCGGGAAACCTGACGTGCAACGACTGGAACTCGCTTGCTGTCATGTACACCGGGCAGTGAAAACGCTCCGAAAGCCACGCGGCGACCCCGGCATGATCAGAGTGAAAATGGGTGCAGACCACCGCCAGCAGTGGCAGCCCGGCACACACTTCATTCAGCACCCGGTCCCAGACCTCGCGGGTCTGTTCGGTATTCATACCGGTGTCGACCACTACCCAGCCATCGGTATGGCGCAGCAGATAGAGGTTGATGTGGTCAAGTCGAAACGGCAGCGGCATGCGCAGCCACCACACACCCGGCGACACTTCGCGCACCTGTCCGGAGTCAGGTGGCTGCGGCCAGGGATAACGCAATCCGCTGCGCAGTTCGTGACCGTTGGCGTCGAGATCAGTCATGGTCGGCCACCGCGAAGGGGGTCAGGCCGGCTCGCATCAGGGCCTCCAGTGAATAGGGCACATAGGTGCGGGCCTGTTCGTCGCGGATGAACAATGGATCACTGCAACGCGCCGGGCAGTAGCCTTGGCGCTGCAGATCAACCTTGCGCAACTTGAAGCTGGCCGTAAGGTCTGCCGACTGGGTGACCCGTACGAACACCGGGGCCGCATAGCGCGGCAGGCGTACCTCGGTCAGGGCGTACAGGGCAGCTGGATCAAACGCCTGGTCCGCCTGCATCAGCACCGCGGCCATGCCGGCGCGGCCTTCATGGCCCGGCACCTGGACGCCATAGATGTTCATCAACTCCAGACCCGACAGATCGCCCAGGGCGTCCGCCACTTCCAGCGTCGAAACGTTCTCGCTCTTCCAGCGATAGGTGTCGCCGATGCGGTCGACGAAGTAGCAGTAGCCGTCGGCGTCTTCGCGCAGCAAATCACCTGAACTCCACCAGGCATCGCCCTCGCGAAACACATTGCGACGGATCTTGCTCTCGGTGGCATCGCTTGAGGTGTAGCCCTCGAAACGCCCGCCACCGATGTCCGGGTGATCGACGATAAAGCCCATGGCCTCACCAATCTCGCCCACTTTGCAGACTTGATAGAAACCGTTTTCGTCCCGTGGATGGCAGTCGTTTTCGATGTCGTAACGCACCAGCCGCAGGTTGGTCTTGTTCCAGTCCGGCACCCGTCCGCAGGAACCGAAATAGTTGTCGACGTTGATCACTGCAGCATTGGCTTCGGTAGCGCCCCAGCCCTCGAACACCTGGATCGGACCGAAACGTTCCAGCCAGCGCTGCCAGGAGTCCGGCGACAGACCGGCGCCAAGCATGCAGCGCAGGCTGTGCTCGCGCTCGCCCACTTTCAGCGGCTGATTGAGCAGGTAGCGGCAAATCTCACCGATGTACTGGAAGATGCTGATCTGATGCCGAGACACATCGTTCCAGAACTCACGCACGCTGAACTTGCGGCGCACCACGATGGCGGCACCGGCCCGCAACGCGGTAGAGGTCACCGACGTGGCTGCGGCACCGTGGTACAGCGGCAGGCAGCAATAGAACACGTCCTCGCGGGTAGCTTGCAGGGTGACTTCCATCACATCGCCGGAGGACATCCAACGCATGTGGCTATAGCGCGCCGCCTTGGGCAAGCCGGTGGTGCCCGAGGTAAATATCAGAAGGGTCGGGGCTTGCGCTTCGATGTGCGCGCGGATGTCCCGGGGAAACGGCGTTCGCGGGGCTTTCTCCAGGCGCGCAGCGAAATGACCGTCGATGCCCTTGGGCAACGGGCCGCTCCAGGGATTTTCCGTGTCGCGTATCAGCCAGCACGGCAGGTTCGGAAAACCTTCAGTGGCCTGCACATTGGCCAGGCATTCTTCGCCGATCACCAACGCCTTGGCGTCGGTGGTTTGCAACGCATGCAGCAGCGGACGGCCGATGACCTGAGTGTTGATGAAGGCCACCACCACCCCGAGCTTGACCAGGCCGAACCAGGTGCAGAAGAACGCCGGGCGGTTTTCCATGGCCAGGGCGCAGACATCGCCGGCACGCAGGCCATTGGCATAAAACGTGTGAGCCATCTGATTGGCCCGCGCATCGACCTCAAAGTAGCTCAGGGTCTGCTCGCCATAAATCAGAAACGTGCGCTCGCCCTGCTCTGCCGCCCTTTGCTCCAGACGGTCGGCCAGGGTATAGAGGTCTTTCGGCTTTATCTGTCCGGCAGCGTTCGAACGCTGATCGAGCAGCGCCTGGGTCTGCTCCCGTGGTACCGGGCTGGTCGGCAGGACGCGGGGCAAGTCGTTCAGGTTCATTGCGCCACCTCCTGGGCGATTGTTTGATAGGCGGGGTAATCCGAGTAGCCAGCCGAGCCCGGCGTATAAAGCGTCTTGCGATCAAAGCGACTAAGCGGCAAGCCACGCTGCAAGCGCTCCACCAGATCGGGGTTGGCAATAAAGTGACGGCCAAACGACACGGCAGCGCCCTCGCCCGACGCGAGAGCGGCACTGGCCGAAGGACCGTCGAAACCATCGTTGAGAATCAAGGCATGGGGGCTGTGCCGACGCGCCAGGGCGAAGGCATCGAGGTCGGCCAGTGGCGAGCGCATGATGTGCAGGTAGGCCAGGTCCAGCGACGCCACGGCATCACACAAGGCGGCTGCCGTGGCAGCTGGATCTGTGTCGTCGATGTCGTTGTAGGGATTTGCCGGACACAGGCGAAAGCCGACACGTCCTGCGCCAATCGCGCTGGCCATGGCCTCGATCACTTCCTTGGCAAAACGCACCCGCCCGGCCACATCGCCGCCGTAGGCATCGCTGCGCTGATTGCTTCCAGTGGCCATGAATTGCATCGGCAGATAGCCGCTGGTGCAGTGCAGTTCGACACCGTCGAAGCCAGCCAGGCGCGCATTCAATGCGGCCTGGCGATAGTCTTCGATGACCTCGCCAATGCCTTGCAAGGTCAGCGCCTGCGGCTCGTCGGTGTCCACCAGCCCGGCAGCGTCGCTGAACACCTGGGTGCGTGCGCGCAATGCCGAAGGTGCCACCGTGGCCGCCCCCGTCGGCTTGTTGTGCCGGCTGGCGGCGCGACCCACATGCATCAACTGCAGGACGATACGCCCACCCTCGGCATGCACCGCCTCGGTGACCCGTTGCCATCCGACCATCTGCTCGTCGCTGTAGATCGCCGGGGTGCGACAATAGCCCAGGCCGCAGGCAGACGGCGCGGTGCCCTCGGCCACGATCAGCCCGGCACTGGCACGCTGACGGTAGTACTCGACCATCTCGAAACCGGGTACGGCATCGGCAAGGGCGCGGCTGCGAGTCATGGGGGCCATGACAATGCGGTTAGCCAATTGAAGCTCGCCCAGGGCGACCGGCTCGAACAAGACGCTCATTTCAATTCCTCAGCTTCTTATTGTTTTCAGGCTGTCGCAGGGCTCGCCACAACGTGGGCAAGCGCTGACATGGCAGCGGATATGGGCTGAATGATTGACCGTGAGCGCAAGCGAAACATCGTCCGACAAGACTAGGTTCGCTATCGTGTACGTCGGCTTGTAGGGGGATGAAAAAGATGGTCTGAACGGACGATGAAAAAAACACAGTGCACGTGGAGCATCGCGCCAACTAGAACAAAACCGGGAGCACCCGCAGTGAACCAATCCACCCCCGTGACATGGCGAACGCACTACGCGCTTTTCGTGCTCGCCAGCATCTATGTGTTCAACTACATCGACCGCCAGTTGATGGCGATCCTGATCGAGCCGGTCAAACTCGAATTTGGCATTTCCGATACCGGCATCGGCCTACTTTCCGGGGTGACGTTCGCGGTGTTCTACACTGTGTTCGGCTTCCCGCTGGGGCGCCTGTCGGACCGCATCGGGCGCAAGCCGGTGATCGCCTTCAGCTGCATCGCCTGGAGCCTGATGACCATGCTTTGTGGCATGGCCGGCAACTTCCTGACCTTGGTGCTGGCGCGGATCGGCGTGGCCGTGGGTGAGGCCGGCGGCACGGCGCCGTCGGTGGCGATGGTCTCGGATTTGTACCCGGCGAACCGCCGCTCCACTGCTCTGTCAGTACTGATGCTCGGCTCCAGCCTGGGGGCGATCGTCGGCCTGGGCCTGGGTGGCTGGATTGCCCAGCACCACGGTTGGCGCTACGCCTTCTTGTTGATCGGCGCGCCCGGCATCTTCCTGGGCCTGCTTCTGCTGCTGACCGTGCGTACGCCCAAGCGCGTAGCACCGCTGGGCAACGTCGCGGCGCAACAGGATGGCTGGCTCAAGACGCTCGTCGAGCTGTTTCGCATGCCCTCTTTCCTGTGCCTGGTACTCACCGGCGGCGCGGCGGCGATTGCCGGTTACGCCATCGGCACCTGGAGCCCGAGCTTCCTGATCCGTTCCCACGGCCTCAACCTGCAAGAGGCCGGGTTCCTGGTGGGCGTGGTGGGCGGCACCGGATCGACCGTCGGCACCCTGGTCTGCGGCATGCTCACCGACCGCATGGCGCGGCGCGATGTTGGCTGGCAAATCGGCGTACCACTGCTAGGCACGCTGATCAGCATTCCCTTCGCCCTTGCGTACTTCCTCTGGCCCCAGGGCACAGCGTTCTACATCGGCAGCATCGCCGTGCCGCAAGCGTTCCTGTTCTACAGTGCCTTCGGCTTCTTCGGTGTGTGGTGGGCAACACCTTGCCTGAGTGCCATCACCCACCTGTTCCCGGCCACACGACTGGCCCAGGCCACGGCGATTTTCGTGATGTCCATGACCCTCTTGGGTGTCGGTGTCGGGCCATTGTTGGTGGGCATGCTCAGCGACTTCTTCGTGCCCACCCTGGGCAGTGAATCCCTGCGCTATGCCCTTGCTTCGTCAGTGTCATTGCTGGTTCTGGCCAGCGTGTTCCTGACTCTGGCGCTGCCGCGTTACCGTCAACAAATGCAGAACCCCGCCCCGCTCCTCCCACCGGTCCAGGCCGCCACTGCCTGACCTGCTTTCCCACAACACCACGCCGCTGCAACCTTGCCAGGTTCCAGCGGCTTTTTAATGAGCATCATCATGAGTATCAGCGCCATACACATCAGCAACCTGCTCTACCGATACGCCGAATGCCTGGACGATGGTCAATTGGTCGAAGCCGCAGAGCTGTTCCGCCATGCCCGCATCAAGGTACAAAGCCAGCCAGTCTTCCTTGATCACGCAGCCTTGCTGGGAATCTGGCAGCAACGAATCAAGATCTACCCCGGCGGTACACCCCGTACCAGGCACATCATCAGCAACCCCAACATCGAGATCGACGAAACCGCAGGAACCGCAACCGTTCGCTCTTGCTACACCGTCCTGCAAGCCACCGACACCCTGCCCCTCCAACCCATCGCCAGCGGGCGTTATTTTGATGAGTTCGAACGTGTCGACGGGGTATGGCGATTCAGCTTTCGTGATTATTCGCAGCTGGACATGATTGGGGACTTGAGTTGGCATTTGTTAGCGTAGGAGCCAGGCTTACCCTAATGCCGATCAGTTAAGCAATTTATGCGGCAACGCAATTTTTGTAGCAGCTGGCGAAGCCTGCGTCGGCCGGTCCGCGCTCGGGCGCAGCAGTCGTAAAACTTGAGTTTACGGTCTTCCTGAAACACTGCATCGTCTGATTTCGCGACTGCTGCGCAGCCGAACGCAGGCTTCGCCAGCTGCTACGGATCGCGTTATGGCTTAACTGATCGGCATAAGGCTTGCCCGCGAAAAACGATAACACGGTGCCGCAGGTACACCGCCGTGTCCGGTTCACTGGATCGTGGATGACAAAAAAACCCCACCGGATACCGATGGGGCTTTTGTTATTGCAACAACCTGGGTCTTAGCGCCCGATAGCCCGCGCCGCATCTGCCGTGTATTGGTCCGGAGTGAATTTGCCTTCGTTGAGGATCGGACCTTTCTTCGACTCGTTGGTCATGCCGTAGCCGGTGTACTGGCCGGAGTTCAAGTCCATGAAGAACTGCGAACCGGCCTGCCAGCCGCTCATGTCAGGGTGGTAGTAATAGTTGACCATGGCGTGTTTCCACAGTTGCCCACGGGCGTCGTAGTTGTCGGCCATGACCGCGTTCCAGGTGTCTTCGTCGATGAACAGCACGCGCTTGCCATAGACATGGCGATAGCCTTCCTTCAAGTCGGCTTCCAATACCCACACGCGACGCAACTCATAACGCATCAAATCTGGATTGGGATGGTTGGGTGTCAGCATGTCGGCGTGCTTGACAGTCCCGGCGTTGGTCTTGAAGGTGTTGGCCGGGCTATAGATTTCGCGCTTGCCGATGAGTTTCCAGGTGAAGCGCTCCGGTGAGCCATTAAACAAGCGGTCTTCGTCGACGGTCATGGTGCCGTTGGTGCCGATCATCGGCTGATCGTAACCATACCCCGGCAGTTGTCGCACACGCCGGGTCGAGGGGCTGTAGGACCACGCCTGACGCGACTCGACGGCGAAGTTGTAGGGTTCATGGGCAATACTGAGTGTGCCGTTGTCGCGGGCCGGTTTTAAGGTCATGTTGTTACTCATGGCCTGAATCTTGCCATCCGTAGTGGGCTCGACGGTTGGCGAGTTGGCCTGTGACAGGTTACGTGCATAGGCACGTCCCCAACCAATGCTGCCATTGGGCAGGACCGAAGCCAGATCGCTGGTTTTTTCCTCGGTGTAGGCACGGGCTGGCAGTTGATGGTTCCACAGCAGCTCCATACCGTTCTTTGGAATCGGGAACGGCACCTGGCCCAATCCTTCGAAACCTGCACCGTCGTTGACCAGCTTCGCGTGCAGCGCGTTATCCATCGCACGGCGGCAGACGTAATCCGGGTAGCGGAAATCCCGATGGCCTGGGTAAATGTTCATCTTGTAGGTGGTCGGGTACTTCTTCAGCAGCGCCTTCTGACCTTCGGTCAGGTGCGATTCGTACTGGCCCATGTTCTGCGCAGTGATCACCAGGATCGGCTTCTCCGCCGCATAGGGATCAACCGGCTGGTCACCGGAAAATTTCACATGATTCCAGCCCGGTACTTCCCCCAGGTACTTGCCGGTGTACGGCGGAATAGTGCCCTCGGCGTTGCCCGCTTGCTCGGCGCCGACACAGGTCAGCTCCTTGCCCAGCTTGGCGGCTTCCTGAGATGACACCGCAGCGTTCGCATAACCCATCAGCCCGCTATTGGCTGTGACTGCGACCGCGAGCATGAGACCTGTTCTTGTTATTTTCATGTAATGCCTCCTTCGCTGATAAGGCTTTGTGATTTAGACCCATTGTTCGTGTTCTGCCGGCCCCGACATCGTCCGGAAAGACTAAGGAAGCGTTATGCGCCCAACTTTTCTTGCAGTTGAGCCTTGAGCACCTTGCCAGTGGCATTGCGTGGCAAGGGTTCGAGTACCCGATAGACCTGCGCCGGCACTTTGTAGGCGGCCAGGCGTTCGGCGATGAATGCGCAGATTTGAGCCTCTTGGGGCAGCGTCGATGCCATGCCATGCACGGCAAGCCCCACCGTCTCACCCAACAGAGAGTCGGCGATGGCAAATGCAGCCGCTTCCAGGACTCCGGGCATATCGAGGACGCACGTCTCGATTTCAGCGGCGGAAATTTTTTCGCCACCACGGTTGATCAACTCCTTGACCCGGCCGGTGATGTGGAGGAACTCCTCTTCGTCGAGGTAACCGATATCGCCGGTGTCCAGCCAACCGTCGCGCAGGCTTTGCGCAGTGGCTTCGGGCAGGTTCCAGTAGGCGTTCATCAAGGTTGGGGAACGCAACCAGATCACCCCGCGAGTGCCCGCCACCTGTGGCTGGTCAGGGCTGTCACCGATACGAATATCGACGATCGGCAGCGCCCAACCCGCTGTCTGCGGCTTGTACACGAACGGATCACCCCCGATGGCCGCGCCGATGCCATTGCTTTCGGTCAGGCCGTACCCGGCACCGCCAATGACGTCGGGCTTGAGCTTGAGCATGTTGTCCAGCACCCCGGCGGACGACGCTGCACCGCCCAGTCCGAGACCGAACAGACTGGTGGTGTGCTCGCCGCCAAAACGTGGGGACGCAAGCAGTTGCTGCATCATCACCGGTGCCCCGTTGAACTGGGTACAGCGCTCATCGCGAATGAGGTCGATGGCACGTTCGACGTCCCACTTGTACATCAGCATCAAGCGCCGACCGCCGCGTAATGCCGACAGGAACTGCGCATGCAAGCCGCTGACATGGAACAGCGGCACAGCCGCAAGCGTGGTGGGTGCATAGCCGCTGTTGATAACCACGCCGATACGCTCGGGCGAACTCATGGCGCAAAACGCGCCCTGGAAATCCAGGGCAAACAGGGCCTGGCAGATGGCCCGGTGACTGGACACGGCGCCCTTGGCGCGGCTGGTGGTGCCCGAGGTGTAGAGGATCAGTGCCGGCGCGTCAGGATCGATTTCCAGCGTGAGTACAGGTTGCGCCGGGGCGCTGATCAAGTCCTCGAAACGCAGGCAGTACTCGGATAGCGACTCGTCCTGGGCACCGACGACAATGGTCGCCCGATGCTCACGTGCCAGATCTTCTTGCAGGGTATCGAGACGGGCTTTGTCGCACAGCAGCAGGCGCGAACCGCTGTCCTGCAGCGCGTATTGCAACTCATCGCGCAGGCCCCAACTGTTGAGCGGCACACACACTGCACCGCAGCGCTGGATAGCGGCAAAGGCCACCAGCCACGCTGGCTGGTTGCGCATGGCAATCGCCACCCGCTCGCCCGGTTGCAGGGCCAAACGGGCGACCATCTGCCCGGCCAGGCGGTCGACCTGATCGAAGAATTGGTTGAAGGTCAGGCGTTGTGATTGCCAGACCAGAAACTCACGGTCACCGTGAACCCGACCGGCGTCGAACACCTGCATCAAGTTGTGCGCGGCGTGACGGAAGTAACGTGGCGCGCCGTCATCGGGCGTCACCACTTCAAACGGCGCGCCGGGGGCGATCAGGTCGCGCCACGCGGTTTGCCATCGTTCAATGCTCATTTTTGTTTTCTCCAGAACAGCCGTGGTAGCACATCCACAGGTGTGCAATTGGGCCAATGTCAGTCGGTCAAGCGAATATCCCTGTGGGAGCGAGCCTGCTCGCGATGAGGGCGTGTCAGTCGATATCAATCCACCTGTTGCACCGCTATCGTCGGAGCGCCGCCCGTAGCCGGCTCGCTCCCACATGAGTTGACTGCCTACAGGTTCTACGCGTGGGCCGAATAACGTTCGCAATGGAAATCCCGATCCCCCAGGCAGCTCTGGGCAACGCGGATGCGCTTCAGGTACAGGCCGACATCCAGCTCGTCGGTGACACCAATGCCGCCGTGCATCTGCACCGCTTCGTTGGCGACTTTGATTGCCGTGTCGCCGGCCTTCCACTTCGCCAGGCTGACCAGTCGAGCGCGTGCCCGAGGTTCGAGGCTGGCGTCATCCAGGGTCGCCAGTGCGGCCATCAGGGCGCTGCGGCTCAGCGCCAGGTCGACGTACATTTGCGCTGCGCGATGTTGCAGGACCTGGAAGGTGCCAATGGGTGCGTCGAACTGCACGCGGGTCTTGAGGTATTCCAGGGTGGTTTCGAACAGTTGCTCGGCCATCCCCAACAGTTCCGCCGCCAGGCAGGCGCGGCCACGGTCCAGCGCAGTTTCCAGCGCGGCCCAGCCCTCGCCCAAGGTGCCCAGCAGCGCTTCGCTGCCCAACTGCACCTGGTCCAGTTGCAGGCGTGCACTGTTGCGCGAATCGATCAGCGGCAAGGCACTGACAGTCAAACCCTGCGTATCGGCCGGTACCAGAAACAGACTGATGCCCTGCGTCTCGCCCGGCTGCCCGCAAGTGCGCGCCGCCACCACATAGGCATCGGCACCCAGGCCGTCGACCACCCAGAACTTGTCACCCTGCAAGCGATAGCCCTCGCCCTCGGCCTTCGCCTCAAGGGCAATGCGGCTCGGGTCGTGGCGCGATTGTTCGTCCACAGCCAGAGCCAGGCGCTGTTCACCGCCTATGACTGTTTGCAACCAATGCGTCTGTTGCGCCGAATTGCCCGCCAGGTGCAGCAAGGAACCGCCCAGTACCACGCTGGACAACAGCGGCATGGCGGACAGGTTACGGCCCATGGACTCGAAGAGCGGTCCCAGCCCCTTGCAACCGAAATCCAGGCCGCCGAAGTCTTCAGGAAACGGAATCGCACTCCAGCCCAGATCGACCGCGTCTCGCCATACCTGCGCATCGAAACCCTGTTCCAATGCATCATCGCGCAGCCGGCGCTGAGCACTGACCGGGCTTCGACCAGCAAGAAAATCCCGGGCGCTGTCGGCCAGCAAACGCTGGTCATCGTTGTAACGCAGGCTCATGGGGTGACTCCTTTTTTAGCGTCGGGCAAGCCCAGTACGCGCTTGGCGATAACATTCAACTGGATCTCCGAGGCCCCGCCAGAAATGGTCAGCGCATAGCTGTTCAACCAGGAACGGGTTATCGCCTGTTGCTGCTCGCTGAACGCCGGACTCTCCCAGCCAAAGGCATGTCCGGACATGGCATCGAGCAGCACTTCGAACTTATCGCGCTCCTGTTCGGTGTGTACCAGTTTCATGATCGACAACAGGCCACCAATGTCGTCGCCGGCCCGCGCCTCTTCTCCCATGCGCTGCACAGTCAGGTTGTAGGCATGTTCGTTCATCGCGCAGGCCGTGGCCCGCGCCTGCAAGGCCTGTTCGCTCTGGCTCTGTGGCGCCGGCACGTACTCGCGCATCAGGGCCAGCAGGTCGAAGTGCGATGGCAGGCTGAACTCACCGAATTTCGACATCGCCTTGCGTTCGTGCTGCAACAGGTACTTGGCCAGGTTCCAGCCACCGTTTAACGGCCCGATCAACTGGCTCTTGGGGACTTTCACGGCGTCGAAGAACACTTGGCAAAATGCCGACTTGCCGCTGATCAAATCAATCGGCTGCGGCTTGACGCCGGGGCTGCGCATGTCCAGCACAATCAGGCTGATGCCTTCGTGTTTCGGTGCGCTGAAGTCGGTGCGTACCAGCGCATACATCCAATCGGATTTGTCGCCGTAGGAGGTCCAGATCTTGCTGCCGTCCACCACGAAGTGATCGCCTGCATCGCGAGCGGCCATTTTCAGGCTGGCCAGGTCGGAACCGGCGTTCGGTTCGGAAAAACCCTGGCACCAGCGCACTTCACCACGGGCAATGGGTGGCAGCAGATCGCGTTTCTGTTGCTCACTGCCGAAGGCCAGCAGCACAGGTCCGAGCATCCAGATACCGAGGTTGATCTGCGGCGGCCGGCACTTGATGCGGCGCATCTCGCTTTCCAGCACCGCCAGTTGTTCGTCGCTCAGGCCCGCTCCGCCGTATTCCTCTGGCCACTCGGGGCAGAACCAGCGCTTGTCGCGCATGCGTTCGAACCACAGGCGCGCGTCCTCACAGGGAAACTGCGGGTTCTGACTGCCCCACACCACATCGCCTTCAGCCATGCCGCTGCGCATCGACAGCGGGCAGTTGGCCTCCAGCCAGGCACGGGTGTCCTGACGAAATTGCTCGATAGTGCTCATGAAAGTCCCCTTCGACCCGCCCCGGATCCGGGGCGAGTACGGTTTTTGTTTTTGATGGACCCGCGTCAGCGTTGGGTGCGCGGCATGCCGAGGCCAAACTGGGCGATCAGCTCGCGCTGGATCTCGTTAGTGCCGCCACCAAAGGTCAGGGTCGGCGAACTGCGCAACTCGAATTCCAGCTCGCCCTGCAGCAGGGTCGCCGCCGAGCCACTGCGCATCGAGCCATTGGCGCCGAGGATCGCCGCCAGCTTGCGCAGGATCTCGATGGCCGACTCCGAGCCGAACACCTTGGTGGTCGAACTCAGCGCCACGTCCATGCGATCGCGCTCCAGGTCAGCGGCGATGCGCATATTGATCAAGCGCATCGCCTCCAGGCGCGCATAACACTCGGCCAGCGAGCTGCGCACCCAGGCCTTGTCCATCGCTCGACGGCCCTGTTCGTCACGGACCCGCGCCCACAGGTAGATCCGGCGAAACAGCGCCACGACCTTGTCCGACCAGGTGCCGAGGCCGAGGCGTTCGTGGTTGAGTTGCGAGGTGATCATCTTCCAGCCACCGTGCAACTCGCCCACCAGCATCTCGTTGGGCACCCGCACGTTGTCGTAGTAGGTCGCCGTGGTCGGAATGCTGGTGGTGGGAATCAGGGTGTGGGAGAAGCCTGGCGTCGTGGTATCGACGATCAGCAGCGAAATGCCTTTGTGCCGCGCCTGGGTAGGATCGGTACGGGCCGCCAGCCAGACGAAATCGGCCGACTCGGCACCCGAGGTCCACAGCTTGTTGCCATTGACCAGGAAGCCTTCATCGTCTTGGCGGGCGCTGGTTTTCAGCACGGCCAGATCGCTACCGGCGTCGGGTTCGGAATAACCGATGGCGAACATGATTTCGCCCGCGGCGATCCCAGGCAGAAATCGCTCTTTCTGCAACTCGCTGCCATGGGCCATCAAGGCCGGGCCGACGGTGCTGATGGTCACGAACGGCAGTGGCGCACCGGCGATGTTGGCTTCTTCAAAGAAGATCAACTGTTCGGTGGCGGCGTAACCCTGGCCGCCATGAGCCTTCGGCCAGCCGACCGCGAGCCAGCCGTCGCGGCCCATCTGGCGGATGGTC
>Ga0247818_10000653_pt1 | contig 21794 bp, 23 predicted proteins | sample 13C_Glucose_Day1_FD_192424 | JGI IMG/M metagenome (GOLD analysis project Ga0247818, IMG submission 192424) | Soil microbial communities from agricultural site in Penn Yan, New York, United States - 13C_Glucose_Day1 | ecosystem: Environmental > Terrestrial > Soil > Agricultural land | place... | reverse complement strand
CCGGGGCGCAGGTCGCCGGTGGCGCCGCCAACGCCGTGACCCAGGCGGCAGGCACCGCGGCAGCCAATACCGACAGCGATCAGTACGGCTACTACATCGACAGCCTGTTTCGCGATGACCGTCCGGCCGCCGTCAGCGATGACGCCGCCCGTGGCACTGTGACGCGCATTTTCGTGCGCTCCCTGAGCGACGGCCAGTTGTCCCCTGAAGACCGCACCTACCTGGCACAACTGGTGGCCCAGCGGACCAACCTGACACAAGCGGACGCGGAACGTCGAGTCGACGAGGTTTATGCCCGTACGCAAAAAGCCGTGGCCGACGCCAAGCTGGCGGCGCAACAGGCTGCTGACACCGCCGCCAAAGTCGCTGCCTGGACCACCTTGTGGATGTTTGTAGCGCTGCTGGCCGGTGCGTTCTTCGCCAGCCTTGCCGCGACCTTCGGTGGCCGTCGCCGGGATGCCGTGGTGTATGTGGAAACCGACACCTACGTCACTACTGCTCCGATTCGTTAACCCAGGAGAATCATCATGCGTTCATTACTGTTGTTCTTTCTTGGTGTACCTATCCCGATCATCATCCTGATCGCTCTGTTCATGCACTGATCTACTGGGGCTTGTGCCTCTGCCGCTCCTGCCTTGCGCAGGAGCGGCGTTTTTATTTAGGGATATCCATTTGAATTGATGTTGAATGTCAGTCCCTCTTCGCGAGCAAGCCCGCTCCCACAGGGGGAATGCGTTCCACTGTGGGAGCGGGCTTGCTCGCGAAGAGGCCAGGTCAGGCGCTATCAACCATCAATCGGAGTACTCAGGAACTCATCAAGCCCCTCGGCATAAACGGTAAAGGCAGCAATCCGCGGAAACTGCGCGACATCCACCTGATCCGGCACCACCAGGTTGGTAAAGCTCCACGCCACGGCCAGTGTGATGCCATCCTGACCAATCGAGCCGTCACTCGGCAGCGGCTGCTTTTCCAGCTCCCGTTCCAGCGCCGCATAGGCCGCCGCCAATTGCCCCTCGACGCGATCCACCCAAGGCTGGAACTGGATCTCTGCCGGGCGCAGGTTGCGCTCATAATAAAGCTGCACCGACTTTTCACTGGCCGCGAGTGCCAGGCCAATCAGGCGCAGTGCGCGCAGGCGTTGCTCGATGCCTTGGGGCATCAGGCTGCGGCCAGGTTCGGCCAGGGCTTCCAGGTAGTCGATGATCAGCGTCGAATCCATCAACACCTCGCCATCGTCGAGCACCAGGGTAGGCGCCTTGACCACCGGGTTGATCTGCTGGAACTGCTCGAAGGTCCTGAACACCGACACCGATTGCTGCTCCAGGGCGATGCCCAGGCGCTTGGCCGAAATGGCAACGCGTCGAACGTAAGGTGAATCAAGCATGCCGATCAGCTTCATGTAACCGCTCCTTTAGATAGCCATTTGCCGAGCCACAACCTTAGCTGAGCCCGGTCGCCCTGCAACCAGGGGGCATGCAGCTCAGCGGTTTGTCTTGCATATACCTGTGCAGGATTGAATTTCTTGCTATAAACGCACTCCGATATCCGCCTGGATGCCTGCCTTAGAGCATTTTCGAGGCTTTGTCGGACAAATTCGCTGTCTTTTCAGTTGCTGAGGCCTCAAGTCGGCCTTAGACTGCCGCCCCTCGTAAATTGAGTGCCGGGTGGCGCTTGGTATAAACGGCGCCTTTGCGATGACCTTCGATGGTCCGCCGCAACGCTCCCTAATTCGCCTTAATGCACGTTTTTTTATAGAGATATCAATGACAAAGGACAAGTTGCTGGCCATGCCGGCGGATGACTACATGAATGCCGAGCAACATGCTTTTTTCTCTGAGCTGTTGCAGAACATGAAAGTCGAAACCCACGAGCGCATCGAGCAGAACCGCATCGCCATCGAAAGCCTGGACACCCCGGCGGACCCGGCTGACGCCGCTTCCGTCGAAGAAGAGCGCACCTGGCTGGTGAACGCGATCGACCGTGATCAGCGCATGCTGCCCCAGTTGGAACAAGCCCTGGAACGCATCAAGGAAGACAGCTTCGGCTGGTGCGATGACAGCGGCGAGCCGATCGGCCTCAAGCGCCTGCTGATCAGCCCGACCACCAAGTACTGCATCGAAGCTCAAGAACGTCACGAGCAGATCGACAAGCACCAGCGTCAGGCCTGATTCTGTAAAAAAGATCGCAGCCTTCGCCAGCCCTGTGGGAGCTGCCGTAGGCTGCGATCTTTGCTTTGCGACATCTACAAATCCCCCCAGTTTCTATTGATCTGCTGCAACGTCCCCTACTAAAGGCTCATGGATAATGGCCTTATGCTGGCGTTTAATGCGAAGACAACAACTAGAATATTGGCGGGGTGACAAAGATGACGAGAGACGGATCTCGGGTGGCGGCAGTGCCTGCACCAATGCTTTTGCCGAAAAACCGCTGGCTGACACCGACACTGCAAAGTATCGCCCTGATGCTGTTGCTGTGTGGCATGACCCTGGGCGGCTGGTCGCTCTACCTGGGCCTGCCTGTGGCGGTCCTGATCATCTGGCTACCGCGCCTGCGCTCTCGCGAAACGCCCGAAGCCGTGCCCGCCGATACCTCCAGCGCGCTCTCGGCACTTACCCGCGAACTTTCCTACACCACCAGTCATAACGCCCTGTCAGCCGCTGGCGTGGCCTTCTCGGTCAAGCAACTGGCCGACAAACTGCAATCGCAACTGGGCGCGGCGGCGCGAATCGTCGGCAATGCCGAAGTCATGATTGCCACCGAGCAGGCCACCTCGACCCTCAGTCGCCAGGCGCTCACTGCCGCGAGCGAAGCGCACCAGAGCGGTGTGGCAGGGCGCACCGAATTGGTCGAGTCGATCGCCCGCATGCACCAGCTCAGCCAGCGCGCGAGCAACAGCCGTGAATTGATCGAGGCCCTGAGCCTGCGTAGCGATGAGATTCAGCGGGTCACGCTGGTGATCCAGTCCATCGCCAGCCAGACCAACTTGCTGGCCTTGAACGCAGCGATCGAAGCGGCACGGGCCGGGGAGCACGGCCGCGGTTTTGCGGTGGTGGCTGACGAAGTGCGAGGGCTTGCCGCGCGCACGGCGACCGCTACCGGAGAGGTTGGCGATATGGTGGCCGATATCCAGCAACGCACCGCGCAAGTGGTCGAGCAGATCCGCCAGCTATCCGCAGACCTTGACAGCGGGGTCGAGCAGGTCGAACAGACGGGCCAGCACCTGGAAAACATTGCCCGCCTGGCCGCCAGTGTGGAAAGCCAGGTTGGTGAAATCGCCCGTGGTGCTGAAACCAACCGCGAACAACTCGACAGCCTGTTTCACGCCATCGAGCAGATGCGCAGCGACCTGGCCATCAGCGACCAACAGACCCAGCGCCTGGCCCAGGCAGCGGTGCAAATGGAAGGCCAGGCCGAGACCATCAGCGAGCGCCTCGCCGAAGTCGGCCTGGATGACTACCACCAGCGGATCTACGACCTGGCCCGGGAAGGCGCGAGCCAGATTGCCGCGCGTTTCGAAGCAGACATCGATGCAGGCCTCATCAGCCTCGAAGACCTGTTCGACCGCCAGTACCAGGCGATCCCCAACACCCACCCGACCAAGTTCCACACGCGTTTCGATCGTTACACCGATCAGGTCTTGCCGGCGATCCAGGAACCGCTGCTGCCACGCCACGAAGGCCTGGTATTCGCCATCGCCTGCACCCAGCAAGGCTATGTGCCGACGCATAACAAGGCGTTCAGCCAGCCACTGAGCGGCGACGTAGAGCGCGATACCCTGCACAACCGCAGTAAACGCAAGTTCGCCGACCGAACGGGGATCCGCTGTGGCAGTCATCAGCAGGCAGTACTGTTGCAAACCTACACCCGCGACACCGGCGAATTGATGCACGACCTATCAGTGCCGATCATGCTCAAGGGCCGTCATTGGGGCGGTTTGCGCCTGGGGTACAAGCCGGAAAACCCTCGATGATGGACGGCAATTGTTACAACTTTGGTAACTGAGCTGTACAAAGTCGATATTGTTTCCGCGCCTGGGGAATCGTTACCATACCTCCATTAGTTAGGTAGCTAACGGAATTGGAGGCGCAGCATGCACAATAAAGTTGATGTCGCGGTCATGATCGGCAGCGGGGTACCCGCCAATTTGCGAGCCGTGGGGCAGAGCATCTGCTGGGTGGTGCTGCTCAATGGCGAACGCCGTGGCACCGCCTATTCCAGTCGCAACGAAGCGGAAGAATGCAAGGCTGCCTGGCTGGCGCAATTACGCGCCGAATCGATCGGCAGCCTGCACTGTGCCTGAGGTTAGTGAACCTGATGCATGCGCAGGTTCAGGTCGTCGACCACCCGCGCCCAGTCGGCATCTTCACGCAATTGTTCTTTGAGGAAGCCTGCCTGTTGCGGGGTCCAGAACTCGGCATCGATGAGTTTCTTGTCGTCGGGCAGGGGGGAATGGCTGGCAATGAAATCGTCTATGCCTTTCTGGCTGGAATCCAGGCCGAGTTGGTCGAACAAGCCTTTCAAGTCGTGGGTCGGTGATTCCATCTTGATCTCCTTGCAGGTCATCGGTCGTGTCGAGTGAAAGATTTGAAGAGCGTCTGCGTTACATCTGAGGCAGCCGTGCTTCAGTAAGTTCGAAAACGATGTTCAAACGCAGCAGTGAGCATAGACCGCAAATCCGCGTGTCAGCTTTTAAGGGCGCCAGCATCGACGGCGGCCTTGAGTTCCAGGGCCGATTGCTGGGCGGCGAGGGCTGCGATGTCGGAGGATTTGAACCAGCGATCTTTCTCGACCTGATGATAGGTCACGGTTTTCAGCGGCGGTTTGGCGCGCATCACGATCACGGCCTGGAATTCGCCGTCGATTTCCCTGGCTTCGCCCCTGATGAAAAACTCGCCGATATCAAATTCCGTCACGTTGCAGCCTTCCCATGAAAAATATTGTTGTTTAACGCGCCCGCCACCGGCAGGCGCGTTTGATTGGTCGGGCAGTATGGCAGCAGTTGCAGGCCGGCGGCTGAGTAAAGTCGCCGGCCTGACGAAAGCTTCAAGGGGAAAACGGGACGAATGTGTCACATACGTGACTCAAGTGCGCGGGCGAGGGCGCAGGCCTGGTTATGGTCGCCGCGGAAACCTCTTACGTGTCCCGTGGAAGTTTCCTTGATATGGAAGAAAGCGTTGCCCGCCAGGACCACCTGGAATCGTGGCGGCGCAGCATCGGCTTCGCTGGCAAGAAACACCGCGGGGTGCAGGGAAGATGGGGTGTTGGAGTAAGATGCCTGGGGATGGGCAAAGTGTGTCAGTGTGCACATATGAAGTCCTTTTCGTGGTTTGCCGACGTAATGTTCGTCGTTATGGGTAGTCTCGGTGAGCATCGCTGCTCTAGAATCAGCCTTACTGGTGGGTGGACAAGGGTTATCTAAAGCAATTTTCGCCTGGCGATATGTCAGAAAAGTGCTTTTTTATAAGAGTTTTTTCCCTAAAGTTGATAGTCCGTATTTTTCTGGCCGTTCCGAGGGCTTTTTCCTTCAGCCTTTGTCGAACGCCGGGCGAGACGATGTGAACGGCATCCAGTAATCTGCTCAAGCCTCGAGAGGGATCAGCACTCTGCTCATCCCAGGATCTCAACCCGGGTTATCTGGCTTCACCTCGGCATTGCCGCTTTTTTGGCTGCGCGCTTTTTTCGCGTGCGGCGTCATTTTCAGATGTGGGGATGTTTCCTTGGCAGTAAGTAATCTCGATATGCATGCTTTGTTCGTGCTGGGCGATTTGCGCGCAAAGCTGGTTAAACAGTTTCAGTCACGTTTCGTCTACCTTACCGAACAGAGCGCCGAAGGCATTTATGTTGCCGAAATCGACACCGAAGCCGCGCTGGTGGTGGACGATAAACCGGGGCTCAAGCTCAAGGTCGGCGATCATTTCAGCGCATCGGTGTTGCCCAGCCGCGAAGGCGGCAAGCTGGAAATCAAGTTCCGCGACATCAAGCTGACGGTCTACGGCCTGGGCGACTACGCCTTCGTGACCACCGCCGATGGCCATGCCATCCTGTTCAAGGAAGGCCATAGCGTGGTGACGGTATTCGCCGCCCACCAGCAGCTGCAGGAAGGCCTGACCAAGACCCTCAAGGCCGTGACCGCCAAGGCCGCGAAATGGCGCAAGGGTGAACTGGTGACGTTCAAGGCCAGTGAGTAGTGAGCCTGCCCCGCGCCGATTTCCACCAGCAGCACCAGGCCAGCGCGCAAGCCGAGGCCCTGCGCCTGTTCGAGCACAAGGCCGTCCTGCAGGGTGCCTGGCTGAACTGGGTGGCTTCGCAGATCTACGCGTTGCAACCCGCGGCGTACGCCAGCATGGTCAGGAGAGAGCTGGCCCGCCTGCAGGAAATATCCGATAACTGATCCCCGTCCCTCGAAAGCAGGAACCTCTACTACAGTCAGTTGACTGAGTATTCAGAGGCTTCGCGGTCTTCTGCCAGGCCATCCTGCTATTGCTGTGAACAGCACGAGGTGCACAAGCATGAAAGGCATTCGCCGGTTGCTGGCCGCTGTCGTGGCCACGTTCGGATTGTTGGCGTCACCCGTTCCGGTGCTGGCTGCCAGCGCACCGATCCACTTTGCCGACCTCAACTGGGAAAGCGGCAGCCTGATCACCGATATCCTGCGGATCATCGTCGAGAAGGGTTATGGGCTGCCGACCGACACCTTGCCGGGCACCACCATTACCCTGGAAACCGCACTGGCCAACAATGACATCCAGGTCATTGGCGAAGAGTGGGCCGGACGCAGCCCGGTCTGGGTCAAGGCGGAGGCCGAAGGCAAGGTCGCGAGCCTGGGCGACACGGTCAAGGGTGCCACCGAGGGCTGGTGGGTGCCGGAGTACGTGATCAAGGGCGATCCGGCCAAGGGCATCAAGGCGATGGCGCCGGACTTGCGCAGTGTCACGGACTTGCCCAAGTACAAGGACGTGTTCAAGGACCCTGAAGCACCGAGCAAGGGCCGCTTCCTCAACAGCCCCATCGGCTGGACCTCGGAAGTGGTCAACAAGCAGAAGCTCAAGGCCTATGGGCTCGAGGACAGCTATGTGAACTTCCGCAGCGGCTCGGGGGCGGCGCTCGATGCGGAGATCAGCTCGTCGATTCGCCGGGGCAAACCAGTGCTGTTCTATTACTGGTCGCCCACGCCGCTGCTCGGTCGCTTCAAGTTGATCCAGCTGGAGGAACCGCCTTTCGATGCGCAGGCCTGGAAAACCCTGACCGACGCCGACAACCCGAATCCGCAACCGACCCGCTCGCTGCCCTCGAAGCTGTCCATCGGCGTGTCCACGCCGTTCCAGAAGCAGCACCCGGAAATTGCCGAGTTCTTCGCCAAGGTCGATTTCCCCATTGACCCGTTGAACCGGGCTTTGGCCGAGATGAGTGAAAAGCACACGCCACCGCGCCAGGCCGCCGAAGCGTTCATGAAGGCGCATCCGGAGGTCTGGAAGGCGTGGTTGCCGCAAGAGGTGGCGGACAAGGTTTCTGCCGCTCTGTAGGCGCTGGCTGCCTCGTTGGTCGGGTCGCGGGTGTGAGTGCGTGCAGGGCCAAAAAAGCCGACTAGGATGAGTCTGTTCAAATCCCTTTCAAGGATTGCAGACCATGACCTTCGTGTTGGCTCAATGGCTGGCGACGGTAATTGCGGTGATCGCTCTGGTACACCTGTATTGGGCGTTTGGCGGTGAATGGGCCGCCGTGGCGGCGGTGCCGCAGGTGCCGGTGGAGGGCGGTACGCGGTTGCAGCCGGCCTTCCAGCCCCGTGGCTGGATGACGATGCTGGTGGCGGCGGCGTTGCTGATCATTGCCCTGTTGGTGTGCCTGCGGGTTGGCTGGTGGCTGCCGCAGGTTGATCACCGAGGGTTGCAGTGGGTGATCAGCGTCATTGCGCTGTTGCTGTTCGCCCGGGCCATTGGTGATTCGGAGCTGGTGGGGTTTTTCAAGGAGGTCAAGGGTTCGCGGTTTGCGCGGCTGGATACCTGGGTCTACTCGCCGTTGTGTGTGGTGTTGGGGGCGGGGTTGTTGGCGGTGGCGTGGGTCTGAAACCCATTTCTCGCGGCCATGCCCGATCTACTGTGGGAGCCGGCCTGCCGGCGATAGCGTCCTGACAGACGACCTATTGTTTGTTGACCGAGCGATGGAGGTCAACGATGACGCGGGGAGCCTGACACCCCGCGGTGCTTTCGGGTTTTTCGCGAGCAAGCTCGCTCCTACAGGAGGTGCACGCGGTCACCCACTTTCCGTACGCCGACTCGACACCTCCGCCGGCACATCATCCCCAGCCATGCGCTTGCGAAACAACGCCGCCCGGGCCAACAGCAATGTGGTCACCGGCACAGTAATCGCCAGCAGGATCGGAATCAGCCAGGCGTGCAGGACGGGGCCTGACTTGAGCGCCGAAAAGAAGATGATCGAGGCCAGGGCCACACACCAGGCGCCCAGGGTCGAGGCCAGGGCCGGTGGGTGCATGCGTTGGAAGTAATCCTTCATCCGCACCAGGCCGATGGCGCCCACCAGGGCAAACAGGCTGCCGAGCACCAGCAGGATGGCCACGGGTATTTCGACCCACAGGGACAAATGCGCATTCATTCGATCACCTCGCCACGCAGGAGGAATTTGGCCAGGGCGAACGAGCCGACGAAGCCGAACAGCGCGATCAGCAACGCGGCCTCGAAGTAAGTGTCACTGGCATAACGAATGCCCAGCGTCAGCATCATCAGCATCGCCACGATGTACAGGTAGTCCAGGGCCAGGACCCGGTCCTGGGCCGACGGTCCCTTGAACAGGCGGATCAGGGTCAGGATCATTGCCACGCAAAACAGGAACAGGCTCAGCAGGATCGCGTTCGACAGCAAGCTGCTCATTCGAAGATCTCCATCAGGGGGCGCTCGTAGGTCGCCTTGAAGTGCTGGATGAACAGCGCTTCGTCATCCAGGTCGAAGACGTGCAGCAGCAGGATGCTGCGGTCCAGCGCCAGTTCCGACCAGACGGTGCCGGGCACCACCGTGCAGATCATCGACAGCGCGGCCAGGCCGTTGGCGTCGCGCAGGTCCAACGGTACCTTGATGAACGCCGAACGCGGTGGTCGGCGGCCAGCAGTGAGCACGCCAACGGCGACCGCCAGGTTGGATACCACCACATCGCGACCGACCAGCAGGAACAGGCGCAGGATCACCCCGGGCCGGCGGATACGGATCGGCAGCGGGCGCAGCTTGCGCATCATCAACGGCGCGCAAAACCCCAGCAGGGCACCCAACAGCAAGTTGCCGGGGCTCAGCGACAGGTTCAGCAGCAACCACAACAGCCACAGGGCCAGCGATAGCCACGGCGCAGGCAACAGGCGCTTCATGGTTGCACCTCCAGCAACGCCGCCTTGGCCTCAGGGCTTGGCACCGCACGGGTGCCGAGCACGGCCATCACATACTGCTGCGGGTTGTTCAGGGCATTGGCCGCCGCTTGTGTGTAGCGCAACAGCGGTTCTGCCTTGAACGTCAGCAGGATGCTCAGGCCCAGCAGGGCGAAAATCGGTAAGCATTCCAGGCGCCGCAGCACAGGCGAGGGGCGTTCTGCCGGGGTCCAGAAACGCTGGATGCCCACACGGGAAAAGGCGATCAGCGACGCCAGTCCCGAGAGAATCAGCAACGCCAACAAGCCCCAGGCGGCATTCGAGACCGGCGCGTCGCTGCCGTTGCCCAGGCCCATCGGGTTGAGCAGGGCGCTGAGCAGGCTGAGCTTGCCGATGAACCCGGAAAGCGGCGGCATGCCGATGATCAACAGGGCGCAGGCGATGAAGCTCAGGCCGAGGAACGCCATGGTCCAGGGAATCACCTGGCCGACCACGGCTTTCTGGTCGTCGTCGAGGTTGATGCCCTTGACCGGATGCAACGACTCCAGCGGCCGTGGCAGCATTTCGTTTTCATCCTCCAGGGGGATTTCGTTGGCCGAGCGCGAACGTTCGATCAACTCCGCCAGCAGGAACAGCGCGCTCAGCGCCAGGGTCGAGCTGACCACATAGAACAGGGCCGCACCGATCAGGTTGGGCTGGGCGAAGCCGATGGCCGACAGCAGGATCCCCGCCGACACCAGGATGCTCAGGCTGGCCATGCGTTCCAGGCGTTGCGCCGCGAGGATCGCCAGTGCCGCGCAGACGATGGTGGCCATGCCGCCGTAGATCAGCCAGTCGCCACCGAAGTAGGCCGAGGCGCCGGCCTGGCCGGAAAACAGCAGGGTCCACAGGCGCAGCAAGGTGTAGATGCCGACCTTGGTCATGATCGCGAACATAGCTGCCACCGGCGCGCTGGCCGAGGAGTACGCCGGCACCAGCCAGAAATTCAGCGGCCACATCCCGGCCTTGGCCAGGAACGCCACCGCCAGGATGCCCGCGCCCGCGTGCAGCAGGCCGCGATCGGCCTCCGGCACCAGCGGGATCTTCAGCGCCAGGTCGGCCATGTTCAGGGTGCCGGTGACGCCGTAGATCAGCGCCGCGCCGATCAGGAACAGGGTCGAGGCCAGCAGGTTGATCGAGATGTAGTGCAACCCCGACGATACCCGCGCCCGCCCCGAGCCATGCAGCATCAGGCCGTAGGACGCGGCCAGCAGCACTTCGAAAAACACGAACAGGTTGAACAGGTCCGCCGTGAGGAAGGCGCCGTACAGGCCCATCAACTGGATCTGGAACAGCGCGTGGAAGCTCGAACCGGCACTGTCCCAGCGCGCCATGGCGAACAGCAGGGCGCAGACGCCGATGATGCCGGTCAGCACCAGCATCAGCGCCGACAGGCGATCGACCACCAGCACCAGGCCGAACGGCACTTGCCAGTTGCCGGGCAGGTACACGCCGATGGAGCCGGCGATGCCGGTGCTTTGCGTCCATTGCAGCAGCACGACGGAAATACCGAGCCCGAGCAGGCTGGAGAACAGATTGATTTTCGCCTTGAGCGGGCGGTGTTTCTCGCCGAGCATCAGCATGATCGCGGCGGTCAGCAGCGGCAGGAGGATGGGCGCGACGATCAGGTGCGACAACGGATTCATTCCTTAGGCTCCCGGCCATCCACATGGTCGGTGCCGGTCAGGCCCCGGGAGGCCAGCAAGACCACCAGGAACAGCGCGGTCATGGCGAAACTGATGACGATCGCGGTCAGCACCAGCGCTTGCGGCAGCGGGTCGGTGTAGTGCAGCAGGTCCTGCGGCACGCCGTCCTTGATGATCGGCTCCTTGCCGATGAACAGGCTGCCCATGCTGAAGATGAACAGGTTGACGCCATACGACAGCAGGCACAGGCCCATGACCACCTGGAACGTCCGTGGACGCAGGATCAGCCAGACGCCGGACGCGGCCAGGACGCCGATGGCGATGGCGATGACTTCTTCCATCAGACAGCCTCCTTCATGACGGCGGGTTTTGGCTGGGCCGCGGTCTTGTGGCCCCGTACCGATTGGTGGGCGAGGGCGGTGAGGATCAACAGCGTCGAACCGACCACCACGGCGTACACGCCAACGTCGAAGAACAGGGCGCTGGCGATGTGAATGTCACCCAGCAACGGCAACTCGAAGTGCCAGGTGTGGGTGGTCAGGAACGGATAGCCGACGACCATCGCGCCCAGGCCGGTGACGGTGGCGAACAGCAGGCCGACGCTCATCCAGCGCAGCGGACGCAGGCTCATTTGCGCTTCGACCCACTGGGTGCCGGCGACCATGTATTGCAGGATGAACGCCACCGACATCACCAGGCCCGCGACAAAACCGCCGCCTGGCTGGTTGTGGCCGCGCATGAACAGGTAGAACGAGATCACCAGCGCAACCGGCAGCAGCAGGCGCACCAGCACCGCCGGGACCATCATGAAACCGAGCGCGGTGTCGCTGGCGTGGCGCGGGTTGACCAGGTCGGTGACCACGTCGGGCGCGAGCAAGCGCTGTTGGGCTGGCAGCTGCATGCTTTCTTTCGGCGGGCGGAAACGTCGCAGCAGGGCGAACACGGTCAGGGCCACCGCCACCAGCACGGTGATTTCACCCAGGGTGTCGAAGCCGCGGAAGTCCACGAGCATCACATTGACCACGTTGCTGCCGCCGCCCTCGGGCAGGGCGCGGCTCAGGTAGAAGGAGGAGATGTCGTTTGGCGTCTGCCGGGTCAACATCGCATAGGCCAGCAACGCCATGCCGCCGCCGACCACGGCCGACAGCAGCAGGTCGCGAATACGGCGGATGCGCGCCTTGCGCAGGCTGCTCGGCAGTGGCGAGACCTCTTCGATTCGCCGTGGCAGCCAGCGCAGGCCCAGCAGGATCAGCACCGTGGTCACCACTTCGACCACCAGTTGCGTCAATGCCAGGTCCGGGGCCGAGAACCAGACGAAGGTCACGCAGGTCATCAGGCCGCAGACGCTGACCATGGTCAGGGCGGCCAGGCGGTGATACTTGGCCTGGTACGCGGCACCGAGGGCACAGGCAATCGCCAGTAGCCAGAGGATGACGAACACGATCGAGCCCGGAATCTTCGGCCGATCACCCCAATGCAGGCTGCTGTGCAGCATCGGGATCAACCCGGCCAGCACGGCGGCGAGCACCATCAGGAACAATTGGGTTTGCAGGCGCCGGGTGCTGATCCGTCGCTCAAGACGCCGGGCCAGGCGCATCTTGATCACCAGCAGGCGTTCGAACAGACGCTTGCCGTTGAACCGGCCAATCAGCGGTGGGTAACGGAAACGTCCGCGCTTGAGCTGATTGCGCAGCAGCAGGTACAAGAGAATGCCGCCGGACATGGCGACCAGGCTCATGATCATCGGCGCGTTCAGGCCGTGCCAGATCGCCAGGCTGTACTCCGGCAGGGTGCCGCCCACCACCGGCTGCGCAGCGGCAGCGAGCAACGGGCCGACCACTTGCGCCGGGAAGATCCCCACCACCAGGCAGGTGAACACCAGCAGCTCGACCGGCGCACGCATCCAGCGCGGCGGCTCGTGGGGCGTGTGGGGCAGGTCGGTGGCGGTCGGGCCGAAGAACACGTCCACGGTAAAGCGCAGGGAGTAGGCGACGCTGAAGGTCCCGGCGATGGTCGCAACGATCGGCAGGGTGGCTTCGATCCAGGCCGTGGCGTTGATGAACACGGTCTCGGCGAAGAACATCTCCTTGGACAGGAAGCCGTTGAGCAGCGGTACCCCGGCCATCGAGGCGCTGGCGACCATGGCCAGGGTCGCGGTGAACGGAATCAGTTTGAACAGGCCACTGAGCCTGCGGATATCACGGGTGCCGCTTTCGTGGTCGATGATCCCGGCGGCCATGAACAGCGAGGCCTTGAAGGTGGCATGGTTGAGGATGTGGAACACCGCGGCCACGGCGGCCAGCGGGCTGTTGAGGCCCAGCAGCAGGGTGATCAGGCCCAGGTGGCTGATGGTCGAGTAGGCCAGCAGGCCCTTGAGGTCGTTCTGGAACATCGCGCAATAGGCGCCGAGCAACAGGGTGCAGGCGCCGGCGCCGCTGACGATGTAGAACCATTCTTCGCTGCCGGACAGCGACGGCCACAGCCGGGCCAGCAGGAACACCCCGGCCTTGACCATGGTCGCCGAGTGCAGATAGGCCGATACCGGTGTCGGCGCGGCCATGGCGTGGGGCAGCCAGAAGTGGAAGGGGAATTGCGCACTTTTGCTCAGTGCGCCGATCAGGATCAGGGGTAGCAGGATGGGGTAGAGGGCATGTGCGCGAATCATGTCGCCGGCGGCCAGGACCTTGTCCAGGTCATAGCTGCCGACCACATGGCCAAGCAGCATGACCCCCGCCAGCAGGCACAGGCCACCCGCGCCGGTGACCATCAGCGCCATGTACGCGCCGCGTCGGGCGTCGGCGCGGTGGTGCCAGTAGCCGATCAACAGGAACGAGAAAAGGCTGGTCAGTTCCCAGAAAAACACGATCTGGATCAAATTGCCGGAGATCACCAGCCCGAGCATGGCGCCCATGAACGCCAGGAAAAACGCGAAGAACCGCGGCACCGGATCGTCCGGCGACATGTAGTAGCGGGCGTACAGCGACACCAGCGTGCCGATGCCCAGCACCAGCATCGAGAACAGCCAGGCGAAGCCATCCATGCGCAGGACGAAGTTCAGACCCAGGCTCGGCAGCCAGAAGAATTCTTCGCGGATCACGCCGCCATGGGCGATTTGCGGGTACAGGAGTGCAACCTGGACAGTGCCAATCAAGGCAACCAGGCCCGCCAGAAGTGATTCGGTATTACGCGCGTTGTGTGGCAGCACCGCTGCCAGACAGCTGCCTAAAAAAGGCAGAAGCAGTAGAACTATCAGGGACATAGGCTTCTAATCTGCGGAAGTTTATGAAGCATCATACGTGCCAGCTCCCGGATCGCCAAACGCCAAGCTGTCGCAGAATCCTACAAGGTAGACGGAAAAGTCTTGTTTATCATTGTTTCGAAGGGTGGTAATCAGCAGGTCTGGCCCCTTCGCGAGCAAGCCCGCTCCCAAAGGGTGGAACGCGTTCCAAATGTGGGAGCGGGCTTGCTCGCGAAAGCTGTTTATCAAACGCCGCAAATATTGCGGTTCAACCCTGGGTTTCCCGCTCCAACTCTTCCTCAATAACAACGGCCTTACCCTTGGTCTTCAACTCACTGACAATCACCGCCGCCACGATCAACCCCGCACCGAGCAACGCAATCGCCGGCAGCCGCTCCCCGGCGATCCGCCCGACAATTCCGGCCCACACCGGCTCGCCGGCATAGATCAAGGTCGCCCGGGTCGGCGAAACACTCTTCTGCGCCCAGTTCATCGCCACCTGGATCGCCGCACTCGCCGCGCCCAATCCCAGCGCACTGCACAACAGCAGCCAGGAGAAGTCTGGAATGTGTTCCTGGGTCGGCACCACCATCAGGAACGACAGCAGCGACGTCACCGCCAATTGCACCACCGTCACCCGTTTCACATCGACCTGGCCGGCAAAGTTGCTGATCAAGATGATCTCGGCCGCAATGGCAATGGCGCTGATCAACGTGGCGATTTCACCGGGGCTGAAGTTCAGCGCCGCGCCGGAAGGCCCCGACAGCAACATCAACCCGGTAAAGGCCAGCATGATGCCGATGCTGGGCATCAGCCCAGGACGACGTCCCAGCACCAGCCATTGCAGCAGCGGCACAAAGGGCACATACAACGCGGTGATGAATGCCGACTGGCTGCTGGGGATGCTCTGCAACCCCACCGTCTGCAAGCCGTAACCGAGCATGATCGCCACGCCGATAAAGGCCCCGGCCTTGAGTTCGAACAGGGTCAATTGGCGCAGGCTGCGCCAGGAGAACAGGGCGACGATGATCGCGGCGGCGGCAAAGCGCAGGCCGACAAAAAACATCGGGCCGCTGACGGTCATCGCATGCTGGACCAGCAAAAAGGTGCCGCCCCAGACCATGGTGATCAGCACCAGCACGCATTCGGCCTTGCTGAGCCGCAGGAAACGGGAGGAAGCCTGGGAGGAGTTCGCCGACGTCATGATCTTGCACACTATATGAGGGGGACGCACAATGCGTCGCAAGTTGGGCAGTATACTGCGCAGCACCACCAAGTGAGCAATATAGTGCACAAAGATTCCTCGCCCCGGGCTTCGGTCCTGCAGCACGTCAGCCAGAACATTCGTCGGTTGCGCCATGCCGCCGACATGAGCCAGACCGCGTTGGCGGAAAAATCCGGGGTCAGCCGGCGGATGCTGGTGGCCATCGAGGCCGGCGAAAAGAACGTCAGCCTGACCACCCTTGACCGGGTGGCCGAAGCACTGGACGTGGCCTTCAGCGACCTGATCCAGGCCCCCGATGTGCGCGACCACAGCCGCATCAACGAGCTGGCCTGGGCCGGTACGATCCCCGGCAGCAAGGCGGTGCTGCTGGCCAAGGCCAACGCCAGCCGTGAAGTCGAACTCTGGGAATGGCGCCTCGAACCGGGCGAGCTTTACCCCTCGGAGCCGGACGCCGATGGCTGGAGCGAACAGTTCTACGTCTTCGAAGGCTGCCTGACGGTGATGGTCGGCGATGTGCCGCACAAGATCGCCGCTGGCGAGTTCTTCATGTTCGCCAGTAACCAGCCCCACTCCTATCGCAACGATGGGCCGGTGGCGGTGCGGTTTGTGCGTAACGTGGTGATCTGACTGTTGGCCAGTCGCCGGGACTGCGGGGGGCCGAGCCATCGCCAGCAAGCCGGCTCCTACAGGTTCCTGAGTCGTTCACAAATTCTGTGGTCGCCTCAAACCCCCTGTGGGAGCGGGCTTGCTCGCGAAAGCGGTGTGACAGACGAAAACGATGTTGGATGTGCCGGCCTCTTCGCGAGCAAGCCCGCTCCCACATTGGACCGAGGCTCCTGGCGCCGACGCCTGTGGGTTGAACATCCATGACCTCGACCGACGCATCCTACTTTGGTACTGCTCGATGAGCCTTCCATGGGTTTGGCGCCTATTATCGTCGAGGATAAACACTGATCAGTGAGAACGGCATGAGTGAAACCCGAAACGGACAGGCAACTGACGCCATCCGTCACGCAGACATCCTGATCATCGGCGGCGGCCTCAGCGGCGCGATGCTGGCGGCGCAGTTGGTGCGCCTGCCGGGCAAGCGCCAGGTGCTGGTGATCGAACCGCGCGCCGAGCTGGGGCGCGGCGAGGCCTACAGCGCCGTGGAGCTGGGGCATACGCTCAACGGCAACGCGGCGCGCATGAGCGTCGACCCGGACAATGCCGATGACCTGACCCAGTGGCTGACCGACTACATTGCGGCCGGTGGCTGGCCGGAGTCGGATGAGCAGCATGTACCCATCAGTGAACTGTTCCCGCCGCGGGGGATTTTCGGCCTGTATGTGCAGCAACGCCTGGCCGAGGCGCAAGCGGTGGGGGCATTGAGCGGCTCAACGGTCGAGCATGTGCGGGCCGAGGTGGTTGATCTGCAAACCGATCCGCAGTCGGTGCACTTGACCTTGAGCGACGGCCAGCGACTGCAGGGCTCTTTTGCCGTGCTCGCGACGGGCATGTTCCCGGCTGCGCGCACACCGCAGACTGAGTCCAGCGGCTTGAACGCGGCGGCGCTCGACCCGTGGGATGTGGCGGCGATGCAGCAGCTCGATCCGCAGTCGACGGTGCTGATCATCGGCTCGGGCCTGACCATGGTCGATGCCGTGGTGTCGCTGGAACAGGCCGGTCATCGCGGGCCGATCGAAGTGTTTTCCCGTCACGGCCTGCTGCCCCATGTGCGGCGCCAGCCACCGGCCTGGGTCGATTTCCTCGCCGAGGACCCGAGCATTCGCACGCCGCGACAGCTGGTACGTGAATTGCGCCGACATTGCCGCGACGCCATCGACCAGGGCATCGATTGGCAGGCCCCACTGGACACGGTGCGGGCGCACATCGGGCGCTTGTGGAACCAGGCCAGCGACGTGCAACGCCGTCAGTTCGTCAGGCATGTCCGGCCGTGGTGGGAAAGCCATCACCATCGCTCGCCGCCGCTGAGCGCCGAGCTGGTGGAGCGCTTGCACGGGGAAGGACGGTTGCGGATTCAGGCGGCGTCGTTCAAAGGGCTGGAACCTTCTTTGGGTCAAGCAGTGAGTATTCGTATCCGCCGTCGGGGCGAAGGGCAAACGGTGGTGGTCAGTGGCGCGGCGTTGATCAACTCCAGCGGCATCGAATACGACTGGCGTCGGGTGGCTCGACCGCTGCCCCGGCAACTGCTGGCGCGCGGGCTGATCCAGCCGGGACACCTGGCACTCGGCATCGCCGCAAAGGTCGACGGCGCGGTGCTGGATGCCGATGGCCAGGCTGCCAGCCGCTTGTTTGCCATGGGGCCACCGTTGCGCGGGATGTGGTGGGAGAGCACCGCCGTGACGGACGTGGCCAGTCAGGCCAAGGCGTTGGCCGCGCGTCTGGCATCGCCGTAAAGGTTGCGCAAATGAAGAAACCCCGCAATTGGCGGGGTTTCCTGTTTCAGGCAGCCCAAGGCCGTTGATCAATAACGCTGATATTTGGAGCCGAACTCAGGACGGTTTTCCGCGACGTAGAGTTTGTCTTTGTGGTCAGCGCTGACGGTGTTCATGTTCTGTGAGGCCGGTTGGCTGACTTTCACCGCTGCAACGATGGGCGAGGTGGCGTGTGGGGCGGCGATGGCGCCAGTGCTGCCAAGAACCGCAAGGGCGAAGCCGATACCGATGATGCTTTTCATGATGATGCTCCAGAGCGTGGGAAGAAGATGTGGCCACTGTAGGGCTGGAGCATCGCGATGAAAAAACACCTGTACGCATAGTCGTTATCGAGAACAGTGATCCTTGTACGAAAACTGTGGGAGCGAGCTTGCTCGCGATGGGGACCGGTCAGTCGATAATGATGTTGACTGACACGCCGTCATCGCGAGCAAGCTCGCTCCCACAATGGATATCTGTTGTTTTGGAGACCGCGATCAGTAGCGCTGATATTTCGGTGTATCGCTGATGTGTGCCTGAACGGTCCGAAATGGGCTTGTGCGTATCCAGACCGGGTTTCTATACAAACGGATACAAACCTGCGCAAAGATCCCCATCAACTGTGCGCATCGAGCATTTCCACCGGGTAGGAGAATACGTAGCCTTCGCTGCGCACGGTCTTGATGTAGGTCGGTTCCCGGGAGTCGTCCTTGAGCCGTTGGCGCAGGCGGCTGACCAGCAAGTCGATCGAGCGGTCGAACAGGTCGGCGTCGCGGCCCTGGGTCAGGTTGAGCAACTGGTCGCGACTGAGCACCCGTTGCGGATGATCGAGGAATACCCGCAGCAGCCGGTATTCGGCGCCACTGAGGGCCACCAGGGTGTCGTCTTCGTCCAGCAGGTGACGGGCGGTGGTGTCCAGGCGCCAGCGACCGAAGCCGAGCATCCGCCCGCTTTCGCTGATCAGCAGGTTGGGTGGCAGCATGCGGGTACGGCGCAGCACGGCATTGATCCGTGCCAGCAGTTCACGGGCGGCGAAGGGTTTGGTCAGGTAGTCGTCGGCGCCCATTTCCAGACCGAGGATGCGGTCGGTTTCGTCATTGCGTGCGGTGAGCATCAGGATCGGCGTGGCCTTGTGCTTGCCCGCGCGCAGTTCGCGGCACAGGACCAGGCCGTCGTCGCCGGGGAGCATGATGTCGAGCACGATCAGGTCGACCTGGTTGCTTTCGAGGAAGCTGCGCATGTGCCGGCCGTCGGGAACCACGGTGGTGCGCAGGCCGTTTTTCTTCAGGTAGTTGCCGACCAGTTCGCGAATTTCACGGTCGTCGTCGACGATCAGGATGTGGTTGACGTGGTCCATCGGTCGATCCTCTTTTTTTGTCGTTGCCGGCCGCTGGGCCAACCATACATTTTGTAGACGCTGGCTTGTCTGGTCGCCGCATCGCATCGATGACGGCCTTACAGCCAACTAATCACTCACGGCTGTAACCAACCCATTGTGGGAGCTGGCCTGCCGGCGATGGCGGCCTGAGAGACGACCTATTATTTGTTGACTAAGTACACCTGACAGACAATCGTCGGCTCTCAGGACGCCATCGCCGGCAGGCCGGCTCCCACAGTAGATCGGGTACGGCCGCGAGAGAGTGGTCGCCTGTCAGACAGATGCACCGCAGCGGCTGATCCTGGAAACAACAAGCCGAAGCATTTGGCTTCGGCTCGCGTTTAACAATTTACATCAACTTGATCACGCAACCACTCGATAACACGGCACATAAGCCGCCCCACCCGGCAGTTTCATCCGGTGCTGTGCGACAAAGGCCTTGAGCAGTTGATCCAGCGGCTGCATGACGGCCGCGTCACCACGGATCTGGTACGGGCCGTGTTTTTCGATCAGGCGGATGCCCTTGTCCTTGACGTTGCCGGCGACGATGCCGGAGAACGCGCGGCGCAGGTTGGCGGCCAGTTCGTGGGCCGGCAGGTCGCGGCTCAGCTTGAGGTTGGCCATGTTTTCGTGGGTCGGGTCGAAGGGGCGCTGGAAACCTTCGTCGATCTTCAGCAGCCAGTTGAAATGGAACGCGTCGTTGCGTTCGCGACGGAACTGTTTGACCGCCTTGAGGCCCTGGGTCATCTGCCGGGCGACTTCCGCCGGGTTGTCGATGATGATCTGGTAGTGCTTCTTGGCGGCCTCGCCCAGGGTGGCGCCGACGAACGCGTCGAGCTGTTCGAGGTAGGGCGCGGCATGTTTCGGCCCGGTGAGGATGACCGGGAAGGGCAGGCCCTGGTTGTCCGGATGCATCAGGATGCCGAGCAGGTACAGGAACTCTTCGGCGGTGCCGGCACCGCCGGGGAAGATGATGATGCCGTGGCCGACGCGGACGAAGGCTTCCAGGCGCTTCTCGATGTCCGGCAGGATCACCAGTTCGTTGACGATCGGGTTCGGTGCTTCGGCAGCGATGATCCCGGGTTCAGTCAGGCCCAGGTAGCGCCCGCCGTGGATGCGCTGCTTGGCATGGGCGATGGTGGCGCCTTTCATCGGGCCTTTCATCACGCCGGGGCCGCAACCGGTGCACACGTCCAGGCTGCGCAGGCCCAGTTCGTGGCCGACTTTCTTGGTGTATTTGTATTCTTCGGTGTTGATCGAGTGACCGCCCCAGCACACCACGATCTTTGGCTCGACGCCGGGGCGCAGGGTGCGGGCGTTGCGCAGCAGGTGGAAGACGTAGTCGCTGATGCCCTGGGAGGTGCTCAGGTCGATGCGTTGGCTGTCGAGTTCGTTTTCGGTGTAGACGATGTCGCGCAGGGCGCTGAACAGCATTTCACGGGTGCTGGCAATCATTTCACCGTCGACGAAGGCGTCGGCCGGGGCGTTCAGCAGTTCCAGGCGTACGCCGCGGTCTTGCTGGTGGATGCGGATTTCGAAGTCCTTGTAGGCTTCGAGGATGGTCTTGGCGTTATCGACGTGGGCGCCGGTGTTGAGGATGGCCAGGGCGCATTGGCGGAAGATGTCGTAGGTGCTGCCGGATCCGGCTTCGCTCAGTTGCTGGACTTCCCGTTGAGAGAGTGTTTCCAGGCTGCCTTTCGGGCTGACCGAAGCATTGATTACTTGTCGTTGGGTCATTCAATGATCCTTAAAACGATGCCATTCACGCGCAAACAACGAATGGCATCCGAATAGAGAGTATCCATGAAAGAAGATGGCACGAACTGCGCGGTCTCGCCACGTCCTCCTTTTGATGATGTATAGATGAAAAGGAGCCCCAGCATAGCTAAATCCGTCGCAGAGGCGATAATGACCCGCGGTCTTTTTGTCCTGCGAGCCTTTTTACCATTGAAGCCAAGGAATCCCGACGTCATGTTCGAAATCCAGCCGATGAACGCCGACGACTATCGGCAACGGACGCGGCGCAGCACGGTGATGATCGCGCTGATCTTCCTGGCGCTGGCGATGGCCCTGTCCACCGCGGCGGTGACTTTGTTCGGCGAGCCCGGTGGGGACAACCTGCGCTTCAACATCGGCGGAGTGTTTGCCGCGGTATTGATCATGGCCGGGTTGATGCGCAAGCTGTTCTGGCATCAGGAATGGATGGCACCGGCGGTCTACAGCTGGCAGCTCAAGCGCAGCCTGATGAGCATCACCAACGTCATGCACCACCTCAAGGCCGCCGTGGAGGCGGGGGATCCGGACGCCATGAAGCTGTTGCGCTTCTATCACCTGGGATTGAGCCAGATGCATCAACTGGACGGAAACTCCAGCGATGATGCGCAATTGCACCGGGAAATGCAGCAGCACGAGGCGCGGATGCAGGCCCTGGGCATCGACCCCCGGCAAACCCGATTGAACCCGGCGTGGCTCGAAGCCCTGAAG
>Ga0247818_10000652_pt1 | contig 21815 bp, 20 predicted proteins | sample 13C_Glucose_Day1_FD_192424 | JGI IMG/M metagenome (GOLD analysis project Ga0247818, IMG submission 192424) | Soil microbial communities from agricultural site in Penn Yan, New York, United States - 13C_Glucose_Day1 | ecosystem: Environmental > Terrestrial > Soil > Agricultural land | place... | reverse complement strand
AACCACCCCTTCCCCATCCATCTGCCGCAACAACGCGGCGCCACTGTCCATAAATTCTGCCGATCCGCTCGCCCCCGCCTCGACAGCCAAGCCTTCCAGTTGCGCATGGCCGTTCAGCTCAGGAAATTCCTCGATTCGCTGCAACAACCGCCACGCCAAGGGGCTCAGTTCAGAAAACTTCACACTCCAGTCCTCCGCTCGCCTCACCAGCAACAAAGTCGGCAGAGCAGGTGCCGTCTCGGGTTGAAAATCCGGCCCGACCAACTGCACCGGCCAGCCATACGCCAGCGGCCACGCCAGTGGCGACACCTGCAACGGCCGCGCGAGGATCAACGCCCCATCACTCGGTGCCAACGGCTCGGCATCAGACTGCTGCAACGCCATCTCGACCCATTCGTAATGCGCCAGCTCCACCATGAACGGCGGCCAGGTGCCCTTGCTCAACGCCTGCGGATCAGTCGCAAGAAACTCGACAAACTCCTGGGCAATCTCACCGAATTTCGGCGTGTGAGCGCGGTAGTCCCGCAGGAAGATCCGCACCAGCGAACGCCACTGCTCATCACCGAGAATCTTGATCAGCACCGGAAACGTCCCGCTGAGCAATGTCGACAGGTTGGCGAAAATCAGGTCGCGATACACCTGGGCTCGCGAGGAGTCCATTTCCACCGGCGGCGCGCAGTGTTCGGGATCGCGCAAGTAGCGCCCCAGGGTGGTTTGTTGCTCGAACAGGCTCGGCTTATCCACGGTTCACCTCCTCGGTTTGCAGGCGGCGTAGGGTCTGCAATTCAGCCACCAGTTCGCAAAACGCCGGGAAGTTGAAATCCCGCTCCAGCAGCGTCGGTTGCGCACCAAATCGGGCATAGGCTTGCGCCAGCAACGACCAGACCACCGGTTTCACCGAAGCGCCATGGGTGTCGATTTTCAAGGTGTCGGATTCATCGAAGTGCCCGGCGACATGCATCGCCACCACCCGGCCGGCGTCGATTCCGGCCAGAAATGCCAGTGGGTCGAAACCGTGATTGATCGAGTTGACGTACACGTTGTTGACGTCGAGCAACAGGTCGCAATCGGCTTCGCGCAACACGGCGTTGGTGAAGGTCACCTCATCCATGTCCTGCTGCGGCGCGGCGTAGTAGGAGACATTTTCCACCGCCAGACGCCGGCCCAGAATGTCCTGGGCCTGACGGATGCGAGCAGCCACGTGGTGCACTGCTTCTTCGGTAAAGGGCAGCGGCAACAGGTCGTAAAGATGACCGTCATCGCTGCAATAGCTCAAATGCTCGCTGTAAAGCGACACGTTGTAGTGGTCGAGGAACGCCCGGACTTCTTGCAGGAACCCAACGTCCAGCGGCGTCGGGCCGCCGAGGGACAACGACAAGCCGTGACAGGACAACGGGAAACGCTCGGCCAGGGCGCGCAACGCGTGACCATGGGCGCCGCCGATACCGATCCAGTTTTCCGGCGCGACTTCCAGAAAGTCGAAATCGCCGGTGCGAGCGGCCTGAAGGTCTTTCATCAAGCCGCGACGCAGGCCTAGCCCGACGGTGGCTTTCGTGGAGGTGGAAGAGGACTGCATGGTGTTGATCTCAATGATTGCCGTAACGGAATCACAGTTAATCGAGGTGCTGTATCGGGGCTGTGTTCGGCAGTGGCCGGTTGTTGGAGAGAACTGTATCCAGCGGCGAGATTGATACAGTGCGATACACACCACCATTCCCTTGAGGAAACACAAATCCCCTGGAGCGAGCTTGCTCGCGAAGGCGGTGAGTCAGTCAACATAAATATCGACTGACCCACCGCCATCGCGGGCAAGCCCGCTCCCACAGGGGACTTTCGTCGTTCCAGACAGCAGTGCATATCCCACGGACTAAACTTAATGCACCCAGGACGTACTTGGTGTCCTGTTCATTCCAACGACCACCGCCCAGAGGCAAATGCCTCGATAAATACTGCCTCTGGACCGTGATCCTGCTAAAGGAGCACACGTGATGGACGAGGCCAGACTCAATGATTTCATGGGCAAACTGGTGAACGACATGGGCGGCGCGGCGATGCTCGCCAATGTCATCCTCGGCGAGGAGCTCGGTCTGTACCGGGCCATGGCCGACAGTCAGCTCATCAGCCCTGAAACCCTCGCTGACAAAACCGGCTGCAACCCCCGCCTGGTGCGCGAATGGCTCAGTGCCCACGCCGCTTCCGGTTACATGGAACACCGCGACGGCCAGTTCCGCCTGCCCGAAGAACAAGCGCTGGCCCTGGCCATCGAAGACTCACCCGTCTATATCGCCGGCGGTATCGGCGTGGTCGCGTCGTTTTTCCATGACAAGGACAAACTGGTCAAGGCCATGCGCGGCGACGGCGCCCTGCCCTGGGGCGATCACCATCCGTGCATGTTCAGCGGCACCGAACGGTTTTTCCGGCCCGGGTACAAAGCGCACCTGATCGCCGAATGGCTGCCGGCCCTCGACGGCGTGGTGGCCAAGCTCGAAGCTGGCGCCAAAGTCGCGGACATCGGCTGCGGGCATGGCGCCTCGACGGTGATCATGGCCCAGGCGTTCCCGAACTCGCGGTTTGTCGGTTTTGACTATCACGCGCCCTCCATCACGGTCGCGACCCAGCGCGCCGAAGAAGGTGGCGTGGCCGAACGAGCACGGTTCTTCCAGGGCACCGCCAAGAGCTACCCCGGCACCGACTATGACCTGGTCTGCTACTTCGACTGCCTGCACGACATGGGCGACCCGGTGGGAGCGGCCAAACATGCCTATGAATCGCTGAAACCGGACGGCGCGGTGTTGCTGGTAGAGCCCTTCGCCAACGACTCGCTCGACGACAACATCACCCCGGTAGGCCGGCTGTTCTACGCGGCTTCGACGTTCATTTGCACGCCTAACTCGCTGTCCCAGGAAGTCGGCCTCGGGCTCGGCGCCCAGGCCGGGGAAGCACGGTTACGCAAGGTCTTCACCGAGGCCGGATTCAAGACGTTCCGGCGGGCCACGGAAACCCCGTTCAACCTGATTCTGGAGGCGCGTAAATAAACACAGGCAGGCACCCGGACAGGCGCGCTGTCCGGGTGATCGGTCTGCTACGCTGCAACCACTCAAGGCCCTCCCCGGAGTGTTGAACATGCTCGACAGCCTCCTGCGCGAACAACTCGAGCGGCTTCGGCAATTAATGGCTGACCAGCCGTTTGTGGTACTGACCGGCGCTGGCATCAGCACCCCGTCGGGCATTCCGGACTACCGCGACAACCAGGGCGTGCGACGTGGCCGGCAACCGATGATGTACCAGGAGTTTCTGTCGGCCCCGCAATCACGTCGACGCTACTGGGCACGGGCCATGCTCGGTTGGCCGCGTGTGCACCTGGCACAGCCGAATGTCGCGCACGAAGCGTTGGCCCGTTTGCAAAGCACCCGGCATATCAGCGGCCTGATCACCCAGAACGTCGACACCCTGCACGATCAGGCCGGCAGTCATGACGTGATAGAACTGCACGGCAGCCTGCACCGGGTGCTGTGCCTGGATTGCGGGATACGCAGCGAACGCAATGCCATTCAGCGCTTGATGGAAGCGCAGAATCCTTACCTGGCCGGGGTCGACGCGGTACAGGCGCCAGATGGCGACACATTGCTGGATCCAGCATTTGAAGCGCGGTTTCAGGTGCCGCACTGCCCGCACTGCGCAGGCGAGCGGATGAAACCGGACGTGGTGTTTTTTGGCGAGAACGTGGCGCAGGCAACGGCGGTCAAGGCAATGACGGCGGTGGAAAAGGCTGCGGGGTTGCTGGTGGTGGGGTCATCGTTGATGGCGTATTCGGCATTTCGGCTGTGCCGGGCGGTGGCGGATCAAGGCAAGCCATTGATTGCGATGAATCTGGGGAAGACTCGGGCGGATGACATTCTGGACTTCAAGATTGAGGGATCGTGCGAAGAGCTTTTGCCCCTGCTGGCCCAACGGCTGTCCACATAACTACAGACGAAACCCCACCGCCGCTCCCACAGGAAATTGTGTTCAATTCGCAGTCAGGCGCTGGCCCAGGTTTTGTTCCTTGAGGATATCGAACAACGCCTGCGCCGCCGCCGACAGTTCAACCCCAGGCTGGGTCAATACGCCGATGGCCCGCTCTACCACCGGATCGCGCAATGTAAGGCACCGGGCTCCGAGTTCCTGCATCTGTCCGGCGCACAACGCAGGCACCGCGCTCACGCCCAATCCGCTGGCAACCATCCTGCCGACTGTCGCCAATTGATGGCTTTCAAATTCCACCGGCAATTTCATTCCCCGCGCCTGCAAATGTTCTTCCAGCATTACCCGCAGTGTCGACGGTCGCTGCAAAGTGATGAACGGCTCCTTGAGCAACGTTTGCCAGTCGATATCATCAAGCTCGGTCAATGGCGAATCCTTGGGCACGACAGCGACGAACCGGTCTATGTACAACGGCGTGAACGCCAGCGACGAACTCTGCGTCGGCTCGAACGCCACGCCCAGCTCAACCTGCCGGTCTCGGACCATCTCCAGCACCTGCTCGTTGATCACGTCATTGACCGTGACATTGACGTTGGGATAGCGCGCGCGGAACGTCTTGAGGATCGGCGGCAGCAGGTTGCCGGCAAACGATGGCATGGCCGCCAGCGTCACGCGGCCGCGCTGGAGGGTGAAACGTTGGCGCAGTTCGTCCTCGGCATTGTCCCAGTCGGCGATCAAGCGGCGCGCCAGCGGCACCAGCGATTCGCCTTCGGCGGTCAACGCTACGTTGCGCGTGTTGCGGGTGAACAAGCGCCCGCCCAGGCCCTCCTCCAGCGCCTTGATGGTCAGGCTCAATGCCGATTGCGACAGGTGCAGGCGCTCACAGGCCACGGCAAAACTCAAACTCTGGGCTACGGCCAGGAATGCGCGGATCTGCTTGATGGTCATGGTCGCTTTGCTCCAGTTGTAAGCTATAAGCTTCAAGCTGCCAGTATAAAACAGCGGTTTAATGAGTTTTATCTATCAATCATCCTTAAAAATCAACTTAACAAATGAATACAAGAACGCGACACTTCGTCGCATACGGCTAGCCAGCCGACCACAAAGAATAAAAGAGGTGCATATGGCAGGTTTCGACAAGCGCGTGAGTTCCTACGAGGAAGCTCTGGCAGGTCTTGAAGACGGCATGACCGTGATCGCTGGCGGCTTCGGTCTGTGCGGGATCCCGGAAAACCTGATCAACGAGATCAAACGCAAAGGCACCCGCGACCTCACCGTGGTTTCCAACAACTGCGGCGTCGACGGTTTCGGCCTCGGCGTGCTGCTGGAAGACCGGCAGATCAGCAAGGTCGTGGCGTCCTACGTCGGCGAAAACAAGATGTTCGAAGAGCAGCTGATGAGCGGCGCCATCGAAGTCATCCTGACCCCACAAGGCACCCTCGCTGAAAAAATGCGCGCAGGCGGCGCCGGCATTCCGGCCTTCTTCACCGCCACTGGCGTGGGCACCCCGGTTGCCGACGGCAAGGAAACACGCGAATTCCATGGCCGCCAGTACCTGATGGAAGAATCCATCACCGGTGACTTCGCCATCGTCAAAGGCTGGAAAGCCGACCATTTCGGTAACGTCGTCTATCGCCACACCGCCCAGAACTTCAACCCGCTGGCCGCCACCGCCGGCAAGATCACCGTGGTCGAAGTTGAAGAAATCGTCGAACCTGGCGAGCTGGACCCGGCACAGATCCACACCCCTGGCATCTATGTCGACCGAGTCATTTGCGGCACGTTCGAAAAGCGCATCGAACAGCGCACCGTGCGTAAGTGATCCCCAGCCCCCGGACCGAATGAAGGAATAACAACAATGGCACTTTCCCGCGAACAAATGGCTCAACGCGTCGCCCGCGAAATGCAGGACGGCTTCTACGTCAACCTGGGCATCGGCATTCCGACCCTGGTCGCCAACTACATCCCTGAAGGCATGGAAGTCATGCTGCAATCGGAAAACGGCCTGCTCGGCATGGGCGCGTTCCCGACTGACGCCGAAGTCGATGCCGACATGATCAACGCCGGCAAGCAAACCGTGACCGCGCGTATCGGCGCCTCGATTTTCTCTTCCGCCGAATCCTTCGCCATGATTCGTGGCGGCCACATCGACCTGACCGTGCTCGGCGCGTTTGAAGTCGATGTCGAAGGCAACATCGCCTCCTGGATGGTCCCTGGCAAGCTGATCAAGGGCATGGGCGGCGCGATGGACCTGGTGGCCGGTGCGGAAAACATCATCGTCACCATGACCCACGCCTCCAAAGACGGAGAGTCGAAATTGCTCTCCCGTTGCAGCCTGCCGCTGACCGGCGCCGGTTGCATCAAGCGCGTACTGACTGACCTGGCCTACCTGGAAATCCAGGACGGCGCGTTCATTCTCAAAGAACGTGCACCGGGCGTCAGCATCGAAGAAATCGTCGCAAAAACCGCTGGCAAACTGATCGTGCCTGATCACGTTCCAGAAATGCAGTTTGACGCTCAGTGAGGAATCCTTCCATGCAAGACGTCGTCATTGTCGCCGCCACCCGGACTGCCATTGGCAGTTTCCAGGGCTCACTGGCGGGCGTTTCTGCAGTTGACCTCGGCGCTGCGGTGATTCGCCAGTTGCTGGCGCAAACCGGCCTGAATCCGGCTGAAGTCGATGAAGTGATCATGGGCCAGGTCCTGACCGCCGGCGCCGGGCAAAACCCTGCGCGCCAATCGGCGATCAAGGCCGGCCTGCCGTTCACCGTGCCGGCCATGACCCTGAACAAGGTCTGCGGTTCGGGCCTCAAGGCCCTGCACCTGGCCACCCAGGCGATTCGCTGCGGCGACGCCGACGTGATCATTGCTGGCGGCCAGGAAAACATGAGCCTGTCCAACTACGTCATGCCGGGTGCTCGCACCGGTCTGCGCATGGGTAACGCCCAAATCGTCGACACCATGATCAGCGACGGCCTGTGGGATGCGTTCAACGATTACCACATGGGCATCACTGCCGAAAACCTGGTCGAGAAGTACAGCCTGACCCGCGAACAACAGGACGCCTTCGCTGCGGCCTCGCAACAAAAAGCCACGGCAGCTATCGAAGCCGGGCGTTTTGTCGATGAGATCACGCCGATCCTGATTCCTCAGCGCAAGGGCGATCCGCTGTCCTTCGCCACTGATGAACAGCCGCGTGCCGGCACCACCGCTGAAGCGCTGGGCAAGCTGAAACCGGCGTTCAAAAAGGATGGTTCGGTGACAGCAGGTAACGCCTCGTCGCTGAACGACGGTGCCGCCGCCGTGATCCTGATGAGCGCCGACAAAGCCAAGGCCCTCGGCCTGCCGGTATTGGCAACCATCGCGGCTTACGCCAATGCGGGTGTTGATCCGGCGATCATGGGCATCGGCCCGGTGTCGGCTACACGTCGCTGCCTGAGCAAGGCCGGCTGGTCCATCGATCAACTGGACCTGGTCGAAGCCAACGAAGCATTCGCCGCGCAATCACTGGCGGTGGCCAAGGACCTGGAATGGGACTTGAACAAGGTCAACGTCAACGGCGGCGCCATCGCGCTGGGTCACCCGATCGGTGCATCGGGCTGCCGCGTGCTGGTGACCTTGCTGCATGAAATGATCAAGCGCGACGCCAAAAAAGGCCTCGCCACCCTGTGCATCGGTGGTGGTCAAGGCGTGGCACTGGCCATCGAGCGGGCATAAAGCGTTCATCAGACTGCGCGGGGACCCACGAAGATCCGCGCAGCCTGGCAACACCCCCGGCGTGATTCACATCGCGCCGGGTCCTTTCGCTATACCCAAATCCCTTGTAGCAGCTGTCGAAGCCTGCGTTCGACGTGTAGCAGCTGGCGAAGCCTGCGTTCGGCTGCGCAGCAGTCGTGAACCTGAGCACTCGTTATTCCTGATGCACCGCATTGCCTGATTTTACGACTGCTGCGCAGCCGAACGCAGGCTTCGCCAGCTGCTACAGGTTGTGTGAACAAGCCCGGACCGCGTCATCGTTCATCGCGAGCAGGCCAGCCCAGTCACCCCAAAAACTGCAGAATCAACCAGCTATTCGCCCCACTGATCACCACAAACAACCCCCACGCCAACACCCGCGTCGGCCAGCGGTTCACCAATGGCCCCATCAACTTGTGATCGTTGGTCATGCGGATCAACGGGTACAGCGCAAACGGCAATTGCAGACTCAACACCACCTGACTCAACACCAGCAACTTGCCAATCGCCGCGTCGCCCATCAGCCAGACGCCGATGAACGCCGGAATCAGCGCCAGCCCTCGGGTAATCAAACGTCGTTGCCAGCACGGAATCCGCAGGTTCAGGAAACCCTCCATGATCACCTGTCCGGCGATGGTCCCGGTAAATGTGGAACTCTGCCCCGAAGCCAGCAACGCCACCCCGAACAACACGCTGGCCATCGCCCCACCGACCAGTGGATCAAGCAGCCGATAGGCATCCTGAATGTCCACCACATCGGTATGCCCGGTCTTGTGAAACGCAGCCGCTGCGAGGATCAAAATTGCCGCGTTCACCATAAGTGCCAACGCCAGCGAACCAATGGTGTCGATGCGCGCCAGCTTCACCGCGTCCTGCTTGCTGGCCAGGTCCTTGCCGATCAATCGGGTCTGTACGATTGACGTGTGCAGATACAGGTTATGCGGCATCACCGTGGCCCCGAGAATCCCGATGGCCAAGTACAGCGGCGCGGCGTCCCCAATCGCCGAAAGTGACGGGACGAAGCCTCGCGCCACGTCCGGCCAGTAAGGTTTGATCAGCAGCAATTCGACTAAAAAACACACGCCGATGGTGCTCACCAGAACCAGCATGATCGCTTCCAGACGACGGAAACCACGATTTTGCAGGGCCAGTACCAGCAGCGTGTCAAACGCGGTGAGGGCGATGCCAACGGTCAGCGAACAGCCGAGCAACAGATGGAACGCCAGGGCACAACCGAGCACTTCGGCAAGGTCCGTGGCGATGATCGAGATTTCTGCCAACACCCACTGAGTGCGCGCCGTGCGCGTGCTGTAGCGCTCGCGGGACAACTGCGCCAGATCGCGCCCGGTGGCGATACCCAGGCGCGAGCACAAACACTGCACCACCATCCCCGCCAGACTCGCCAGCAACACCACAAACAACAGGCTGTAACCGAACCTAGAACCGGACTCGATGGCCGTCGCCCAGTTGCCTGGGTCCATGTAGCCGATGGACACCAGCAAACCGGGGCCGGCGAAACGCAGCACCCGTTTAAAGAAAGATGCGCGCGGATCAACGGCAACACTGCCGGCCACTTCCGGCGGGCAGAACGGCGCCGTGGCGACTTTGGGTAAACTGAATTTCACACACACATCCAGAAACGATTGAATGGAGGCAGCTTAGACGCTTCGCTGGCCCGCAGCTGATGATCGTTCCCACGCTCTGCGTGGGATTGCCTCAGCGGAAGCTCTGCGTTCGGCTTTGTATGAGACGCAGAGCGTCCCAGGCTGCATTCCCACGCAGAGCGTGGGAACGATCGTCTTGTATACAAAACACGACAATCCATAGAGCAATTCACCGTACGCAATGCTAACGTTGCCACCTCACTCAGGTCGGAGACGCGTGCGTGCTGATGCTTAAACTGCTGGTGATTCCGGGGTTTCTGTTGCTGATTTCCCTGGCGGGTAAACGCTGGGGCCCGAGCGTGGCCGGTTGGCTGTCCGGGTTGCCGGTGGTGGTCGGGCCGATTCTGTTTTTCCTCGCCATCGAGCAAGGCGTAGTGTTTGCTGCCCAATCGGCGACGGCCGCATTGTCGGCGATGTTCGCGATGATTGCCTTCTGCGTGACCTATGCCCAAGTCGCCCAACGCGCCAGTTGGCCGTTGGCGCTGGTGGTTTCGCTATCCGTTTGGGCCTTGGCGGCTGTCACTCTGTCGCTGATCCCGCCGTCCCTGTTGTTCTCGGCCATCGCCGCTGCCACCGCGCTACTCGCAGCGCCTTACCTGTTCCCCAAGGTGCAGCCCATCGTTTCCGGCCCGGCGCCGAAGTCCGACAAACTGCTGCTGCGCATGCTGGCCGGTGCCTTGCTGACCCTCGCCGTCACGCTGCTGGCCAGCACCGTGGGTGAACGCTGGAGCGGCCTGCTCGCGGTGTTCCCGGTATTGGGCAGCGTGATGGCGGTGTTCTCCCAGCAAACCCGAGGGCCGGCGTTTACTGCCGCACTACTGCGAGCCACGGCCACCGGCATGTATTCGTTCGCGGCGTTTTGTCTGGTGTTGGCGCTGGCGTTACCGCACTGGGGACTGAGTGCGTTCGCCCTCGGCGTCGCGGTGTCAGTGGCCATGCTCGGGGTGACCCGGCAACTGTTGGCCCGACCGGTCGACGCTGTCGCAACACGTTCGATAGGATCGAACGAGTAAAGCAACAACCTCGTACGTCAATCGAACGGGTTTCCCTCACCATCAGCCTCAGTTCACAACCCATCAATGACTGAGGCCTACACCATGAAGTTCTTTTTCCACCCTTCGCCGAACCCGATGAAAGTTGCCCTGCTGCTTGAAGAGCTGCAAACGCCTTACGAATTGATCGGCGTCGACACCTTCAAAGGCGAACAACACCTGCCAGCCTTTTTGGCGATCAACCCGAACGCCAAGGTTCCGGCCCTGGTCGATGGCGACGCCACGGTGTTCGATTCCCAGGCCATACTGCTGCACCTGGCGCAAAAACATCAGCGTTTCCTGCCGACCACCGCTGCCGGCAATGCCCAATTGCTGTCGTGGTTGATGTTCATCGCCACCGGCCTGTCGCCATTCTCGGGTCAAGCCGTGCATTTCCTGCACCACGCGCCGCAAGACCTGCCCTACGCCAAAAACCGCTACCTCAAGGAAGTCGAACGTCACTACCGCGTACTCGACCAGCGCCTGGCCGATCATCAATACCTGGCCGGCGACACCTACAGCATCGCCGACATGGCACTCTGGGGCTGGGCCAATTACGCGCCGTACATCCTCGGCGAGAACGGCCTGGCGGCGTACCCGAACGTCAAGCGCCTGTTCGATGAAATCAGCGCCCGCCCGGCAGCCCAACGCGCCCAGGGCCTGAAAGAAACACTGGTGCTCAAGGCCGAGTTTGACGAAGAAACCCGTCGCAACCTGTTCCCGCAAAACCAGGCCTGACGCTCGCCAAGCCGCGACCGCGCTGGAATGCTTCACAACGTCCATGGGATGATCGCCCTCAAAGCGCGATCATCCCTGGAGTTTTTTGCATGTCACTGTTGAGTAAAAAAGCCGTTGTCCTGTTGCTGATGGCGGTTGCCAGTCTGGGCGCGTTGAATGCACAGGCTGCCACGGCCACTGATAGCAATGCTTCGTCCACGCAGAAAGTCTCGATGCTGGACGGCAAGTTCTCGTTCACCCTGCCCAAAGGCTTTACCGCCGACACCCTGCCGGCCAGCCCGGACGGCGGGAGCGGCACCCTGTACACCAACGAAACCACCAAGACCGTGGTGATCACCGCTGAAAACAACCTGCCGAAAGACGTCACGGTCAAAGACAACGACGGTGCGTTTCTCGACGGTACGGTGGCCGATTTCGACACGGCACAACGCCAGGCCCTGCCCGACTTCAACAAACTCAGCGAAAAGAGCCTGACGCAAAAAGCGACCGGGCTGGGGCTGCGGCAGGTAGACAGCACGGCCACACAAGGCGGGGGCATGACCCTCAGCACCACGCTGATGGCGGCGTCCGGCAACCGAATGGCCGTGGTTCAGGTCATCTCCCGTCCGGGTGACATGGCCGCACACGAAACGTTGATTAAACAAATCGTCACCGGCAAATAAGCCTCAGGGGTTGAGGCGCTGCAGCCAGGCGTTCAAATCCTCGACTTCGGCCGCGCTGATGGAGTGGCCGAGACCTTCGTAGCCATGAAACTCAGGCGTGAGCGAAATGCTCTGCAACAGGCTGTTTGCCTCTGTACCGTCCTTGTACGGCAGGCGGTTGTCCTCTTTGCCATGACCGATGAAAATCGCCAGTGCCTGGCGTTTTTCATCCGGTTTGAGCGCGGATTTGAGCACCGGCAGAATCCGCCCGCTGAGCGCCGCAATCGCGCCGACCGCCTCGGGGTGACGCAACGCCACCTCATAGGACATGATCGCGCCCTGGCTAAACCCCACCAGGACCACCTTGTCCGGTTCGGTGTGATATTTCTTCGCCGCTTGTGCGATGAAATCCTGCAGCACCTGGCCGCTGGTCTTCAAGTCGTCGGTCTCGCCGTTATAAGCCCCCTCGCCCTTCTTGCGAAACCACTGATAACTGCCCTCTTCCAGGGTCATCGGCGCCCGCACCGACAGGTAGGTGTAGCTCGCAGGCAGATCATCCTTGATGCCGAACAGGTCCTGCTCGTTACTGCCGTAACCGTGGAGAAAAATCACCAGCGGCTGGTTTTGCGTATCCGCGTTGGTTTGTTCCAGGTACTTGAGTGGCAGATCGGTTTGCAGCGGGGGTTGGGCGTGGACCGTTGCGGAGGCCAGCAGTGTCAGTAGAGCGAGAAATTTCAGCATGAGGCTTCCTTCACAGGGATCAGGATTCGGGGTGAGCCTAGCACTGTGAAACCTGCCGGGGGATTTTGGTTGTTGCTGATGCCGCCTTCGCGAGCAAGCCCGCTCCCACATTTGACCGAGTCAACGCCGATAAAATGTGGGAGCGGGCTTGCTCGCGAAGAGGCCCTTGAAAACAGCGAAAATCTTCAGTCGTTGATGAGTTTTCCCACCCGAATCGGCTCACGCCCCGCCACCTTCGCCTGCCACGTCCCCGGTTGCGTATACCGCCCGCGATCAATCGCAAACAACACACCGCTGGTCCCGGCCCGCACCGTGGTCACCCGGTCATTCAAAGGGTCAACCACTTCAAACAGCGCATCGCCCCGCTCCACCCATTCACCGGCCTCGCGCAAGAAACTGACCACGCCGTGATGCGGCGCGAACAGGTACTCGGTGCCTTCGAACGGCATACCTTCACAGCACTCGCTCGGTGCCGCCGGCCAGGTGCCTTTGATAAACCCCTGCTCGGCCAGGAAACCGAGGATGGCCTCGCAATTGGCCTGAGCCTGACCAACCCGCGTGTCGCCCATGCTCCCCAGTTCCAGGGTCGTCGCCAGGTTGGCCGGGGGAATGGCGGCCTGAGGAAACGCCCGCGCCAGACGCAACCACGGCGAAGAGCACGACTCGTCAAACGAGCTGCCGCCGGAATCCTCGCACAGCAACGCCACGCCGGCCTTCAACCGCGCCGCCAGGGATTGCCACTGCGGCCAGTGTTGCGGCAAGGCATAGATATGAATCGCCGCATCGAAATCACAATGCAGATCGAGGGTGATGTCGGCATCGCACGCATGGCGCAACAGCAAGCGGTGCATGGCTTCCAGTTGCGAGGCCGGTGCCGGTAAGCCATCAAGCACCTGGCCCATGGTCTGGCGAATCAGGGCGATGTTGGCCTGCGCATTGTCGCTCAATCGCTCGCCGATCAACGCGGCTACGGGTGCGCTGAGCTCGACAAACGAACGGTTGAAATTCTTGCCGCTGCCCAGTTCAAAGCGGCCCATGTGGCTGCCTTGCAGGTGCTGATCCAGACCAATCGGGTTGGCCACCGGTACCAGTTCGATCACGCCTTGCAGTTGGCCTTGGGCTTCAAGTTCGGTCAGGCGCTTTTTGAGCTCCCACGCCGTGCGCATGCCCGGCAGTTCGTCCGCATGCAGGCTGGCCTGGATGTAGACCTTGCGTGTCCCCACGCCGTAGCGAAATACGCTGAGGGTACGTTCGGTGCCCAGGTGGCTCCAGGGCAGTGAATGGTCGATGCGTTGCATGGTGAACTCCTGAGTCCTGAACGGTGAAAATCACTCCAGGGTTCTCTGTTGCTAGGGAGAATGCACAAAAAAAATGGCAACCGCGTCAACGGCTGCCATTTTTTTGAACGGCGTGATTACTCGCCGTAAACGTCAAACTTGAAGTACTTGTCTTGCACTTGCTTGTACTTGCCGTTGGCGCGGATTTCGGTGATAGCGGTGTTGAACTGGTCAGCCAGCGCGGTATCACCCTTGCGCACGGCAATGCCGGCGCCGCCACCGAAGTACTTCGGATCGTTGTACTCAGGGCCTACGAACACGAAACCTTTACCGGCGTCGGTTTTCAGGAAACCGTCGTCCAGGTTGACCGAGTCGGCCAGCAGCGCGTCAACGCGGCCAGAGACCATGTCCAGGTTGGCTTCCTGCTGCGAGCCATAGCGAACCAGGTTGATCCCGGCCGGCACCAGCACTTCAGTGGCGAAGCGGTCATGAGTACTGGCGCGCAGCACACCGACTTTCTTGCCTTTGAGTTCGGTCAGCGGGTCCTTGACGTCGGAGCCTTGTTTCATCACGAAGCGCGCGGGGGTGTGGTAGTACTTGATGGTGAAATCGACGTTCTTTTTACGGTCGTCGGTGATGGTCATGGACGACAGGATCGCGTCGATTTTCTTCACTTTCAGCGCCGGGATCAGGCCGTCGAATTCTTGCTCGACCCACGTGCACTTCACTTTCATCTGCTCGCACAGCGCATCGCCGATGTCCACGTCGAAACCGGTCAGTTTGCCGTCAGGGGTTTTCATCGAGAATGGCGGGTAACCGGCTTCGATGCCGATGCGGATCGGCTTGGCGTCTGCGGCCACAGCGGTCAGGGACAACATCGACAGTGCCAGGGCACCGAACATCACTAGCTTTTTCATTTATAACTCCTGTGTGCGGAGGCTTTTATTGGCAGCTTACGATTGGCTTTCGGCCGGTGAAAACCGAAGTGGCCGGCAGTCTAGAGTGGCTGCCGGCAGGCAAATTGTGTTTAAGCGACAAATACTTATAGAAAAGTAGCCCATGCAATAGAGCCCCTTGAAGCGTGCGCCACGGCGGTGCAAAGACTGTAGGACAAGCCCTATTTTCAGACAAAACCTACACGCGAAAACGACAGAAACGGATAAAGGTGACGCGGATCACCGTTATCTCCGACAGAACAGGACAGCGCCACCTATCCCGCCGTTTATGACGGGTGCAGGCGACACTGGATAGATGGTGGACCGTTGCGTCAGCCAGTCGCCACAGTTGATCAACATTCGCAGCCAACGACGGCGCTGGCGGGACGCGGTACCCGCGTACTCAACTCAAACCCTTCATCCAGCCACCCGGTTACCCCGCCGATCATTTCCTTGACCGGGTAACCCAGCGCCGCGAGTTTCACTGCGGCCTTGTTGGCGCCGTTGCAATGCGGGCCCGCGCAATACACCACGAACACACTGCTTTTCGGGTAAGCGGCCAGACTTTCAGCAGTCAGCAACCGCCCCGGAATGTTGATTGCGCCCGGTACATGGCCCCGTTCGAACGCCAACGGACCGCGCACATCCACCAACACAAAATCCACCTCGCCGGCCTGTTGACTGCCGTGGACGTCGGAACAGTCGGTTTCAAAGGTCAGACGGTTGCTGAAATGCATCAGCGCGATGGCCGAAGGGGCGGCGGGAATTTCTCGAACCAGGCTGGTCATGGGCTGTACTCCAAAGTGCGGGTGGGTGTGAGAAGACTTTATGCGCCCGCCACTTGCCGCTACAGTGGCGCACAAGACACTCACCGGGAACTTTCCGCCAAATGCAGCCCTCCCCTGGATTGGTCGCGATTCTGGCCTACGACGGCCTCTGTACCTTCGAGTTCGGCATCGCCGTGGAGATCTTCGGCCTGGCGCGACCGGAGTTCGACTTCCCGTGGTACGAACACCGGATTGTCGCCGTGGACCAGGGGCCGATGCGCGCCATGGGCGGGATTCAGGTGCTGGCCGATGGCGGCATGGAACTGCTTGAACACGCCCGGACCATCATCATTCCGGGCTGGCGCGACCGCCATGCACCGGTGCCCGACCATTTGCTCGACGCCCTGCGCCAGGCCCATGCCCGGGGTGCGCGATTGCTGTCGATCTGCTCCGGTGTGTTTGTGTTGGCGGCGACCGGTTTGTTGAACGGACACGGCGCCACCACCCACTGGCGCTATACCACCGAACTGGCCGAACGCTTTCCGGACATTCTGGTGGACCCGGACGTGTTGTATGTCGATTCCGGTCAACTGATCACCTCGGCTGGCAGCGCGGCGGGGATCGATGCCTGCTTGCACCTGGTGGCGCGGGATTTCGGCACGCAAGTGGCCAACTCGGTGGCGCGACGGCTGGTGATGTCGCCGCAACGCACCGGCGGCCAGGCGCAGTTTATTCCGACACCGGTCAGCCCGACGCCGCGCAGCGATGTGTCACGGGTCATGCAGTGGGCGCGCGAACGCTTGCACGAACCGCTGGAGGTTCGCGAACTGGCGAGCGAAGCGGCGATGAGTGAACGGACGTTTCTGCGCCGGTTTACAGAAGCCACCGGGATGCCGCCCAAAGCGTGGTTGCAGCATGAGCGACTGGCCCGGGCCCGGGAGCTGCTGGAGAGCACCCGCGACAACACAGATCAAATCGCCGAGCGGTGCGGGTACCGATCCGTGGAGAGTTTTCGGGTGGCTTTTCGCGGGGTGGTGGGGGTGCCGCCGTCGGTGTATCGGGAGCGGTTCGGGCGTGGGGCCGAGGCTGCCATTTGAGGTGGTCTTCAGGGCTTACGCAGCAAATAGGTATCCATAATCCACCCATTCGCCAATCGAGCCGCTTTGCGCACCCGCTCAATCTCATCCGCCACATCTTTAAGCTTGCCGCTGATCAGGATTTCATCCGGCGTGCCCAAATAAGCCCCCCAGTAAATCTCGGTCTCCTGATCCGCCACCTGATGGTAGGCATCCTGCGCATCCAGCATCACCACCACACTGTCGGCATCACTCACCTGCCCCGCCGCCAGCCGTCGCCCGGTGGTGATTTCTATCGAGCGACCGATGCGATTGAGCGGCACTTTATGCTGCGCCGCCAACGCCTGGACGCTGGTAATGCCGGGGATCACCTCAAACTCGAACGCACAACGGCCCGAGGCGAGGATCGCCTGCAAAATCCTGATAGTGCTGTCGTACAGTGACGGATCGCCCCACACCAGGAAACCGGCGCACTGGTCGTCGGTCATTTGCTCGTTGATCAGTCGCTCGAAGGACAACTGCTTGGCAAGGTTGAGGTCTTCGACACTGGTCGTGTAGTCCACCGCACCGCGCTCACGTTCGGGGCTTTGGGCTTCAACAAAACGGTAGTCGCGACCGGTGATATAGCGCTCGCAGATCTCGCGCCGCAGGTCGATCAGTGAGTCTTTGCTCTGGCCCTTGTCCATGAGGAAAAACACATCGACACGGTTCAGCGCCTTCACGGCCTGCATCGTGATGTAGTCGGGATTGCCGGCGCCGATGCCGATGACCAGCAGTTGTCTCATCACCGCCCTCCTTAGGCATCATTGCCGAGCAATCGCAGGCGCCAGCGCCCGGTGAACCGCAACTCAATGGCTGACAACGGTTCAACATCGATCTGGTTGAACGCCGCTCCCTGCAGCACCTGCATCAGCGCGGCGCGTATGAAAAACGGATGGGTGATCGCTACAATGTGCCCCGGGGTCGCCTCAAGGGTTTTCATCCACTGCGCCACACGCTGCTCCAGTTGCACCACCGATTCACCGCCATGGGTTGCCGAAGTCGGGTCATCGAGCCAGGCCTGGAGCGCATCGGCTTGTGATGTTTGCAAGTCATTGATGGAGACGCCACGCCATTGTCCAAAGTCGCAATCGCTCAACGCCGCCACGACTTCAACTTCTTCGCCAAACAAGGCGGCTGTTTGCCGGGTGCGCAATTCCGGTCCGCAGAGTAAACGCGGCGTCCCTTTAAACGCGTGACGACGCGAACCGTGCGCAGACTGCCAATCCATTTCCAACGGTTCATTTGTAGGAAAACGCGCCAATTTCTGTGCGACGGTTCGCCCATGACAAATCAGAGTCAAACGGGTTGCTTGCACAGATGATCACCCTGTCGTTGAAACAAAAAACGGCAACACGCCGCAGATAATTGCCCAATTGTGCCGCAAGAAGCGCGTTTCAGGGCGTTTCGTTTTAATCGGCATTCACCGCTTGCAGGCCCGATAGATCGATGAATACAGGCAATCTCTGACGCGATTATGGGCGATAGCCTACAAGCGCTGTCGATTTCCATGTAGCCGCTTTAACACGCCGGTTTCGCGCCGTTTTGGGGATCGAAATACCACCAAAAAAATGACTAGACTTATAGAGTTCGCTACAGAAATACTGTTTCAACAGTTGCTCCGGCGGGCGCTTTAGCAGCTTCTTCACCCGGTATTTGCCGCAAACCATCGCGAACCTCGCGCTTGACCAGCGTCGTCAGGAATCGATACGCACGGGTGGTACTGTTCACTGCCTGACCTTGCGAAACACAACACTCCTCAACGGACCATCAACGTGGGGAGCAACGGCTGACAAGAAAAAGGCGGGCGTCTGACAACAAATCAGGCGACCGCTGCTTACAAGCGTGGAACCCGACAGTGATAGTCAGGTTCGGTGCACAACACCGAACCATTTGATACAGGAGTGCAGCCATGCTGGTCTTACGCCCAGTCGAATTAACCGATCTGCCCCAGCTACAACAACTGGCACGCGACAGTCTGGTAGGTGTCACGTCATTGCCAGACGACACCGAGCGCCTGCGTCGCAAAATTGTCGACTCCTGCGCCTCATTCGAAAAAGGCGTTGAGGAACATGGCCCCGAGAATTACTTTTTCGTACTAGAGGACCTGACGGCCCGGCGCCTCGTCGGGTGCTCGGAAATCCTCGCCACCGCAGGTTTCAACGAGCCGTTCTACAGCTTGCGCAACCGCCACTTCACCAGCGCCTCCCGGGAGCTGAACATCGAGCATGGCGTCCCGGCGTTGTCGTTATGCCAGGACCTCAAGGATCACACCTTGCTGCGCGGCTTTCACATCGACGCCCCGCTGGTGCGCACGGCATTTTCGGAGTTGCTGTCACGGGCGCGGTTGCTGTTCATCGCTGCCCATCCCCAGCGTTTTGCCGAAGCGGTGATCACCGAAATCGTCGGCTACAGCAGCGCTGACGGGCAATCACCGTTCTGGGATGCACTGGGTAAACACTTTTTCAACTTGCCTTATGCCGAAGCCGAACGACTGTGCGGCCTGGAAACCCGGACCTTCCTCGCCGAACTGATGCCGCAGTACCCGATCTACGTGCCGATGCTGCCCCAGGCGGCGCAGGCCTGTATCGGCCGGATTCACCCCGACGGTCAGGAGGCCTTCGATATTCTGGAGCGCGAAGGATTTGAAACCAACAGCTACATCGACCTGTTCGACGGTGGCCCGACCCTGTATGCGCGCACCTCGAACGTGCTCTCCATCGCCCAAAGCGTAACCGCCACGGTGCAGACCGGTTCGTCCATTGACGCGCGGGGACGCTACCTGGTCAGCAATGACGCGCTCAAGGGATATCGAGCGATTGTCGCCGAACTGGATGTTCAAACCGGGCAGCCGGTGGGGTTGAGCGCCGCCATGTGCGTAGCCCTGAACGTGACCGATGGCAGCCCGATCCGGCTGATCGCCCTGTGAGCATCACCCGGCCCCGCGCCCAACGACAGTGCCCGAACAGGTGCGAAGAAGGAGCTGCATCATGATTGTCCGTCCGGTGAGTGTCACCGACCTGCCCGCCTTGATGGATCTGGTGCAACAAGCCGGCCCCGGGTTCACCACCCTGCCGGCCAACGAGGAACGCCTGGCTCATCGATTGCGCTGGGCCCAGCGCACGTTCGCCGAACAGGTCGAGCGTGCGGATGCCGATTACCTGTTTGTGCTCGAGGATGACGATCAGCACGTGGTCGGTATCAGTGCATTGGCCGGCGCCGTAGGCCTGCGCGACCCCTGGTACAACTACCGGGTCGGGCTGACCGTCAGCGCTTCACCGGACCTGGGGATTGAGCGGCAGATTCCGACCTTGTTTTTGAACAACGAAATGACCGGTCAGTCGCAACTCTGCTCGCTGTTTCTGCGCCACGATCACCGCCAGGGCACAAATGGTCGCTTACTGTCGCTGGCGCGCCTGCTGTTCGTGGCCGAGTTCCCGCACATGTTCGGCGAAAAGCTCATCGCCGAACTGCGTGGCAGTGCCGACGAACAGGGCTGTTCACCGTTCTGGGACAGCCTGGGCCGGCACTTCTTCAAGAGGGCGTTCAGCCACGCCGACTACCTGTCGGGGCTGGGCAGCAAATCATTCATCGCCGAACTGATGCCGCGCCAACCGCTCTACACCTGCCTGCTGACTGAACAGGCCCAGGCCGTGATTGGCAAAGCACACCCGAACACGGAACCGGCCATGAAGATCCTCAATGCCGAGGGCTTTGCCCACAAGGGTTACATCGATATTTTCGACGCAGGGCCGGTGATTGAGGCTCCGGTGTCGAACATCCGTACCGTACGCGACAGCCAGGCGCTGGTATTGGTTATTGGCACGCCCGATGAACAGGCCCCGGTGTGGCTGATCTATAACCGCCGCCTGGATAACTGCCGCATTACCGCCGCTCAGGCGCGAATGGTCGGCAACAGCCTGGTGGTCGACCGCATAACCGCCAAACGCCTGCAATTGCAACCCGGCAACTCAGTGCGTGCGGTGCCTTTGCTGAATCAACAGCGGCAGGCTGTGGCTGCGTAACCGGCTGATGGCGAGTGCTGCGCACTCGGACGTCCGAACGCGGCCCGAACCTTCGGCAGTTGCTACAAATCCGCGCAACCAGCTCTGACTCACTACCCTCCCCGTAGCAGCTGACGAGCAACGCGAGACTGCGTCTGGAATTTGCCTGACAAAACGCGATTGCCCGGTGAGGTTCAAGACGGTATCTACATGGGTTAGCGTTGCGCCGAGGATTCGAGTTAAAGCATTGTTAATTCGTCATCATCTCCTCCTCGTCCGCGTGATAGCCTTTTATTCCTTCGGCGTTGACACTTTTGCTCAAGCCCTTCCATTCCCATTGCAGTGGTGGAACTCGTATGTCCAGGCTTTCCCATCAAGATTTGCGCCGTAACTTTCGCGAACTGTTCGCTTCCAACACCTGTTATCACACGGCTTCGGTCTTCGACCCGATGTCGGCCCGCATTGCCGCTGACCTGGGTTTTGAAGTGGGGATTCTGGGCGGCTCCGTCGCATCGTTGCAGGTGCTGGGTGCCCCCGACTTTGCGCTGATCACCCTTAGCGAGTTCGCCGAACAGGCCACACGCATCGGTCGCGTCGCACAATTGCCAGTCATCGCCGACGCCGACCATGGCTATGGCAACGCGCTCAACGTGATGCGCACCATTGTCGAACTCGAACGTGCAGGCATCGCCGCACTGACCATCGAAGACACCTTGCTGCCCGCGCAATTCGGCCGTAAATCCACCGACCTGATCGGCGTCGCGGAAGGCGTCGGCAAGATCCGCGCAGCGCTGGAAGCCCGGGTTGACTCGGAAATGGCAATCATCGCCCGCACCAACGCCGGCATCCTGCCCGTCCAGGAAATCATCAACCGCACCCAGCAATACCAGGCCGCCGGCGCAGACGGGATCTGCATGGTGGGCGTGCAGGATTTCGACCAACTGGAAAAAATCGCCGAACACCTGAGCGTGCCGTTGATGCTGGTCACCTATGGCAACCCGGCGCTGCGCGACGACAAACGCCTGGCCGAGCTGGGTGTGCGGGTGACCATTGACGGTCATGGTGCTTACTTCGCGGCGATCAAGGCGACGTACGACAGCTTGCGCGAGCAGCGGCAGATCTTTACCCAGGCCTCGGATTTGAGCGCTACGGAGCTGACGCATACCTATACGCAGCCTGAGGATTACATTCGCTGGGCCGAAGA
>Ga0247818_10000651_pt1 | contig 21830 bp, 17 predicted proteins | sample 13C_Glucose_Day1_FD_192424 | JGI IMG/M metagenome (GOLD analysis project Ga0247818, IMG submission 192424) | Soil microbial communities from agricultural site in Penn Yan, New York, United States - 13C_Glucose_Day1 | ecosystem: Environmental > Terrestrial > Soil > Agricultural land | place... | reverse complement strand
CCACGGTCCGGCGGAGTCGCGTGTCAGGCCGTGTGGAGAGTCAGCCCGTAGCGGTTGAGGATCTCGTTGATGGGCTGGTACCAGGTCTCACCGCCGCTGCTGCAGTTGCCCCAGCCTCCCGAGGTCACACCCTGGGCCTGGTCGCCGCTGATGAACGAACCGCCGGAGTCGCCCCCTTCGGCGCAGACGCTGGTCTTGGTCATCTGACGGACGGCGCCCTGGCTGTAGTTGACGGTCTCGTTCTTGGCGAGGACGTTTCCGCAGTGCCAGTGGGTGGTGGAGCCGGAGCGGCAGATCGACGCGCCGATCGGGGCCTCGTTCGAGCCACGGACCAGCTGGTCGGAGACGGTGCCCCAGCCGAGGACCACGGGGACGGTCCACCAGCCGCTGCCCACGTTCACCCAGGCGTAGTCGTTGTCGGGGAAGGACGATCCCTGGAAGTTGCCGATGGCCGATCCGTCCCAGCCCCTGACCGCTCCGCCCGCCTGGCCGCAGTGGCCCGCCGTGACGAAGCCGCCGTGGACCGAGAAGCCTATGGAGCAGCGGACGTTGCCGGTGTAGTACGGGTCGCCGCCGACCGTTCCCGCGGCGAACGTCCGAGCCGCCTCGGAGGTCTGCTCGACCGTGACCGGGCCGGCCTCGCGCGCCTTGGCGACGAAGGACCGGACATCGTTGTCACCTTGTTCGGAGGCGACCACGGTCACGACGACACTGTTCGCCCGGGGGTCGACGTGCCAGCTGCTCACGCCACTGGGCGCGGTGAGTGCGTCCAGCCGGTTCTTCACGGCGTCGAGCTCCCGCGCCGTGTGCTCGACGACGCGGACCTGCGCGCCGGCCGCCCGGACGGCACCCGCCTTGGCATCGTCGGTGACGGCGACCGTCAGCCTGCCGCTGCTCGCGTCGAACCAGGAGCCGCCGTACGAGGCACCGGCCGCGCTCCGCGCGGTTCCCTCCAGGGCCGTCGCCTTCTTCTCGGCGGTGAGCCGAGCCTCGGCCTGGCTCTTCGTCAGCCCGAGGTCGCGCTGCATGGCCGTGATGATCCCGGCCGACGCCTGGGGTTCGGCGGAGGAACGGGAGTCGGCCGCCGTCGCCTGGGTGAGGCCGGCGGTCGCCCAGGTGCCGATGATGAGCAGTGCGGACAGACCGGTCCGCACCATCGTCGTATGTCTCAAGGGAGTGCCCCTTCGTGTTGTTCCAGCATCGTGGGGGTGGAACAGGAAGCATCCGAAAGCCGTCTGAGAGCGCTCTCAGAAGTGCCGCCACGGACTGTAGTCCAGTTCGACGGGCAGGTCCATGCCAATGACATCCCGCGGCTGCCCCGCCGTGCGTCCGTCGATCCGCCCGTGCCACCCGTGCGGTCCCGCGAACGGGCAGGTGCGCGTCGGCCCTCTCGGTGAGGTCAGGGGGCCCGCAGCGGAAGCCCGGCCGCTCGCCACGGCTCCCGGAAGTCGTCCCACCCGCTGCCGCCGCTCTCCGGGGAGGTGTCCCAGATCCGTACGGCATCACCGGTGACGGATCCAACCGGCTGCCAGCCGGGATCGCCGGTGGCGGCGAAGTCCGCCCAGGCCTGCGCCATGCGCGCGGCGAGTTCACGGTCGGCGGCGCCCGGATTCCCCCCGACGAGGAAACGGACGTTCTCGTCGTCCAGGGTGCCGAAGGCGAACGGGATGTCTGCGCAGTGCCAGGCCCTGACAGGCGCCCCGTGCCCGTCGCGCCGGCGGACGAAGCGGGCGAGGTACGCACGCCCTCCCGCCCGCGCGTGGGACTCGGCCAGCCTGCTGCTGTACTCCCCGAACATCAGGTCCCCGTACACGGCCAGGTAGATCTCGTTCACGGATGCCCCGGGCATCAGCGCGCGGTAGTCGGCCGGCAGGGAGCGCGGGAGGCGGTGGTCGGCGGCGAACGCGGTGAGTTGCTGCTCCGTGGTGACCTTCGCACAGCTGCCCACGGCGTCCAGCAGCCAGTACTCCTCCGCGGTGTGGCAGACCATCAGGTCCACCTCGCGGGACGCTCCCGCCGCACACGCCGTCAGCGGGTCGGCCGGCAGTCCTGCCACGCCCGCCACCGGTCCGTAGATCGCCGGATCGTAGTGGCGGTGCCCCGACCCGGGGTCCCGCCTGTAGCCCTCGGCGACCCGGTCCGAAGCCTCGACGAGGGCCTTCGGGGAGGCCGAGGCCAGCCCGGCGTACGTGGCGGGGACACCGGCGGCCGCGGCGACCTCCGCCGTGGTGCGGGCGGCGGACTCCGGGGTGGCGCAGGCGTTCACGGCGCTGTGGACGAGGGCGCGGCGGAACAGGCCGCGCGCCGCGTCCATCGCCATGAGGCAGGCGACCGAGGTCGCTCCGGAGGACTGTCCCGCCACCGTGACCCGGCCGGGATCGCCGCCGAACGCGGCGATGTTGTCGCGCACCCACCGGAGCGCGGCGATCTGGTCGAGCAGTCCACGGTTGTCCGGCCGGGCTTCCTCCCCGTCCGCGGTCGGGACGTGGCCGAATCCCTCGAAGCCGAGGCGGTAGTTGAGGGTGACGACCACGACTCCGTGACCGGCCAGGAACGTCCCGTCGAAGTCGGGCTGTGCGGAGGAACCGAAGACGTAGGCGCCGCCGTGGATCCACACGAGCACGGGGAGCCTCCCGCCGTCGCCGTCCGGGGTCCAGACGTTGAGGCTCAGGACGTCCTCGTCGCCCGGTGACCAGACAGGCGCGCCGGGAAGCTCGGCCGACTGGGGGGCGACGGCCCCGAACGAAGCGCAGTCGCGGACTCCGTTCCAGGGCGCGGCAGGCCGCGGGGCGCGGAACCTGTCCGCGCCGAAGGGCGGCGCCGCGTAGGGGATTCCGCGCAGGACGACGACTCCCGGATCCCGGACGGCGCGTCGCCCGGCGACCGCTCCGGCCGCCGTCGTGAACACGTTCATCTTCATTTCCCCCCGTTCCGCCCCTGTCCGGGACGCGGATCCAGCCTCGCACCCGTCGGGCAGCACCCGCCAACACCCGTGTCGCGCCGATCGACGCACCTCTGTTGTGAGTCGGACGTGCGTCAGTCGGGGGACGTGCGGCCTGTCGGCCGTCGCACGGGCCTGCGTACACGGATCCTGGGCGTCCCCGCCGCGATCCGTCGTACAGAAAGCTGGGTGACACCATGGCAGCCGATCCGTCCGCTGCGGCAGGCGTGCGCGTACCGGACACGAAGCTCGCGGTCGAGGCGACCGAGCTCGTACGGGACACGACCGACGACCTCGTGTACCACCACTCCCGCCGGGTCTTCCTCTTCGGCGCTCTGCAGGGGCATCGACGGGATCTGTCCTTCGACCCCGAACTCCTCTACGTCGGCGCCCTGTTCCACGATCTCGGGCTCGGCGAGCGCTTCCGGTCCAGCGGACGGCGCTTCGAGGTGGACAGCGCGGACGAGGCGCGCGGCTTCCTGCGGGCCCGCGGGGTGCCGGAGGACGGCGTGCGGCGGGTGTGGACCGCCATCGCCCTGCACACCACCCCGGGCATCCCGGCGTTCATGGAACCCGAGGTGGCGCTGGTGACGGCCGGTGTGGAGTACGACGTCCTCGGCATCGGCTACGGGGACATCTCAGACGCGGACCGCGCGGCGGTCGTCGCGCTGCATCCACGGCCGGACTTCAAGCGGCGGATCCTCGCCTCCTTCACGGAGGGAATCCGCCCGAAGCCGGAGACGACGTTCGGCAACGTCAAGGCCGACGTGCTCCAGCACTACGTTCCCGGCTTCGAGCGCGGGGACTTCGTACGCACCGTTCTCGAGTCGCCGTGGCCGGAGTGACGGGCGGCTCCGTCCACACCTCCGCCTTCCCGTCAGCGCTGCGGCGGCAGCCCTGTTGGGGAGGGGAACACCTTCGCCGGCGCCGGGGAGGACCGGGTGGCGGCCACCCGGATGTCGGCGAGGTCCCGCACGGTGGCCACGTCGCTGAAGGGCAGCAGCACGTCGCCGACGATCTGGTAGGGCTCGCTGCCCTTGCCTGCGATCAGGACGATGTCGTCCGGGCCGGCGGCCGACAGGGCGAACTCGATGGCCGTGCGGCGGTCGGTGAAGCGTTCGTACGGGGTGCCGGTCGCCTCGATACCGGGGACGACCTGGTCCATGATGACTTCCGGGTCCTCGGTCCGCGGATTGTCCGAGGTCAGCACCACCAGGTCGGAGTGCGTCCCGGCGATCCTCCCCATGTCGGTTCGTTTGGTGGTGTCCCTGTCGCCGCCGCAGCCGAAGACGGTGACGACCGCGGAGCGGGCGAAGCCGCGGACGGCGCCGAGCACCTTCTCCAGCGAGTCCGGTGAGTGTGCGTAGTCCACGATCACCGAGGTTCCCCCGACGGTCGTGAGACGTTCGAACCTGCCCGGGATCTGCGGCATCCGTCCGAGGGCGGAGACAAGCCCCGCGAGGTCGTGCCCGAGGGTGTGGCAGGCCGCCATCGCGGCCAGCGCGTTGGACACGGAGAAACGGCCGGGGGTGGGAATCGCCGCAGGGTACTTGCGGCCTTGGTGGTGCAGCGTGAAGCGGGTGCCCGAGGCGTCAGCGGTCAGGTCGGTGGCGCGGAAGTCGGCCTCGGCGTCCAGGGCGTACGTGGTCACCGCTCCGGGCATCATCGCGCCGATACGCGCACCCACCGGATCGTCGGCATTGACCACGGCGTGCTCGCACAGCCCTTGGAAGAGCCGGAGTTTGGCGTCCCGGTAGTTCTCCATCGTGCCGTGGTCGTCCAGGTGGTCCTGACTCAGATTGGTGAAGACCCCCACGTCGATGAAGGTCCTGTCGATCCGGTGCGTCAGCAACCCCATGGACGTGGCCTCCAGCACGACGGTGCCCACCCCACGGTCGCGCATGTACCCCAGCAGGTACTGCAGGTCGGGCGATTCCGGGGTGCTCAGCACCGACCGGGGCATCGGGATCAGCTCGTCGCCGATACGGCTCCCGGCGGTGCCGATGACCCCCGCCCTCGCTCCCTCGGAGATCCGCAGCGCGGACTCGACCATGTACGAGACGGAGGTCTTTCCGTTCGTGCCCGTGATCGCCACCATGTCCATCCGTCGCCCTGGCTCGCCGAAATAGCGGGAGGCGGCCACGGCGGCCGTGCGCCGGGCGTCCGGGACCTGTACGACACAGACGTCCCCCGCCGCCGTGGGCACCACACAGCCGTCCTCGACGACGACCGCGGCCGCGCCCCGCGCGAGGGCGGGGGCGACCGCGCCGGGGCCGCCCTCCAAGTGTCCGGGCACCGCGATGAAGAGCGACCCCGGCACCACCCGGTCCGCATCGAAGGCCGTTCCGGCGGTGATGAGCGCCTTCTCCGGGTCTCCCTGGCGGATGTGATGGTTCTGTCCGGCCAGCAGCTCGCTCAGCTTCAAGGTGGTCCCTTCGAGGGTGGCTCGAGCCTTGGTACGGCCGTCGCCGGAACGCCGCGACGGCAGTGCGCCGAAGCAGCGGTGGTGAAGTCGGGCGTGTGCGGTGTACAAGCGGTGGGCGCCGTGACCGCGTGAGGCGTGGAAGGACGGCGGAGAGGCGGAGCAGGCATCATCGGCGGACGGGGACGCCCTCACCCAGGGCCGTCAGCCGTGTCCGTCCAGGACGATGCGGCAGCTCACCGGCGCACCGGAGGTGGCCTGGCGCACCCACTCGCCCAGGACGCCGGTGTGACCCATGGGGCGAGTGTACGTCCGGACGGGCGGTCCGGATTCCGCGTCAGCGGCGTACTGCGGCTCCCCTCCTTCCCGACGCACCGACCAGCGCGACCGTGAACGGGTGGCGGGGAGCGTTCAGGATCTGTTCGCTCGTGCCCTCCTCGACCACCGCGCCGCCGTCCAGCACTGCCACCCTGTCGGCCGGCGCGGCGGTGTCGAGGTCGTGCGTGATCAGTACGACGGCGGGTGCGTCCTGACGGCTCATCAGTGCGCCCAGCAGGTCCAGCAGGGAGCGCCTGGTGACCGGGTCGAGCCCGGAGGTGATCTCGTCGCAGACGATGACCCGGGGCTCTGCGAGGAGCGCTCTGGCCAGGGCCGCGCGCTGGAGTTCGCCGCCGGACAGGAGGCCGGGCCGCCTGCGGACGAGTTCCCCGGCCAGCCCGAGGTCCGTCAGTACCCGCCGGGCCCGGGCGACCGCCTCCCGGGGTTCGGCGCCGCGCAGGCGCACCGCCGTGCGGGCCACCTGGTCCAGGACCGGCCGGTGCTCGTCGAAGGCCGCCCGGGCGTCCTGGAAGACGTACTGCACGGCGGCGAGCTGCGCACGGCTGCGGTCCCGCAGGCTGCGTGGCAGTTCCGTGCCGTCGAGCGTGATCCGCCCGGTGTGATCACGGTGGAGGCCGGCGAGACAGCGCCCGAGGGTGGTCTTGCCGCTGCCCGAGCGCCCGACGAGGGCCAGGCATTCACCGCTGCGGAGGGTGAGCCGGTCGACGCTCAGCACCGGGACGCGGGCGCCGCCGGTCCGGTGACGCGCGGTGAGTCCTTCGACGGTGAGCAGTTCGGTACCGGCCTGCCCGGAATCCGCGTACGGCAGGGTGCGCGGTTCGGCGAGGAGTTCCTTGGTCCACGGGTCTGCGGGCGCGTCCAGGACCCGGTGCGCCGGTCCCTGTTCCACCACACGGCCGCCGCGCATCACCAGCACCTCGTCGGCCAGCGCCCGTACCACGTCGAGGTCGTGGCTGAGCAGCAGTACGGCGATGCCCCGCCCCGCCACGGCCGCGAGTTGCTCGACGATCCGACGTGTGGTCAGGGCGTCCTGTCCGGTGGTGGGTTCGTCGGCCACGATGATCCCGGCGCCGAGGAGCAGGGCCTGGGCCAGGACGAGGCGCTGCTGCTGGCCTCCGGAGAGTTGGTGCGGGTACCGGCTCAGCAGCTTTCCGGCGTCGTCGAGCTGGGCGTCGGCGAGTGCCCGCGCGACGCGCTGCCGGGCTGCGGCGCGGCGCCGGGACCGGGGCAGGTCACGCACCTGCTGCCGCGCCATGTCGCGCAGGAGGGCCCCGGCCCGGCGGGCGGGGTTGAGGACGGCGGCGGGGTGCTGTGGGACGTGTCCGACGCGGGTGCCGTGTACGGTCACCTCGCCCGTCACGCGCGCGCCCGCCGGGAACGCGCCGAGCAGGGCGAGGCCGGTCGTGGTCTTGCCGCTGCCGGAGGCTCCGACCAGGGCGGTCACGGTGCCGGGGCGGATGCGGAGCGAGACCCGGTCGACGAGTGCGCGGCCGTCGACCTCGACCGTCAGTCCGGTGACGGCGGCGATCACGGGGTTCTCCTTCATGTACGGCGCCCTTTCCGGACCGGTGTACGGCGTTCCATGGCGGCGTCGACGAGCAGGTTGCCGCCCATGGTCAGCGCGACGATGAGCAGGGCCGGAACGACCACCGCCCAGGGCTGGACGATCAGCCCGGTGCGGTTGCGGTCCACCATGACGGCCCAGTCGGCTGCGTCGGGGGCGACCCCGATGCCCAGGAAGGCCGCGGTGGCCACCAGGTAGAGCACCCCGGTCAGCCGGATTCCGGCGTCGGCGGCCAGGGTGCGCAGGATGGACCGGCCCACGTATCCGACGGCGAGGCGCCACCAGCTCTCGCCCTGCATGCGCAGCGCCTCGACCGCGGGACGGGACGCCGCCTCCGCGGCTGCCGCGCGCACGATCCGGGTCGCGTCCGGGGCGGAGACGAAGGCCACCAGCAGCGCGAGTCCCGCCTTCCCCGGCGGGAAGGCGGCGGCCACCAGCAGGATCATCAGGAGCGAGGGGACGGCGAGCAGCACGTCCAGGGGGCGCATCAGCACCTCCTCCAGCCATCTGCGGTGGGTGAGCGCGCAGGCCAGCCCGACCGGCAGGGCCACGAGGTACACGAGCACGGTGGCGGCCAGGGCGACGAGCACCACGGGCCGTCCACCGAGCAGCACCTGCTGCACGACGTCCCGTCCGACGAAGTCCGTGCCGAGCCGGTGGCCGGCGTCGAGGGTGAAGGAGGCGGCGCGGGCCGTGGGCTCCCCCACCAGGAGAGGGCCGGCCAGGGCGATGCCGAGCGGGACGGCGACGACGGCGGTCCCGGGGCCGTATCCGCCCAGTCGCTTCATGCCGCGGCTCCCGAGCGTGGTGCGAGCCGGTGGGTGACGAGGTCGGCACCGAGGTTGAGCAGGACGGTGGCGACACCGAAGACCACCGCGAGCCCCTGGACGACGGGGATGTCGCGGTCGGCGACGGCGTTCATCAGGACGGTGCCGAGTCCGGGGATCACGTAGAGGGCCTCCACGACGATGACGCCGCACAGCAGCCAGTCGATGGTGCGGGCGAGCTGCTGGGTGGCTGGGGCGAGGGCGTTGGGCAGGGCGTGTCCGTAGCGGATGCGGGCCCCGGGGATTCCGTACCGCCGGGCATGGGCGGTCCAGGGGGCGGCGAGCGCGTCGATCATGCCCGCCCTGACCAGCCGCGCGAGCGAGCAGACGGGCCGGGCGAGCAGGACCAGGACGGGCAGGACGAGCGCGGCGGGGTGGGCGAGCAGATCGGTGCCGTACCCCACGGCGGTCGGCGGCAGCCAGCCGAGACGCAGCGCGAAGACGCTCACCAGGAGCACTCCGAGGGCGAATTCCGGCACGGCGTAGACGCCGAGGGTGGCGGAGCTGATCAGCCGGTCGGTGAGGCGGCCCTCGTGCCGGGCGGCGAGTACGCCGAGGCCCACCGACACGGGAACCAGGATCAGGACCGTGAGGGTGGCGAGGAGCAGGGTCGGGCCGAAGCCGTCGGCGAGGAATCCGGCCACCGGCCGCCCCGAGGTGAGCGAGGTCCCGAAGTCGCCGTGCAGCAGCCCCACGACCCAGTCGGTCAGCCGCTCGTGGGCGGGGCGGTCCAGTCCCATCGCCTCGCGTACGGCCGCGATGCGCTGCGGGTCGGGCTGGTCACCGGCGAAGGCCACCGCGGCGTCGCCCGGCAGCGCCTCGGTGAGCCCGAAGACCAGCAGCACGACGGCCGCGGTCTGCAGGACGCCGAGGAGCAGCCGCCGGGCGATCCAGGAGCGCAGCGCGTTCACGCCAGCCAGACCTTGTCGAAGCGCGCCCAGTCCAGGGTGTTGGCGGGCGCTTCCCGGGCGACGCCCCGCAGGGAGGAGGCGGTGCCGAGGATCCAGTCGCCGAATCCCCAGACCAGGAAGCCTCCTTCGGCGTGCAGTCGTCGCTGCATACGGGTGTAGAGCGCGGCCCGTGCCGTACGGTCGCGGGTGGACTGGGCCTGCCGGTAGAGGGCGTCGAAGTTCTTGTCCTGCCATTTGGTGGCGTTGGTGGTGGAGTCGGTGAGCAGCCGCTGGGAGATGTGGGACTCGATGGGCATGGCTCCGGACCGGTAGCAGCACAGGGTGCCGGAGTCGAGGATGTCCTTCCAGTAGGAGTCCTTGCTGCCCATCCGTACGTCGACGGTGACCCCGGCGCGTGCCGCCTGGTCGCGGAAGATCCCGGCGGCCTCGGTGAATCCGGCGGCGACGGCCGAGGTGTCGAGTGTGACCCTCAGCTTCTCCGCACCGGCCTTCCGGAGGAGGTGGCGGGCGCGGTCGATGTCCTGTTCACGCTGCGGGAGTTCGTCGGCGTAGTACTCGTATCCCTTGCCGAAGAGGTCGTTGCCCGTCTCTCCCGCGCCGGAGAGGGCGCCTTTCACGAGTTCCTCGCGGTCGGCGAGGAGGAAGAACGCCTCGCGGACCCGGGGGTCGTCGAAGGGCGGGCGGTCGGTCTTCATGGCGAAGGCCTGCATGGCGCTGTTGCGGAGCCGGACGATCGTGATGCCGCCCGACTTCTCGTGGGCGCGCCCGGTGGCGGGGTTGAGTTCGTGCGCGTACTCGACCTGTCCGCCGAGGAGGGCGTTGATCCGGGCGGACTCCTCGTTGGCGACGACGAATTCGAGCTCGTCCAGGTGGGGGGCGCCGTCCCAGTGGGCGTCGTGGCGGCGTAGCACGGTGGAGCGTCCGGGGGCGAAGGAGACGAACCGGAAGGGGCCGGAGCCGATCGGCGCACGGTCGAAGCCGGTGGCGCCGTCCTGCACGATGTAGGTGCCGAAGGCGGCCATCACGTTGGGGAATTCGGCGGTCGGCCGCTTCAGCACGAACTCGACGGTCCGCTCCCCGGTCGCACGGCTCGCCCGGAGGTCGATGGGTTCCAGGGAGGCGCGGGCCCGGTACGCCTTGTCGGGGTCGGCGATGCGGCGGTAGCTGTACAGGACGTCGGCGGCCGTCACCGGCTTCCCGTCGTGGAACTGCGCCTGTCGCAGCGTGACGTTCCAGCGGTCGAGGCCGGCGTTCGGCTCCCATGCCTCGGCGAGGCGTGGCACGGCTGCGAGGTCGGCGCCGTAGTCGGCGAGCTTGTCGAACAGCGCCTTGCTCCGGGCGGCGTCGGCGAAGAGGTTGCCCAGATGCGGGTCGAGCGTCTCGCTCGCGCCGCCTCCGGCGAAGGCGGCGCGCACCCGTCCGCCGCGCCGGGGGGTGCCGTCCCCCTTGCCCGCCGCGGACCCGGTGGCCTCGGGCCCGGAACATCCGGCGAGCGCGAGGGCGCCGAAGCCGGCCGCTCCGCCGGCCGCGGCGAGGAAGCCGCGTCTGCGCAGGCCGGGGAAGCGATCGTGTCTGTCGGCCGATTCGGTCATGGTCGTTCTCCTGTTGCTGGGTGTGCCGGGTCGCCGGCGGGCGTCCGGGCCGGGTTCCCGGTGGATTTCCTGGCGACGAGGTGGAGCCGGTCGCCGTCGGCGGTGTCCCCGGTTCCGGCGCCCGGCTGCCAGGCGGGTTCGGTGCGCGGGCCGGGTCCGTCGTGCAGGGCGAGGACGTCGAAGCCGTGGACGGCGAGGAAGTGGCGCAGTTCCTGGGGCAGGAGCAGCCGCCACGCGGAGTGCTCCACGACGGGCGGGCTGCCGTCGTCGGCGGTCCAGCTCCGGGTGCGCCGCAGGAGCTGGGCGGCCCGGTCGACGCGCAGTGCGGTGGTCGAGCGGTACGTCGTGCCGTGCCAGGTGAAGCGGGCCGTGGACGGCGCGGCCGGGGGTTCGTCCCGGCCGAGGAAGTACGCGCCGTTGCGCATCTCCGCGACCAGCAGCCCGCCGGGCACCAGGGTGCGGCGGCAGGACCTCAGGAATCCGTCGAGCTGTTCGTTGGTGTGGCAGTAGAGCAGCGAACTGTCCAGGCACACCACGGCGTCGAAGACCCGCTGACCGAAATCGAACCGGCTGAGATCGGCCGTCACGTACGCCGGTCCCGGGTGGTGTGCGCGGGCGTGGGCGAGCATGGTCCCGGAGAGGTCGGCGGCGGTGACCCTGCGCCCCGCACGGTGGAGCCAGGCGGCGTCCCGGCCGGTTCCGCAGCCCAGGTCGAGGACGGTGGGGCCGGCGGCGTGGCGGCACAGGACGTCCTGCGCCCACCGCCCCGCGAGGTGTTCGGGGTCGGGGAACCTGGCCTCGTACAGCTCCGGGTGGTCGGTGAGCAGGTTTCCGGTGCGGTCCCTCATGCCGCCACCGCCACGGGGACGGGACGTGTCGTGGGCAGGGTGCCGTTGCGGTGCAGCCAGGTCACCGCGCCCGCCGAGACGAGTCCGGCCGCCAGGCAGCAGGCCCAGGGGAGCAGGGCGGCGGGGCCGCCTCCCCCGCCCGGTGCGGCGTCCATGGCCCGGCCGACGGCCGCGTTCCCGACGGCCGCGGCGATGCCGGAGACGGCGTAGAAGATCCCGAAGTACGTGCCTGTCAGCTCCTTGCGCCCGAAGCCCGGGATCAGCTCCATGACGAACGGCTGAGCCACCATCACTCCCAGGTGGAGCAGGAGTGCTCCGGCCAGCACGGGCAGGGCGCGCAGGGTGGCGTCGAGGGGCCCGTCCGGGGGTGTACCGGTACCCGCGACGAGCATCGGCGGGACGAAGGCCAGCCCCATCAGCACCAGTCCGGCGGCGATCCAGCGCCCTCGCGTTCCGCGTCGCGACAGCGCGCGGGTGATCCGCAGCTGGAAGGCGATGCCCGCGATCGTCCCGACCAGGAAGACGAGTCCGGCGGCGCCGTCCCACCCGGTGGCGTGCCGTGCGCCGGCCGGGAGCAGGAGGTAGAGCTGGTTCTCGAGGGTGAACATGCCGACCATGGCCAGCGCGAAGGCGAGGAAGGCGCGGTTGCCGACCGCCTCGCGCCAGTCGGCGGTGACGCTGCCGGTGGCCGGTGGGACCTGCCGGGCGGGGAGCACCAGAGCCTGGGCGACGGTGAGCAGCGCGAAGATCCCGGCGGCGGTGAGTGCGGAGGCCCGGAAGTCGACGAGGAGCAGGGCGCTTCCCAGCAGGGGGCCGATGAGCGCGCCGGTCGTCGCGAAGACGTTGAACAGGGCGAACGCCTCGGCTCTGCGTTCGCCCGCCTCCTGGGCGAGGTAGGTGCGGACGGCGGGATTGAACAGGGCGCCCGCGAGGCCGCTGAGTACGGAGGCGGCGAGCAGCACGAGCAGACCGTCGCCGAGCGCGAAGAGGGCGAAGCCGACGGTGCGTATCGCGCAGCCGGCGATGATGACGCCGCGGGCGCCGAGCCGGTCGGCGGCGGAGCCGCCTATGAGGAAGAGTCCCTGCTGGCTCAGGTTGCGTACGCCGAGGACGATCCCGACGACGGCCGCCGACATCCCGAGGTCGTCGCCGAGGTGGGTGGCGAGGTAGGGGACGAGCAGGTAGAAGCCGGTGTTGACACCGAGCTGGTTGACGAGCAGCAGGCGGATGGCGAGCGGGAATCCGCGGATCTCGTTCCATGTGTTCATGGGGCCGCGCTCCCGATCCGGGCTTCGGAGCGGGGGTGGACGCCGAGACCCGGCCGTTCGGCGGCCGCGACGAACCCGTCGGCGCCTCCGATGCCGGTCCAGGGGTCGTGGGCCAGCAGGAGGTGGCCGTCGAGATCGGTCCAGCGGGCGCGGTCGCCGAGGTGGACGGCGGGGGCGATGCCCAGGGTGCTGGCGGTCAGGCAGCCCAGCATCAGGTCTGTGCCACTGCCTTCGATCAGGGCGGCGATACGCAGGGCCGCGTGGACGCCTCCGCATTTGGCGAGTTTGACGTTGATGCCGTGGACGCGTCCGGCGAGCCGGCGCGCGTCCTCGTAGGTGACCGCGTCCTCGTCCGCGATGACGGGCACGGGCGAGCGGGCGGCGAGCCGGGCGAGTGCTTCCGGGTCTCCGGGGGCCAGCGGCTGTTCCACCGCTTCGACGCCCAGTTCGGCGAACCGGGGCAGGAGCGCGCGTGCCCGGGACTCCGACCAGGCCCCGTTGGGGTCGAGGAGGAGCCGGGCCGCCGGGGCGGCGGCGCGGACGGCGCGCACCCGGTCGAGATCGGTCGCGTGGTCCCGGTCCCCTGCCTTGATCTTGATGACGGAGAACCCGGCGCGCGACAGTGCGCGGGCCTGGGCGGCCGCTACCCCCGGGGAGGTGAGGGAGATCGTCCGGGCGGTGGCGGTCCTCGGCGCAGCCGCGGCCCCGAGGATGCGGTGCACGGGGGTGGCGGTGCGCTTCCCGACGAGGTCGAGGAGCGCCGATTCGGTGGCGGCGGTCATCGCGGCGGGGATGCCGGGCTCGTCGAGTTCGCCGGCGCGCAGGGCGTGCAGGGCGGTCTCCGGGTCGGCGAAGCGGGCGAGCCGCTCACCGGTCCGGACGGCGAGGCGCTGCAGGGTGGGGGTGTCGAGGCCGTAGAAGTGGCTGGTGACGGCCTCCCCGTGGCCGCTCGACCCGTCGTGTTCGAGGGTGAGGCATACGGCGTCGCGGGCCGTCATCGTCGATCGCGAGATGCGCAGCGGCTCGGTGAGGGTGAGCCGCACGGTGTGCTGGGTCAGTTTCACGGCTGCCTCTCCATGCTGTCCGCCAGCGGATCGGTGACGGTGGTGCACCTGGTCCAGCCTCCGGAGTGCGGGACACGCGGGTGCCGTACGTCGACGGGACGGACGGCCGCGAGGTCCGGGTTCAGTCGATGGGCGGTCATGAAGTCGTCGTCGTAGACGCTGCCGAGGTAGCGGTGGGGTCCGTCGGGGAAGACGGTGGCGACGGCGGCACCGGGGTGGGTGCGGGCGGCCCAGGCGGCCACGCGGGCGACGGCCCCGGTGCTCCAGCCGCCGCTGACGAAGTTCCCGCGGGCGAGCCGCCGGCAGGCGTCGGCGGCCTCGGCGGGGCCGATCCAGTGGACCTCGTCGAACGCGTCGTAGGCGACGTTGCGCGGATGGATGCTGCTGCCGAGGCCGCGCATCAGCCGGGGCGCCGCGGTCTGCCCGAAGATGGTGGAGCCTGTGGAGTCGACCGCGATGAGCCGCAGTCCCGGCCAGTGCCGTCGCAGGGGCGCGGCGATCCCGGCGCTGTGCCCTCCCGTGCCGACGCTGCACACGAGGATGTCGAGATGGGCGAGCCGGCCCGCCAGTTCGGCCGCGAGTGAGGCGTAACCCGCCGTGTTGTCGGGGTTGTTGTACTGGTCGGGCCAGTACGCCCCGGGCAGCCGGGCCAGGAGGTCGTGCAGCCTGTCGAGGCGGGCTCCTTGCCATCCGCCGTTCGCCTTGGGACGGTCCACGAGTTCGAGGCGCGCTCCGTACGAGCGGAGCAACTGTCGCATCGAGGGCTCCAGTTCGCTGTCGCCGACGAGGACGACGGGGTGTCCGAGGGCCTGGCCGGCGAAGGCGAGGCCTATGCCGAGCGTGCCGGAGGTCGATTCCACCACCGGCACGCCGGGGAGGAGTTCACCTCGCTCCTCGGCGCCGAGGAGCATGGACACGGCGGCCCGTGCCTTCATGCCGCCGACGGCATGTCCTTCGAGCTTGGCCCAGAAGCCCGGGTGGGACAGCGGAAGTCCGGTGGTGATCCTGGCGAGCGGGGTGCGGCCGATGAGTGCGAGGAGCTCACGGTTGGGGGCGAGAGCGGGCAGGGATGCCGTGGTCACGAGGTGCCTCCGTCGTCCGGGCGGCCGCGGTGGACGGTGCCGTGACCGCCGTCGCCCGCGCGGTAGCGGTGGATGGTGCCGGGTCCGCCGTCGAGCCAGAAGAAGGGGTACGGCTCGGCGCACACCGCGGATACACCTGCGCCCAGGAACCGGGGCAGCACCGCGCTGCCGGTCTGGGCGAACATGACGAGGGGCTTACGGTGCCTCAGGGCGCTCCCGCGCAGCGCGTCGAAGGTCCCGTTGCCCAGGGTCATGCCGGAGGCCAGCACCGCGTCGCAGCGTTCGATCTCCTGCAGGGCGTCCGTGCCGATGGGCTCCCCCCAGTCGGTGGTGCCTCCCTTCAGGTCGCAGGGAACGACGGTGAGGCCGCGCGAACGCAGTTCGTACAGGAGCGAGTTCACGACGCCGACGACCAGGACGGTGCCGCCGGGCGGCACCTCCAGCAGGTCGACGACGGCGGTGGCACGCGCCTGCGACCGTTCGAGCGAGCTTCCGGCGGGCACGGTCACCGGCTGCGCCCCGTGGTGCGGGGCATGGGGCGTGACGTCCGTCAGGTAGGCGTCCAGGGCGGCGACCCGGACGGGCAGCAGCGGATGGGCGAGCAGCCCGGCGACGTCGGCACCGGCGCAGTCCTCGACGGCCCCGGCGGGAAGGGCTCCGGGTTCCACCGCGCACGAGCCGACCGCGCGCCCCAGGCGCAGGCTCAGGACCTCGTTGCGGTATCCGCCACGTCGTCCGTCGTGCCGCACGGCCTGGGACGTCGTGAAGGCCACCGAGATGCGGCGGGCCGAGGGGTCCGGGCCGAGTTCACCCCGCAGGGCCTGGTCGAGGAGGGCGTCGAAGCAGAGGGCGGGCGGGTGCGAGGTCGTCGTCATGAGCGCACCAGCCGAGGGCGCAGTTCCGCGAGCAGTGTCTCCACGCGGTCCCGCGCGCCGAGTCCGGTGGCGTCGCCGGCCATGACGTGGCCGAGGTAGGCGTTGTTGCTGTCCGCCGCCTCGACCGTGCGCCCCGGTTCCGCGGTCTGGACCTCCAGCACACCGTCGGCGTCGCGGACACGGTCGGCGCCCTCCACGGACGCGAGGGTTCCCGCGCGGCCGGGCACGAGGAATCCGATGGCCGCGCTCCGCGTCCCGGTGTCGCGGGGGCGCAGGTCGGGTTCCCGGCCGAGTGCCACGTCGACGCAGGCGGCGGCGAGGTCGATCCCGGTGACGTGGCGGACCAGCTCGGTGATGCGATTGCCCGCGGGACGGGGATTGACCTCCACCACCCTGGGGCCGTCCTCGGTCAGTTTGATCTCGGTGTGCGCCACGACGTCGTCGAGACCGAGCGCCGCGCCGGCGCTCAGCGCGGTGCCGGTGGCTGCGGCGAGATCGTCCGGAGAGAGGGCGGCCGGGAACATGTGACCGGTCTCGACGAAGGCCGGAGCCCCGCCGACGCTCTTGTCGGTGACTCCGACGACGTGGGCGACGCCCTTGCAGGTCACGGTCTCGACGCTCACCTCGGGGCCTCGGAGGTACTCCTCCAGCAGGACGTGGGGCGTACGCCGCTGTCCCCTGGCGTTGTACGGGAAGGCGGCGAGAGCCGCGCACGCCTCGGCCAGCTGGTCCTCGTCGTCGACCCGGCGCACGAACATGCCCGCGCAGAGGTCCACCGGCTTGACGACCAGGGGATAGCCGAGGTCGTGGGCGGCCACGGCCGCCTCCGCCCCGTCCGCGCAGACGGCGAAGCGGGGTCCGGGCACGCCGGCGGCGCCGAGGACGCGCCGGGTGGCGTCCTTGCGGCAGGCGTTCTCCATGGCTTCGGCCGACGGCCCGGGCAGGCCCAGCAGGCCCGCGATCCGAGCGGCGGTCGGCAGGTAGTAGTCACAGGAGGTGACCACCCCGTCGAAGCGCAGGGCCTCGTGCAGCCGCTCGACCTGCGGAAGCAGTGCGCCGAGGTCGTTGGTGGGCGCCGTGACGACGTTACGGGCGGTGAGCAGCGGATGGTCCGTGCCCTCCGGCGCCGCCCGGAGGTAGTGCTGCAGATCGCGGGTGAGGAAGGTGAAGTGGTGCCCTCCCTCCCCCAGGGCCCGCGGCAGCAGTCTGCTCATCGATCCGACCCAGCTCTCGACCACCAACAGATGAGCCATGAACTCCCCCTTCTCGCACGGATGTCGGGCACACGGACAGGCAGGAACCACCCTTTTCCGGGGGCTCCCGGCCCGGCCGCACACACGCTATCGACAATCGTTTTCATTGTCATCTAAAACAGCGTCACTTCTGCCGGGAAACGGCTTCCGTTGCGTCACTCGCCGGACCGGAGTGGAATTGCATACAGGGGGACCCGGAGGAAGGGGTACGCCATGACCGACAGCGACCGGGGGGACGACGTCTACCAGCCGCAGGAGCCGGAGGCCTCGGACCCCGCCGACCTGCTGGATCTGGAGGACACCCTGGACACGTCCGGGCTCGCCGACGTCCTGGACGAGGGCTACTCCCCGCCGGAGCGGCCCTGGGCGGTCGACGACGAGGGCACCACGGCCTCGGAACAGCACACGGGCGAATCCCTCGACCACCGTCTGACCAGGGAGGTCCCCGAGGGCGACGAACCCGTCCCCGACGGTCCTGGCGACCTGGCGGACGGCGACGGGGAGCTGTACGACACCGAGGTGGGGACGGACCGGGCGGGCAGACTCACGCAGGAGGGCGACGGGCATGTGCCCTCCACCCTCACCGCCCAGGATGTCGGCATCGACGGCGCGGCGGCGTCCGCCGAGGAGGCCGCGATGCACCTGATCCCCGAGGAGACGTACCCGTTCGGGGAGGAACCGGTCCGCTGACGGCCCCGGCCCGCGGCCCGGACCGCCCGCCGGGTGCGCCTGCCCCTCTCCCCCTTCTCCGAGGGCCCCTGCCGGTGCGCCCGCCCGCGTACGCGTACGCGTGAGCCCGCACGCACCCCCGCCCGCGACCGGTTGCCCGAGCACGTGAGGCTCCCGCGTGCCCGCCCCCGTGCACGCGGCGCACCAGGGTGTGGGACGCGTCGGCGGAGCGGCCGGAACGCGCCGTCGTGCTGCCCGTGCTCCCCGAAAACGCTTGGACGCCGAGCCCCCGGCCACGGGAGACTCGTGGCTTCCGGATCTCCTGCCGCAGTCGCGCGTCGAGCGCTTCCGCCTGCGCGGCACCGCGCATCCGCCGGCCGCGGCGGGGTCCGGGGCAACTGCCCGCGAAACGACATGAGGTCGGCATGGGATCGCAGCAGTCTCACGGCACCGGGCCGGGCAACGGCCCGGTGCGGCTCGCACTCCGCCACTACCTGGGGGAACTGTCCCGCCAGCGCGGACTCTCGGTGTTCGCACTCGCACTCCCGGCGCTCGGCAACATCGGGATCACCTACGTCGCCCCGCTCGTCGTCGCCAAGCTCGTCGGCCGTATCGCCGAGGACGGGGCCGTCGGCGTGCGTGAGGCCCTCCCCTACGTCGGGGTGTTCGCCGCGGTACTGCTCCTGGCCGAGGCCATGTGGCGGGCGGGCCTGCACTGCCTCAACCGCGTGGACGCCCGCGGCATCGAGCACCTCTACGTCACCGGCATGGACGCCTTGTTCGCCAAGGACGCCTCGTTCTTCCAGGACAACTTCGCGGGATCACTCACCAAGAGGGTGCTGAGCTTCGCCTCCCGCTTCGAGGAGTTCGTCGACACCCTCACGTTCAACATCGTCGGAAGTCTGGCCCCCCTGCTGTTCGGCGCGGTCGTCCTGTGGAGCTACGACCCCCTGCTGGTGGCCGGCCTGCTGCTGATGATCACGCTGACCGCGGTGTGCGCCGCACCGCTCATCCGGCGCCGCCAGAAGCTGGTCAACCGGCGCGAGGAGGCCATCGCGCGCGTGTCGGGCCACGTCTCCGACGCGCTGATGAACATGGACACGGTGCGCGCCTTCGCCGCCGAGGAGCGCGAGGCGGCCGAACACCGGGCACGGGTCGCGGAGTCGAGACGCCTGACGCTGCGCTCGTGGGACTACGGCAACCTCCGCATCGACACCCTCGTGGCACCCCTGTCCGTGCTCACCAACGGGCTGGGCCTGCTCCTCGCCGTGGGGATCGGCGCCGGTGGCGGCAGCGTGGAGGCGATCGTGGTCGCCTTCACCTACTACACCGGGTCGACCCGCATCATGTTCGAGTTCAACCAGATCTACCGCCGTCTCGAGAGCTCGATGACCGAGGCCGCGCAGTTCACCGAACTGCTCCTGGCCCCGCCCACCGTGCTCGACCCCGCGACACCCGAGCCACTGGCCCCACGGGCTGCGGACATCAGCTTCGAACACGTCACCTTCGCCCACGACGGGGGCGACCCGATCTTCGAGGGACTCCAGCTGGACGTGCCGAGCGGAGCACGCATCGGCCTCGTCGGACGGTCCGGCGGCGGCAAGACCACCCTCACCCGGCTGCTCCTGCGGATGTCCGACGTCCAGTCCGGCCGCATCATGATCGGTGGTCAGGACATCAGCCGGCTCAGGCAGTCCGACCTGCGGAGCCTGATCGCCTACGTCCCGCAGGAACCGGCCATGTTCCACCGCACCCTGCGTGAGAACATCCGGTTCGCCCGGCCGGACGCCACCGACGCCGAGATCCGCGCCGCCGCCGACGCGGCCCACGTCACGGAATTCGCCGACCACCTCCCGTCGGGCTTCGACACGATGGTCGGGGAACGCGGCGTCAAACTCTCGGGCGGACAGCGTCAACGGGTCGCACTGGCCCGGGCGATCCTGCGTGACGCGCCCATCCTGCTCCTCGACGAGGCGACCAGCGCGCTGGACTCCGAGAGCGAGACCCTCGTGCAGCAGGCGCTGTGGCAGCTGATGGAGGGCAGGACCGCGCTGGTCGTCGCGCACCGGCTGAGTACGGTCGCGGCCATGGACCACCTGATCGTCCTCGACCACGGCCGCATCGTCGAGCAGGGGACGCATCACGAGCTCCTGCACACCGACGGCGCCTACGCCAAGCTCTGGCACCACCAGTCCGGCGGCTTCCTCGTGGACACGGCGAACGGCGAAGCGGCTGCCACGGCCGATCGGGCGCGGTGACCGCGGGACCCCCGGTGCCGGGCATCGGGGGTCCCCGACGGCCGACGGCGCCCGGGGAAGCGCCTGTCAGCGCCCTTCGCGCAACCCGAGGACGTACGCCGCGGTCAGAGCCACGGCGCGGTCCTCGTCCCGGGAGAGGTCCGCGAGGGCCCGTGACGCCGTGCTCCCCGGGATGCCCGCGAGCGCCTCCGTCAGCCGTCTGCGGGCGGTCGGTCCGGCCACCCCGCGGGCGAGACGGCCGACCAGCCTCGAAGCGATGTGCTCCGCGGACTCGGCGCTGCCCGCCAGGGCGCTCAGCACGTCGGCCGCGTCGGCGTCGTTCGCCTCCTCGGCGACCATGTCGACGAGGGTCGGGACGGCATCGGGGACTCCGCGCGCCCCGAGCTCCAGCGCTGCGTACCTGCGGACCACGACGTCGGGGTGGGTGAGGGCGTCTCCCAGCAGCTCGGTCGTCCGGCCGCCCGGAATCCCGGCGAGCGACCGGACGGCACGTTTCCGGACCTCGGGCGCGGGAGACGCGAGCTCTTCCGCCAGCAGCTCCGGCCCCCTGTCGCCCGATTGCGCCAGAGCCCACCGAAGGGCTCCGGCGACGTTCTGGTCACTCTCCCCCAGTACCGCCTCGACCAGTGCCTCCACCGGAACCTCGTCGACCGACGACAGCGCCGCGCGCTGGCGCGTCCCCGCGCTCGTCGATCCCAGCGCGTGCAGGAGCGTGACGGTCTGGAGGACGTCCTGCCAGTCGGCGGGCTCCGCGGCGCCGATACGGCGAAGGCGCGTGAGCAGCTCCGTCTCCGACTCGATGCGTTCACGGGTCCGGAGGATGAGGTCGTCGACGAGCTCGGACGGCGTGAAGCCGGGGTCCTCGAGCGCACGGCCGACGTCACGGAGCGAGAGGCCCAGTGACCGCAGGCTCTCGACATGGAAGATCCGCCGGATGTCGTCGCCGGAGTACTCGCGGTATCCGTTGCCGGAACGGCCGGTCGGACGCACGAGACCGAGCGACTCGTAGTGCCTGAGCATCCGGGCGCTGACTCCCGACCGCCGTGCCACCTCACCGATCAGCACTGCCTGTCATCCCTCCTGACCGGTCACCCCGAGGGCGACGACGCGCTTCGCCTCCTCGATCGCGAACTCGAACCGGCTGTCGGGGTCACGCACCAGCCTGTCCGTGGCGATCGCGTGCGCCCGCACGCGCGGGTCGGGATCCGTCCTCGCCGCGTGCACGACCGGCAGGATCGTGTCACCGAGCGCCACGAGCGCCCTGCTGAGACTCAGCTGCGTCTCCCGTTCTCCGCGCCCGAGTTGTGTCGACAATACTGCGGCCAACTCGTGCTCCTCACCCTCCGGGACGAGCACGACCGCTGCGCGCCAGGCGCTCCGGGCGACCTCGTCGTCGGCGTCGGACAGGAGCTCTCGGGTGATCGCGGGCCAGGCCCGGCGGTCCCCGATCTTGGACAGCGTGTGCAACGCCTGGCTGCGTGCCTGCGCGCGCTCCGCGCGGACCTCCTCGACGAGTACCGGCACCGTCACCGGAGCCGGGTGGCGGGTGAGTGCCCAGGTGAGCATGTCGCGCACATGGAACTCCGTTTCCACCGCGCATCGTTCGACGAGCATGCCGACGAAGCGCGGGTCAGGGCTCGTACCGACGGCCAGCGCCGCCCGGAGCCTTACGGACGGACGAGGGTCCCCGAGCCCCTGAAGAGCTCGGGTCGTGGCTCCGTCCTGCTTCTGCGTGGTCATCCGGCCACCTCCTTCAGCCACACCGAAGACCTTGTCATCGTGTCAAGGTCAAGCGTTGCCGTGCGGCCGGACCGGACCGCGCCAACCCCGCTGCCGAGGTCGCCCGCCGCCCCACCCCGGCTTCCGCGGCCCTCCGGGAGGCGCGGGATCTCATTGACATTCCCGACCGTCCCACCG
>Ga0247818_10000649_pt1 | contig 21851 bp, 12 predicted proteins | sample 13C_Glucose_Day1_FD_192424 | JGI IMG/M metagenome (GOLD analysis project Ga0247818, IMG submission 192424) | Soil microbial communities from agricultural site in Penn Yan, New York, United States - 13C_Glucose_Day1 | ecosystem: Environmental > Terrestrial > Soil > Agricultural land | place... | reverse complement strand
CTTCATTTGCTCACCTAATAACTGCCTAGGCAGTGAATGTATGTCGAGATGTTACTGCCTAGGCAGCGAATGTCAATGGAATAGTTAGGAGGCTTGGTAATTAGTTGACCAGTGGGCTGGGGTTTTGTGGTGCACGCACCGATGCCATCGCGACACGGTGCGAAGGAAAAACCGTTTTCTAAGAATCGCCTGATGTCTACAACCGGGCGGATTGTTTAACGTGCGCCGCTCATTGGCCGATACGTAAAGCCCTTTCCATGAAGCGTTTCAAACTCCAGCGCCCGCTCCTGTTGTGTATCGCAGCCACCCTGTTTGCCTGCGCGTCGAACGCCATGGCCGGCAGCTGTGTGGCGGTCGATTCAAAGACTGAAACCCTCAACTTTGGCGCCAGTCTCGCCAGCTCCACTCTGACCATTCCTGCCGACACACCCAATGGCACCGTGGTCTATCAGGACACCGTGCGGTCAACCGGGCATATCTGGAGCTGTTCGAAAATTTCCATGTTTGGCATTCAGATCAATCCGAAACTGGGCACCGCTACCGGTACCACCAGTATTTTTCCGCTGGGCAAGAGCGGACTGTCCTACCGCGTCTGGTTCGAAGCCTTGAGCCGCTACGAAACAGCTCTGCAAGCCATCGCTCCGAACACCAGCTATGGCTTCGGCGGGAACTCTGTGCGTCTGGAAATTATCAAGACCGGCGAGCTGACATCGAAAGTCAACATCGATGCGGGGTATCTGGGCAGCCTGCAGGACGATGATCTGATCCTGAAGAGACTCAACCTGATGAACCCCATCGTGCTGAACGCCGCCTCCTGCCAGACCCCGTCTGTCCCGGTGACGATGGGCGACGACTACCAGCTCCATGACTTTCGTGAAGCCGGCGCCACGTCACGCAAGGTGCGCTTCGACATCGCCTTGAACCAATGCCAGACCGGAATCAAGAAAGTCACTTATTCGCTCAAGGCCAACACTCCGCTCCTCGACGCAACCAAAGGTGTCGTTGCACTCAATGCGAACTCGACCGCCAAAGGCATCGGCCTGCAAGTGATGAATGAACTCGGCCAGCCCATCGCCTTCGACACCACCTATCCGTTCAGCGGCTTCACCACCACCGGTCTCAATTTCAAGATTCCCTTCACGGCGGCGTATTACCGTCTGGGCACAGAGCGTGTCGAGGCGGGCAGCGCCAACACCGAAGTGACCTTCATCGTCAATTACCTGTAAGGTCTTTAAGAATCGTCTGATTTTCCCGGCACCCGCTCGCCCCTACTGTGCCGGCATGCGATTGAAGAATTACCTCTACCAGATCAGCCCGGTCCTGTCCACGCCTCATGCTGCGCGGCGCCTGTTGCGCATTTTCGCGTTGGTGTTGCTGGTGGGGATTCTCGGCGGCGTGTACAGCTTTCTGCTGTTCACTTTCAACAACGAGATTTCCCAGCGGCGCAGCTACATGAGCAGCGCCATCGCCGAGGCGCACACCTTTTTCACCACCCGCGAAGCACTGTTGGAAAGCCTCAGTTTGTCGGCGACTCGCCAGACCGCATTGAGCGCGCCGCTGTCCGAAGAAGAGATTCGTCTGCTGCTGGGCCAGACCCCGGGCAAGCAATGGAGCATCTGGCTGACCCAGCGCATGCGCGACTTTCTGCAACTGCGCAAATTGAATTTGCTCTACGTCAGCAGCGGTGCCGACACACAGGTCTGGCGCCTGTACAACACAACGCCGATGGCCGGCGACTTTCCGCGCGCGATGCTTGATCGCCTGGAAACCCTCAAGCGCGACAACACCGGTGCCCTCAAAGAAATCTGGCTGACGCACAACTCGCAGGGGCATTCGCAGCTTTACATCTTCATTCGCCTGGATGATCGCGACCTCGATTCCGGCTGGCTCGGTCTGGAAATGGACGACCGCGAAGTCTCCAACGCCTTGAGTGACCACAGCGCCGGCGAGTTCACCATGTTCAACTCGCAAGGGATGCCGCTGTTCAGCAACAGCCACAAACCACCGCCGGGGCAACATCTGCCACTGCTGCGTCAGCAGGATTTCTTCGGTTTCGTCGGCGACGGCTGGCTGCCCGAACAACTGGTTTTGCGCAAACAGCTCAAGTCATCGGACTGGCAACTCACCTACTCCATCGATTTGCTGGCGGTGCTCTGGGCCTTGTGGCCGCAGATGCTCGGCGCGCTGCTGTTCTGTCTGGCGAGCATCAGTCTGGTGTGCCTGCTGACCCGACGTCTGGAACATCGCTTCATCACCCCGACCCTGCACCGGATTCAGGCGCTGGTGGAAAGCGAGTTGTTCAGCCGCGACGTGATCCAGACCGCCCCCGTAGCGCTCTGCGTGTTGCGCCGCAGCGATGGCCAGGTCGTGCTGGAAAACGCCCTCGCCCAACAATGGCTGGGCTCGTGCAGCAAGCATCTGGGCCCGGGCTGGATCCGTGCTGCGTTTGACGAAAAGGCGCCCAGCCTGACCGACTATTTCGACACCGCTGATGGCCGGCACCTGTACCTGAGCTGCGCGCCGACCCGCTACAAAGGTGAAGACGTATTGCTTTGCGCCTTCAGCGACATCAGCGCGCGCCGGCAAATCGAAGCGGCGCTGGAGCAGGCGCGCCAGTCGGCGGATGCCGCCAATGAAGCGAAAACCCTGTTTCTCGCGACCATGAGTCACGAAATCCGCACGCCGCTGTATGGCGTGCTCGGCACCCTCGAACTGCTCGCCCGCACTCGGCTCGACAGCCAGCAGCAAAGCTATTTGCGCGCGATCGAAGGCTCGTCCGCGACCCTGCTGCAATTGATCTGCGATGTGCTCGATGTGTCGAAAATCGAAGCCGGGCAACTGGCGCTGGAATTGAGTGATTTTTCCATCGTGGCGCTGGCCCAGGAGGCGGTGCATGGATATGCGGCGGCGGCGCAGAGCAAAGGTTTGCAACTGTATGCCTGTTTTGATCCGCAACTGCCCGACAGCCTGGTCGGCGATATCAGCCGGGTGCGGCAGATTCTCAATAATCTGTTGAGCAACGCGGTCAAATTCACCGACTCCGGGCGCGTCGTGCTGCGGGTCAAAATGCTGTCCCGGGAAGGCGAGCGCGTCTGCGTGCAATGGCAGGTATCGGACACCGGTCGCGGCATTGCCCATGCTGATCAGGCGTTTATCTTCGAACCGTTCTATCAGACCCAGGGCAATAGCCATGCGGTCGCGGGTACCGGGTTGGGCCTGCCGATCTGCCTGCGGCTGACAAATTTGATGAACGGCTCGCTGCGCATGGTCAGCGAACCAGGGCTGGGCAGCAGCTTTTCCCTGACCTTGCCACTGGAACAGCGCGCGGGCAGCGAATTGCCCGCAGCACCGCCGAAGCTGGCGGGTGAAACCGTTTACGTGGTGTCGCCGGTGCGCGAACTGGCCGAAAGCCTCGCTGGCTGGTTGCGCCGTTGGGGTGCGCGACCGCACCTCGGCGCGCCGGCTAACCCTGCACCTGCCGACGCTGGCGTGTTGCTGGAGCTGTATCCGGCGCCAATGGAGCAACGCAGCGAACGGCACTGGTCAGGACCGCGGGTACTGGCCAGCGGTGATGCTGCCTGTGAGCCGCAATGCACGGGCAGAGGCTGGGTGGCGAATCTGAATGATCTGGCCGCGATCCGTCAGGCCGTGCGTCAGGCTCAGGGCGGACAGACCGTTGAGCATCCGCAACAGACAGAAACCCAGATGCTGGCGCCGTTGCACCTGCACATCCTTGTGGCCGAAGACAATGCCATCAACCAGTTGATCCTGCGCGACCAGCTGCAAGAGCTGGGCTGCACGGTGGCGTTGGCCAGCGATGGTGAAGAGGCGTTGTCACTGTGGCAGGACGACGACTTCGACGTCGTGCTCAGCGACGTCAACATGCCGCGACTCAACGGTTATGAATTGACCAAGGCCTTGCGCCGCCTGGGCTGCACCACGCCGATCATCGGCGCCACCGCCAACGCTTTGCGCGGCGAAGAGGCCCTGTGCCTGTCCGCCGGCATGAACCACTGCCTGATCAAACCTTTTACGCTAAGAGCCTTGTCGACCGTCCTGGCTCCCTACCAACGAGCCACCCATGAAGTCCTCTAGCCTGCTGATTGTCGAAGATCATCCGTTCCAGCACCTGTATTTGCAAAACCTGTTCAATGAGCTGGGGGTCTTCGATCTGGAGTTTGCCAGGGACGGCGAAGAAGCCTTGCGGCGCCTGAAAAACCGCGAGTTCGATCTGGTCCTCACCGACCTGCTGATGCCGGGCATGGACGGCGTGCAGTTCATCCAGGGTCTGGCCGCGCAGCCCTCACGCCCGGCACTGGCGATCATGAGCGCCGCCTCACGACGCATGCTGATGGGCGCGAGCCTGGTGGCGAGCAACCTGCAGGTCAAAGTCATCGGGCTGATTTCCAAACCGGTCAATCTAGCAGCCCTGCGCTGTCTGATCGAGCAGTTGCAAACGCTGCGCCAGACCTTGCCGCTCGTCACGCAGGCCGGCATTGATCGGCGAAGTCTTTTGCAGGCCTTGGACAAGGGTCAATTACAGGCCTGGTTCCAACCCAAGAAAGCGCTGGACAATGGTCGCATCGTCGCCGCCGAAGCCTTGGTGCGCTGGGTGCATCCCGAACACGGCACGTTGTTGCCGGGGGCATTTCTACCAGCACTGATCGCCTGTGGCCTCGAAGAGCATCTGCTCTGGCAAATGCTGGAACAGGCCATTGCTGCGCAAATCGTTTGGCGCCGGCAGGGCTATGACATACCGGTGTCGATCAATCTGCCCACGCACTTGCTCAACAGTCACGACTTGCCGGATCGTATCCTCGCTTTTGTCCTGCAACACGACGGTCTGCCAGCACGCATCTGTTTCGAGCTGATGGAATGCTCGGTGCCCGACGACATCAGCAACTTCTACGCCGGTGCCTGCCGCCTGCGAATCAAGGGTTTCGGTTTGTCCCAGGATGATTTCGGCAAGGGCTACAGTTCCTATATGAATCTGGTGTCGGCGCCTTTCACCGAGCTTAAAATCGACCGTGCGCTGGTGCAGGGCTGCAACAGCAACGCCGAGCTGGCCCAAGCGCTGACCAGCATTGTCGCACTGGGTCGGCAATTGGGCCTGACGGTGGTCGCCGAAGGCGTGGAAACCGCGCAAGAACTTGCTCTGTTGCGTAAAATCGACTGCACTCAGGTCCAGGGTTTCCTGATCTCCCACGCCGTGTCTTCGGAGCAGTTCCAGCAGTTGCTCAGCCAGGACGGGCCGGCGAATGTCTGGTGACCCGCAGCATGCGGAGGACGACTGCCACTGGCCCTTGAGATCTTCCTTGTCCGCACACTTGACCACTTTCACTGACCGGGCGTTTTGATGTCGCACCCCAATGCCTTTCTGGAAAAACTCGCCAGCAGCTCGCTGCGTCTGAACAAGGGCTTGCTGATTCTCGGCGCGCTGGTCCTGTTGTTGCTGGGCGTCAGTTATCTGGGCGTGCAGCGCATGGTGGAAGAACAGCGCGATACCCTGCAATTCCACTTCGCCCGACTGATGGAAAACATTCGCGAGCAGGAAGCCTTTCTCGGCGATATTTCAAGGGCCAGTGCCAAGGGTGAGTACTTTCCCGGGAATGCGGCGCCGCCTGTTGTACAAAAGCTGCTGCCCGAAGAAGGACCAAACATTTATGAGGGTCGGGGCCTGCCGTTTTCACTGCCGTTCAGCGTAAAGATCGATCCGGAGCGAATCGCCCCCGGCCAATACCCCAAGGTGTTTGCCCTCGGCAGCTATCTGGCGGCTTATTACAGCGCCTTCTGGGCAGCCTCGCATTACCAGTCGCCGCAGGTGATCCTGCTCAACGGGCCGGACAATTTCGATATCGCCGTCCCCGCTGCCGGCCGTTTGCGTGGTGCAGGGCCGACGCCGATCAGCACCTTCGTCGAGCTCATGACCCGGATGAACCTGCAGAGGCGCACGCAGGATTCAGCGCAAGTTCACTGGCTGCCCTATCCGTTCGCTGAGGCCGATAACGTCACCCCGAGCCTGCTGGCCTACGTGCGCATCAATCTGAACAAACCGATGCTGGCGATCGAAGGATCGAACTCCTGGGTGGTGATCGGCTCGCTGCTGAAACTGTCCCAGGTCAACAACATCGAGCGTTTGATGGCGTGGTCGATTTACGACGACTTCACCTTGATCACGCCCCACGATACCGTGTTGATCGGAGCGCTCAAGCCCGGTCAAGTGCTCAACGACGGCGCGAATCTGACCCGCGACGGCCTGGTGTTCAAGCTGACCAGCCCCGGCGATCAGCACTGGACGGCGATCTATGTCATCAGTGTGCAGAGCTTTCTCGATTACGCGCTGTGGCCATTGCTGTGCCTTATGGTCCTCGTGCTCGCACTGCTTGGCTGTGGCCGGGCACTCAATCGCTGGTACACCCAGCGCGTTATCCTTCCTGCGCAAAGTGCCCACGCGAGCATCGCCGAAAGCGAAGCGTTCAGCCGCGCGGTCATCGACACCGCGCCCACCGGCCTGTGCGTGATCAGCCGCCGCGATCATCATGTGCTGCTGGAGAACCAGCGCGCCCAGCAATGGCACGACACCCGCGAACTGATAAGCCTGCTCGACCGACAGACAGCGACCGGCCATGGCCATGCCGAACTGCAGATTGCCGGTCGGCACTTGCATGTCGCCTTCGTCGCGACCCGTTATCAGGGCCAGGACGCCTGGCTGTGTGCGCTGCACGATGTGACCCGCCATGTCGAAGACGCGGCGGCGCTGGAGGTCGCGCGCCAGGCCGCCGATTCGGCCAATCAGGCCAAGAGCCGGTTTCTGGCGACGATGAGTCATGAAATCCGCACGCCGCTGTATGGCGTGCTTGGCACGCTGGAACTGCTCGGCCTGACCACGCTGAATCCGCGTCAGCAAGCTTATCTGGACACCATCCAGCGCTCGTCGGCCAGTCTGTTCAAGCTGATCAGCGATGTGCTGGATGTGTCGAAGATCGAGGCCGGGCAAATGAATCTCGAGCTTCAGCCGTTCTGCCCGCTGGAGCTGACCGAAGACGTCGTGCGCAGCTACGGCGCGTTTGCCCGTGGCAAAGGTTTGCAGCTGTATGCCTGCATCGATGCGGCGCTGCCGGATCAACTGCTCGGTGATGCGCAGCGCATTCGGCAGATCCTCAACAACCTGCTGAGCAACGCGATCAAGTTCACTGACAACGGCCGCGTGGTCATGCGCGTTCGTGTGCTGCAAAGCACTGGCGGTCGCGCGGAGGTGCAGTGGCAGGTCAGCGATTCGGGCGTGGGCATTTCCCGGGCGCAGCAACAGCAGTTGTTCGACCCGTTCTATCAAGTCAACGAAGCCGACAGTCATGCCGGCGCCGGTCTGGGGCTGGCCATTTGCAAGTGGCTGTGTGAGTTGATGCAGGGTCAGTTGAACGTGGTCAGCGAGCCGGGACTGGGCAGCCGCTTCAACTTGCAACTGACCCTGGATTGCGCGCCGGGCAGTCTCGCCGATTGCCCGGCGTTCGTGGCCGGCGGCGCCGCCGTTTATGTACGGGCGCACGTAGCCGAACTGGCACAGCATCTCATCGCCTGGCTGAACCGTTTTGGCCTCGATTGCCGCTTGGTAACGAACGAACTGCCGCCCTCTTCGGCGCTGCTGGTGGACCTGGCGCCGCTGGCCAACGCCACAGTCTTCGATGGCCCGCGAATCGTCGCCGTTGCGGGCGGTCCCAATCCGGCGCAGGTAAGTGGCAGTGGCTGGCAGGTCGATGCCGACGATGTACGCGCCATTGGCTGGGCGATTGCGCTGGCCCGACACGGCACCAGTCACCCACGTGTGACTGCGCAGGCGCAAAACAGCCTAGCGCTGAATCTGCGCGTGCTGGTGGCCGAAGACAATACGATCAACGCGGCGATCATCAAGGAACAACTGGAGGCGCTGGGCTGTTCGGTCGTGGTCGCCGCCAATGGCGAACAGGCGCTGGTGCAATGGGCTCCCGGACGGTTCGATCTGCTGCTGACCGACGTCAACATGCCGATCATGAACGGCTACCAGCTGGCCGCCGCACTGCGCGAGCAGGACTGGACGCTGCCGATCATCGGCGTCACCGCCAATGCCTTGCGTGAAGAAGGCGAACGTTGCGCCGCCGTCGGCATGAACGCGTGGATGGTCAAGCCGTTGAACCTGACGACGCTGCGCACGCAGCTGCAAAGCCACTGCCAGACAGTGATCGCGCCAGTCGCTGATGCCGCACCGACCCTCTCACCAAAAATGCGCGAGCTGTTCGTCTCGACCCTGCGCGGCGACATTCAGGCCACCCTCACCGCGCTGGATGCGGCCGACGCCAGTGGCGTCGCCCAGCAACTGCACAGCATGGCCGGGGCACTGGGCGCGGTGCAGGTCGAAGCCTTGGCCAGCGCGTTTGTCGAGCTGGAATGTCGCCTGACCGGCATGGCGATCACCCCGGCACTGGCCACGCAGGTGCGCCAACAGCTGGCGCGTCTGACTGACCTGCTCGACACCCTTGAATAATTTCACTCTGGATAAAGCAACCATGGAAACCTTCAACGTTGTCATCGCCGATGATCATCCCATCGTCCTGCTGGGGGTACGGGAACTGGTCGAGCGCGACCGACGCTTTTGCGTGGTGGGCGAAGCGGTGTGTTCCGATGGCTTGATCGAGTTGCTGAAGTCTCAGGCGGTGGACCTGTTGATCACCGATTTCAACATGCCCGGTGACTCGCCCTACGGTGACGGCCTGAAGCTGGTGGAATACGTGACCCGGCATTTTCCCGAAGTGAGAGTGCTGGTCCTGACCATGATTTCCAATCCTCTGATCCTGACACGCCTGCAGGAGCTCGGTGTGCTGGCGGTGATTCAGAAAAGCCAGTTGCACGTCGAGATAGAATTGGCGCTCAAAGCCATTGCCAAAGGCAGCCGGGTACGCCACAAAGAACCAGCCCCCACGTCCGTGCTGAATGATGGCGCCGATCTGGATGAACGCTTTTCCCGACTGTCGCCCAAGGAACATGAAATTCTGCGGCTGTTCGTACAAGGCCAGGGCGTTAACGAAATTGCCAGGGGGTTGAACAGAAGTGCCAAAACCATCAGTACGCAGAAAATTTCAGCGATGCGCAAACTTGAAGTCAATAGCGATCAAGAGTTATTGGCTTATTGCATCGAACGCAACTTGTTCAAATAAACAACTGCGCACTTGTGCGTAACATCCGCGTATCTAGGAATCGTCTGATGTTCCACCGCGAGCCCGGGTTTTATTGTGTTGCTTTAACCCCACCAATGGAAAAGCAACATGAAAAAACTGTCTCGCACACTTCTCGCCTTGTCTATCTTCGCTGCCGGTAATGTCCTGGCGGCCGATCCGGTTGTGCCGACCAAAGCTGGCAGTGGCACTATCAACTTTACCGGCACCATCAACAACGATGCCTGCTCGGTGGAAGGCGCCGGCAAGGACAAAACCATTTCGGTAAACATGGGTGAAGTGTCGATCAAAGACATGGGCACCGCCACTGCGCCAAAAGGCAACGGTACGCTCAGCGTCGAGAACTTCGACATGAAGATCAACTGCAACGCCGGGACCAAAGTGGCGATGATCTTTGAACCGACCAAGGGCGCAGGCTCGGGGATCGAAACCGGTACCAAGGTCCTGAAACTGATCGACGGTCTGGGTTCTGCGAAAGGCATCGGCATCGCTTTGCTGGATGCCAACGGCGCCGTGATCGACCTGACTTCGCCGACCACCGCCCGCATCGAAAACACCCTGCAGGACAGCAACACCACACTGAAATTCTCGGCAGCCTACGTCACCACCGTTGACCCGAAACTGGCGGTAGCCGGCCGTGGCGACGCGACCCTGCCGTTCACCCTGCAATACGAATAACCCGCGCGATTCAGCGAACACTGTGCGGGGCCTGACGGCCCTGCACTTTCCTTCACTCTGCGCGGAAACTCTTCATGTTTTTACGTTCTTCCCTGTCCCTTTGCGTCGGCCTTCTGGGCCTGTTTGCCGTCGATCAGGCCATGGCCGGTATTTCCTTGAGCAGCACCCGGTTGATTTTCGACGGCAAGCATAAGGAAGCCGGCATCACCGTGCGCAACAACGGTGCAGACGTGTTGATTCAGTCCTGGGTCGATACCGACAGCAACGAAACCGGCACGGTGCCTTTCGCCGTAACCCCGCCGCTGGTGCGCGTCAGTGGTGATGAGCAACAGATTTTGCGGGTTATTTACGAAGGCACCGGCATGCCCACAGACCGAGAGTCGGTGGTGTGGCTGAACGTGCAGGAAATCCCGCAATCGGCAAAAACTGCCAACACCCTGCAACTGGCGGTACGTCAGCGCATCAAGGTGTTCTTCCGCCCTGCCGGTTTGAAAAACAACGCCTATCAGGCCCCGACCGAGCTGAACTGGCGACTGGTCGAGCGCGCCGGTAAAAGTCTGCTGCTGGTAACCAACCCAAGTTTGTATCACGTGTCGATTGCCGATATTACCGTGCAATCCGGCGCAACCAGCGAGCATCCATTTGACTCAATGATGATCGCCCCAGGTGAACAAAAAGAGTTCGTACTCAAACAACTTCACGCAATCAATTCGCCACGCTTGTTATTCAGCAGCATCAACGACTATGGCGCCCGAGACCGTTATGTCGCGCAACTATCCAGCAGCGGCGAAGTTAGCGCCAGCCTGGATAAATAATCGCCCTGACTCGCGTGCCGCTTTAACAGCCGCACTTTCACTGTATTTCTCTTCGCTCCGTTAGTTCGTATCGGAGGTGATATAGGGTTTCTGAATGTTTTTAATCAAGCGCGATGGCCTAGCGCCGTTTTCGGTTGCCCTGGTGTTCAGCACGACGTGTCTGGCCGAAGCCGATGAACAGTTCAATACTTCGTTTCTGCAAGGCGCACCCTCCTCGGTCGATCTGCAATCTCTGCTTGCCAGCAGCCGCGTACTGCCGGGCACTTACCGGGTCGACCTGTACGCCAACGACACGCTGGTCGGCCGCCGTGACATCGACTTTCGGCGGCCACCTGGCAGCCACAAGGTCGAAGCCTGCCTGACCCTGGACATGCTCAGGCAAGTGGGCGTCGACCTCGCCAGGCTGCAGGCCAGCGGCAAACTCGATAAGGCTGACGCGGATGCTTGCCTTGACCTGCCCGCGTTGATCGACCACGCCACCGTGCGCTATGACGTGCCGCGCCTGCGTTTGCTGGTCAGCGTGCCGCAAAGCGCCATGGAACGCGGTCGCCGTGGCTACGTCGATCCGGCGTTGTGGGACGAAGGCGTGCCAGCGGCGTTCATCAACTACCAACTGAGCAGCAATCGCAACAGCACCGATACCGACACCACATTTGCCAATAACATTGGCCTGCGCAATGGCATCAACCTCGGCGGCTGGCGCCTGCGCAACGAGTCCAACTTCAACAGCAGCACCGGCCGGCCGAGCACGTTCAAGAGCAACCGCAGCTATCTGCAACATGACGTCACCGCGCTGAAAGGCCAGTTCAGTGCCGGGGATATTTTCTCCGACGCCGACCTGTTCGATAGCGTGCGCTATCGCGGCTTGAAACTGGCCTCCGACGACGGCATGCGTGCCGACAGTGAGCGCGGCTATGCGCCGGTGATTCGCGGCATTGCGCAATCGAGCGCCACCGTGGAGATTCGCCAGAACAATTACATTCTGTACACCGCCAACGTGCCGCCCGGGCCGTTCGAGATTAGCGACATATACCCCAGCGGCTCCAACGGCGATCTGGAAATCACCGTGATCGAAGCCGATGGCCGGCGCCGGGTGACCGTGCAGGCGTTTTCCAGCCTGCCGATCATGGTGCGCGAAGGCCAGTTGAAGTACAGCGTTTCGGCGGGCCGCTACAACAGCAACAGCGATGACCAGCAAACGCCGGAATTTATCAGCAGCACTGTGGCTTATGGCATCAGCAGTAACCTGTCGGCGATTGTCGGCACCCAGGCCACCGAGGATTTTCAGGCACTGTCGATCGGCGCCGGGCGCAATACGGCGATCGGTGCGATCTCGCTCGACCTGACCCACTCCAGCAGTCGCACCTTCGGCCAGACGCTCAAGGGCAACAGCCTGCGCGCGCTGTACGCCAAGACGTTCACCGGTACTGACACCAACTTCACCCTCGCCGCTTATCGCTATTCGACCGAGGGCTATCGCACCTTGAGCGAACACGTCGAAGAACTGAGCCGTGAGGGTGAGCAGCGCACCGGCAATTCGAAAACCCGCACCGACCTGACCATCAACCAGAGTCTGGGACGCAACCAGGAATTCGGCAGCCTCTACCTCAACGCGACTGACCAGCGCTATTGGGGCCGCGGCGGCTCGCAAAGTCTGTCGGCCGGATACAGCAACTACTGGCGCGACGTCAGCTACAACCTCAGCGCGACTTATACCAAGGATGTCGGCAACTATGGGCCGGCGAACAACGACACGTTATTCAACCTCTCGTTGTCTTTCCCGCTGGGCTCCAAACCCCGCGCGCCGCGAGCGTTCGTCTCGGCCAGCACGCAGCAGGCCAGTAGCAGAACGCAAGTCGGCATCAATGGCTACCTGTCCGAAGACAGCGATACCTATTACTCGGTGCAAGGTGGCAATAGCAGCACTGGCGGCAGCACCGGATCGGCCAACTTGAGCACCCGCACTTCGCTGATGGACATCAGCGCCGGTTACAGCCAAGGGCGCGGCTACAATTCGCAGAGTCTCAACGTTGCCGGTTCGGTGGTCGGCCACGCGGGTGGGATCAACCTGGGGCAAACCGTCGGCGAGACCTTTGCGCTGGCACAGGTGGACGGTGTCAAAGGCGTGAAGATCGCGAGTTTCTCGGGCGCGAAAACCGCCGCTAATGGCTTCGCCGTGGTGTCCAATGCGCAGCCGTATCGGGTCAACTGGATCAGCCTCGACACCCGCGACCTGGGCGGCGATTTCGAAATTGAAAATGCCACCCGGCAAGTGGTACCCCGCCGTGGTGCGGTGGTGCTCGCGCACTATGCGAGCAAGACCGGGCGCCGGGTGCAATTTTCCTTGTTCGATGCGCAGCACCAGCCGATCCCGTTTGGTGCGTCGCTGGAAGATGGCGCGGGCAAGCAACTGGCGATCTCCGACCCGAGTGGCAAGGCGCTGGCACTGGTCGCGGACGACGCCGGCACCCTGACCATCAATTGGCAAGGCCAGCGCTGCGAGGCGTCGTATGCACTGCCCGAGCGTGACAAGGCGGTGAACTACGAGCGGGCCTCGCTGGTGTGCCGCCCGTCCCCAGTTAATCTGCCGTAAGAAAAAATCCTTGCCTACCGCAGATCAGTGTAGGAGTGAGCCTGCTCGCGATAAGGCCATCAGCAGCACCATTGATATCGACTGAAAAAACGCTATCGCGAGCAGGCGAAGGCCTACAGGGGAACGCATTCCAAATGTAGGCCTTCGCCTGCGCGCGATTAACGACTCGGTTCAGGAAAACGCGCGGTCTAGAAATCCCGTTTGTAGAAAATATCCAGCGAACTCGCCACGCCACTGGCCGCTTCAACGTAAACCTTCTTGCTCAGCTTGTAGCGCAGCGCAATGGTGCTGGCCGGTTCAAACACGCCAACGCCATAACGCAAACTGAGCTTCTCGGTAATATTGCCGCTGGCCACAACACTGGTGGCATCGCCGCTGCCCGCCGTGTCGAGTTGGAAGTCCTGAATCCCCAGATCCATGGCCAGGCTGCTGGTGACTCCGGAGCTGCCCATCAAGCCCAACCCCAACGCCGCTTGCGCGAGCATGTTGTTGTCTTCGCCGTTGGTGCTCAGCGGACGGCCCAAGACCAGATAGGACAACGCCTGCTCCTGGCTCATTGCCGGCTCGGAGAAGATCTGTGTGGTCGGCTGCTCGGCGCTGCCGCTCAGGCGAATACCGGCGATCACGTCGTCGGTCTGACGAATCGCTTCGATGTCCAGATACGGCTGATCGAGGGGGCCGGCGAACAACAGACGCGCACGGCGCACTTGCAGGCGCTGACCGTAAGCACTGTAGCGGCCGTCGTTGAGCCACAGCTCGCCGCGGGTGTCCATGTTGTCGCCGATGTGCACGTGACCTTGCACGTTGGCGGTCAGACCAAATCCGGCGAAGGCGAGTTTGTCTTCGCCGACCACCACGTCGATGTCCATCTTCATGGCCATCGGCGGTTTGCCCTCTTCGGTCTGCGCCCCGACGATGATCGTGTCATCGGAGACTTTCACCGTTGATGGCGGCAATTCGCGCACGGTGATTTCGCCTTTGGGCACCTGCACTTTGCCGGCGATTTTCAGCTCGTCGCCGGCCATGGAAATCTTCAGGTCCGGCGCCACTTCCAGCTTGGCATAAGGCTCGACGGTGACCGGCAATTGCGTGCCTTTCAACGCCAGATCGACCACCAGCGCCTGCCCCCAGGCAACGTTACCGTTCAGGCTGCCCTGCCCGCTCTTGCCGCTTTTCCAGCCGCCGTCGAGGCGTACCGATTCGCCGGCAATCAGGGCGGTGAGTTGCAGGTTCTGCAGCTCCATCGGCAACTCGGCGCCGGACACTTCGCCGTCGCTGAGTTGCACGGTACCGTTGACCAAAGGCGCGAGCAATCCGCCGGAAATCGTGCCGCTGCCATTCAGGCGCCCGGTGAGTTTCTCGACCATTGGCACAAACGGCCGCGCCACCGACAGATCCAGCCCACTCAGACGGAACGAGCCGCTCAGCGGTTTGTTTTTTGGCAGCGGATTGAGCTGCGCCTGCACCAGCAACTCGCCGAGTTTGCCGCCGACGAAGTTGAGTTCGGTGTCGACGCGTTTCGGGGTGAGTTTGCTGGTCAGTTTCAGTGTCTGGTACGGAAAATCCAGCCACTGATCTTTCTCTCGCATACGCAAGGTGCCGCCACTGGCGTCGATGCTGACCACGCCATTCGGGCCGCTGGCCGGCAGATCCAGTTGCAGATCGGCGTTGAGTTTGCCTTGCCAGGCGAAGTCTTTCGGCAGCCATTGCGCGAGGCTTTCGATCGGGAATTGCTTGAGGTGGTAGCGCAGTTTCGGCTCTGGCATCAGGCGCTGATCTTCACCGCACAGGCTGGCATTGCCGGACATCCAGCAATGCGCACCGAAGTTGATTTTGCCGTCGGCCAGGCGTTCGAGTCTGGCCGGATTCTGCAGTTTCCAGTCCTGACCACCCGCCTGAATATCGCCGCTGGCCAAGCGACCGCGCCAGTTGCCCTTGTCCAGATTGCCATCCAGGCCGAGGGCCAGTTTCAACTTCGGCCCGATCAGGTCGAGGTTGAGTTTCTGGCTCTTGATGTCGCCTTGAGCGCTGGCGGTCAACACGCCCAGGTTGGTGTCACCCGCCTGAATCCCGCTGCCTTTCAGATCAATTTTCGCCCGCTGCGCACTGTCGAGGGTGGCATCGAGGTTGAGGCTTTGCAGGCGATTGTCTTGGAAGGCCAGTTGCGAACCTTGCAGATCGAGTTTGCCCTGCGGCGCCTTCAGCGTACCGGCCACATTGACCTGGCCGTTGACCTGCCCGCGCAGTTGTGGCCAGAGCTGAGCCAGACGCGACAGCTTGATGTCGATCTGCCCGGTGAGTTTCTGTTGCAGGCTGCCCTTGCCGCTGATGCTGTTGTCGCCGAGGCGGATTTGCAGGGCGTTGAGATTCCACTGTTCGCCAGCGCCGTCAGCCTTGGCTTGAAGAATCGCCGGTTGCCCGCGCAGCTTGCCTTTGAGGTCGAGGTCGGCAGTGAGGCTCAGGCGCTCGTTCTTCATTTCGCCTTGGCTCTTCAGCGGCCCAGCTAACGTGCCCGGCAATTCGGCGACCCAGTACGCCGGGTTTAGCGCCGACAGCTCCAGCGCCGTGTCCCAGGCGATGCCGTCGGCGAACTGGACGTTGACGTGACCTTCAGCCTTGCCCTGTCCGGCTTCCATTTTCAATTGTGGCAAAGCGATCTGTTTAAGGCTGCCGCTGAATGGACTGCTCAAGGTGAACGCGCCGGCCGGACCATCGAGGGCGGCGGCGAAGTTACCGAGGTATTGACCGTCGGTGTAAGAAACTTCGCCAGTGAAGGTGCGTAAGGCGACCTCTGGCTCGTCGATTTCGTTGTAGAGCCGATGCCACGGGAAATCCTGCCAGTTGATGTTGGCTTGGGCGCTGAAGCCTTTGCTCCAGTCGACGCTGCCGGTGAGTTTCAGGCTTTGCTTGTCTTTGGCCGTCAGGTCGAGGCCGGCGATCTGCGCGCCGCTGGCGTCGACTTTGCCTTTGAGCAGCAGCGCCACCGGGCCTTTATCGGCGGGCAACGTGGCGTTGCCGTTTAACTGATAACCGTTTTTCAGATCGCCTTCGCCGGTCAGCAGCAATTGATTGAGTTGCAGGGTGTCCGGCAGGTCGGCGCTCGGCTTGAACGCGTCGCTGGTGATACGCACTTTGGCCGGCAGATTTTCTGCCAGCGGTTGCAGCTCGCCGCTCAACTGGCCGTCGAGGTAGCCACGGCTGTCGGCGTGCAGGTTGAGGGTTTTCAACAGGTCGCCATCAACCTTCAACGCCAGTGTCCACGGCCCAGTACCCGGCGCTGGAAGCGTCAGGTCACCGGCGATGTTCAGCGGCCAGTTGCCGGTCGGCGTGAGTGTGCCAGACAGGTTCAGGCTGAGGTCGTCGCGCTGCAATTTCACGCTGTCGATCTGCATGCCCTGAGCGGTCCAGTGCGCCGCCAGTTGCAAGCCCTTGAGCTGTTCGCTGCCGTTGAACAGCAGACTGCCGACCTGCACGTCGCCCAGTTCGATGGCCACCGGCAATTGCAGATCCGGCAATTTGATCGGGCCGCTTTCGGTGGTTTCTTCGCTCGGCGGGAATTGCAGGATGACCTGATCAGCCTGAAGCTGTTCGATGCACAGGGTCATCCGCGTCAGGCACAGCGGCGACCAGGCGAAGATTGCCTTGTTCAGTTCGACGCGGCTGCTGTCCTGCTGCCACAGCAGATGATCGGCGCTCCACTGCCCGCCGAGGCGACCCTGGAAATTTTCCACGCTCAAGCCCGGCACGAGGCCCAGCACCCAGCGGCTGCCGGCCGCCGTGCCGAGTACGGCGGTGACACTCAATACAATCAACAACACCAGCGCCAACAACGCCAGCGCCGTAATTTTCAAACCACGCTTCACAGCTCAGGCCCCATGGAAAAATGCAGCCGGATGCCGCCATCGTCGTCAAGTGCGTGGGCCAGGTCGAGGCGGATCGGCCCCACCGGCGAGACCCAGCGCACACCAATACCGACCCCGGTCTTGAGGTTCGGCAGTTCGAGTTTGTTGAAGGAGTTGCCTTGGTCGACGAAGGTTGCGACGCGCCACTTCTCGGCGATTGAATATTGATACTCGACGCTGCCGGCGACCATGTAACGCCCGCCGATCCGGTCACCGTCGGAGTTTTTCGGCGACAGACTCTGGTAGTCATAACCGCGCACGCTCTGATCGCCACCGGCGAAGAAACGCAGCGACGGCGGAATCGAGTTGTAACCATTGGTGGCGCTGCCGCCGACCTGCACGCGACCGAGCAAGCGGTGCTTGTCGAACACCGTGGTCAAGCCTTTGACCAGCGCCGTGCCATATAAAAGGTTGTTGTCCGAGCCGAGGCCTTCCTTGGCCACTTTGCTTTCGAAGCTCAGGCGATAGCCGTTGTGCGGGTCGATGCGGTTGTCGCTTTTCAGGTACGAGTAACTGATGCCGGGCATCAGCAAGGTGCTCAGGCCCGAGTCGTCGCCGAGCTCATATTCTTCGCGCTGCCATTTCAGCGAGATCACTCGCTGCCAGCCGCTCGGTAATTTGCTGTGCCATTCCGGGCCAAAAGTCAGCAGCTTGCTCAGCGTGTCGGAGCCGTCGATGTCTTCGAATTGATAGCCGCCGGCCCAGCGCAGTTTGTCGGTCAGTGGCGGGTCGAGCGGGATGTCATAGAACAGTCCAACGTTTTGCCGTGGCGCCGACAGCTCGGCTTCCCAACCGTAGCTGTCGCCTTGCGGGTTGACCCAGTGGCGGGTCCAGTTGGCTTTGATGCGCGGGCCGACGTCGGTCGAGTAACCGAGGCCCAGGCCCATGGTGCGCGGCTTGCGCGTGTCGAGTTTCACCTCCACCGGGATCACGTCATTTTTCGCTGTCGTCGGTGCGGCATCGACGCGCACGCCTTCGAAATAACCGCTCGATTGCAGGTCGCGATTGAGTTCAGCGATCAGCTCGGAGTCGTACGGCTCGCCTTCCTTAAACGGCACCATGCGTTGCAGCAGGTCTTCGTCGAACGGCGTGTCGCCTTCGAATTTGACTTTGCCCAGCGCATAACGCGGGCCGCTTTCGTAGATCAGTTCGACGTCGGCCACCCCGGCACGTGGGTCGACCATGAGTTTTTGACTGGTGAAATGGCCACTGAAGTAGCCGAAGCGTGAAGCCTGATTCTGAATAAGTCTTTTGGCGTCTTCGTAACGGCCATGGTTGAGCACCGCGCCGGACTTGAGCACGTCGCCTTTGGGTACACGAAAGGATTTGAGGGAGGCAGCCGGGCCGTCGACACGCACGGTGACGTTACGCAGGCGAATCGGCTCGCCGGGATCGATGTTCAGCACCAGACGCGGCTTATCGCCACCCTTGACGTCACTTTCAATCTGCGGCTGGTAGTAGCCCAACGCCTGAGCCGCTTTGCGCGCCTGCTCTTCGGCACCGCGACTGAAGCGCTGCAGGGCTTCTTCGTCACGATCGCCGAGGCTGCCGATATAGCCTTCTATATTGGCCTTGAGTTCATCGTTGGACGGTTTGATCCGCACATCCAATTCACTTTGCGCCAGCGCCGTGCAGCTGGTTAACAGCAGGAGCACGCCACTGGTAAATCTTCCTGGAAACTTCATAGGCGCGGATGCTATCACGGGCTTGGGAGCGTGATAGAACAGGAAATTTCCCAAGAAGTTCGATTGTTATGCTGTTGCAGTTTGTAAAACCTGCGGATTGGCGTGGAAAAACACGTGTTCGCGCACCGGCCCGACAGCAACTTCGCCGATCTCTTCGTATCCCTGCCTTTTATAGAATTCCAGATAACGCGGGTTGCCGGTATCAAGCACCACGCCTTGCGAGGTTTCATCGACGGCGCACCAGTTGTGTACGGCGGTCAGCAGTTGCTCGCCAAAGTGTTTGCCCTGGAATTGTGGGTGAATGCCCAACAAGGGAAGCATGTGCACAGAATCGCTGGGCACGCACGCCGCCACGGCGTCGTGATATTCCAGATAGCGGCGGGTGCAGCGAAAACCGGTGCTGAGCACCATGCGCAAACGCCACGCCCAGCTTTCGGTGATGCCCAAACGGCGTTGTGGCGGTGCGATCAGGGCGATGCCGATCAAACGGTCGTTGACCAGCAGGCCGATGGCCGGCAGATCCTGCAGAAAGTGTTGTTTGACCAGTTCGCGCACCGTCGCCCGCACGCGTTGTTCGTAGCCGGGGCGCTCGGCTTCGAACAGGTAGCCGAAGGTCGGCTCATGGCGATAAGCCTGATACAGCAGCGAGCGGGCTTCGCGGGAATAGCCGCGGTCGAGCATATGAATGTCGGCGATGGCGGTCTGGGTTTCAGGCATGACGGTGATTCTCCCCGGGGCGCGTGCAAATGGCGGCGCTCTTGTTGGTACGAACCTTTTGCGGGTGGCGTGGTTCCCCAGAGGTATAGACCAACTCGGGATCTTCATCGACTGGGCGGCCGTCAATCGCGAGCAGGCTCACTCCTACAGGGGTACGCATTCCAATTGTAGGAGTGAGCCTGCTCGCGATGACGCCGGTTCAGACAACATCTATCTGGCAGGCAAAGACGATTTCCCCTACCCCACACTGGCCCCCATCCCACATGTCAGCTAGCATCGCCCTTTTGCCAGGACTGCCGACCATGAAGATCGTTTCCTTCAACATCAACGGACTGCGCGCCCGTCCGCATCAGCTGGCAGCGCTGATCGAAAAACACCAGCCGGACGTCATCGGCCTGCAGGAAACCAAGGTCCACGACGACCAGTTCCCGCTGGAAGAAGTCCGCGCCCTCGGCTATCACGTGTACTTCCACGGCCAGAAAGGCCATTACGGCGTGGCCATGCTCTCGCGTCAGGAACCGATCGCCATTCACAAAGGCTTCGCCACCGACGAAGAAGATGCTCAGCGTCGCTTTATCTGGGGCACCTTCGCCGACGCCAATGGTGTGCCGGTAACGATTATGAACGGCTATTTCCCCCAGGGCGAAAGCCGCGACCATCCAACCAAATTCCCCGCCAAACAGCGTTTCTACAGTGATCTGCAAGCACTGCTGGAAAGCCAGTTCCACAACGAACAGCCGCTGGTGGTGATGGGCGATGTGAATATTTCCCCGGAAGACTGCGACATCGGCATCGGCCCGGACAACATGAAACGCTGGCTGAAAACCGGCAAATGCAGCTTTCTGCCGGAAGAGCGCGAGTGGATGGCGCGCCTGAAGAATTGGGGTTTGACCGACAGCTATCGTCACCTCAATCCGGACGTGACCGACATGTTCAGCTGGTTCGATTACCGCAGCCGGGGGTTTGAAGATGAGCCCAAGCGTGGCCTGCGCATTGACGTGATTCTGGCGTCCCATGGTTTGTTGCCGCGAGTCAAAGCCGCCGGTGTTGACTATGAATTGCGCGGAATGGAAAAGCCGTCCGATCATGCGCCGATCTGGCTTGAACTCAGCTGATCCCAAGCCTTACGCAATACTTGTAGGAGTGAGCCTGCTCGCGATGGCGGTGAATCAGTCGACATAAATTTGACCGGTACACCGCTATCGCGAGCAGGCTCACTCCTACATTGGTTCGCTGTCATCTTTCGGTCATGCGCCTGACTTAATCTCCCCGGCAATCCCCTTGGCTTGATTCGGTGCCGGCATGACCCTGCGTGTTTTGTGCGTTTTTCTCTTGAGTGCATGGCTGACGGTTTCCGCCGCCGCCCTGCCCCTTCCTGAAAACGGCCCGGCGCTGCGCATTCAAGGCTCCAACACCATTGGCGCCGAACTCGGCCCGGCACTGGTCGAAGGCCTGTTGCAAGAACAGGGCTTGCTGAAAATCCACCGCGAAACCCCGGACACCGCCAACGAACTGCGCATCGTCGGCCAGACCAGCGAAGGTAAACGCGTGATCGTTGAAGTCGCCGCACACGGTTCCAGCACCGGTTTCACCGCGTTGAAAAATGCCAGCGCCGACCTCGCCGCGTCTTCCCGCGAGATCAAGGACAGTGAGTTACAGACCCTGCAATCACTGGGCGACCTGAAAAGTCCCGCCGCTGAACAAGTCATCGCCATCGACGGCCTGGCGATCATCCTTCATCCCGACAATCCCCTCCAACAACTGGACACTGAGCAACTGGCGCGGATCTTCGCCGGCGATGTGAAAACCTGGGAAGACCTCGGCGGGCGTGGTGGTGCTATTCATTTATATGCGCGCGATGATCAGTCCGGCACTTACGACACGTTTAAGGAGTTGGTCCTCAGTCGTCGTGGGAAAAGTCTGAACAGCAACGCGAAAAGGTTTGAGTCCAGCGAGCAATTGTCCGACGCCGTCAGCGCGGATCCGCAAGGTATCGGTTTCATCGGTTTGCCTTACGTGCGTCAGGCCAAAGCCGTGGCCATTGCCGATGGTGCGTCGCAATCGATGTTGCCGCTGAACAGCCTGATCGCCACAGAAGACTATCCGCTGTCGCGGCGTTTGTTCTTCTATCTGCCACCCGACAGCAAGAATCCATGGGCGCAGGCCTTGGTGACGTTTGCGCAAAGTCGTCAGGGCCAGGCAATTGTCGCCGCCAATGGGTTCATCAGTCAGACCGTGCACGCCATGAGCGTCGC
>Ga0247818_10000647_pt1 | contig 21858 bp, 25 predicted proteins | sample 13C_Glucose_Day1_FD_192424 | JGI IMG/M metagenome (GOLD analysis project Ga0247818, IMG submission 192424) | Soil microbial communities from agricultural site in Penn Yan, New York, United States - 13C_Glucose_Day1 | ecosystem: Environmental > Terrestrial > Soil > Agricultural land | place... | reverse complement strand
GCAAACCAGTCATCGGTGACCGAGATGATTTTGGTGCCCAGGCGGGCGTCGGCCAGGTTGACGAACTTCTCGAAAGGTACGGCGTAAGCTTTCATTCTTCTTGTCTGCCTTTAAATAAGTGGCTTGGGATGCTTGCAGTGCCCTGGGTGCTATCGCGTTGTGAACACTCGGGCAAGGCTCGCTATAGGGTCAGTAAACGGAACAGGGCGATCTTGTTGATCTCTGCCAGCGCGCATTTGAATTCGGTGTCTGCCGAGTTGTGAATACGCGTTTCGAACGCTGCGAGGATCTGATGCCGGTTGCTGCCTTTTACCGCCATGATGAAGGGAAACTTGAACTTGGCTTTGTAGGCGTCGTTCAGCTCGGTGAAGCGTTGGAACTCTTCGGCCGTGCATTGGTGAATACCGGCGCCAGCCTGTTCATGGGTGCTGGCTTCGGTCAGTTGGCCCTGGACGGCGGCTTTGCCGGCCAGGTCCGGGTGAGCGTTGATCAGGGCCAGTTGGCTTTCGTGATCAGCACTCAACAGGATGTCGCTCATGCGCTGGTGCAGGGTTTCGATGTCATCGATCGAAGCGTCCTGGCCCAGGTCGAAGGCCTTTTCGGCGACCCATGGCGAATGTTCGTAGATGTCGGCGAAAGCGGCGACGAACGCGTCACGGCTCAGGCTCGAAGGTTTGACGGTTTGAAAGGTGCTCATTTGGCAGCCCCTGTGTACGGGTGGGTTTCTTGCCAGTGGCGCGCGATGTCGACGCGACGGCTGAACCACACCTGTTCATGACTTTTAGCGTATTCGATAAAGCGCTTGAGCGAGGCCAGACGCGCCGGACGGCCGATCAGGCGGCAGTGCAGGCCGATCGACAACATTTTCGGCGCTTCGGCACCCTCGGCGTACAGCACATCGAACGCATCTTTGAGGTATTCGAAGAAATCGTCGCCCTTGTTGAAACCCTGGACCTGGGTGAAGCGCATGTCGTTGGTGTCCAGCGTGTACGGGATCACCAGGTGCGGCTTGCCGGTCGGGTTGTTCGGTTCCCAGTAGGGCAGGTCGTCGTCGTAGGTATCGCAGTCGTAGAGGAAACCGCCTTCTTCCATCACCAGTTTGCGGGTGTTGGGGCCGGTGCGACCGGTGTACCAGCCGAGCGGACGCTCACCGGTGATTTCGGTGAGGATGCGGATCGCTTCGAGCATGTGCTCGCGTTCCTGGGCTTCATCCATGTACTGGTAGTCGATCCAGCGGTAGCCGTGGCTGCAGATCTCATGGCCGGCATCGACCATTGCGCGGATCACGTCCGGGTGACGCTGGGCGGCCATGGCCACGGCGAAGATGGTCAGAGGAATGTCGAATTCCTTGAACAACTTCAAAATCCGCCAGACGCCGGCACGGCTGCCATACTCGTAAAGGGATTCCATGCTCATGTTGCGCGCGCCTTGCAGCGGCTGGGCGGACACCATTTCCGAGAGGAACGCTTCGGACTCTTTGTCGCCGTGCAGAATGTTGCGCTCGCCGCCTTCTTCGTAATTGAGTACGAACGACAGGGCGATGCGGGCATTGCCCGGCCAGTGTGGGTGCGGAGGGTTACTGCCGTAACCGATCAGGTCGCGAGGGTAGTCAGCGCTCACTGCAGTCTTCCTTCTTATATTCGTGGTGACAGTTGGTGTGACGCGACTAAAGGTTGGATCACTGGCTGGCGTCACAGCGATGGGTTGATTGTATACAACTTTATATTCACTTTGTAAGCCTGATTTTTTGCATTTTTCGTTAACGGTCATCTTGACGTGGTATTGACACGCACCTGCAAGAAACCTGCCTGACTGGTCAGTTAATGATTGCTGGGTTCAGAGAACATAAGGTTGCGCAGGAAACTGGCGGAATTTCTGTCGATGGCGCTGTCGGCGGTAAAAATGTCGTTTTTATTGTGTACAATTTTTTTGAAAAGTGTCTTAATCAATCGCTCGCCGCAGCTTTTCGTGCTCCGAATCGGTGCGGTCTCCTTTTCACCTGACTTCGGGAGGCGCGAAGTCTGACTGCTTCCACGCAGGCAGGCGCGCAGAATCAATGGGACGTTTGACTACACACGTTTTGGACGCTGCACATGGTTGCCCGGGCAGCTCGATCAAGGTCGAGTTGTACCGCGTTGAAGGCTCGCACCTGGAATTGGTCGCCAGTGCGATAACCAACAGCGACGGTCGTGTCGATGCACCGCTGCTGCAAGGCGATGATTATCGCACCGGGGTTTATCAGGTTCAGTTCCATGCGGGCGATTACTACCGCGCCCGTGGCGTTCAGCTGCCGGAGCCTGCGTTCCTGGATGTGGTGGTGCTGCGTTTTGGCATCTCCGCCGAACAGGATCACTACCATGTACCGCTGCTGATCTCGCCTTACAGCTACTCCACGTACCGCGGCAGCTGATCCCCCAAGCAGCTGCCACCACCTGGAAGCGACTGCGCATATAGCTTCTTTGGTCTTTCGCCCGCTCACACTGCGGGCTTTTTTTCGTCTGTGTAAAAGTCAAAAGATCGCAGTCCTACGCGGGAGATGTAGGAGCTGCCGAAGGCTGCGATCTTTTGATCTTGCTGTTTAGCGGCTCAGCAGGGAAGCCGCGCCCGCGCCACTGAACAACCCCGCACTGATCCGGTTAAACCAGCTCTGGCCCTTGCCGCTGCGCAGATACCGCGCCGCACCATGGGCACCGAGGCCGTAGGCCAATTTGCACAGCAGATCAAGCACGGTCCAGGTGGCAATCATCACCAGCAACTGCGGCAGGAACGGTTGTTCGGCGCTCAAGAACTGCGGCAGAAACGCGGCGAAGAACAGAATGTCTTTCGGGTTGCTGGCGCCGAGCATGAACGCGCGCCCGAACAGTGCGCGAAAGCGCGGCACTGCTGCAGCCTGAGGCACTACAGCGCCATGGGACGGCTGACGCGATTGCTGCCAGCTCTGCCAGGCGAGATAGAACAGGTACAGCGCGCCGACGATTTTCAGAGCGCTAAACAGTTGTTCCGACGCCAGCAGTAACGCCCCTAAACCCAGCGCCGAAGCACTCAACAGGCAGATCGAAGCAATCACGCCACCCAGAAACGCCGGGTAGGAACGGCGCAGGCCGTAGTTCAGGCTGTTGCTGATCATCAACAACGACAGTGGCCCCGGGATCAGGATCACTACCAGCGCAGCGCCGCTGAACAGCAGCCAGGTTTCCAGACTCATCACTTTCCTCCATTTGCACAAAAGCCTCACCCGACGGGGTGAGGCTGTTTTGAAACGTGTCCCGCGTAAGGCTTACAGGAAGATGAACTTGGCGATGAAGATCGCGCAGAGCACCCACAGGCTGACGGAAATTTCCTTGTACTTGCCGGTACCGGCCTTCAACGCCACGTAAGTGATGAAGCCCAGCGCGATACCGTCGGCGACCGAGAAGGTCAGCGGCATCATGATTGCGGTGACGATGGCCGGAATGCTGTCGGTCGCTTCGTCCCATTCAATGTGGGCCATGCCGCCCATCATCAGCATCGCTACATAAATCAGCGCGCCGGCGGTGGCATAGGCAGGGATCATGCCGGCCAGCGGAGCGAAGAACATGGCTGCAATAAATAGCACACCTACGGTCACTGCGGTAAGACCAGTCCGACCACCCGCTGCTACACCGGCAGCACTTTCCACATAGCTGGTGACCGGTGGAACGCCGACCACGGCGCCAAAAACGCTGGACGCACTGTCAGCCTTCATCGCGCGGGAGAGGTTTTCGATCTTGCCGTCGGCGCCCACCAGGTTGGCCCGTTGGGCCACGCCCATCAGGGTGCCGGCGGTGTCGAACATGTGCACGAAGAGGAATGCCAGGACCACACTGATCATGCTGACGTTAAACACGCCGGCGACGTTCATGGCCATCCACGTCGGGGCCAGGCTCGGCGGTGCCGACATGATCCCTTCGTAATGCACGAGGCCCAGACCCCATCCGGCCAGCGTGACGGTGATGATGCTGATGAGGATCGCACCGAACACTTTGTGGTAGCTGAGGATGGCGATCATCAGGAAGCATACGGCCGCGAGCAGTGGGCCAGGCTCGCGCAGGGAACCGAGCTTGATCAGGGTGGCCGGGCTATCAACGACGATACCTGCGGTTTTCAGACCGATCAGGCCCAGGAACAGACCCACGCCCGCGCCCATCGCATAGCGCAGGCTGACAGGAATACTGTTGAGCAACCATTCGCGAATCCGCGAGAAGGTCAGAATCATGAACAACACACCGGAGACAAACACCGCACCCAGTGCGGTTTCCCAGTTGTAGCCCATGGTACCGACGACGGTGTAAGTGAAGAACGCGTTCAAACCCATGCCGGGTGCCAGGCCGACCGGCCAGTTGGCGTAGAGGCCCATCAACAGGCAGCCCAGAGCGGCGGCGATGCAGGTGGCGACGAAGGCCGCGCCGTGATCAATCCCGGCGTCAGCCATGATGTTCGGGTTGACGAAAATGATGTAAGCCATGGTGATGAAGGTTGTAAGACCGGCAATCAGCTCGGTCTTCACCGTGGTGCCGTGCAAGCTGAGTTTAAACAGACGTTCCAGCAGCCCATTGCGTAATGGCGGCGAGAGATCCAGCGTCGATGCTTCGGATTTGCGGCTTTCCACAGCGAGTACTCCTCAAGAGTTTTATTTTTATTTCCAGGGCCGGACCCATGAGGGTGGCAGCGGCCCTTTGAGGCACTTGCGAATTTGTTGACCGTATGGTCAGGAACTCGCACGAAGTGGATTATGCTTTTGTGTACAAATAAAGCAAATATTGTTTTTTGTTTTGTTTACGAAATATTTGGCTTTAGGGATATATCGCCTTCGAGGGCCTCATCGCCAGCAGGCTGGTTCCCACAGGTTTTGTGTACGCCACAGGTCACTGTGGGAGCCAGCCTGCTGGCGATGGGCCAGAACAGTCAATCAACAACTGCCTGACTTTTCCCCAATGCCAAATTCACCGCCAGCCAGCCATTCACCGCTGTCTCCCCAGCCTCGGCAAACACCCGCTCCAACAATTTCACCTGCTCGCGACGCAGCGATTGCTCAAAACGTGCGCCATCGTCCGTCAATGCCAGTAAGCGCTTTCGCTTGTCGGTCTCGGACGCCACGCTGTCCACCAGATGCATTTCCAGCAATTGCCGCAACGGCATGTTCAGCGCCTGTTTGCTCACGCCGAGCAACGCCAGCAACTCTTTGACGCTGAGGTTCGGGTACCGGGCGATGAAAAACACGATACGCTGATGAACCCGACTCAAGCCTCGCCGCTCAAGCATTTCATCAGCCTTGGCCGTGAAGGCCTGGTAACCGAAGAAAAACGCTTCCATGGCCTGTTGTTGGGAATTCGGGTTTTTAAGGTCAATCATGTTGACGTATCCGCCTGAGGTGTCGTAATTTCAGTCAACCAGTTTGACTCATTTTCTCCATGCCAAGCTACCGGTGACCCCATGGCTTTTTCCGAACGTGTCTCGCGCCTTAAAAGTTCTTTGATCCGTGAAATCCTTGCCGCCGCGCAGCGTCCGCAAGTGATGTCGTTCGCCGGAGGCCTGCCGGCTGAAGCCATGCTGCCCAAGGTCGATTGGGCCGACATGCCGGTGTCCATCGGCCAATACGGAATGAGCGAAGGCGAGCCGGCGTTGCGTGAGGTGTTGGCGGCAGAGGCCCGGATGTTGGGTGTGCGCTGCGAGGCGAGCCAGGTGCTGGTGGTCAGCGGTTCTCAACAGACGCTAGATCTGGCTGCCAAGCTGTACATCGACAAAGGCACCGAGATCCTGCTTGAGGCGCCGACTTATCTGGCGGCCCTGCAAATCTTCCAGTTGTTCGGCGCAGACTGCATCACCGTCCCGCAGGAGGTCGATGGCCCGGACCTAGCGCAACTGCGGGCGCGCCTGGAAAAACATCGTCCGGCGTTCATCTACCTGATCCCGACGTTCCAGAACCCCTCCGCCGTGCGTTACAGCGAAGCCAAACGTGACGCGGTGGCGGCGCTGCTCGATGAGTTCGGCGTCACCCTGATTGAAGACGAGCCATACCGTGAACTGACCTTCGATGGCGGCAGCGCCACGCCCATTGTCAGTCGCTTGAAAAAAGCCAGCTGGATCTACACCGGTACGGTGTCGAAAACCCTGTTACCGGGTTTGCGCGTCGGCTACCTGATCGCCAGCCCGGACCTGTTCCCGCACTTGCTGAAGCTCAAGCAGTCGGCGGACTTGCACACCAATCGGGTCGGCCAATGGCAGGCTTTGCAATGGATCGGCAGCGAGAAGTATCAGCAACATCGCAGTGAGCTGCGCGATTTCTACCGGGGACGGCGGGATGCGTTCCAGGCCGCGCTGTACACCCATTTTGCTGATCTGGCGGATTGGAACGAGCCGCAGGGCGGGTTGTTCTTCTGGTTGAAGCTCAAGCAGCCGCTGGACACGCGAACCTTGCTCAATGCGGCGTTGGCCGATGATGTGGCGTTCATGCCGGGCGAACCGTTCTTCCCTGAACCGGACAAGCATCACGGGTATTTGCGGCTGAACTTCAGCCATATCGACCCGGCGCGACTGGATGAAGGATTGAAACGGTTGGCGGCGGTGGTGCGGCAGGCTCAGGCTGCGCGAGCGGCATAGATAAAAAAACCGGCTCAAGGGCCGGTTTATTTATGTCTGAGATTGGTAGCGTTTATACCGGCCACATCGCTGGCAAGCCAGCTCCCACAGGTTTTGTGAGCACCACAGATCACTGTGGGAGCTGGCTTGCCAGCGATGAGGCCATTAATCACACCACAAAAACCTCAGGCTGCCGCGAAGCGCTTATCCAGATAATCAATGATTACCTTGGACTCATACATCCAGGTCGTCTGGCCATTCTCTTCAATGCGCAGGCACGGCACCTTGATTTTGCCGCCATGCTCCAGCAGGGCCTGGCGATCCTGTTCGTTGTTCTTGGCATCACGCAACGCCACCGGCACATTCAGGCGACGCAGGGTACGGCGGGTTTTCACGCAGAACGGGCAGGCGTGGAATTGATACAGGGTCAGACCCTTGGCGGCGGATTCGACCTGGGCTTGAGCAGCGGCGGGGCGCTTCTTCTTGCTTGGGCGAGTGATGAAGTCGATGAAGATGATCAGTTGGCCAAGGCCGACACGAAGCGCTTTTACGAACACGTTGAAAGCCTCACGGTGGGAATAAAGAAAGGCGCGCAGCTTACCTGATTTTCCCCGGACGAAAAAAAACCGGCGATGAATGCCGGTTTTCTTTGTGTTGCGAATTACTTGATGAGGCTGAGAAACTCGCTGCGGGTAGCGGCGTTCTCGCGGAACTCACCGAGCATCACCGAAGTGATCATCGACGAATTCTGCTTTTCAACACCGCGCATCATCATGCACATGTGCTTGGCCTCGATCACCACGGCAACGCCCAGGGCGCCGGTGACCTGCTGGACCGCATCGGCGATCTGGCGGCTGAGGTTTTCCTGGATCTGCAGGCGACGAGCATACATATCGACGATGCGCGCGACCTTCGACAGGCCCAGGACCTTGCCGCTCGGAATATAGGCAACATGCGCCTTGCCGATGAACGGCAGCAGGTGGTGTTCGCACAACGAGTACAGCTCGATGTCCTTGACCAGCACCATTTCGCTGTTGTCGGAGCTGAACAAGGCACCGTTGGTGACTTCTTCGAGCGTCTGTTCATAACCGCGGCAGAGGTACTGCATGGCTTTGGCGGCACGTTTTGGCGTGTCGAGCAGCCCTTCGCGGGACACGTCCTCGCCCAATTGGCCGAGAATCGCGGTGTAATTCTGTTCCAGGGACATGAAACTACCTGTGGGATTTTACGCAAAGGGCAAGGGTACGGTGGCAGACACGACGCTGCAAGCGTGACGCATCAGCTTTACTCGTCGCGACCTTCCATCATGGTGCGTTTGAGCATCACATAAACCGCTCCGGCACCGCCATGTTTCGCCTGGCAGGAGGTGAAGCCCAATACCTGCGGATGCTGGCGCAGCCACGTGTTGACGTGGCTTTTGATCATCGGCCGCTTGCCGTCCAGCCGCACGGCTTTGCCGTGGGTGACGCGCACGCAGCGGATTTCGAATTTGGTTGCTTCGGCGAGGAACGCCCAAAGGGTTTCCCGGGCCTTTTCCACGTTCATGCCATGCAGGTCTAGGCTGCCTTCGAACGGAATCTGGCCGATCTTGAGCTTGCGCATCTGGCTTTCCTGCACGCCGTCACGCGCCCACATCAGCTCGTCTTCAGGGCCGACGTCGATGACGAACTGATCGGACAGCCCGTCGACGGTGGTGGCATCGGTGCGCACGGTAGCAGCCTGGCGCAGCTTGGCGATCTGCGCGCGGTCGGCTTTGGGTTTGCCGGTTTCGGCGCGGTCGTGCTTGATCGGCTTGACGCCTTGGATCGCGCTTTTGAACAGGGAAAAATCGTCGTCTTGCATGTCAGCCTCCGCGAAGGGCGGCCAGTTTACCCAACTCGAAGCGAATGGGCGCGCGACAAAGTGCGCCGCATTTGGCTCAGTCGTGTTTTTTCATCAGGTGCGGGGACATGTTCAGCTCCCGCGACTGGCGCGAACGGCGACGGCAGCGGCGCCACAGCCACACGCCGAGGTACAGCACGAACAGGCCAATGACCAGAATCACTGCCGCCCCGGCCTTGTTGGAGTTCATCTCGCCCAGAGCTGGGGCGTGGCCCAGCAGGGCGGCAACCCCGGCCATGGCGAGCAGCACGCCACTCATTGCCAGCAGCGCAGCGAACGCCGCACCAATTCTAAAACGCCAGTTGCTTTGGCCTTTGGGCCGCAAGCGGCGAGCGTCAAAACCATCGGATAACTTCATTCCGACCTTCCTCAATGGGTATCGGCCCTTCGACCGGGAGTTGACCGGGATGTTCCTGAGGCTAAGACAATTACGGCTAATGAGAGGCTTTTGCGGATGAGCGGCGGTGCAGACCGCTCATATCAGTAGTGATCAGACCAGATCGTTGGTCAGGGCAAGCGCGGCAAAGTTGTCCGCCATGATCGCCATTTCGGTCTGTTGAACATGTTCGGCGCTCAGGACACCGCCCTTGTACGGCAGATCGCGGGTGGCGCAGGCGTCTTCCACCAGGGTGCAACGGAAACCCAGGTTTTTCGCGGCGCGCACCGTGGTGCTGACACTGGAATGACTCATGAAGCCACACACCACCAGGTCCAGGCCCAACCCTTCAAGACGCTTTTTCAGGTCCGTGCCATGGAACGCGCTCGGCAGCAGCTTATCGATAATGGCTTCGTCGTCCTGTGGTTCAAGGCCGGGGATGAACGCACCGCGTTCGCCTTGCGGGTCGAACAGCCCGCCGACAGTGCCCAGGTGGCGCACGTGTACGATCGGCCGGCCCGCTGCTCGGGCAGCAGCCAGCAATTTCTTGATGTTCGCAACCGCCGCATCCATGCCGCTCAGGGCCAGTGGACCGCTGAGGTATTCTTTCTGGGCATCGATGATGATCAGGGTCGCATGACTCAGTTTGGCTGCTGCATAACCGCGGCCGCTGAGTTGAAACATCGTTTGTGGAACGGACATTCTGGGGCTCCTTCGAGTGGGGCTTTTGCGACATTGTCCTCTGGCTGAGCGCTTCTGTGAATCGCTACCATCGTAGGCACCGTCGTTACTGGCGTGCAGCGTTGTCAAGTGGTCTGTTTTGTTCAATGCCCGGCTGAAAAAAGAGATTAGTCCTACATTTGCTCCGGTGTTTTTCCTGCGTCGTCGTGGCGTCGTTTGGCTGGTAGAATCGCCAGTCGATTTTTCTGGAGTTTGCCGTCGTGATCACTTCCCGCCTTCGTACCCTGCGTGACCATATCCGTTGGGCCGTCAGCCGCTTCCATGGGGAGGATCTGTTTTTCGGCCATGGCACCGACAACGCCTGGGACGAAGCCCGTCAACTGGTGTTGGGTGCGCTGCACTTGCCGTGGGAAATCGCCGATAGCTATCTCGACTGCAGTCTGGAAGAAGACGAACTGGTCCGCTTGCAGTTGTTGCTCAAGCGCCGCATCGAAGAGCGCGTGCCCACCGCTTACCTGCTGGGTGAAGCCTGGTTCTGTGGTATGTCGTTCATCGTCGACAAGCGTGTGTTGATCCCGCGTTCGCCGATTGGCGAGCTGATCGAAAACCGCTTCACCCCGTGGCTGGGCACCGAGCCTGCGCGCATTCTCGACCTGTGCACCGGTTCCGGTTGCATCGGTATCGCCTGCGCCTACGAGTTCCAGAACGCCGAGGTGGTGTTGGCGGATCTGTCGTTCGAAGCGTTGGAAGTGGCCAACCAGAACATCGAGCGTCACGGCGTCGATGAGCGGGTTTACACGGTACAAGGCGATGGCTTTGATGGTTTGCCGGGCCAGCGTTTCGACCTGATCGTGTCGAACCCGCCGTATGTGGATGCCGAAGACTTCGCCGACATGCCGGATGAATACCAGCACGAACCGGAACTGGGCCTGGCCTGCGGTGACGATGGCTTGAACCTGGTGCGACGCATGCTCGCCGAAGCCGCGGATCACCTGACCGAGAAGGGCTTGCTGATTGTCGAAGTGGGCAACAGCCAGGTTCACGTCGAGGCGTTGTACCCGGAAGTCGATTTTGCCTGGCTGGACTTTGAGCGGGGCGGGCATGGAGTGTTCATGCTGACGGCCGAACAGTGCCGCGATCATCAGGCCCTGTTCGCTTCTCGCGTTTAACCTTAAAACGCAAAAGATCGCAGCCTTCGGCAGCTCCTACATGGAACGCGTATCCCTGTAGGAGCTGCCGAAGGCTGCGATCTTTTGATTTACCGGTGTGTCGCAATCCAGATCAACAACCCCGCCTGAAACACCGCAAACGCCACCAGACAAGTAATGGTGAAACGCAGCCCGGCGTCTTCGCGTTTGTACTTGCTGACCTTTTCTTCGTGTTTCTTGAGTTTCACTTCCTGCTCGGCGAGGTTCTGTTCGGCCTGCTGGAGCATCTGCGCCGCTTCAAGAATCTCCACGATCTGCAGTTTTTCGGTGTTCCAGTCACCCAACAGGTCGCTGACCTGCACTTCTTCGACGCTGCCCTTCAAATGCTGGGCGTCGGCGTAAACCACATCAAACCCGTGCACCCGTAAAAAATGATCGCGGCGCAGGCGCGTGTCTTCGTTGAGAGCGTCCTTGTTGTTCAGGTCGGTGCCATCGACGGTGTAGCCGGGCCAGCGCTTCTTCGCCCAAGTAATGCCTTGTGCGGCCATGAAACGGCCGATGCCGCGGTTCATCGGTTCAATCTGCAAGCCGCTGTCGGGGCCGAAATGCACGCGTTTTTCGACGTGATCGACCCAAACGTCCAGATGATTCTGTTCCTTGCGCACGCGCTGGCCGGGCAGGGTGATGCTCATGCGCATCAGGCTGCGCTGCTTGTCATTGCGTTCGGCATAGCCGAATTCAACAAAGCGCAGGGGGCGGCCACCGGTGCTGCGATCGGTCTGCAACGGCGCCAGACGGAGCATTTTATGGTGCTCGACGTGGACGTCCGCCCAGGGCAGTTCGACCGCTGGCGGTGCCTCTTTTTCAGCGGTGGTGTCGGGTGAAGTCTGGGTATCAGTCATAACGGCGAGATCCTGTCCAAGCTCAACTTGTCACCAGTCATTGCGCTGGCGACAAAGGCTTATCGGCCGTTTTTTTCATCACTAGAGGGTAAATGGCGGTTAACTGGAGCGAAGTCCGTCAATAAATCCGAGGATTCGCGAACCCAACTCCGCCGCCAAGGGCAAGTTCGGGTCTTTATAAGAAGCCAATTGGCGTTTGACGTCGTTGGGCACGATGCGCATGACATGGTTCATGCCTTCGATCAGCGCCAGGTCGGCGTCGGGTTTGGCAGCCTTGAGCAGGCGAGCGTCGTTGACGCCGACCTGAATGTCATTGCTGCCCTGAATGATCAGCGCCGGCATCTTCAGCTTCGCAAACGCCGCGGCCGGGTCCTGACGGAACAGGGAAATCAGGTACGGCTGCACGCTCGGACGGAAAATCACCTGAAGTTGCGGTGGCACGTTGTCATCGGTTTTCCCGGCCTTGAGGCTGTCGAGAAGCTCGTTACTTCGCAGCATCAGTGGCGGTGGCAGGCGATTAGCCAGTTGCTGGCGAATGACCTGGTCAACAGGCCTTGCGCTGCCGGACATGGAAATCACTGCCGCCGCATCGACGCTCGGCGCCGCCAGGCTGGCGATCAAGGCGCCTTCGCTATGACCGAGCAGGATCAACTGGCCGAAACGTGGGTCGGCCTTGAGCTTGCGGCTCCAGGCTTGGGCGTCGGAAACATAGGCATCCAGCGTCAGATTGCGCTCATCCGGCGTGGCCGCGAGGCTCGCCGCCACGCCTCGTTTGTCGTAGCGCACACTGGCGATGTTGTGTTTGGCCAGCACCCACGCCAGCCGTTTAAGGCTATCGTTGCGCCCGCCATCGGGGTTGTTTCCGTCACGATCCGTAGGACCGGAGCCGGAAATGATCAGGACCACCGGCACCGGCGTGTCGGATTTTGGCAACAGCAGCGAGCCGAAAAGCTCTCCGGTGCCGGTGTCCAACGAGATCGGCCGTTGCAGGACGGTGGCCTGGGCGAAGCCTGTAAACAAGGTAAGGGTCAAGAGCAAAACTCGCAGCATCATCACGCCATCATCATCAAGATGCCGGTTGGACTCGCAGACACCCATAAGGTTCGAGGATGAACTACTTGGGTAGCCTGCGTATACTGGCGCGCATTATGTATTTGGGTTCGATTTCACGGAGCGTCCTGCATGTCCGGCAATACCTACGGCAAGCTGTTCACTGTCACCACCGCGGGCGAAAGCCATGGCCCGGCGTTGGTCGCCATTGTCGATGGCTGCCCGCCGGGCCTGGAGATCTCCCTTGAAGATCTGCAGCGCGACCTGGACCGCCGCAAACCCGGCACCAGCCGCCACACCACCCAGCGCCAGGAAGCCGACGAAGTCGAAATCCTCTCTGGAGTGTTCGAAGGCCGCACCACCGGTTGCGCCATCGGCCTGTTGATCCGTAACACCGACCAGAAGTCCAAGGACTACTCGGCGATCAAGGACCTGTTCCGCCCGGCCCATGCCGACTACACCTACCACCACAAGTACGGCGAGCGCGATTACCGTGGCGGTGGCCGCAGTTCGGCGCGCGAAACCGCGATGCGCGTGGCGGCAGGAGCGATTGCGAAAAAATACCTGGCCAGCCAGGGCATCGTGATTCGCGGTTACATGAGCCAGCTCGGCCCGATTGAAATCCCGTTCAAGACCTGGGATTCGGTCGAAGAGAACGCGTTCTTCAGCCCGGATCCGGACAAAGTGCCGGAGCTGGAAGCGTATATGGATCAGTTGCGTCGCGACCAGGATTCAGTCGGCGCGAAAATCACCGTCGTCGCTGAAGGCGTGATGCCGGGCCTGGGCGAGCCGATTTTCGACCGCCTCGACGCCGAACTGGCCCATGCGCTGATGAGCATCAACGCGGTCAAGGGCGTGGAAATCGGCGCCGGTTTCGCCAGCGTCGCCCAGCGCGGCACCGAGCATCGCGATGAAATGACCCCGGAAGGTTTCCTCAGCAACAACGCGGGCGGCATCCTCGGCGGTATTTCGTCCGGTCAGCCAATCGTTGCGCACCTGGCGTTGAAGCCGACATCGAGCATCACCACGCCGGGCCGGTCCATCGACATTCATGGTAACCCGGTGGACGTGATCACCAAGGGCCGTCACGACCCGTGCGTTGGCATTCGTGCCACGCCGATTGCCGAGGCGATGATGGCCATCGTGCTGATGGACCACCTGCTGCGTCACCGCGGGCAGAACGCCGACGTGCGCGTGAGCACGCCGGTGCTGGGTCAGCTTTAATGGCTGACCTCACGGCCGCTGCAATCTGATGGTTGCAGCGGCGCTCCCGTACTGGCGGCTCTCCAGTTTCTATCTGTTCTATTTCGCCTTGCTCGGTTCGACAGCGCCGTTTCTGGCGCTGTACTTCGATCACCTGGGTTTCAGCGCCGCGCGCATCGGCGAACTGGTGGCGATCCCGATGTTGATGCGCTGCGTGGCACCGAACATCTGGGGCTGGCTCGGCGACTACACCGGTCGGCGCCTGGCTATCGTGCGCTTTGGCGCCGTGTGCACTCTGCTGACCTTTTCGCTGATTTTCGTCAGCAAGACCTACGCATGGCTGGCGATGGTCATGGCCTTGCACGCGTTCTTCTGGCACGCGGTGTTGCCGCAATTCGAAGTCATCACCCTGGCGCACTTGCAGGGCCAGACCTCGCGTTACAGTCAGATTCGCCTGTGGGGCTCGATCGGCTTCATCATTACCGTGGTTGCTTTGGGCCGGTTGTTCGAATGGCTGAGCCTGGATATTTATCCGGCGGCGCTGGTGCTGATCATGGCCGGCATCGTCCTCAGCAGCCTGTGGGTGCCGAACGCCCAACCGGCGCCGGGCAACCGGGTGGCGGGCGAGGGGTTTCTCAAGCAACTGCGCAGCCCCGGCGTCCTGGCGTTTTACGGCTGCGTGGCGCTGATGCAGATGAGTCACGGCCCGTATTACACGTTCCTGACCCTGCACCTTGAGCGTCTGGGTTATAGCCGCGGTGTGATCGGCATGCTCTGGGCCGTTGGCGTGGTCGCGGAAGTGTTGATGTTTCTAGCCATGAGCAGGATCCTCGCGCGGTTTTCCCTGCGGCGGGTGCTGATGGCGAGTTTTCTGCTGGCCGCGCTGCGTTGGTTGTTGTTGGGTTCGTTGGCCGAATTCCTCTGGGTCTTGCTGTTTGCCCAGGTGTTGCACGCGGCAACGTTCGGCAGCTTTCACGCCGCTGCCATTTCCTTCGTGCAACGTAGCTTCGGTGCGCGCCAGCAAGGGCAGGGCCAGGCGCTGTATGCCGCGTTGGCCGGCACCGGCGGTGCATTGGGCGCGCTGTATTCCGGCTACAGCTGGAATGCCCTGGGCGCCGCATGGACCTTTAGTATTGCCAGTCTCGCAGCCGTCGCGGCTGCCGTTATCATTGCCACACGTATGCAAGAGGACAGGCCATGAGCCTTACCCGTGAACACCTCGCCCAGGAAATCATCGACGCCGGGCGTTTTCTGTATGGCCGCGGCTGGTCGCCGGCCACCAGCAGCAACTATTCGACCCGCTTGTCGCCGACCGAAGCCCTGTTGACGGTATCGGGCAAGCACAAAGGCCAGTTGGGCCTGGACGATGTGCTGGCCACGGATCTTGCCGGCAACAGCCTGGAACCGGGCAAGAAGCCGTCCGCCGAAACCCTGCTGCACACCCAGCTCTATAGTTGGCGCCCGGAAATCGGTGCGGTGCTGCACACCCATTCGGTGAACGCCACGGTACTGTCGCGCCTGACGCCGCAGGACTTCATCGAGTTCGAAGACTACGAACTGCAAAAAGCCTTCAGCGGTGTGACAACCCACGAGTCGCGGGTACGTGTGCCGATTTTCGACAACGACCAGGACATTGCGCGCCTGGCCGCCAAGGTGCAGCCTTGGCTCGACGCCCATCCCGATTGCGTCGGTTACCTGATCCGTGGCCATGGCCTCTATACCTGGGGCGCGCGCATGAGCGATGCCCTGCGGCAGATCGAAGCCTTTGAATTTTTGTTCGAGTGCGAGTTGAAGACGCGCTCGCTCTCGCACCGTTAAGGAGTTGCCCTGATGAGCAGCCTGTCCGTTTATCACGTCTCCAGCCCTGAGATTCCCAACAAGGTGCTGACCCATCTCGAAGACATTCAGTCGACCCTGGCCGAGCAAGGCGTGCGTTTCGACCGCTGGCAAGCCGCGGCCAAGATCCAGCCCGGCGCCAGCCAGGAAGAAGTGATCGCTGCCTATCAGGCGCAAATCGACCAACTGATGACTGAGCGCGGCTACATCACTGTCGATGTGGTCAGCCTCAACAGCGATCACCCGCAAAAAGCCGAGCTGCGGGCGAAGTTTCTCGAAGAGCATCGCCATGGTGAGGACGAAGTGCGATTTTTCGTTGCCGGCCGTGGCCTGTTTACCCTGCACATCGACGATTACGTCTACGCGGTGCTGTGCGAGAAAAACGACCTGATTTCGGTGCCGGCCGGTACCAAACACTGGTTCGACATGGGCGAGCATCCGCACTTCGTCGCGATCCGCCTGTTCAACAACCCGGAAGGCTGGGTGGCGAACTTCACCGGTGAAAACATCGCCAGCCAATTCCCGCGTCTTGAGGACTGACTCGATGCCGATCAAAGCGATTCTCACCGACATCGAAGGCACCACCAGTGCGGTGAGTTTTGTGTTCGACGTGTTGTTTCCCTACGCGGCCAAACATCTGCCGGACTTTGTACGTCAGCAGGCTGAGCGCGCCGACGTGGCCGAGCAACTGGAAGCCGTGCGGCGCGACAGCTCAGAGCCAAACGCCGATGTAGAGCGTGTCATCGAAATTCTCCTGGGCTGGATCGCCGAGGACCGCAAGGCCACGCCGTTGAAAGCCCTGCAAGGGATGGTCTGGGAACAGGGTTACCAGGCCGGGCAGTTGAAGGGCCACGTTTATCCGGATGCCGTTGAAGCGCTCAAGCAATGGCATGCGGCGGGTTATCAACTGTTCGTTTATTCCTCTGGCTCGATCCAGGCGCAGAAGTTGATCTTCGGCTGCTCGGAGGCGGGGGATTTGACGCCGTTGTTCAGCGGCTATTTCGACACCACGTCCGGGCCCAAGCGTGAGGCGCAGTCCTACGCCAACATCACGCAAGCGATTAACGTCGAGGCTGGGCAGATTCTGTTTTTGTCGGACATCGTCGAAGAGCTGGACGCGGCGAGCGCGGCGGGAATGGCCACTTGCGGATTGGCCCGCGAGGGTGGCGAACTGGTGGGGCATGTCACCGTGGACAGTTTTGCTCGGATAGAGCCTTCAGCGTTCTAACCCACAACACAAAACCTGCAGGAGCGAGCCTGCTCGCGATAGCGGTGCGTCATTCAACGTTGATGTCGACTGACAGGCACTCTTCGCGAGCAGGCTCGCTCTTACAATTGTTGGTTTTTTTACAGCGAGTGATAAGTCGGCAACGCAAAACGTTGCTGGCTCTGCAGCATCGAAATTTGCGGCAGTTCACTGGCTTGTTCCGCAAGGTCACGGCGAATCGCGCTGATGACCCACGACAGTTGATCGCCATTGTGCAACTGTTGGTAGGAAATCGAGCGTTTGAACTCCCGGCCTTCGCCGCCGCGCAGAGTCAGCAGGATTCCACCGTCAGGGCGCGCCTGAGTGCTGACTTCGAAGTTGGAGAACAGGGACGAAAATTTTTCCTGAATCAGGCTCATGTCTTTCAGCTCCGTGATGACTTGAATGGCAAGCATGCACAGAGGGTTGCAGCGTTTGTGCCAGCATCTGATCTCAAAAAAATCTTTTGAAAACAGCAAGTTAACAACTTGTCGGTTTTTTGCTTCCGTGCAAATTGCATGAATGGCCATCGTGCATCCTGCATTTTGCGGGTTTATCGGCTATTGAATGGAACCATTGCGCAGCCCGGCGCTCGCGCTGACGCCGTGCCGTTGTCACTCAAGAACGCAGATCGTCGCGGATACAAAACATTTCAAAAACCGCGTGTACAGCTCAAGAACCGTTGACGTATTTTCGGGCTTCAGTCACCGCCGCCCGACAATAAAAAGATCGAACGGGAGCAAGCATGAGCGACACGATTACCTGGGGCATGATGCTCCGCAAGCTGCCTTCCATTGCCAAAGCCATTCCGCGCGTGGTGAAGGGAATGAAGGTCGCCAACGTCAAGGATCCGACCCAACCGTGTGGCCTGGGCTGGAGTTTCGAGCAAGCCACCTTGCGCAATCCCGATGGCCCGGCACTGCTTCACGGCGACGTGTCGCTGACTTATACACAGGTCAACCAGTGGGCCAATCGCATCGCCCATCACCTGATCGAACAAGGCATCGTCAAAGGCGATGTCGTGGCAGTCTTCATCGAGAACCGCCCGGAACTGCTGGTGACGATACTGGCGGTGGCCAAGGTTGGCGCGATCTCGGCGTTGCTCAATACCTCGCAGACCCGCGACACCCTGGTGCACAGCGTGAATCTGGTGAACCCGGCGGCCATCGTCGTGGGCGAAGAGCTGCTTGCTGTATTCCAGGCAGTACGTGATCAGGTCTCGATCGACGCGACGCGCACCTGGTTTGTCGCCGATCAGGACACCTGGAGCCATCCGGGAATCGCGCCACACGGCTTCATCAATCTGATGACCGCCAGCGTCGACGCCGACAGTGAAAACCCCGCGAGCAGCCAGCAGATTTTTTTCGACGACCCTTGTTTCTACATCTACACGTCCGGCACCACCGGGCTGCCCAAGGCCGGGGTGTTCAAGCACGGGCGCTGGATGCGCAGCTCCGCCAGCTTCGGCATGATCGCCCTTGATATGCGTCCCGAGGACGTCGTCTATTGCACGTTGCCGCTGTATCACGCCACCGGTTTGTGCGTGTGTTGGGGCTCGGCCATCAGCGGTGCCTCGGGGTTTGCCATTCGCCGAAAATTCAGCGCCAGCCAGTTCTGGATCGACGTGCACAAGTACCGGGCGACGACCATTGGTTACGTGGGCGAGTTATGCCGCTATCTGGTCGATCAGCCACCGAGTGCCGACGACGGCAAGCACGGGGTCCGGAAAATGATCGGCAACGGTCTGCGGCCCGGCGCATGGAACGAGTTCAAGACACGCTTCGCGGTGGATCACATCTGTGAGCTGTATGCCGCCAGCGACGGCAACATCGGTTTCACCAATATCCTGAATTTCGACAACACCGTCGGTTTTTCCCTGATGTCCTGGGAACTGGCGGCCTACGACCACGACTCGGGTGCGCCAACCCGTGCCGCCAACGGTTTCATGCGCAAGGTCGGCAAGGGCGAGCAAGGGTTGTTGCTGGCGAAAATCGACGACAAAGCACCGCTGGATGGCTACACCGATCCGCAGAAAACCGAGAAAGTGGTCCTTCACGATGTGTTCGAGAAGGGCGACCGTTACTTCAACACCGGGGACCTGTTGCGCAACATTGGTTTTGGGCACGCCCAGTTTGTTGATCGGCTGGGTGACACTTACCGATGGAAAGGCGAAAACGTTTCAACCACCGAGGTCGAGAACATCCTCCTGCAATACCCGCATATTTCCGAAGCCGTGGCTTACGGTGTGGAAATTTGCAACACCAACGGGCGCGCCGGAATGGCCGCCATCACACCGGCCGAGTCTTTGGCGACCCTGGACTTCAGCGAATTACTCGCGTTCGTGCGGCAACAGATGCCGGCCTACGCGGTGCCTTTGTTCCTGCGGGTGAAAGTCAAAATGGAGACCACCGGCACTTTCAAGTACCAGAAGACCCGACTCAAGGACGAAGCCTTCGACCCCGGCAGAACTGGCGACGACCCGATCTACGCCTGGCTGCCCGGCACCGACACTTATGTGCAGGTCACCGAGCAGGTGCTGTCGGACATTCAGGGCGGCAAACATCGTTATTGAGACGACGCTATTGAATGTGGCTATGGCCGCGCATCAGAAAAAAGAAGTGACAGTGCCGGAGCGGCTCGGGAAACTGTCGGCTTTTACATACGACAGAAAATGGAGTGCCCAATGTCCGACAAAAGCCGCCAGATGACCCCCGAAGAAGCTGCCGAGTTTGCCGAACAGGTCTTCAACAAGGCGCGCGAGGGCGATGCGGCCATGATGGCAGCACTGCTGAGCAAGGGCCTGCCGCCGAACTTGCGCAATCACAAGGGCGACACCTTGTTGATGCTGGCCGCGTACCACGGCCATGTAGATACCGTGAAAGTCTTGCTTGAACACAAGGCCGATCCTGAGATCCGCAATGACAACGGCCAGAGTCCGATTGCCGGCGCCGCGTTCAAGGGTGACCTGGCGGTGATCAAGGCATTGGTCGAAGGTGGCGCGCAGGTGGAGGGTTCGTCTTTCGACGGCCGCACGGCGTTGATGATGGCGGCGATGTTCAACCGCGTTGAAGTTGTCGATTACCTGATCAGCAAAGGCGCCGACCCGAAAGCCAAGGATGCCAATGGCATTACCGCACTGGATGCCGCCAAGACCCTGGGGGCTTCCGATACCATCGCTCAGCTGGAAAAACTGCTGGGCTGATTGGTTTTTAGAAGATCGCAGCCTTCGGCAGCTCCTACATTGGGATGGCGCACGCTGCGATCTTTTTTGGGCATTCGAATCTATCCTTGCGTTATCCTTCGCGCCCTCAAATCTCCCTCGCTACAGGATCTACCCCATGAAAGCCGCACTCGTCGAACTCATCAGCAAAATCAGCTCCGGGTGCATGGGCGAAGACGAAATCCAGAAAGTCGCTGACGAAGCGGCCCAGGCTTACGCGGATCCAGAGGCTTTTCTGACGGTCAACCCGGACATCAACTACGACGAAACCTTCCCGATCCCACTGGGTGAGTGGGTGGTCGTCGGCAGCCTGCCGGAAACCGTGCTGTTCCAGGCCGACACCTACATGGACCTGTTTGCGCAGATCGTCGCTTCGTTCGGCCCGGGTGTCGATTTCAACCTCAAGCCCAAGCAACTGGCCAAGACTGAAGCCCTGACCGCACTTAACCGCATCCAGGTGCAGATGAGCAGCCTGAACAAGGAAAACGGCGGCTACACGCTGATGAACTTCAGCCAGTTGCTCGATGACGAGTTGCAAGTGGTGCTGGTGTTCGGCAACGACGTGCCACGGGTGGTTGAGTTGTGCGCCGAAGTGGGCATCAGCGCGGCGCCATCCCTCGAAGCGTTGAAGGTGGCCATCCACGTCTGAAGCTACCAAGCTGTCAATAAAAGGGAACCCTGGCCGTGGCCGGCTATCCTAAGGGGGCATACCACTCTTCGGGAGCGTCACCATGGGTTCCACGTTCAACAGCCTTGTAGGCCTGATCATTCTTGCCCTGGACATCTGGGCAATCATCAATGTGCTGAAAAGTGGCTCTGAAACGGGGATGAAAGTCCTCTGGGTACTGTTGATCCTGTTGCTGCCGGTTCTGGGCCTGATCATCTGGGCCATCGCCGGACCGCGTGGCAATGTGCGGATCTGACCGATTTCCCACAAGTAACACTGACCCTGTGGGAGCGGGCTTGCCCGCGATGCAGACGCTGCGGTTTGTCAGGGATACCGCGGCGATATCATCGCGGGCAAGCCCGCTCCCACAGGGATTGTGTCGAGCCGATAAAGTGAGGTTCGACCTGTCATCTTCCGCGACGTAGAATGCGCGCCTTTCCCGGGCAATCGACGCGTTCGATTGGCCATCATGGGCGGGTAACCGTCCGTTGCCACCGCATTCATCGGAGCACTTCCCATGAGCAACATCCCCGCCAGCGACTACCTGGAAACCCTCTACGAAGGCTACGGCCAGCGTTTTCGCATGGAAAAACTGCTGCACGAAGTGCGCACCGAACACCAGCACCTGGTGATTTTCGAAAACCCGCGCATGGGTCGGGTCATGGCGCTGGACGGTGTGATCCAGACCACCGAAGCCGACGAATTCATCTACCACGAGATGCTCACCCACGTTCCGATCCTCGCACACGGCACTGCCAAGCGCGTGCTGATCATCGGCGGTGGCGACGGCGGCATGCTGCGTGAAGTGGCCAAGCACCGCAGCGTCGAGCACATCACCATGGTCGAGATCGACGGCACCGTGGTCGATATGTGCAAGGAATTCCTGCCGAACCACTCCAAAGGTGCGTTCGATGATCCTCGCCTGAACCTGGTGATCGACGACGGCATGCGTTTCGTCGCCACCACCACTGAAAAATTCGACGTGATCATTTCCGATTCCACCGACCCGATCGGCCCGGGCGAAGTGCTGTTTTCGGAAAATTTCTACCAG
>Ga0247818_10000645_pt1 | contig 21868 bp, 11 predicted proteins | sample 13C_Glucose_Day1_FD_192424 | JGI IMG/M metagenome (GOLD analysis project Ga0247818, IMG submission 192424) | Soil microbial communities from agricultural site in Penn Yan, New York, United States - 13C_Glucose_Day1 | ecosystem: Environmental > Terrestrial > Soil > Agricultural land | place... | reverse complement strand
GTGTAAGCCAGTTCACGCAGCATGCCGTCCCCGATGATCCGCGGCAAGCGTTGCAGCGTGCCGACGTCGGCGGCCATGCCGATGTCGATTTCCTTGATCGAGAATTGTGCGTCTTCGGCGGCGTAGCGCATGTCGCAAGCGGCGATCAGGTCGATGGCGCCGCCCAGGCAATAACCCTGGATAGCCGCAAGCACCGGTTTGCGGCAATGGTCGACCGCATTGAAGGAAGCCTGCAGGTTGAGGATCTTGCGCCGCAGCAGGCGCGCATTGCGCCCCACGTCCTTGCCCAACTCATTGGCTACGCCGGCCAGCATCATCAGGTCGATGCCGGAGGAGAAATGCTTGCCGGCGCCACTGATCACCACCACCCGAACTTCGTCGGTGTCGTCGATCCACTGGAAGATCTCGATGATCTCGGTCCAGAAGGCAGCGTTCATCGAGTTGATCTTTTCCGGGCGGTTGATCTGCACATGGGCAACTTTATCCACCAGTTCGACGTTGAACGCTGTGTACTGAGACATGCTAGTGATCCTTTACCGGGCAAAAAAAGAGCCCGAACTATAACAAGGCACCACGGCTGGCGGTAAGGCAGTGGTTCGGCCAAAAGCGGGACGCGGGCGAGCGCACCATAACAGTGCTTGCGCACCGCGACGCTACGCACATCCATATGACTGCCACGTGACTTTTTGAGGCCAAAACGCATAAAAACCTGCACTTCGTCGGTGCGTTCGCACCGGTATCCGGCACGTTCGTACCTAAATCAACCGATTGTCGAACAATTTTGCCATCAGCGCTTTACCGCTCTAAGTTCTGGCCTAGACTGATTTTCGCGGGGGAGACCGGTCGGTCACAAAGCGGAAAAAAAGTGGAAACTTTTGCCCCACGTGTCCGGTCGAGTGAAAGGTAGGTGCGTTGCGACTGGTGCAATCCTTGCAATGGTTAATTCACCCATACTGCCTCAACGCATTTGGGGAGCGCTTGCTCGCCGACGCGTAGCGCTTTTGCGCATGGCCACACCCATTGGCCACGAAACACCGTTTGCCAGACCTGAGAATTAGATCAACAACACGGGAGATTCATATGATTAGTGCGGCTTTGGATGTTCAGGGAGAGCTGGCTCATCAGCAGGTCGGCGAATCGAGCGCCGTGAGTGCTCCCAGCGCGCAACCGATCAGCGTTACCGGGACCCGGACGCTGACACCGGTGGCCAGCCAGAATCCCAACAAGAAGAAAGTGTTGTTCGTCACCTCCGAGATTGCCGACCTTGTGAAGACCGGTGGCCTGGGCGACGTTTCCGCCGCACTGCCGCGGGCCATGGCGCATCTGCACGATGTGCGGGTACTGATCCCTGGCTATCCGCAGGTGATGCACAGTGAAAACCCGATTCACATCATCGGTGAACTCGGCGGTCACGCGGCGCTCCCGCCGTGCAAGATCGGGCGCATGGACATGCCCGACGGCCTGGTCATTTATGTGTTGATCTGCCCTGAGCTCTACGAGCGCGAAGGTTCGCCCTACGGCGCCAACAACGGCCGCGACTGGCCGGACAACCATATCCGTTTCGCCCGCCTGGGCCTGGCGGCCGCCGATATCGCCGCCAACCTCGCACAAATCCACTGGTGCCCGGACCTGGTGCACGCCCATGACTGGCCGGCTGGCCTGGCCCCTGCCTATATGCACTGGCGTGGCCAGCGCACGCCCACCCTGTTCACCATTCATAACCTGGCGTACCAGGGCGTGACGAGCCTGGGATCCTGCCCCGAGCTGGGCATTCCGCAGCATGCCCTGCAACAGGAAGGCATGGAGTTCTACGGCAAGATGTCGTTCCTCAAGGCCGGCATGGCCTATTCGAGCCACATCACCACGGTCAGCGCCACTTACGCCCAGGAAATCACCACCCCGGACTTCGGCTGCGGTCTGGACGGCTTTCTCGCCGCCAAGACCCAGCAAGGCCTGCTCAGCGGCATTCCCAACGGCATCGATGAAAGCTGGGATGCGGCCACCGACCCGCACTTGTTCTGCCCCTTCAAAATCGGTGATTGGGACGGCAAGGCGGTCAACGCCGCCCATGTCCGCCAGTTGTTCGGCCTGCAGGACAGTGAAGGTCCGCTGTTCGCCGTGGTCTCGCGCCTGGTTTACCAGAAAGGCCTCGACCTGACCGAAGCGGTCTCCGAATACATCGTCAAATCCGGTGGCCAGATCGCAATCATTGGCCGTGGCGAGCCGGAAGAAGAGCAGGCCATGCGCGAACTGGCCCTGCGTTTCCCCGGGCAGATCGGCGTGCGCATCGGCTTCAATGAAACCGATGCCCGGCGGATGTTTGCCGGCAGCGATTTCCTGTTGATGCCGTCGCGCTATGAACCGTGCGGCCTGAGCCAGATGTACGCCCAGCGCTTCGGCTCGTTGCCGGTGGCGCGCAATACCGGCGGCCTGGCGGACACCATTGAAGACGGCGTGACCGGCTTCCTGTTCGATGAATCGACGGTGGAGAGCTATCAGGAAGCCCTGAGCCGCGCGTTCAAGGTCTTCGAATTCCCCGGCCTGCTGAACGCCATGCGCTGCCGCGCCATGGCCGCACCGTTCAACTGGTGCAAGGCGGTCGAACCTTACGCTGAACTCTACGAACAGCTTGTAGCCAAAGCTTTGGGGAAATCGCACAAACAGTAAGAGGCTTTAGAGATGCCGTTACGGACCCTTGAGACCTGGCCCCACGGCGCAATCAAACTGGACCCGCAAAACACGCGATTCGCGTTGTGGGCTCCCGATGCGTTCTACGTCAGTGTCGAGCTGGAAAATGGACAGTCCTTGCCGTTGTTGCCCCAGGCCGACGGCTGGTTCGTGATCAACACCCGTTGCCCGGCGGGTACGCGCTACCGCTACAACATCGATGGCGAGCTGGAGGTGCCGGACCCGGCCTCCCGCGCCCAGGCCGGGGACATTGACCAGTACAGCGTGGTGGTCGACCCGCTCGCCTACCAATGGCGGCACACCACCTGGCTGGGACGCCCCTGGAACGAAGCGGTGATCTACGAGCTGCACGTCGGTGCGCTCGGCGGCTTCGCGGGTGTCGAGCAACAGCTGGCGCACCTGGTCACGCTTGGGATCACCGCGATCGAGTTGATGCCGATCGCGCAGTTTCCCGGCGAGCGCAATTGGGGCTACGACGGGGTGCTGCTGTATGCGCCCCAGGCCTCCTATGGTTCTCCCGAGCAGCTCAAGCACCTGATCGACACCGCCCATGGCCTTGGCCTGGCGGTGATTCTCGACGTGGTCTACAACCACTTCGGGCCCGATGGCAATTACCTGCATCGCTACGCCAAGGGCTTCTTCCGTGAAGACCGGCACACGCCTTGGGGAGCGGCCATCGATTTTCGTCGGCGCGAGGTGCGCGACTTCTTCATCGACAACGCCTTGATGTGGCTGCTGGAGTACCGTTTCGACGGCTTGCGCCTGGACGCGGTGCACGCCATCGAAGACCCGGATTTTCTCCAGGAACTGGCCCAGCGGGTGCGCGAGCAGAGCGATCCGTCGCGCCATGTGTGGCTGATGGTGGAAAACGAACATAACCAGGCCAGCCTGCTCGAGCAGGGCTTTGATGCGCAGTGGAACGATGACGGGCACAACGCCCTGCACGTGCTGCTGACCGGCGAAACCGATGCCTATTACGCCGACTATGCCGAAAACCCCACCGAACAACTGGCCCGCTGCCTGAGCCAGGGCTTTGTGTTCCAGGGCCACGTCAACCGCCACGGCGAGTCACGCGGCGAGCCCAGCGGGCATTTGCCACCCACTGCGTTCGTGCTGTTTTTGCAGAACCACGACCAGATCGGCAACCGCGCCTTTGGCGAGCGCCTGCATCAACTGGCCCACCCCGAAGCGTTGAAAGCGGCGACGGTGCTGTTGCTGCTGTCGCCGATGATCCCGCTGATGTTCATGGGCGATGAGTTTGCCGCCGAACAACCCTTCCTGTTTTTCACCAGCCACCATGGCGAACTGGCACGGCTGGTGCGCGAAGGACGGCGCAATGAGTTTGCCGCGTTCAGCGCCTTTGCCGACCCGCATAAACGCGAACAGATTCCCGATCCCAACGCACCACAGACTTTCGAAGCATCGCGCCCTGCCCTTGCCTCCACCACGCCATCGGCGGTCCATGACTTCTATCGGCAACTGTTGCAGATCCGGCATCGGCATATCATTGCGTTTTTGCCCGGTACCCACGCGCTGGATGCCGAGGTGCTCGGCACCGCAGCGGTGAGCGCGTCATGGCGCCTGGGCGATGGCAGCCACTTGCGCATCGACCTCAACCTCAGCGCCAAGCCAATTCGCCACACGCCACCGGTCAATGCTTCTTTACTGTTCGAACAGCCGCCTGGGTCCGGTCAACAGCTGGATCAAGGCACCTTGCCCCCGTATTGCGCGCTTGTCAGCCTCACGGCCGCGGCCCCTTTGCTACCCCTTGATGGAGAGCGCCAATGAGTGATGCGCAACTGGAAATCCTGGCCACCCGGGCCGGCCTTGCAGTCGACTGGATCGACGCCAATGGCCGCCCGCAAAAAGTCGCCCCCGCGGTGCTGCGCAACGTACTCACCGGTCTCGGCCACCCGGCCGGCAGCGCCCAGGAAATCGACGCCAGCCTGGTCGAATTGCAACAGGTACAGGAAACCCGGCACCTGCCGCCGCTGATCACCGCCGATGTCGGGGTTGGACTCAACCTGGCGCACTTTTTCGAGCCGCTGACACCCTGCGAGGTCCATCTCGAAGATGGCTCGCACCTGAGTCTGAAACTGGATGCCGAGGCCGTCCTGCCCGGGCTGATTCCGGTCGGTTACCAGCACGTCGACATCGATGGTCAGAGCTTCACCCTGGCCGTGGCCCCCGCCCGCTGCTACAGCGTGGGCGATGCCGTGGACAGCCCGATCCCGCGTACCTGGGGCCTGAGCGTGCAACTGTACGCCTTGCGCCGTGCCGGCGATGGCGGTTTTGGCGACACCCAGGCGCTGGAAGACCTGGCCCGAGTGGCCGGTGAACGCGGCGCCGAAGCCCTGGCGATCAGTCCACTGCATGCCATGTTCGCCAACGACACCCACCGCTATAGCCCCTATTCGCCTTCCAGCCGTCTGTTTCTCAACAGCCTGTATTGCGCGCCGGGAGCGATTCTTGGTGAGCGCGCGATGCGCACCGCAATCGATGCCACGGGCCTGGCCGCCGAGCTCAAGCACCTGGAAGAGCTACCATTGATCGACTGGCCGACCGCCGCCGAAGCCAAGCATCGGCTGTTACAGGCGCTGTACGAAGGCTTCGTGCAGGGCGAACATCCGCTGCACGCCGACTTCAGCAGCTTTCGTCATGCCGGGGGTGAAGCGCTGGAAAATCATTGCCGCTTCGAAGCCATTCAAGAGGCACGCCTGGCCCAAGGGCAAAGCCTCGATTGGCGTGAATGGCCGGAGCAGTGGCGCAACCCGCGCAGCGCCGCCCTGGCCGAATTCGCCGAAGAGAATGCCGGACGCATCGGCTTCTTCGCCTTCTGCCAGTGGCTGATCACCCGGTGCCTGGAGCGCGCGCAAGCCGCCGCCCGCAGCAGCGGCATGGGCATTGGCCTGATTGCCGACCTGGCCGTGGGTGCCGATGGCGGTGGCAGCCAGGCCTGGAGTCGCCAGGACGAACTGCTCGCCTCCCTCACCGTTGGCGCGCCACCGGACATTCTCAACCGCACGGGCCAGGGTTGGGGCATTTCCGCCTTCTCCCCCGAAGGCCTGGTGCGCAATGGCTTTCGCGCTTTCATCGAAATGCTGCGGGCCAACTTCGCCCACGCCGGGGGCCTGCGAATCGACCATGTCATGGGCCTGCAACGCTTGTGGGTGATCCCCAATGGTGCGTCGCCAGCCGATGGCGCCTACCTGTATTACCCGCTGGACGACTTACTACGGCTGTTGACCCTCGAGTCCCATCGCCACCAGGCCATTGTGCTCGGTGAAGACCTGGGCACGGTGCCCGATGGCCTGCGGGAAAAACTCAGCGCCCGCGCCATGCTCGGGATGCGCGTGTTGCTGTTCGAACAGGACAACACCCACTTCAAACCGATCCTCGACTGGCCGGACAACGCCCTGGCCACCACCAGCACCCACGACCTGCCCACGCTCAATGGCTGGTGGCATGGCCGCGATATCGACTGGAACGCCCGCCTCGGCCTGGTCGATGCCAGCGCTGAAATCGAGTGGCGCCAGCACCGTGAGCGCGAGCGCGAAGGCCTGCGCCGGACCTTGAGCCAGGACCCGCAGAACTTTCGCGAAGAGTCCCATGAAACCGATCAGGTGCTCGACGCCAGTGTGCGTTTCCTCGGCCACACCCGCGCGCCGCTGGTGCTGCTGCCGCTGGAGGATGCGCTGGGCATCGAACAGCAGGCCAACCTGCCCGGCACCATCGATACGCACCCCAACTGGTCGCGACGGCTGCCCGGGTACAGCGAAGCGCTGCTCGACGACCCGGACGCCGCCCGGCGCCTGGAACTGCTCGCCTGCGCGCGACTTCAGGCGGCCGAGCGTGACCAATGAATCAAATCAACATCGAACCACTACGGGCCACCCTGCGACTGCAATTTCATAAAGGCTTCACCCTCGACGACGCCGTGCCGCTGGTGCCCTATTTTGCCCGCCTGGGCATCAGCCATGTCTACGCCTCGCCGCTGCTGAGCGCCCGCGCCGGTTCGATGCACGGTTATGACGTGGTGGACCCGACCAGCGTCAACCCGGAGCTCGGCGGTGAACCGGCATTGCGTCGCCTGGTCAGTGCCCTGCGCGCGCAGAACATGGGGTTGATCCTCGATATCGTCTCCAACCACATGGCGGTCGGCGGTAATGACAATCCCTGGTGGCTGGACTTGCTCGAGTGGGGACGCCTGAGCCCGTACGGCGAGTTCTTCGATATCCAGTGGCACTCGCCCGACCCCTTGATGGAAGGCCAGTTGCTGTTGCCGTTCCTCGGCAGCGACTACGGCATCGCCTTGCAGGACGGTACCCTCGCGCTGCGTTTCGATGCGAAGCGCGGCACGTTTTACGTCGAGCATTACGATCATCACTTTCCGATCTGCCCCAGCCAATACGGCGAACTGCTCAAGGCCGATGCCGAGCCGCTGAAATTACTGGCGGACCGCTTCAGCACCTTGAGTTACCAGACCGACGCCTACAGGCTGGCGATTCCGTTAAAAGAGGAGCTACGGGAACTGGCCTGCGATCCGGCGATGCTGCAAACCATTGAACACAATCTGCAAGCCTACGACTCAAAGACCAGCGAGGGCTTCCAGCGCTTGCACGACTTGCTGGAACGCCAGAGCTACCGCCTCGCCAGTTGGCGCACCGCCGCGGACGACATCAACTGGCGGCGTTTTTTCGATGTCAACGAGCTGGGTGGCTTGCGCGTAGAGCGTCCGGCGGTGTTCGAGGCGACCCACGCGAAAATTTTCCAGTTGGTAGAGCAAGGCCTGGTCGACGGGTTGCGCATCGACCACATCGACGGCCTCGCCGACCCGCGGGGCTACTGCCGCAAACTGCGGCGGCGGGTCGACAGCCTGGCACCGGGCCGGCACCTGCCGATCTATGTGGAAAAAATCCTTGGCGAGGGCGAAAGCCTGCACCGCGACTGGTCGGTGGATGGCACCACCGGCTACGAATTCATGAACCAGTTGTCGCTGTTGCAACACGACCCCGAGGGTGAAAAAAACCTCGGCGAACTCTGGCAGCGCTACAGCGAACGCCCGGCTGACTTCCGCCAGGAAGCACAACTGGCGCGCCAGCAGATTCTCAATGGCTCGCTCGCCGGGGATTTCGAAAGTGTCGCCCAGGCCCTGTTGCAAGTGGCCCGGGATGACCTGATGACCCGCGACTTGACGCTTGGGGCGATCCGTCGGGCGTTGCAGGAACTGATCGTGCATTTCTCGGTGTATCGCACCTACATCGGTGCCCTGGGGCGTTCGACCCAGGACGAGGTGTTTTTCCAGCAAGCCATGGAGGGCGCCCGCCAGACTTTGAGCGAAGCCGACTGGCCAGTGCTTGAGTGCCTGGCAGGTTGGCTGGGCGGCGAGGCCTGGCGAAACCGCCCGGCCGGTCGCCTGCGTAAACGGCTCAAGCATGCTTGCGTGCGATTCCAACAGTTGACGTCACCTGCCGCGGCGAAGGCCGTGGAAGATACCGCGTTCTATCGCTCGGCGGTGCTGCTGTCGCGCAATGACGTTGGCTTCAGCACCGAGCAGTTCAGCGCCCCGGTGGCCGATTTTCATGGGGCATGCGCCCAACGCCTGGCCAATTTTCCGGACAACCTGCTCGCCACCGCGACCCACGATCACAAGCGTGGCGAGGATACCCGGGCGCGCCTGGCAATCTTGAGTGAACGCAGTAAATGGTACGTCGAACAGGTCGGCCTGTGGCGCGCCCTCGCCCGCCCGTTGCGCGACGATGACCAGATGCCGTCTGCGGGGGATGAGCTGATTCTCTATCAGGCACTGCTCGGCAGTTGGCCGCTGGAGTTGCACCTCGACGACCAACCGGCCTTGGAGGACTACGCCAAACGCATCAGCCAATGGCAACGCAAGGCCCTGCGTGAAGCCAAGCTGCAGAGCAGCTGGAGCGCTCCGAACGAGGTTTACGAACAGGCCACCGAGAGCTTCACCCAGCGCCTGCTGTTGAGTCCGGAAGGTGATCTGCTGCGCAGCGCCCTAGGCAAGGCCGCCCGCACCATCGCCTTGCCCGGCGCCCTCAACGGATTGGCGCAAACCTTGCTGCGCATGACCGTGCCGGGCGTGCCGGACCTCTATCAGGGCGCTGACTTCTGGGACTTCACCCTGGTCGATCCGGACAACCGCCGGCCGGTGGATTACGCCAGCCGCCAACAGGCCTTGCAGCAATCGCTGGATCTGCCTGATCTGTTGACGCATTGGCGCGACGGGCGCATCAAGCAAGCGTTGATTGCGCAGACTTTGAACCTGCGGGCCGAGTACGCCGACCTGTTTCGACGCGGGACCTACCAACCCCTCGAAGTCATCGGCAGTCAGGCCAATCGGGTGCTGGGATTTGTACGTGAATGGGAGGGCAAGCGCGCCATCGTCATCGTGCCGATCCGTTGCTCGGCTCTGCTGGAAAACAGTGCCGAGCCTCAGGTGGACGCGCAGCAGTGGGGCAACACCCGGGTCAGTTTGCCCTTCACAACCGCCGAGGAAAATCTGAAGGGACTTTTTACAAGCGTCGCAGTCACAAAAAACAGGGAGCTGATGATCAGCGCCGCGCTGGGGGATTTCCCGGTCAATCTCTTTATCCAAACTACCCACACTTGAGTTCAGTTCAGGAGCAATGCGATGAGTACCGACGATAAGCGTATCCGCGAGTTTGCCTATCAGATCTGGGAGTCTGAAGGCAAACCCGAGGGCCAGGAAGCACGGCACTGGGAGATGGCGCGCAAACTCGCCGAAGCCGAAAAACTGGCGCCGAAAAAGCCGGCAAAAGCCCCGGCAAGCAAGCCCGCCGTGAGCAAAGAGGGCGATGCCAAGCTCAATGGCAAGGCTGCAGCACCAAAACCCAAGGCCAAGGCCAAGCCGGCTGCTGCCTCTGCGGTGATACCACCTGGGGAAAAGGCCGCCGAGAAAAAGCCCCGTGCGGCGCGAAAACCGCCAGCGGTCTAAGCTTCTGCCGTTGCATTGAATCATTGCGTGGCGAGCCCGCTCGCCACCGAGGGGTGTGCTCGCCCGCGAAATAAATACTGAGCCCCGTTACTGTCCGCTGTTGCTGGAGCAAATATGTCCCGTCCGAAGAAAGAAACGCCGCCTCCCCGTGCCGAACCCTCGCGCATCCGTGAAGGCCTGCCCTTTCCACTCGGTGCGACCTGGGATGGCCTGGGGGTCAATTTCGCGTTGTTCTCGGCCAACGCCACCCGGGTCGAACTGTGCATTTTCGATGATGCCGGCGAAGTCGAACTCGAACGCATCGAGCTGCCGGAATACACCGACGAGATCTACCACGGCTATTTGCCCGACGCCCATCCGGGGCTGATCTACGGTTACCGCGTGTACGGCCCGTACGACCCGGCCAACGGCCATCGCTTCAACCCTAACAAGTTGTTGATCGACCCCTACGCCAAACAACTGATCGGCCGCCTGAAATGGTCCGAGGCCTTGTTCGGCTACACCATTGGCCACCCGGACCGCGACCTCAGTTTCGACGAACGCGACAGCGCGCCCTTCGTGCCCAAATGCAAGGTGATCGATCCGGCGCACACCTGGGGCCACGATCACCGGGTCAGCGTGCCCTGGGACAAGACGATCATCTATGAAACCCACGTGCGCGGCTTCAGCATGCGTCACCCCGCCGTCCCCGAAAACGTGCGCGGAACCTTCGCTGGGCTGATGGTCGACGAAGTGCTGGAGCACATCCGTAAACTGGGCGTGTCGAGTGTCGAACTGCTGCCGATCCACGCCTTCGTCAACGACCAGCACCTGCTGCACAAAGGCATGACCAATTATTGGGGCTACAACAGCATTGCTTTCTTCGCCCCCGACCCGCGCTACCTGGCCAGCGGCAAGATCGCCGAGTTCAAGGAGATGGTCGCGCACCTGCACGAAGCCAACCTGGAAGTGATCCTCGACGTGGTCTACAACCACACTGCCGAGGGCAACGAACAGGGTCCGACCCTGTCCATGCGCGGCATCGACAACGCCTCCTACTACCGCTTGAAGCCTGACGACAAGCGCTTCTACATCAACGACTCCGGCACCGGCAACACCCTTGACCTGAGCCACCCGTGCGTGTTGCAGATGGTCACCGACTCCCTGCGCTACTGGGCCTCGGAGATGCATGTGGATGGCTTTCGCTTCGACCTGGCGACCATCCTCGGGCGTTATCACGACGGCTTCGACGAGCGCCACAGTTTCCTCGTGGCCTGCCGCCAGGACCCGGTCCTGCGTCAGGTCAAGCTGATCTCCGAGCCCTGGGATTGCGGGCCCGGCGGGTATCAGGTCGGACGCTTCCCGCCGGGCTGGGTGGAATGGAACGACAAGTTTCGCGACACCGTGCGCGCCTTCTGGAAAGGCGACGATGGCCAGCTGGCGGACTTCGCCAGCCGCATGACCGCTTCCGGCGAGATGTTCAACCAGCGCGGCCGGCGGCCCTATTCATCGCTGAACTTCATCACCGCCCACGACGGTTTCACCCTCAATGACCTGGTGTCGTACAACGACAAGCACAACGAGGCCAACGACGAGGACAACCAGGACGGCAGCAACAACAACCTGTCCTGGAACCATGGCGTCGAAGGCCCCACCGACGACCCGGAAATCAACGCCCTGCGCCAGCGCCAGATGCGCAATTTCTTTGCCACCTTGCTGCTGGCCCAGGGTACGCCGATGCTGGTGGCCGGCGATGAATTCGCCCGCACCCAGGAAGGCAACAACAACGCCTATTGCCAGGACAGCGAAATCGGCTGGGTCAACTGGGACCTGAGCGAAGACGGCAAGGCCCTGCTCAAGTTCGTCAAGCGCCTGATCAAATTGCGCCTGACCTATCCGATCCTGCGCCGCGGGCGCTTCCTGGTGGGCAATTACAACGAGGACATCGGCGTCAAGGATGTCACCTGGCTCGCACCGGATGGCAGCGAAATGACCACCGAGCACTGGCACGATGCGCATAATCGCTGCCTCGGCATGTTGCTCGACGGCCGCGCCCAGGAAACCGGGATTCGCCGCAAAGGGGCGGACGCCACGCTGTTGCTGGTGGTCAACGCCCATCACGACATCGTCAACTTCCTCCTGCCGGAGGTGCCCGATGGCAGTTTCTGGACCTGCCTGATCGACACCAACCAACCGTCCATACGCGGCCAGGAACGCTTCGACTTCGGTCGCGAGTACTCGGTCACCGGGCGTTCGTTGCTGTTATTCGAACTGCAACGGGAGGAAGAGGAGTAAAAACAGCCGGCGCGCCGGAAAAATTGTTTCTTGCGAGCACATCCGGGGCGACGAATACCGCTACATGAGCAATACTCGATGCGCGGCTGTCCAGGGTCCGGAGCGCCGCGCTTCGCTATCAACCCGCCCTCACGGCTGCTGCCGCACTTGCGTCGCGCACGCCTGAAGGCGAATGTAACAAGGACGTAACGCCATGAAATCCGTGTCCATCAGTGACAGCTGTGCCGAGCAAATCTGGAACAGCGCCCCGCAACTGGCCAATATCCCGGTCATCGGTACCCAATCCCTTCTCCCTCCCGGCGCCCGCGCAGTGGTGATCGCCCCCCACCCCGGCGACGAAGTGCTGACCTGCGGCGGTCTGCTGCAGTTGCTCGCCGCCACGGGACACCCCTTGCAACTGATCTCGGTGACCGACGGCAGCGCCAGTCATCAAGGCTCCCAGCAATGGTCGGAAAAGCGCCTGAGCGTGTTCCGCTCCCAGGAAAGCGTCGAGGCCCTGCGCCGGCTCGGATTGCCGATGCACAGCCTGAAATGGATTCGCGGCGGTTTCACCGACAACTCCCTGGCCGAGCATGAACAGGCGCTCACGCAATTCATCGCCCGTTATCTGCGTCCGGGCGATGTGGTGTTCAGCACCTGGTGCGATGACGGCACCAGCGACCATGACGCCGTCGGCCGCGCCAGCGCCAATGCGGCCACCATCGCGGGCGCCGTCTTCACTGAAATACCTGTCTGGGCATGGCACTGGCCAAACCGCGATAGCGCCTTGATCCCCTGGCATCGGGCGCGCAAAGTGCGCCTGGACACCTGGACGGTGGCGCGCAAGAGCCACGCTACCCATGCGTATGCCAGTCAGCTCGACGGAGAGCCGGCCATCGGGGTTGCCCCGCGGTTGCCGAGGGTGTTGCTGGAGCGGATGCGGTTGCCTTATGAGATTGTATTTGTCTGAATAGACCGAGTCGTCCTGACAGCCAAGCAATCTCCTGCAGATGTACGCCGATCAAACTGTAGGAGCTGGCTTGCCAGCGAAGGCGGCCTGCCAGCCGAGCAATCTCCTGCAGATGTACGCCGATCAAACTGTAGGAGCTGGCTTGCCAGCGAAGGCGGCCTGACAGTCAAGCAATCTCCTGCAGATGTACGCCGATCAAACTGTAGGAGCTGGCTTGCCAGCGAAGGCGGCCTGACAGCCGACCTCTTATGTGTTGACCGAAAAAAATCTGGACAACACCGTCACTCAGACAGTGTGCGTCATCGTTGACGACCATCGCTGGCAAGCCAGCTCCTACAGTTTGATCGGGCACATCCGCGGTGGCGTTACGCAGAAATGGATATGTACGCAAAAGAGCTGAACTGCACGCTGCCAGATCAGTCGCATACATAAGCAACCCGGATTCAGAGGAGTGAAAGTGAGCAGCGACTCTAATCGCCAGACCCTTGGCTCAATACCGTTGGACAACCCCCCGGTCATCCATCGACTGCGCGTGCTGACGGTCAACACCCACAAGGGATTTACCGCACTCAACCGGCGCTTCATCCTCCCGGAGTTGCGCGATGCGGTACGCAGCACCTCAGCCGACCTGGTGTTCCTGCAGGAAGTCGTCGGTGAACATGAGCGCCATTCCTCGCGCTACAACAACTGGCCGCAAATGTCGCAGTACGAGTTCCTGGCCGACAGCATGTGGAGCGACTTCGCCTACGGACGCAATGCGGTCTACCCCGACGGTCACCACGGCAATGCGCTGCTGTCCAAATACCCGATCCGCGAATACCGCAACCTCGACGTTTCCATTACCGGGCCCGAGCGCCGTGGCCTGTTGCATTGCGTGCTGGACGTGCCGGGGCACGCCGAGGTCCATGCGATCTGCGTGCACCTGAGCCTGCTGGAGAGTCATCGCCAGTTGCAGCTGCAGTTGCTCTGCCAATTGCTCGAATCCTTGCCCGATGAGGCGCCCGTGATCATCGCCGGCGACTTCAACGATTGGCAGTTGCAGGGCAACGCCGCCCTCTCCCGTCGCGACTACTTGCACGAAGCCTTCGAACGCCACCATGGCCGTCCTGCAAAGACCTACCCAGCCCGATTCCCGTTGCTGCGCCTGGACCGGATCTACCTGCGCAACGCCAGCAGCCATGAGCCGAAGATCCTCAGCCACAAGCCCTGGACGCACCTGTCAGATCACCTGCCATTGGCGGTCGAAGTACATCTGTGATGCGTCTGAACTGATCTCTACCTGTCATTTGTGACAGTAGATACCCCAAAAAACACCTGCTACGGTGCTCCCGTCCGTTTCGAACGAATCGTGCGGACAGGCCCCGTAGCCGTCGTTGCCCGAAAGGTTTTGCCTTCCTGATGATGTCTCGCAACTCGCGCTGCCGATGCACTTGATGCCTTGCCCTGCTGGCAAGACACAGGGTGCCGATTCTTACGCGGAGACGAGCATGAAGCTTTGCAAAGAACTGCCCAACTACCGTTACAGCGCCTGTGCCATTTCCATCTGGCTCTGCATGGGCTGGTCACTGCCCGCTAACGCGGCTTGTAACCTCACCCCCTCCCCCGGCAACGACAACTTCGTCTGCGACAGCGGCAACAGCGGGCCGCTGACTGACCTTGCCGGTAACAACAGCCTGAGTTTTCCCGCCAATGGCAGCGGCTCGATCACAGGCAATGTGACCTTCGGCGCCGGCAACGACACCCTGGGCATGAATTCCGGCGTCATCACCGGGATCGTCAATCAGGGCGACGGTAGCGACACGTTCAACATCAGTGCCGGCCAGGTCACCGGGGCGGTGAACCAGGGTAATGGCGTCGATACCTTTGTCATGAGCGGCGGGACCCTCCAGTCGCTGGCCCAGGGCGACAGTCGCGACTTTTTCGAGATGAGCGCAGGCACCATCACGGGCGCCTTCGAAGACGGCGACACCGCCAGGATGACCGGCGGCAGCATCGGCCGGGTCGACATGAAGCTCGATAACAATCTGTTCGACATGTCTGGCGGGCAGATCCTCGGCAATCTGGTCACCGGGTTCGGGACTGACACCATCATCGTTTCCGGTGGACGGATTGGCGGCAACATCAGTGTCAGCGGTGGCAACGACAGCATTACGGTGACCGGCGGCGAAATCGTCGGCGAGATCCGTACCAGCGTGGGCGATGACACATTGACCTGGGAAGGCGGCGGGATCATCCGCTCGGCGATCCTGATGGGAGATGGCAATGACCAGGCAACCCTGCGCAATCTCAATGACACCATCCTGGCCCAGACGCCGACCATAGATGGAGGCAACGGCAGCGACCTGCTGACCTTCGATAACACCACGTCCAGCGGCGCTGCGCGTTACACCAACTGGGAAACCGTCAACCTGGACAAAGGCTCGCGGTTCGACTTCGACGGCAACTTCGTCCTGGGTGACAGCGACACTGGCAGCGGCGTGTTCAACATCGACAGTAGCAGTGTCGTGACTTCGACCCAGGGCAGCCTCACCCCGTTTACCGCGGGTCAGCGTGCGACGCTGAACAACGCCGGGGTCATCGACCTGAGCAGCGGCAATAGCCGCACCAGCGACACCCTGACGGTACAGGGCAACTATGCGGGCAACGGCGGCCAGTTGTGGGTACAAAGCGTCCTGGGCGATGACAGTTCCCCCAGTGACAAACTGGTGGTCAAAGACGGCACCTTGACCGGCACCACCTCGATTACCGTCAACAACCTGGGTGGCACGGGTGCGGCAACCCTGCAAAACGGCATTCAGGTTGTCCAGGCCCAGGGAACGGCCATCAGCGACAGTGGCGCCTTTACGCTAAAAACCCCGTTATCGGCCGGCGCTTTCGATTACCAACTGTTCAAGGGCGGCGTCACCGCTGGCAGCGAAAACAGTTGGTTCCTGCGCTCATCCGTAGTGGCCGCGCCAGTGGTCGAGGTGCCGAATCCGAACCCCGCCTTGCCACCGATTCTGGTTCCACCGCTTGTGGTGCCCAACCCGGATCCTGCCTTGCCACCGATCCTGGTAGCACCGGTCGCAGTGCCCAACCCGGATCCCACCTTGCCACCGATTCTGGTTGCACCGGTCTCGGTGCCTAACCCCAATCCTGCCTTGCCACCGATTCCGGTACCCCCGGACGCGGCGCCGCTCGCGACGCCGGTAGCGGCCGTCGGCTCGCCGCCATTGCCGGTCCCTGAACCCGGTGCAGCGCCCATTCCCCTGTACCGTCAGGAAGTCCCGGTCTGGTCCGTATTGCCACCGGCGGCCGCGCAGCTGGCCCTGACGGCGCTCGGCACCTTCCATGATCGACAGGGTGACCAACGACTGCTCAACGAAACCGGTGCCTTTGGTGCGGGCTGGGGTCGGGCCTACGGGAAAAACTTCGACCAGACCTGGGCCGGTACCGTCACGCCACGGCTCGACGGCTCGCTGAACGGGTTCCAGGTGGGCAACGATCTGTTCGCTTCGCAAACGTCCAACGGGCAAACCCAGCGCACTGGTTTTTTCGTCGGTCACAGTCGCTTGCAGGGTGATGTCGACGGTTTCAACCAGGGTTTCCATGACCAGCGCGCCGGCAAGGTCGAGTTGCAAGGCGACAGCCTCGGGCTCTACTGGACCCTGATCGACCCCAAGGGCTGGTATGTCGATACCGTGGCCATGTACACCTGGCTCAACGGCGACAGCCACTCCGACCGTGGTCTGAAAATCGACAACGACGGCCACGCCACGACCCTCTCGGTCGAGGCCGGCTACCCCTTTGCAGTGGCAGACAATTGGGTGCTCGAACCTCAGGCACAGGTCATCCATCAGCAGGTTAAGCTGAAGAGTCAGGACGACGGTATTTCCAGGGTGTCGTTCGATTCCGACCCGGCCTGGACCGGCCGCCTCGGCGCCCGGCTCAAGGGGAGCTACGAAGTTGCCGGCCTGCCGCTGGAACCTTACCTGCGCGCCAACCTGTGGCACACAATGTCGGGAACGGACACCGTGACATTCGGCGACAGCACCGAGATCAAGACCGAACAACGCACCTCATCGGCCGATCTGGGCATCGGTGCCATCCTCACCCTTGCGCCCGCTGTGAGCCTGTATGCCAATGCCGATTACAGCAGCAATATCGACAGCAACCCCTTGCGTGGAATGAGCGGTAACGTGGGAGTCAGGGTGAGTTGGTAAGCCTCGAAAACGGCTCTAGCTCGCGAGTTTTTTGACGTTTCAACCAATAAACAAGAACTTAGGGAGGCGTCGTAAATCAGTCACTTATATGATCTGAAATACCCCTACCATTTATCGGCCATTTTCTTGACGCAATGGCAGGGGTCTTCTTGACTTCACGGTACTACCCCGGAATCACCATCAGGACCAACCGCCGCCACCCGTGAAAACGGGCAGGCGTCGGCTTGCCCTAATTCCTTCGGTCGCCCCTCACTCGGGGTAGGAGAGACGCCAGAGCGAGATACCGCATGCGATTGCAAGGTAGACCTCCATGAAGACTTCATTCACCTCACAAGAGATCCGCGTCAGTATTTGCACCGTTTCCAGTACCCTGCTGTTGTGTTCGTCGATGGAAGTGCAAGCCTCCCCCGCCGAGGAAGAAACGACCCCCTGGTATCGCCAGGATATCCCCGTGCTCACCTTGCCCGCACTCGCCAGCTCCTATCCCGGCCATTTCAGCCCGATTGCCGATACCCGAAGTTCCAGCCTGACCGTCGAAGACGCCGCGCCCGGTGCCTGGGATCAACTCTATGGCCAGGCCTCGCGCCAGGCACAAACCGATGCCCTGGCCCAGGGTTTTTCCATCCCCGGCTCCGGCGAACACAAAAGCCCGGCGCTTGTGACCCTGCGAAGCAATAGCGGTCATACACAACGGGTCGGCCTGATCGGCGGGACTGCAGAGTTCCACGGCACCGGCAACGGCTTGATGACCAATCGCGCGCAATCGGACCCGCGCAACGACACCCTCAACCTGCAAGGGCAGAGCCTCGGCGCCTACTACAGCCTGACCGGCCCACAGGGCTGGCACGTCGATCTGTCGGCCAGCGGTGGTCGGGTCAACGGTTACAGCCGCAATGAACAAGGCGCCCGACAAATTACCGAAGGTAGCGCGGTAACGCTCTCGGTCGAAGGCGGGTTCCCGATCGGCATCAGTGAGAACTGGGTGGTCGAACCCCAGGCGCAATTGATCAATCAGCGCATCACCCTGGATACGCCCTATGCCGGTTCCGGCAACGCCTCCTCCAGCGACCTCTCCTCGTGGAGCGGCCGGGTCGGTGCCAAGTTGAAAGGTAGCTACGACATCAACGGCCTGCCCATTGAACCCTATGTGCGCACCAACTTGTGGCACACGGTGTACACCGGCAATACCGTTTCCCTCGACCAGGTCGACAAGATCAGCAGCAGCCGCAACTCCTCGACGGTCGAACTGGGCTTGGGTCTGGTCGCCAGAATGACACCCACCGTGAGCCTGTACGTCAGCGCCGACTACAGCAGTGATGTGGATGACAATGATTTGAACGGGCTGATTGGCAGCCTCGGGGTAAGGATGCGTTGGTGAGGGAAACTGCCGGTACTCAGCAGTTCCCAACGCAGGCGCTTCGCGGGCACGTCGTATCGCCCGCGAAGACGGCGCCTGATCAGCCTTGCGGGCGCAACATCAACACCGCCAACGGCGGCAGATTCAACGCCAGTGACAATGCCTGCCCATGGCTCGGTGTTGCCTCGGCCGTTGCCCCGCCACTGTTGCCATAGTTGGACCCGGCATAGATCGACGAATCGCTGTTGAACACCTCGCTCCACTGCCCGGCAAACGGCACGCCGACGCGATAGGCCTCGCGCGGTACCGGCGTGAAGTTGGCCACCACCAGGATCGGCTGGCCGTCCTTGCTCCAGCGCATCCAGGCGTAGACGCTGTTGATCGCATCGTCGCCGATCAGCCACTGGAAGCCCTGCGGCACGTCGTCCTGCTCGTGCAGCGCCGGCTCTTCGCGATACAGCCGGTTGAGGTCGCTCACCAGCTTCTGCACGCCTTTGTGCTCGGAGTACTGCAACAGATACCAATCAAGCTGCTGGTCGTGGTTCCACTCGCGCCATTGGCCGAACTCGCAGCCCATGAACAGCAGTTTCTTGCCCGGATGGGTCCACATGAAGCTCAGGTAGGCCCGCAGGTTGGCGAATTTCTGCCAACGGTCGCCGGGCATCTTGTCGATCAGCGAGTGCTTGCCGTGCACCACTTCATCGTGGGAGATCGGCAGGATGAAACGCTCCGACCAGGCGTACACCAGGCCAAAGCTCAGTTCGTTGTGGTGATGGGCGCGGTACACCGGATCTTGCTGGATGTAATGCAGCGAATCGTGCATCCAGCCCATGTTCCACTTGTAGGCAAAACCCAGGCCGCCCTGTTGCGTGCCCTGGCTGACACCCGGCCAGGCCGTGGACTCTTCGGCGATCACCAGCGCCCCGGGGGCTTCAAGCGCCACGACGTCGTTGAGATGACGCAGGAAGTCGATGGCCTCGAGGTTCTCCCGGCCGCCATGGCGATTAGGCACCCACTCGCCGGCCTTGCGCGAGTAGTCGCGGTACAGCATCGACGCCACCGCATCGACCCGCAGGCCATCGACGTGGAAATGCTTGAGCCAGTGCAACGCCGACGCCAGCATGTAGCCGTGCACTTCGGTGCGGCCGAGGTTGTAGATCAGGGTGTCCCAGTCCTGGTGAAAACCTTCCTGGGGGTTGCCGTATTCGTACAGCGCGGTGCCGTCGAACTGGGCCAGGCCATGGGTGTCGGTGGGGAAATGCGCCGGCACCCAGTCGAGGATCACGCCGATGCCCGCCAGGTGGCAGGCATTGACGAAGGCGGCGAATTCGTCGCCGGTGCCGTAGCGGGCGCTGGTGGCGAATTGCGAAAGCAGTTGATAGCCCCAGGAACCGCCGAACGGGTGTTCCATGATCGGCATCAGCTCGATGTGGGTAAAGCCCAGTTCTTTCACGTACGGAATCAGGCGCTCGCCCAGCTCCGGCCAGGTGTACTGGCGGGCGACTTCGCCCAGGTCATCCAGCTCGCATTGCCAGGAACCGGCGTGCAGTTCGTAGATCGACAACGGCGCCGTCGGTCGTTGACGCTCGCCGCGGGACGCCATCCAGTCCTGATCCTGCCAGTCGATCTTCAACGGCGGGGCGACTTTCGAGGCGGTGTCCGGTGGCAGGCTGGTGGCCAGCGCCATGGGATCGGCCTTGAGGGGCAGGATCCCGTCCTTGCCGAGGATTTCGTATTTGTAGGCCTCCCCTGCTTGCAGGCGTGGAATGAACAGCTCCCAGACACCGGTGGGGTGGCGCAGGCGCATCGGATGACGACGACCGTCCCAGCCGTTGAAGTCCCCCACCACCGACACCCTCCTGGCGTTCGGTGCCCACACGGCGAAGCGCACGCCATCGACGCCATCCACGGTCTTCAACTGGGCGCCCAGGGCGCTGCTCAGATCGCGGTGGTTGCCTTCGGCGAACAAATACAAATCCATCTCGCCCAGCAGCGGGCCAAAACTGTAGGGGTCTTCGGCAATCTGCTCGCCACCGGCCCAGCGGGTTCGCAACAGATACGGCTGTGCCCGTTGGAAATGACCGGCGAACAGCCCGGGGGTCTGTGTCGCTTCAAGGTTGCCCAGTTCTTCTCCGGACTCCTTGTCCACCACCTGTACGCTCAAGGCGCCCGGCAGATAGGCCCGGATGAATTGTCCGCCGGCGCCATCGCCGTGGGGACCGAGAATGGCAAAGGGATCGCGATGCTCGGCGCGCACCAGCGCATCGATATCCCGCGCTTTGGGTAGCAGCGCTTCACTGTGATGATGACCCGTTTCCTTGTTCGAGAAACTCATGACTACTCTCCACCAAGATCGGAAAAGGGTTTAAGCCCACTCAATAATCCATATAAACCGTGCAACGGCACGGGCAGCCAACCGGGGCGATTTTCCGCCTCGTAGGCCACTTCATAAGCCGCCTTCTCCAGACCGAACAATGCCAAAGCGGCATCTTCGCCTTCAGGATCTTGCCACGCATGGCCAAGCGTAGCTGCCGCCAGCCGATAAGCGTGGATAAATGCCTGTTTTGCCTCACTCAAATAACGATCGCCGACCCGCTGGCGAGCTGCCTGGGCCTGGTCGGTGTTATCAACGTTGTGCACATTGATGGTCATGGCCGCCGCGTAGTCGAAGGAACGCAACACGCCGCTGACATCCTTGTACGGGCTGTGCTTGCCTCGACGCTCCGGCAGCGGACGTGCCGGTTCGCCTTCGAAGTCGATCAGGTACGCATCGCCCTTGATCACCAGCACCTGGCCCAGGTGCAAGTCGCCATGCACACGGATCCGCAGGCCACCCGCCGTCTTTTTCGCCAGCTCCTGGACATGGCCGAGTATGGCCTTTTTATGGTCCAGTAAATGGCTGACCAGGGTTTTGTCCGCCGGGTTCAGTTCATTTTGATGCTGCTTGAGCAACTTCAACGCATGCTCGATTTGTGCCACCACATCCTTGCCCGTCGCCAGCGCATCCTTTTGCGTGGTGATGTACGGATCAAAGTCGGGGTTGTCGCTCGACGCCGCCAGCACCTGATGCATTTCACCCAGGCGCTGGCCGAGCATGGCAGCGAAATCCTTCAATTCGCCAAGGGCGTTGTAGTGCTGCTCCTGCTCGGACATGGCATCGGCGAGCTCGTCACGCAACGCCCGCTCCAGGTTGTTCTGGGTCCATTCCCAGGCATCGCCCTGGTTGCTCAGGTAGCCCTGGGCGATCATCAGCAGGTTGTCTTCGCCCGCTGCATCCCGACGCACCACCGACCCCAGCAGAGGCGAGATATTGGCGAAGCCGGCAGCGGTCAGGTACGCGCTCATTTCCAGTTCCGGGTGCACGCCGGATGCGACCTTGCGAATCAGCTTCAACACCAGGCTATTGCCGACCACCACCG
>Ga0247818_10000644_pt1 | contig 21873 bp, 17 predicted proteins | sample 13C_Glucose_Day1_FD_192424 | JGI IMG/M metagenome (GOLD analysis project Ga0247818, IMG submission 192424) | Soil microbial communities from agricultural site in Penn Yan, New York, United States - 13C_Glucose_Day1 | ecosystem: Environmental > Terrestrial > Soil > Agricultural land | place... | reverse complement strand
CGCTGGCAAGAAGCCGCCGCTGGCCTACGCCGCGCTTGCCAAGACCTTCACCGCCCTGGCGGAAGGCCTGATATTGCAAGGGCATAAAGACCCAGCTGTTGAAATCAAGCTGGTATTGAACTCGCTCATCCAGACCGCAGAGCCTCTATAAGCCCTTGGTTTATCGCTGATAGGCCAGCAAGCGGCGCTCAGACCATCGGAATACACCCACCAGCATGCACGCCAGCAACATGTAGAGCAGGGCGGCAATGCCATCGGCCTGGAAGGTCTTGAAGTTATCCTGGGATTCGGGCCGCGAAGCTTGACTGAACGCATTGATGAGTATTTAGTTGTGCGGTACAACTACTCAATCATTGCGTCCGAGGTCCCCCATGAACCATTGCCCACCAGATCTGATTGAGAACGTCCGTTCAGCGTCGCGCCTCATGGTGCGAGAGCTGGGGTTCATGCGCACCACGCTGGCGGCGACGGATTATCCGCCGTCGTCGGTGCACACAATAGTGGAGATCGGCAATCACGAATCCCTGACGGCGGGTGAGCTTGTCGAGTTGCTCGGCCTGGAAAAGTCCAGCGTAAGCCGGATGGTTCGCAAGCTCGTCGAGGCCGGCGAGATCGAAGAAATTCCCCATGAACAGGATGCGCGCGCCAAGCGATTGCGACTCACCGCGCAGGGGCAAAACACCCTTCGAGACATCGATGCTTTCGCCACGCAACAGGTTGTCGCGGCCATGTCTCACTTGTCCAGCGGGCAATGTCAGATCGTGAGCGAGGGGATTGCCAGCTATGCCGACGCCTTGCACGCTCATCGGCTCGGTGCAGAGCCACCTGCGCCGGCGCAGTTGGAGATTGCCCGGGGCTACCGTCCTGGCCTCATCGGTCGCATGGCGGAAATGCACGCAAACTATTACGCCAGGCGTTCAAACTTCGGTCAGCCGTTCGAAAGCCTGGTGGCATCGGACATGGCGGAACTGATGGGGCGTTTGCACAATCCGCGCAACGAGGTCTGGTCGGCCCTGGATGGCGAACGAGTGGTCGGTTCAATTGCCATCGACGGCGAAGGAGAGGACGGCAGTGCGGTGCTGCGTTGCTTCATCCTGGATGATTCGGCACGAGGCAAGGGCGCCGGTAGACGCTTGTTGGCTGAAGCGATGAAGTTCTGTGACGAGTGGGGCTTCAGTTCAACGAGTCTCTGGACGTTCCAGGGGCTCGATGCTGCCCGCAAGCTGTACGAGGATTTCGGTTTCAAGTTGGAACTGGAGCAAGAAGGGCAGCAATGGGGGCAGCGGGTCATGGAGCAGTGTTTTGTCAGGCCGGGTCCAGCCGCCTCATCACGTTGACGCGTAATCCGTCGAGATCAACTGGCCGACGTGGATTTGAAAACCCCACTGAGGATGAAGGCATAGCGTTCCGGGCGGATGAAAAACGTCGTGCGGTCGCAGCAGCGTCCGTCGGCAAAATAGGATGTGCGCTCCATGACCAGCAGCGCGGCGCCGCGTTTGACCTGCAGCGCGCTGGCCAGGCCTTTGTCGGCTTCCTGCGCACGGATGGCCAGGTCGGCACGGGTGACCGCCAGGCCGGTGATCGACTCGAGAATGGAATAGATCGGTTGATGTTCGACTTCAGCCCAGGCCACGCTGGCCAGCTCTGCCGGTAAGTGGCTGCGCCCCAACGCGATGGGTTCGTCATCGACGAAGTGCAAACGCTCCAGGAGCAGGCAGTCGTCTGCGTCCTCAAACAAACCACGCAGGATCTCTGGAACGGGCTGCAGGGCATGGCTGACCACCTGCATGCTCGGTTGCAGCCCTTGCAGCAACAACGCCTCATGAAAACTGCGCAACGCATCCAGGCCGTGGCGTACCTGCTTGGCTGCCACGAAGGTGCCTTTGCCTTGCTTGCGCTCCACCACGCCGTCGTCGCTGAGCTTGCCCACCGCCAGGCGAACCGTGACGCGGCTCACCCCGAACCGTTCGCCCAACTGTGCCTCGGACGGCAGCTTGCCGCTGGGTTCGTAGTCGCCGCGTTGGATTTCCTCCAACAGTTGATGGGCGATCTGTTCGTAGAGCGAGGTGGTGCTGTCGCGAAGAATGGGCGTGGACACAGTCAGTTTCCATGGCCTTGAGCGGGGCAGGGTGCCTTCACTTCTAAGGTTATAAAAATAGGTTATTGGGACTACTTGTATTAATACGTATTATGTCAGGTATTCCCATTGTAAACGACCTGACGACACTTGCCATGCTCAAAACCTTTCCTTACGCACAGCCGCAAGCCGATGCCCTGACGGTCGATGACATCAGCTTCAGTTACCCCAATGGGCACTCCGTATTTTCCGCTTTCAGCCTGAACGCCCAGCCTGGCGAGTTCGTCGCGATCCTGGGGCCATCCGGTTGTGGCAAGACCACGTTGCTGAACTTGTTGTCGGGGTTCATGCAACCGCAAAGCGGTCGTATCACGATCAACCAGACAGCGGTACGTCCGGAGCGTTCGGAATTGGGCTATGTGTTCCAGGCGCCGCAACTGTTTCCCTGGTTGAGCGCGTTGGAAAACGTCCGTTTCGGTCTGCGGATGAGCGCTCGAATCGACGAATCGCAGCAGCGCGCCCAGGCGTTGCAGTACCTGCGCCTGGTCGGGTTGGAGAATGCGGCGCATCGGCTGCCGCACCAGCTTTCCGGTGGCATGCAACAGCGTGTCTCCCTGGCCAGGACCCTGGCCCTCGAACCCAGCGTGTTGCTGATGGACGAGCCGTTCGCCGCGCTCGATGCCATCAGCCGCAACAGCATGAATGAAGAGACGTTGCGCATCTGGGCCGAACTGGGCCAGACGGTGTTGTTCATCACCCACGACATCGACGAAGCGGTATTCCTGGCCGATCGGGTCGTCGTGCTCAATATCGCGCCGGGCGGTATTCACAGCGAGCTGGAGATCCACCTGCCGCGCCCCCGCAGCAACCTGCAAACCCGCCGCCTGCCGGCCTTCCTGGATTACCGCAATGAACTGATGACGCGCATTTCCCAGGTGATGGACGCGCCCCAGGCCATTGCTCACTCCACTCCTCGACTTGAGCTGACAGCATGATCAAACGTTCGCTGCTTGCCCTTACATTGTCTGCTGCCACGTTGGCGGGCAGCGCATTCGCTGTGGCGGGTGAAGAGAAACCCTTGCGTGTGGGGTACGTCTTCGCCATGGCCAACGCCCCGGCGCTGATTGCTGACAAACAGGGTTACTACCGCGAGGAAGGCTTGAACGTCGACCTCAAGTCGTTGGGCGATGGCCCGGTGATCCAGCAGGCTCTGGCCGCGGGTGAACTGGATGTGGCCTACGTCGGCACGCCGCCGGTGTACCAGTGGTTTTCCCGCGGGCTGCAAAGCCGGATCCTGGCGAAGGTCAATTACGGTCAGGCTGCAGTGATTGTCGACGCCAAGAGTCCGATCACCAGCCTGGATGCGCTCAAGGGGAAGAAACTGGCCGGGGTCAAGAAGGGCAGTGGCATGGATGTGTTGCTGCGCGGTTATGTCCTGAAGGAAAAGGCCGGGCTCGACCCTGACAAGGACCTGGACATCATCGACATGCCGCCGGGCAACATGAACGCGGCCCTGGAGCGCGGCGTCGTCGATGCGGCATTTTCCTGGGAACCCTTCGTCAGCCAGTCGGTATTGCGCGGCTCGAGCCGGATCCTGCTGGACGTCAACCAGGCGTTGCCCCAGTACCCGTGGTATGTGGTGATCGCCTTGCCGAAAACCTTGCAGGAACGTCCGGATGATGTGGTGAAGCTGCTGCGTGCCCATCGCAAGGCCATCGCCTTCCTCAATGAGCATCCCGCCGAGTCGAACCGGCTCATCGCCGAGGCCTTCAAGCTTGAAGCGGTGCAAGGCACTGACGGCAAGACCATCGCCCCGGACGCCATCGTCGCCCAGGCCCGTACCCGACTGGGCTGGTCGGCGGATTTGCAGGCGTCGGACATCCAGTTCATCCAACGCCTGATGGATTATTCCCACGACCTGGGCTTTATCGAGACCACGCTCAAGACTGATCAGATCGTGGATACCTCCTACCTCGAAAAAACCGCGCACTGAGTCCGTCATGTCCTTGCCAAAACCGAACTGGGGATGGGCGTCGCTGCCATTCCTGCTGTTGATCTGGATCGCCCTGGCGAGCCGCTTTCCCACCTACATCCTGCCGCAGCCCTGGGACGTTGCCCGCGAGGCGCTGCGCTGGCTGGGCGACCGCTCGCTGTTGCAGCACCTGCAGGCCAGTGTGCTTGAAGAGGTGGGGGGCTTTTGCGCGGCGGTGATCGTTGCGATTGCGCTGGGCACTGGCGCTGGCCTGTCCTCGCGTTTTCGCGACTTTATCTCGCCACTCAACAGCCTGTTCATGGCCATCCCGCCGATTGCCTGGGCGCCGCTGATCATGATCATTTTCGGCCTGGGCTATGTGTCCATCGTGCTGGTGATTTTCATTGCCGCGATGTTCCCCATGGCGGTGACCATCCAGGAGGGCGTGCAGAGTATTCGCGGCGGTGAAGTCCGCGCGGCGCGCACCTTGGGTGCCAATGCCTGGCAACTGTTGGCCCACGTCTACCTGCCGGCCTCGTTGCCGTTCGTCACGGCCGCCTTGCGCATTGGCTTCAGCCAGGGCTGGCGGGCACTGGTCGCGGCGGAAATGATCGGCGCCTCCCAGGGCATCGGCTGGATGGTGTCCACGGGCGGCCAGATCGGCAACAGCAGCCAGGTGCTGCTGGGCATTGTCGTGATCGGCCTGATTGCCTGGCTGATGGAGAGTTTTGTATTCCGGCGCATCGAGCGTCACTACCAGAAATGGCGCGTGCAATAAGCGCTACCTGCTTGTCTTCGTCCCCCTTTCAAACCTTCAGTGGACCACTGCACGAGGTGTCATGTGAGTAACGTTTTCGATCCCCGCGAAGCCGGGCATTACATCGCCCCGCAAGGCTTGTACGAGCGCAACAAGAAACGTCCGTTCCTGGGCAGCGTCCACTGTGATCGTGACACGCTGGTCGCCGGTCAATGGGATGAAATCACCCTGGTCTACGAGGTCGGTGGCAGTGGCCTGGCCGATGGTGCCTGGCTCAAGCTGGCCTTCAAGTTCTACTCCGACTGGGCTTTGTTCCAGACTTCGAACCCGGCCGGCCCCAACTACGTCAGCGCCGAATACCAGGCCGGTGAACTGGTGCCCGGCCAGAGCCAGGCCACCGTGCAGCACTTGAAAGTGCGCTTCGACCAGAAGGGCCATGAACGGCCGTTCCAGAAAGCGATCATCATCGACATCATCGACGGTTACCTGAACCCGGGCGACAAAGTCATCATTCGTCTGGGTGACCGACGCCAGGGCGGGGCGGGGACGCGGGTGCAGAGTTTCGTCGAGAAGGACTTCCGTTTCCGTCTGTTCATCGACCCGTTGGGCAGCTCGAAATTTGCCGAGGTGCCGGGCGACCCCTTGCTGGACATCGTGCCGGGACCGGCGCGGAGCGTGCAGTTGATCGTGCCGCGACTGGTCAGCGCCGGTGAGGCGTTCGATGTCCTGTTGCGGGTGGATGATGCCTGGGGCAACACCTGCCGAAACTTGCCGCTCAACGGTGTCCTGACCCTCGTTGACCCGGAAGGTGGCGAGCGCCAACAGCCGTTCACGCTGGCCGCCGAAGGTTGGGCCACGGCCCGGCTCGAGGGGCTTGATCTCGGCGCCGTGGGCGAGTGGCGTTTGTCCGCCAAGGTGGCAGAGCCTTTTGTCGACGGCGCCCAGGCCTTTGTTACCGTCGACCCGGCCGGTACTGCGTTGCGTCCGCTCTACGCCGACCTGCATGTGCACTCCGATGACACGGTGGGCACCAACGACACCCTGTACAACCTCAGCTACGGTCGCGATGTCGCCGGGCTCGATGTACTCGGCTACACCGCCAACGACTTCAATATCACCGAGCAACGCTGGGACCAGGCGGTCAAGTTGATCCACGAACTCAACGAACCGGGGCGATTTGTTTGTTATCCCGGCACCGAGTGGTGTGGCAACTCTTGTGCGGGCGGCGACCGCAACGTGGTGTTCCTGCATGACCGCAAGCCCGAGTTCCCCTTCGACAACCAGGGGCGGCTGGTGCGCTCCTTCGAGTGGAACGAGTTCACCGCCGGCACCATCAAGCCGGGGGCCTGGCCGGTGGACGAGTTGTACGCCGCCTATGCCAAGGACCCCGAAGGGCATCTGATGATGCCCCACGTCGGCGGACGTCGTTGCAACCTCGACTGGCATCACCCGGAGCTCGAGCGGCTGATCGAGGTCGGTTCGGCCTGGGGCCAGTTCCATTGGGTCTACGCCGAAGCGTTGCAGCGCGGCTATCGGGTGGGAGCCGCGGCGAACAGCGATGAACACCAGGGCCGCTGCGGTGGCGGCGTGCCGGCCACGGCGGTGTTCGGCTCCCGTGGCGGGCTTACCGGCGTTGTCGCCGAGGCTTTCGACCGCGCCAGTGTGGGCAAGGCCCTGCGCGCTCGTCGCACCTTTGCTACGACGGGGGAGCGTTCGTTCGCCAACTTGCGTCAGGGCAGGCACTTCATGGGTGAAGTCTTCACTGCTGATTCGAATGCCACCTTGGACTATCGACTGCTGGGCGAGGCGGGCTGGGAGCAGGTCGATCTGTTCGATGGCGACAAGCTGATCTGGTCGCGCAACCTGCATCAGGAACTGGGTTTTTGCACGCAACGCATTCGCTTGCGCCTGGGGGGCGCACGGATCAAGGACCGTTATCGCGGCGCCTACTGGACCGGCGAGATCCGCATCACGGGCGCGGTCATCAATGGCTTCCGCGCGTTGGGCCTCGACCATCCCGAGCAGACCGTATGGCGCAAGGATGCAACGGTCCTGGCGTTTCGCACCGACACCAACGGCGATACCGACAGCATCGAAATCGACCTGTCGCAACTGGCCGGCGCGACGCTGCAGGTCCACAGCCGTATCGACAACTACGTCAAGGTCGGCGACCCGTCCGAGCCGCAACCTTACGTACACGCGCCGACGGTGTTGATGACGCTGTCCGGCGAACAGTTGCTGGCGCAATCGCAAGTGGTCGAAGAGTTGCCGGGCGCGGAGTTGAAGGTGTCCCTGGAACGGGTGACCGCCGCAGCGCTGCCCCGTGAGCTGCAGGGGACAATCGAACTGGCCCGGTTGGGTCTTGAGCCAGGTCGTGAACACCCGTTGTTCATCTGCGCCCGCCAGCGGGATCAATCACGGGTCTGGACGTCCGCACTGTTTCTGACCCTGTAGGCGCTGTCGAGTGCAACGAGGCTGCGGTCTTTCCCCAGACACTTGAGTCTCAAGCGAGAGATCAAAAGATCGCAGGCTTCGCCAGCTCCTACAGGGCCCAGCGGGAGCCATCTCTGGCCACATTTTTCGCAAAACCCCGACAGTCCCGGCAAACCTGCGAAAGCTCGCTAGTCCCCGTTGCGAGAAAGTGAAGCCGTCGATAACGACAGCGCCCACGGGCGCCGGGCTGGCGAATGCCTCGTCTGCCCGTTCACGCAGGAGAGCGATCATGACCGATATCCAATACAGCATTCCCCACGAAGTCGAAGGCAGGGTTGCACTGGTCACCGGAGCCGCCAGTGGCATCGGCAAGGCCATCGCATTGCTGTTGCATGCCCGCGGCGCCAAGGTGGTCGCGGAAGACATCAACCCCGCCGTCCATGAGCTGGCCCGTCCCGGGTTGGTGCCGCTGGAGGCTGACATCACGGAGGATGGCGCTGCCGAGCGCGCCGTTGGCCTGGCCGTCGAACAGTTCGGCCGGTTGGACATCCTGGTCAACAACGCCGGGATCATCATCAACAAGCTGGTGATCGACATGACGCGCCAGGACTGGGAGCGCATCCAGGCAGTCAACGCCACCGCGGCCTTCCTGCATTCACGCGAAGCGATCAAGGCGATGATGCCCAACCAGTCGGGGGCCATCGTCAACATTGCCTCCTACGCGTCCTATTTTGCCTTCCCGACCATTGCCGCCTACACCGCCTCCAAGGGTGCCCTGGCTCAACTGACGCGGACCCTGGCGCTGGAAGTCATCGGGCATGGCATTCGCGTCAATGCGGTCGGAGTTGGCGATGTGGTCACCAACATCCTCAATGACGTGGTCGAGGACGGCCCGGCGTTCCTTGCCCAGCACGGTGAAGCCGCGCCTATCGGCCGAGCCGCACAGCCGGAAGAAATTGCCGAGGTGGTTGCGTTCCTGGCGTCGGACCGTGCCAGCTTTATCGTCGGTTCGGTGGTCATGGCGGACGGTGGCATGACGGTCACTGCTGGCTGAGTCAAGAAAAACGGCGCCTATCCCATGAAGGGTAAGCGCCGTTTTTTTGCCTGCGGCCTTGAGCGTTTGTTCAGAGTTGCACCCGACGAAGTCTGCCGTTTAACGGCACCACGCTTCCATCTGGCGCAGGCAGTGGCCGCCCGACCAGCCCCATGCCTTCGCTGACCAGTACCGCGTCGGGTAACAGGCATAGGTTGGAAGGGGTATCCAGGTCGCGGGCGAGAACCGTGATCTGGGCTGTCTGCAAGTCGCAGCTCAGCAGTCGCCCACTGAACCGGGTAAAGCCACCATGCAGGGGTTCGCCGTTCCAGTCGGGGAGCAGCGGTTGTTGCAGGCGTTCGCAGAGCTCCAGCACCAGCAACTGGCCGTTGGGGCGCAGCGCCAGCCCGGTGGGCAGTTGCAGGCCGCGAATCAGGATGTCGATCCTGGCGCTGGCGGGCCAGACCCGGATCACCTGACCGGCCTTCTCGGCGAAGTCGATGCCCTTGCGGCTCGGGTCGCCGTGCAGTTCGCCCGAGAACAGGCTGATCAGCACGGCGTCTGTCGCCGGTTCGTACACCAGGGTCACGGGAACGGCCTCCTGACCTTGATCCAGTTCGGGCAGTTGCGCCAGTACGCGCTCTTCCTGGCCTGTGACGAACTCCACCAACTGGTTGGTATCGGGCTTGACGGCCAGCCAACTGCGGCGGGTCGGGTGGTAGCACAGCGCATTCAGGTTGCCACGGCTATGAAAGACCGGTTCGGGCGGTGTGAATTGCAGGTCCAGCAGTTTGGAGCCGGCGACGTAATCGGTCTGGCTGACCAGGCAGCGTCCGTCACCACAGGCGATGTCCGACACCCCCATGATTTCATCGCGCAGCATGCGCGCCTGCATGTTCATGGCGCGAAACCCTTGCGCCAGGGTTTCGCGGGGCAGGTAGGCGCCGGGCCGCTGCGGATCCGGTCGCAGTCGGCTGATACGGCCGCTGAAGGGTTGGTCGGGCAACCCCGAGCCTGCTTCGGTCAGCAGCAGGCTGCCATCGGCTTGCAGGCAGAGGCCGCGAGGGTTCAGCAGGTCCTCGGCGACCAGGGTGCTGGGGCGCAGGTTTTCCCCGGGGTGTGCGGGGATCTGAAGGGGAACGGGCATAGGCTCTCTCCGTGAATGAGCAGGGGATACGGTCATTGCGGCGGCTGCCACGGTTCACCGGTGAGATAGGCCCGCAGCAACGCCCGTTGGCAGGGCGACATCGAGCGCACCACGGGCATGAACAGCGTGGTGCCTTTGTAGGCGTCCGAGGTACGGGCGAGGATGGGGTTCTTGGCGCCCATGATGGCGTCGGGCTGATTCAGCGGGATATAGCGCGACATGGCGGGGAAGGCCAGGTAGTGAAAGCGCAGCACGTTGGGATACATCAGCGGCCAGGTGATGGTGGTGCCCTTGGGAATGCCGAAGTCGGTCTGGGCGTATTTGCGGAAGTTGGTGAAGTAAGCGCTGCTGTCGAGGCCATTGGCCGTGCAGGTCAGGGCGACGAAACCGGCCTGGGCGGCGCTGCCCGGTTTGACGGTGACGGGGAAGCTGACTGAAAGCTGGCCGGCGCTGACCGTCAGCGAGTCAGGGTAGTCGAGGAAGTCCCAGTACTGCGGTTCTTTGTACGTGGGAGGATCAGCTGCCGGGATTGCCTGCAGGCCGATTTCGGTGGTGCTGGGGACCGCCCCGCCCAGGTACCTGACCTGCAGGGTGACCGACAGGCCGTTGGGGTAGTCCTCCAGGTAGACGTTGCGCTGGTCGGCATAGATCCGATAGGTCGACTCGGTGGCTTGCAACGTGGTGCCGGCGACCTTGCCCGGAGCGTTGATTGCCAAGGCAGAGGTCCGTACTGCCTGTAGCTGGTCGGCGGTCAGGGGCAGGTCGACGATGCCGCCATACACGTAGTAGTCGAATAAAAAGCGGCTGGTCGGCTCCAGGGTCGTCAGGGTGGTGGTGCCGGCACTGATGGTCACGGTCCCGTAATCGGCGTTGGGGCCGATCGGGCTGGTGATGTCGTCCCTGACGGCCCGGAAGGTTTCCTTCGGAATGACGTTCACCATGTCGATGCTCAGGTAACCGGTGTCGCCCAGGTCGGCATAGCCGGCATTGCCGGTACTCTGGTTGACCAGTTGCCGGCCCGGCTGGCAGTTCAGCGGCTCGTCGGCGAAGGCCGGGGCCAAGGTGCCGATGACCCGGCCGATGCTCGGGTTGGGCGTGTATTTGCCGGCGGCGTAGTCGGCGTCCAGTTGTTCGGTGGTCATCGTCGGGCACATTTCGAACATGACGAAACGCAGGACGATGCCCGTCGCCCCTGGTGCCTGGATGATCGAGCGCAGGCCGCTGCTGTTCTGGTTCCAACTGACAATGCTGCTCAAGGGAAAGGTCAGTTGAAACGTGCCGCTGGCGTGGAAAGAACCCGGCGCGTCCATTTTCGCTGGCAGCAGCACACGTCCCGCCACGTCGAAACTGCTGCACACGGTGTTGCTGCGGATCAGCAGTTGGATGTTGTCGTTGCCACCGATTTGCAGGCCGCCGACGAAGATCTGGGTGGTCGTCGAGGAGGTGGGGTCCAGGTCCACCATCATCGGGCCGGAAACGGGGCCCTGGCCGGTCACCGGGTCCACCGAACCGAGCAAATAGACGGCCTGGCCCACCAGGTCGCCGGTGGTGTTGATGCTGCCGGGGATGCCCTGGGAGCTGATCAAGGCGTTCTGCATGTCGACGACATGCTGCCCGTAGTGATTCCAGCCACCGGCGGTGTAGTAGTTGCCGGCGGGGGCATTGATCATGTTGTTCAACTGGTCGTCGGTGTAGGGCTCGGCGCCCGGTGCCAGGGTCGAGGTGGTCAGGTCGAAGAGCGGCCAGTCATCGTTGCCATCGTAGGGAATGGTCGGGGAGTTGTTCGGCAGGCTGACGTCGGTGCGGATGCCGCCCCAGAAGTTCAGCCGTGGTCCGTTCAGGATGCTCATGAGTTATTCCTCGTCCTTGATGGTTTTGCCGACAGGTGAATTGGCGAATTTGAACAGGTAGGAGTAGTCGGATTTGTAGGGACTCTTGACCGGTGTCGCCATGGAGTGGCAATTCATGCAGCTGCTGTTGGGCTGGATGTAGCTTTCCATGGTCACGTTGGCCGAAAGGGCGGGGGTCGGCTGGCCCAGCGGGTTGCTGGGGTTGTCCGGCATCAGCGGGCGCTGGGTGGTGATGAGTTGGTAGTACTTCAATACGCTGCGTTGCAGGCCCGGGTCGCTGCGGTAACGGGCGTTGACCTCGTTGGTGATCTCGGCGATCGGGGTGTACCGGTTCAACGGGTTCGGGGTCTGGAAGGTGGTGCCAGGCTTGGGCACGCAGACCAGGTGTGCGCCCTGGGTCTGCCAATCGCAGGGCGACTGGTTGAGCGTGGCTGCCGGGGCGCTGGCGTTGAAGTAGGAATAAGCCGTGCCGGAGGTCGGCTGGTCGACCCATGCACCGTTCACCAGCGTTTTGGGCGGAACGTTGTCGATCTGTTCGAAGGTCGACCAGATCCACTGCGGATAGCCGTTCACCTTGGTGATGACGTGCAGTCCTACCAGCCCCAGGTAGGCTTCGGTGACGCCGGTGCGCTGGCCTTGGTCGTCGAACGTGGCCACGCGCGCAAGCATGGTCAGGTAGCGGCTGGCATTGTCGTTGGGGGTGAGGATGCGCCAGCTCGATTTGACCTCGATGACCCCATAGGGGAAGTAGATGTTGTTGGCTTTGGAAACCACATCGGCGTTATAGAACTGGTTGGCGACGATGTAGTTGTAGGAGGTCTCGTTGGCCGAGATGTCGTAGTAGGTCGGGTTGCCGGCCTGGTCGATCAGCCAGCCGCCGACGGCCTGGTCGACGGCATTCACCTGGGAACTGTTCTTCAGCGCGGCGATGTTGATGATGCCCAGGCTCTTGGCAAGCTGCGGGGTGTTCCAGGGGCCTGGGTCGGCCCCCCGTGGCAGGAAGGTTTCTTCCACGGTCTTGTAGGTCTGCCAGACGGTGTAGCCGGGGTCCCCCGGCTGTTTGCTGCAGTCGGGATCACCGCGCTGTCCCGCCTGGGCGGGCCAGTTCACGGCGATGAACAGTTGCCAGCTGTATTGATCGAACAGGTCCTGGCTGGCACTGGCCGCTGGCGCTGTACTGGGGGGTTGGCAATTCAGGTTCGAGGCCTGCGTCCGTGGCATGGTTTGTTCCTGGGATTGCTCCAGGCCCAGGGCCGGAAGATTGGCCAGGCCCAGCAGTACCAGGATGAAACGGAGTGAAGTGTTCATGGCGATCCTTCGTCATTGGTCAGGGTTTGCGCTGCATGAGCTTGTTCCACTGCGCCTTTTGCCCGTTGCTCTGTGAAGCCGGTGGCTCGAACAGCTGGCAGGGCGGTGGATTCGCCGGGCACATCGCGGCCACCTGCGCCCAGGTCTGGGCAGGGTCCGGTTTGGCGATGCGGAAGTTGGTGTAGTTCTGGCTGACGATGGGGGCATTGGCGACGCTGCTGTCACCGGAGAAAAAGAACGATTGGGGCTGCCGGTAGGGCGGTTGCCCCGACATTTTCTTGTAGAAGGCATAGCCGAACAGGATCGGACCCTGCGGCGATTGAAGGTCCAGCGCGTAGGCCTGCACGCTGCCATTGAGGTTCTGGCTGCGCTCGGCGCTGTAGGGCAGGTGCTGGATGAAGTCTTGCCGCGGCGGATGATTCATCGGCGAAAACATGCAGCAGGCCGGCATGTCCTTGGGGCGATCCTGCGGGTAGGTCAGGAAGTACGCCTTGTTGCCCAGGGACACGAAGGAGCAGGTGTAGTTGTTGTTCTTGATCGGGAAGATCGGCAGGCAGTACTTCTCATAGTGCTCCATCATCGCACCGAAACCGTCGCCATCGGCCGGGATATAGGCCGTGTCGTAGTAGCTGGTTCCTCGGGAGACGGTGTAGTCCGCCGGGGTCAGGGTGGAGGGCGGATTGCTGTAGGGCGGCGGGTTTTTCTCATAGTTGTGCATCACCCGGTACATGGTCCAATCGCTGATCCAGAACGCCGGGAAAAACGGATCGGAAGGCTCGCCTGGGAGGCGTTTGGCGATGCAGTTGCCGTTCTGTTCGTTGCAGCCCTCGGTGTTGTGCACGCCCATGGTGAAGTACACCGCGCCGCTGTCCTGGGCGAACAGAGGTGGGCTGAACAGCAGGATCAACAGCAACAACCGGTTCAAGATACTGGTTTTCATAGGTCATTCCTTTGAAAAGTACCGGGTGACACTGTGGGAGCCTGTGGGAGCAAAGCTTGCTCGCGATGAACGATAACGCGGTCATTCGAAAGACCGCGGTGCCTTCGTCGCGAGCAAGCTCAGCTCCCACACAAGCTCGCTCCCACAGTGGTTTATCCTCCTTGGGTGAACAGCGTCACGGTCAGAGGTTGTCGTAATCGCTCATCTTGAGTTGTTGTGGCGGATAGTTGCGCTTGACCAGCTTCTGGGCCCACAGCTCCAATACCGCGCGGCGGCTCTGGGACATGTCACGGGTGATAGGCATCGAGAGCGTGCTTTCCTCCTGGTAGGGCTTGCTGATCAGCACAATCAACTGGTCGATGGCGCCTTCGACGCGCGCCTGGGAGTTGAGCGGCATGTACTTGTTCATGATCGGGTACAGGTAATAGAAGGTCTGCAGGATGCGTGGGTAGAGGAAGCCCTCCCACAGCTGCGTCGCGGCGTTCTGATCCTTGTAGACGGTGTTCCAGTAGTTGATGAAGTCCTGTTGCAGCTGCACGTCCAAGGGCAGGACGCGGAGCGGGGCGAGGAAGTCGATGTAGGCTTGGGGCAGCGGGAAGCTGAAGGGAATGACCGGATCGCTGTCGCCTTCCTTGACGAAAAAACGCAAGGTCGGGAAGCCCGGGGCCACGGCCCTGAAGCTCACCTGGGCGATGCCGTTGGCGTCGGTGGTGGTCGCTACATAAGAGTAATCCACCGGAGTGGCGTGGACGTCGTCGCTCAGGGTTCCGGTGGCGTAGACGCCGGCATCGAATGCCAGGCAAGGGTGCAAGTCGATCGTGACCGGTTTGCCGTCGCCCTGCAGGAATTGCTGATAACCGATCGGGTTTCCACTGGACTGATCCGTACTCTGCAGCGCAGTCAGTCGGCGGCCGCTGCCTTTGGCCAGATAGTTTTGTACGGGCGGCGCGTTATTGAAATTCGGCAGATTGGCCTTGTTCTGGTTGGGGTCGTCTGGGTGGTCGAAGAACAGCGTGAAATTGGCCGCGTTGCTGGAGGCCAGGTAGTAGTCGCTGGTGGTCACCATGTAGGGGTTGCCATATTCCGCCACCCACAGCGTGGTATTGGCCGCCGGCTGACCATTTTTCTGCACCATGATGGTCAGCGTCTTGTGGTCGCCCACGTCGATGAAACTGCCGCTCTCCACCACTTCGGCGGTCCAGGTTTGCTGGGTGGCGGCGATCACGGGTGTCGGGGCGGCCGTGGCCTTGAGTCGCAGCTCCAATGGATGACCTGGTTGTAGTTTCGTCAGGTCCGCGTCGCTGAGCGGGAAGTCCTGCAGGCCGGAGCGTTTGTCGAAGGCTGCCTGGTCATACCGGTCGAAACCCAAGTCCACTACCGGCGTGAATTGATCACCCTCGCGTACACCCAGTTGATAGTCGCCGGCCTGGAATTTTTCGGCGGTCAGGATGGGCGCATTGGGCTCTACCGGATAGAACGGGAACGTGTTGGCCAGATCCAGCGACAGGGTGTTGCCGGTAATCTGCACTGAAGTCACGCCCAGTGTGGCGTTTTGGGGAGTCCCATTTGGTTGAACAACAGGTACGGCCTGCGCGGGCACCAGGCGCAGGCCGGCGGGGGCGGTCGGGTATTCGTCGGCGAACCAGAGGCCCAGGGTCGCAGCGGTGCGGCTGTAGGCGGGGTTGAAGAAAATACCGGAAACGTTGTCCAGGCCCTTCTGATACATCGCTTGCAGACGAGCCGTATCCGAGGGGGCATTGGAACGGGTGTTGACGTACGGGAAATCGTTGAAAACACCGTTCCTGTCGTAGCAGGTCAGGTAGGTGGAGAACCTGAACATCAGGCCCTTTGCCCCTTGCAGCTTCATCTGCTGCTGGAGGTTACTCAGCAGCGCCGAATCGCCGATGACCCATTCCAGGTTCTCCTGGGGAAAGCAGGTCTGCCAGGTGGTGGTGACATACACCAGGCCATGGAAGGTGCTCGCCCAATTGAAATTCAGGAAGCGATCCATCATTCGATACTGGCGATTGAGGGTCAGGCCACACGTGGCATCCCCCAGCATCAGCTTGTCGAAATACAACGCGGTGAAGGTGTTCTGCCACGGGCTGACGTCCACGAAGCGCGCGGCAGTCGGAGCGTTGCTGCCAAAGGGATTGCCGAGCAATTGGTAATCCCTGCCAACCAGCGCATCCTCGGTGATGTAGGTGTCGGCCTGCAGCTCGCCGCCAATGATCGTCGAGCGAGTACCTTTGTAGCTCACCGTGCCGCAGGCATTGTCGCCAAACAGATCCCATTCGGCGGGCATGTACGGGTAGGTTCCCGGGTTGGCATTGGTCGGTACCTGCAGCATATAGGCCGGCAGCTCCGCCATTGTCAGGGGCTTGATGGCCCAGGGCATCAGTAGGGTGGGGGCGTTCTTGGCGTTGATGTCGAAGTGGCTCATGAACGGCCAGTTTATGTCCGCGTTGACCGCGTCATACAGCGGATACACGTCGTTGTTGTTGGCCGTTGGCGGGTTCCAGAACATATGGCCGTTGAGGTAGATACGGGGGAAATTCAATACGCTCATGTCATGCTCCTTAGCGTTGCCACTGGGCGCGTTTCAGCGACCAGACAAAGTCCAGTTTTTTGTAGCCATCGAATGCCGAGGGCGGCAGCGGGGTGGTGGGATAGACAATGCCGCCCCCGTGGTTCAGAGCGAAATTGAAGTAGCCTTTGTCGTTCGAGTAGGCGGCGGTGCCGTGGCAGGCCAGGCAGGACGAGGTGTTCTGGAACGCCGATTCCAGCTGTGAGTTGGCCAGTACCTGGGTGATGGGTTGGAACTCGACCCCGATCAACTCGTACTTCGACAGGTTCCGGTTGTTGGCCTGGAAGCTGGTGTTCACCGGCTTGGCGGCCGGAGTCGGCCCCGTGGTGTTGGTCATCGGCGCAGGCGGGGCGGCATTGGTGACGGTGTACTTGCTGTTGTTGATGTTTTCGAAGGTGGTCCAGACCCAGTTGGCGTTCAGTTTGTTGACGACATGCAGACCGCTCAATGCCACATAGCCGACCTGGTAAGTACCGTCGTCCTGCTGGTAGTAGGCCTGTGCAATGTAGTAGCCGTCATTTACCAGGGTTTGTCGGTAGGTCGTGTCTGTGCCGATCCACAGCCACGCGGCTTTCAACTCCCAGGCGGTGGGGGGAAAGTTCAGGTCGTTGGCCAGGGCGGCCTGGCCATTCACGTTGTAGACCTGCTTGTTCACGATGTAATCGAACGTGTCCTTGCCCATCAGCAACTGAAAGCGTACGGGGTGGCCTTGTTGGGCATCGGGCACGGCACCCCCCATTTGCAGGATCAGGCCATCGACCTGTTGGGTGGCATTGATGTTATGGAAGGATCGGGACAGGTCCATGCCTTGTGCCTTGGCTTGCGTCACCACCGCGGCCGGGAGCGGCGCGGAGCTGTCATAGGCGCCCGGTGGTGCGCCGTTGGGCAGGTAGACCTGGTCCGAGGGCTTCATCATCTCCCACACCAGATTGCTGCTTTGCGCGGTACTGGGTTGGTTCAAGCAGACGAACCAGTTCCAGGCCATGGTCTCGGGACTCTGGGCAAACGCGGTCCGAGTCTGGTTGATGTCTGCTCCAAATTGCAGGAAGTTGCTGCAATCGAAGTTGTTGGTGTCCTGTGCCTGGGCCAAACCGGCCAGGGCACTGAGAACGGTTATGGAAATGGCTCGCCGCATGGAAGCTCCTTGGCATTCGCCGTATCGGCATGAGGGTGCCCCCGGAAGTGTTCCAGGAGCAGTTGCTTCACCGCCGTGGCCGCAAGGTGCTGTGGCAACGACAGATCACAATTGGTGATGAGCAGCGGGCCGGTCTTCTCGCTCGTGGGCAGCCGTCCGTGGCTGCCGCGGACCAGGCGGGTGTCCAGCGGAATCAGGTCCATGTAGTAGCGAAAGCCGAGCTTTTTCTGGAGCAGGCGGCGCGCCACTTTCAATTTCGGGAAGCGAATGGCCGGGTCGATGAACAGCTCGAGCGGGTCGTAACCTGGCTTGCGATGGATATCCACGGTGCGGGCAAAGTCGGGAGCCTTGCGCTCGTCGAACCAGTAGTAGTAATCGAACCAGTAACCGGGCGCGGCCACGGCCACCAGCTCGCCGCTGCGGGGATGATCCAGTTGCCAGGCCTGTTGTTCGGTTTTATCCAGTACCTGTTCGATGCCGGCCTGGCGTTGCAACAGCGCCTTGACGCGGGGGATGTCGCGCGCATGCTTGACGTAGATGTGCGCGACCTGATGATCGGCCACGGCAAACGCTGCACTGGCACCGGGATCGAGCAACTCCCAGGTCAGCGATTGGCGTACCTGCAACAAGCCCTCGGCACGTAACAACCGGTTGATGGAAACGGATTGGGTGACGGCTTCGATCCCGTATTCGGACAGCAGCATCACTGCCGCGCCTTGCGCTTGGGCAAAGTCCAGCAGACGCCCGACTTCGCTGTCGATGGCGCGTACCTCGTCGGCAATCGACGGGTGATCGGGCCCCAGGCGTTGCAGGCTGTAGTCGAGGTGGGGCAGGTAGATCAATTGCAGGTCGGGGTGGTTGAGCTGGAATTCGGCAATGGCACAATCGACGATCCAGCGACTCGAGGCGATGCCAGCCGCCGGTCCCCAGAAGCTCGGAAAGGGAAACTCGCCGATCTGCTGTTCGATACGCTCATGCAACGAGGCCGGCGCCGAATACAGGCCGAACATCTTGCGACCATCGGCCGGGTAGTGGGGCCGTGGGGTAATGGCGGCGTCCACGTCGGCATACATGTTGTACCACCAGAACAACTGGCTGCAGCGAAACCCGGGGTACTGACGCTTGAGTGTCTGCCAGACCTTTTCCCCCTGGATCAGTGCGTTGGGTTGCAGCCAGAAACGCACTTCGGCCTGGTCGCGGAAATACCAGCCGTTGCCGATGATGCCGTGTTCCGACGGTGGCTGTCCCGTGAGGATCGAGGCCTGCACGGTCGAAGTGACCGCCGGGAACACCGGTTGCAGCGTGGCCATCTTGGCCGTTTTCAACAGGGCATTGATGCAGGGCGTCGCGGCACCCAACAGCGCGGGCGTCAGGCCGACCACGTTGATCAGCAGCAGCGGCTGGCGCGCAGGATCAGAGCGCATGGGCATGGGCCTCCAGCGCTTGAGGTTGCAGCAAGCGGCGCTGCTGCAACTGGTCCTCGACCCAATGCAACTCCGCCGCGATGCCCTGGAGTTGGGCGTGCTCGGTCGTGGGCCGCAATTGGCTGGGCAGGACGCCCCAGCTGTAGGTTTCCACTTCCAGTACGGGGCGAAAATCCCCATGGTCGGCCAAAAAGTCGAACGTCTGCGACAGGGCAACCTGGCTGCCGCTGAGTTCGGGCAGCAGTAACTGCTCGCTGAACAGCGGAATGTGGAAGTGAATCCTCAGTTCGGGATGAGAGACGCGGTTTTGCTCACAATCATCCAGGGCCGCGGGGAGGTCCGCCCAGGCCGATAACCGGTCCTGTCCATTGCGGGCCTTCACTTGATGCAGGTAGGTGGGTTCGGCAAAACCGCTCAATGTCTTGAGCACCTGTTCGCGCCGGTGCTCGTCCTCAGGCAGGCGACAAATCAGTGCATTGGATAACTGGATCTTGCCGATGGGGACCCGGGCCTGACGCAATCGGTCCAGTGATTGATAGCAGTCTTCGAACATCACGGCCTGGTGGCAAACATCAAAGCACAGCGCCAGGTGTTCATGGTGCGGGTCCGTGGCTTGCCAATGGCGGAAGAAGGCGATGGCCTGGTCGGTGTTTTCCAGCACGCAATCGGGCTCCATTTCCAGGCAGACCACGATCTTCTTGCCCGTCTCCCGTTGCAGCCGGGCCAGCCCGGCAGTGAGCTCGCGCAGTTGGTGCTCGGCATGTTGCTGTAGCGTCGGGCTCCAGTGGGCGGCATAGCCCAGCGGCAGGCTGGAGATCACCCCCTGGGCACAGTCCGCTGGCAGGGCCTGGGCGAGAAATCGAGCCAGGTCCAGGCTGTACGCCAGCCGCTGCGGATCGGCCCAGCTGGGCAGGTAGACGTCGGCTTTCACCGCGCCCTGGTGAAATTGGCCGTAGGGAAACCCATTGAGTGAGGTCAGGCGTAGCCCGCTGCGTTGCAGCAGGTCGAGGAAATCCGCACGGGTCGACGCTTGTTGGAGTTCGGCGGCGGCGAGGGCGCTGATCCACAATCCACTGTCCTGCGTGTCGAGCCCGCGCAGTGTGCGCACGGTGTGGAAATGCCGTTCGACGGATGCGCGCAGCCCGCCCAGGTCATGGGTCGGGTGCACGTTGCTGCAATAGCCGATCTGCGTGGCCGTCCAACCCGTGCGGGCGCTCATTTGATCACCGGTTCCTGGCCCCGCAGGGCGGAGTTGTCCTGCCATTGCCGCCGCTGATCGATGGGCAGGGGCGTGCTGACCAGGGCTTTGTCCAACTGGCCGCTCTGGGCAAAAAAGTCCACCGGGTTGTGGAACAGCACTTGTTCGACCTGGTCTTCACTGAAGCCTGCGGCCAACATTGCCTGGCCGGTCTTGGGCACCTTGAGCGGGTCGCTGATGCCCCAGTCGGCGGCGCTGTTGACCACCATTTTTTCCGTGCCGTACTGCTGCAGCAGCGCGACCATGCGCTGTTCCGACATCTTGGTGTTGGGGTAGATGGAGTGGCCGCGCCAGCAGTCGCTGTCCAGCACCAGGGGCAGGGTCAGTTCGTTGAGGTGGTCGATGATCACCATATGTTCGGCAATGCCGACCTCGCGGATGACCGCGAGCGTGCGTTTGGTGCCGCCGATCTTGTCGCGGTGCGGCGTGTGCACCAGCACCGGCAGATTGAATTGCTTGGCCAGCTCCAATTGCGCGGCGAGGAAGCGATCCTCTTCCGGGGTAATGTCGTCGTAGCCGATTTCACCCACCGCCACCACGCCGTCTTTCACCAGGTAGCGCGGCAGAATCTCCAGCACCTCGTTGGCCACCGACAGGTCATTGGCCTCCTTGGGGTTCAGGCCAATGGTGCAGAAGTGATGGATGCCAAACATGCTGGCGCGAAAGCGCTCCCAGCCCAACAGTGTGTCGAAGTAGTCGATGAAGCTGCCGACGCTGGTCCTGGCCTGGCCCTGCCAGAAGGCCGGCTCGATTACCCCGGTGATGCCGGCGGCCGCCATGTTCTGGTAGTCGTCAGTGGTGCGGCTGACCATATGGATATGCGGGTCGAAGTACTTGAGCATGGTGAATCCTCGTCAAAAAAAGCGGGGGACGGTGGGGCATCAGTTCGGCGAAACGCCGCCCAGGTGCTCGTGCCATTGCGCCGGCAAGCGTCGTTGCTGGCCCAGGCCGGCCAGGCGCTGACGCTGCGCCGGGCTCAGCAGGTCGAAGGCAATCACGTGGGGCAGTCCGGCGGACACCGTTCGTTCGGCGGCGAGTTGTTCGTCCAGCAGGTCGAGGGCCAACTGGTTGAGGGTGACGCTTTGTCGTTGTGCCAGGCCGATCAGGCGTCGCACGTCGAGGCCCATGCCCAGCGCTTTCAACACCAGTTGGTTGAAAGCCTGTTCGTTGTAGTGACGCGACGGGTAGGCGGTGTCCAGGGCGAGGGCGGCGAACACCTGGCTGTTGCTGGTGCGTCCGGCCTGGCGTGCAAGCTCCACGCACGCCCCGCGGCTATCGAGCCAATCGAGGGCTTTCAAGGTGGCGACCTTTTCCTGGTCGTCGCCCCACAGGAACAATTGGTGCAGCAGGGCGACTTGCCCGGCGGCGGGCTGCTGTTCCAGCACCTGGGCCAGCAGCAACGCCCGCGCCATTTGGACGTTACTCCAGCCGGCGATATCGGGCAGTGCTCGCTCCTTGAGGTTGCGCTTGCACTGGCTGCTCAAGAGTGACGAGGTATTGGAGTCCGGGCGCTGGGCAAGTTGCTCCTGTGCCTGACGCCACCATTGCCGCTCGGTTTCTTCGAGTTGACGAATGAAATTTTGCCGTTGTTCGTTCACGCAGTCGTGGCGCATGTCGAGGGCCGCCGATGCCGGTGCAGTAACGTCCGTGTTCATGTTGGTTTGATCCAGCGCTGGAAATGAGGAAGCAGGAAAAACACCAGGACACATAACAGGCTGCCCAGGGGCTGGTTAGCCACGGCCAGCACCAGGGCATCGAACAGCGGCAGGGCTGCCAGGCCAGCGCCGATAAAGACGCGGACCTGCCGTTGCCGAGGGTTGGCCAGGTTGCGCCAGTAGTGCCAGCCCAACCAGCCAAGCCATAACAGCAGCACCGGCCAGAACCAGGCGCTGCCTGCGTAGATCGCCAAGGCCAGTGGGCTCAGCATCAGCAGCAGGGGGAGGCGGCTGATC
>Ga0247818_10000642_pt1 | contig 21894 bp, 16 predicted proteins | sample 13C_Glucose_Day1_FD_192424 | JGI IMG/M metagenome (GOLD analysis project Ga0247818, IMG submission 192424) | Soil microbial communities from agricultural site in Penn Yan, New York, United States - 13C_Glucose_Day1 | ecosystem: Environmental > Terrestrial > Soil > Agricultural land | place... | reverse complement strand
GGCCCAAACCGCAGTGCCAAACAGACCGAAAATTCACCCGACTTCTTGCTGTTTTGGTGACAAACCATTTTGCAGGTAGTTGGCACCTTCTTGCTTGACCTGGTCCCAGGAAAGGCCCACCAGCCTTGGCTCCAGCGGTCTGATCCCAAACCTTTTACCGTGGCCCGGTTGGTGCCAAAACCGCTGCTAACTCACAGCTTGACCATGAGGCTAGTAAGCGGGGGGGGCAGTTTTCAATCAGCGCCAACACCCCGCTACTCTGGGCAGTGTCTTCCTTGGTGAAGCTGGTTTTATTGATATAGCCATCTCCAATCAACTACTACCTTCTAATAGTCTCAAGCAGGGAATTGCTCTCAGCAGTAAAAAATTACTCAGTGAGTACTTGGTGTGTTCATCACCCAACCAGGAACTCAACCATGCACTCACTCACCCTATCTCCTGCGCCCGCGTGTCTCAGTCTCAAGCCTCGATCCTGATCGAACGACTCGTTCAGTCCATTGAGCGTACTGACAGACGAGCTTTCGAGATCATCCAATCTCCATCAGGATACGAACAGGTTCATGTTCGTGAGTTGTAATATTTGCCTTGCCTAGGATTTCCGAGCTGTGCCGAGATGAAAGTGAGGGCGTGGCTGATTTCTGTTTTGTGCGGCCTAGCCGCGCCGTCTGGCCCGCGGCACATTCATGCGTTCGTCCCCAGGTACTGGGAAATATCCACTTCATCAATCTGCTCCGGTTGCATATAGAGTTCGGCATAGCGGCGATACACCCCGGATGTCAGAAACAGATCAAACAGTTCCGGATCGATGTGCTGCTGCGCCCTGGCTATCGACATGATATGGACCGCCTCGGACAGGCTCTTCGCCCGCCTGTACGGCCGGTCTGCTGCCGTGAGCGCTTCGAAGACATCCGCAATGGCCAACATTCTCGCCAGCGGGCTCATTTGTTCCCGACGCAATTGCCGGGGATAGCCAGTGCCATCCATCTTCTCGTGATGATTGCCGGCTATTTCCGGTACCTGGCGTAGTTCCTTGGGGAACGGCAAACGCGACAGCATAATTTGCGTCTGCACGATGTGGTCTTCGATCTTGAAGCGCTCTTCCTCCGAGAGCGTTCCCCTTCCCACCTGCAGATTGTGCAGCTCGCCCCGGTCGTACAAAGCCTTGGGCGTATTGCGCTTAAAGCCCCACGTATTGTCCGCTGGGATCGTGTCATGCGCTGTTCGTGCGATCACGTGTTCGGGTTTATCGGCCAGCAGTGGCTCCAATGCAGGTAGCGGCGCTGCCGGGGAGTGTGCCTTGCGTGCCAGTTCTTCTTGCGAGAGGCCAATGCGATCGTCCAGGGTCCGCAACCACGTACGGTCAGCGACCTGCCGCAATCTGGCTTTATGCGTGGCGTCCATGAACTCGCCGCCCTGATTGCAAGTGGCGACGAACGCGAAGTCGTCGTCCAGCGCCTTGAATTCGGCGTCACGTCGCTCGCGTGCTGTCTCGTCAGCTTCGCCAGCGGCGACCGAACGCAGATACATTATCTCGGCATCACGCTTTAGCACCTCGAAGCGCATGCGGATTTCGTGAATCCGGTCGTAGAGAGTCTCCAGCTTTGTCGCTTTGTCGATAATGTACTCAGGGGTCGTAACCTTGCCGCAGTCGTGCAGCCAGGAAGCGACGTGCAGGGCTTCCCATTCTTGTTCCGTCATCCCGAACGACTCATAAGGACCGTCGGTGGCATCGCAGGCTGCGGTAGCCAGCATCTTGACCATTTCCGGCACGCGCTCGCAGTGGCCGCCGGTGTGCGGGCTCTTCGCATCGATGGCGCCCGCCAGAAGCCGGATGCACGCATCGAACAAATCACGCTGAGCTTTCGTCAGCCCCTGCAACTCAAGTGAGCCTGTGCACAGGCCGGCCAGTGTGCTGACGAAGGCTAGCTGCGCAGCTTCAAGCGGGGTGTCGCGCAGTATCAGAATGACGCCCAACAGCTCGTCCTGACGGGTGGCAAGCGGGATGGCTGCAACGTGAGATGACTGAGCCGATGTCAACATTTCGAGGCTAGCATCACGGATCTCATCAACCGTGAAATGGCGCGTTTGCGCAACGTTTGCGCGGGCGGCGGAGCCGATCACAGGCAGTGCTTGCTCAATTGAAGTATTCGCCACAGCTTGGGTCACGTCATTGCCATTACGCTCAAACGCTGCGGCGACCGTCAAAGCGCTGCCTTCCACCAGATACAGTACGCCTGCGTTTCCACCCGCGGCATTGAGGGTTTTTCGCAAAAGCAAAGGCAGAAGGTGATCGAGCCGGGTTTCCGCGGACACGGCTTGCGCCACCATCAGGAAGCGCTGGATCGTTTGCCGCATTTCCTCGGTTGCGTTGCCCAGATCATGCACCTCACTGATGCGCGATGGGACGCAAACCGGCTGGTGGAAATCGAACCTGCGTATGGCTTCGACCCCATCTGCGAGCACTTGCAGGGACCGGGAGATGTATCGCGCCGCAAACCAGATCAAAGGTATCGCAAGCAGTATGACAATGACGGTAGCCGCCATTCCGATCCATGCCTGCTGCCTGGCGCCCTTGAGCAACTCATCTTTTGGAATAGCCGAGACCAGAAAGAGGGATTTGCCGTCGTCTGCCGTCAACCGGTCGATTGTCGCGTACCACATCTCGCCACCAGCGGCTGTGACCTCTTGCCGGCGGGGTGCATTACCCAATGTCCCGATGCCGTTAGCAAGATGCGTCAGGATGGGGACCTCATATTCACTGGCGTCCGTGAGTTTGTCCGTCTGGATGGAATCAGCGGCCGATTTGGATTCAGGGAGTTTCCTGTCGATCGCGATAACCTGGCCACTGGCATCCAGTAGAGCAGCCACCGAACCCGCGGTGGTCTCCTTGCGCGCGAGCATTTGCCCGAGTGAGTCCAGTCGGAAATCGCCACCCACCACCGCGCGGCGGTTATCAGTGGGGATAGCGAACGTTGCGCCAACCACTCGGTCGATAAAAAACGTATAGGCTTCGGTGCGAATGAGCGATCCCGCCTCCATGGCCCGGGTGTACCACGAGCGTTGTCTGGGATCGAAGTGGGATGCAAAATCCGCGTCCTCCTGGACCGCGAGCGTCGCGAGATTGGAATCGAGAAAGTAGAGCTTGCCTTTCGGCGCACCACTGCCCCGTTCGACACTGTTAATGACGTAGCTGGCCTGCGGCGGTGCGTGAAAGGTCAAACGGGTTGAGTCGTCGCGCAGCGGCGTGACAACGAAGACGCTGCCGTCTGCATAACCGACGTAAAGTGATAACAGTAATGGCGACAATCCCAAAGCATCACGAACCAACGCCAGATGCTGCAGACGTTGATCGAGAGAGGTTGCATCGGCCAGGGAGCTGTGGCTGATCAGCTCGACCGCGATCCGCGCCGGTGTCACGGTCTCTTCTATCTTGTCGCGCGTATCATCGCTGATCTGATTCATGGCATCGGATGCAGAAACTTCCAGGGCGGTCTTGGTCATCATGAAATTGATGCCGCACGTCAGCGCTCCGACCACCAGCACAACGGCCCCAAACAGCGCCCAGAGATGAATGTGAAGCGGGTAACTTCGGTGCGTTTGCATCTACCTTCCCTCGACGGGTGCAGCACGAAATCTCCAGAGAACTGCTGGGTGATCTGCGCCAGGCCTGAGTCCTGCGCACGGTCAGTCTAGCAAACGAAAAAATAAGCTACTGCCGATCACCTGCCACCGCAGTGCTAAGGTGTAGTCGATGTTTACGTGAGTTCGATGTCATCACACAAATGTACAGCGGGAGCGAAATCGCTTCGATACCGGCATGACGCGGTCAGATGGCTACGCCGTTAAATGATCTACGCTGAGCAGGTGCTCGACGCCCTGGTAACGGGATCGCAAGACAAGCACTGCCTATGCCCTGTCGGAGTGACAATCATGAGGTGGATAATCGAGTATGCGCGCGCTGTCAAAGTTGCCAGCTGGATTATTGGGATAGCCTTGATCTTGATCGCCGTTTTCGGGGTAGCCGACCGCTATCACCGTCAGCGCGCTCTGCTGTTGGAGGGACAGCAAGCATTGCTGGCTCATCGAAGCAGCTGGGGCTATGACACACTGGTACGCCAGCTGGCGACCCATGAACTGCAACTTTCACTGCTTCGGGCAAACCCCCTACCGACCGGGTGTCTGGCAGACCAGTCCATTGCCGAGCAGGAGCGCGCTACAAAGATCCTGACTGAAGGTTTCGAAGAGCTGACTCAGTACACATCGCGAGTACCCATAGATCAAGTAGCGGCTTTGCCCAGTCCGCTGGCACCACAAATGCGCCTGGCGAAGGGCGGCATTCAAATGATCAGTCGACAACTTCTAGGCTACAGCTGCAGCGGGCGTAACGCGGTGATACGGGAAACACAGACAAGGTTACAGCCGTTACCGCTGCCGCCGCGTTCGGCGATCGGGCCGGCGTTTGTCGATGCACTTGTCGTGCACGTCGCCCTGAGCCACGGCCATGAACCCCCCTTGTATGTCGACATTCGTTTCACCGGCGACAAGGCAGACCTGCTACCTGCCACCGCCGCCAACTGGCCCACGACACACCTTTCCGAGGAACAAGGCCAGGAGCGTTTTGTCCGGGACATAGTGGACCCACAACGTGCCCTGCACCTGCAGTTCTATAGTGAACCTCTGACGCCAAGTTTCCTGTCGCTGTTCCTGAGCTGGAATGGTCTCGGTTTGTTAATGCTGGTTGGCATGCTTGCCAGTGTGTTGTTGATCATTTGGCTGGGGGGGAAATTGATTGATGCCTACAGGGAGCAGCATCGAGCGGCTACCCACGACTTTCTTACCGGGTTGTTCAACCGACGGGAGGCGATGGCGTTGGCTGAGTCGGAGTTAGCCAGAGCCATCCGTACGCCGAGTCCGTTGTGCATATTGATGCTGGATATCGACCACTTCAAACGGGTCAATGATACCTACGGCCATGACGGCGGAGATGAGGTGCTGAAGTATTTTGCCCAGCTACTTAACCAGACTGTACGCCAGCATGACCTGGTCGCCCGCACCGGCGGGGAAGAGTTCCTTATCCTGCTCCCGAATACCGATCTGACCGGCGCACAATCGATGGCCGAGCGCTTGTTGCAGATATTGCGCGACTCGACGCTGGACTATGCCGGAACACGGATTGGCGTCACCTGCAGCATCGGGGTCACCGCTTGGCGTGGACCCGAAGACAACATGCAGGCCATGCTGATCCGTGGCGATCTGTTGCTTTACCAAGCCAAACAGCAAGGCCGTGACCGCTATATGAGTGAGTAATGCTTAGACAACCGGTTGTGTTGATGACTGCAACGAGAAGAGAGGTTGCGATGAGTCAAGTCACCTTAGCCATCCGCTCTTTGCAGGATGAGCAGTCAGTGTTGCGTCAAGGTGGTCTGTATTGGCTGTCCATCGACCGGCAGGATGATGCCTTGGTTCTGGGAAAACAGTTCTTGGCTGCACTGGTCAATCAGTCAATGGCCACACTGGTTTGCTGCGGCATGAGCCCCGAGCTTCTATCGAACACACTAGACAAGCAGGCGGGGCCTGCAGAGTTGAAACTGTTCGAGGTGGCAGAACAGGATGTTCTTTTAACGCTCAAGTCGCTTCCCATCGAGTTGGATCGCGCGGGTGTCGCTAAAAGCAGTCATGTGCTCTTGCTACTGCCTGCGGCCAGTTGGCGGGGGTTCAGTGTCGAGCAGTTGCGGCGCTGGTGCGAAAACATGGGGGCCTGGCTGCGCAAGCGGAGCTGCGGACTCTTGGTGTTGTGCCATGGGCAAGCCCCGCATTTGCATGGAGAATTGGTTCGATTCAATGACAGCCTATCGGGGTTGTCGCAGCTGTATCGGCGAGGGGGTGGCGTTCACTACCAATTGCACTACTGGCGAAGTGAGCTCGGTGTCAGCAGCTCTCAGGATTTCGCGCTCGAAGTGCAGTCAGCAGGCTTTGCTCTGACGCAGGCCGAGCGCGAAAATCCACAGGCAACCCACAATGATGACCAGCGCATCTACCTGACACAGCGATCGGCCATGGAGGGGGCTCCTCCATTGTCGGAACAGTGGCGACTGTTCGAGAGTCGCGCAGACCTGATTCGGCAGGCCGGGCGTGCGCGAGCCGCGAGCGTGATCCTGGCTATCGAAAGCAACCAGCAGGTCGAGGAACTGGCTCGTGAGCTCCATGCCCTGCGCGAGGGCTGTGGCACAGCCCTGAAAATCATCGTTCGGGAAATCGAGCCTTGCTTGAGATACCGCGACGAGCGGCTTCTCGTATCCTGTGGTGCAAATATCGTAGTGCCCTACGGAGCGCAACTCTCTCACTTCTTCAGCTTGGTAGATAGCGTACAGGGTCATGTCTGGCGCCATAGCCTGACGGGGGATGTCAATTCGTTGGTGGAGCGGCTGCGGCCACCGGACGAGCGTGGACTGCTTCCACCGCAAGCGTTTTTATCAATCCTGGACCGGGTCTATGGGAGGGCTCATGGTGAAGTCAGCCATCAGTTGTTGAGGCTGCAACCGAATGACGGCTTGAGCATCGAACAATGCTTGAACCAGATCAGCCTGCGTCGCTTTGGTGACATTGCCTGCATGCTGGAAGGTACCTTCTACCTCTTCTTGTTTGCCTGCAGCAGTGCGGGCCTCGAAGCGGCATTGGGCAATATCTGCCGTTTGCCCTGGCGCGAACTGTTCAGTGACTTGAGCTTTTGCACCGGGGTCGAGGATCTGCCTCGCAAGGCATTTCTCGCTGCCGGGTCACAACCGGCGTCGTTCCAATTGGCAGCAGCGGGAAGCCATTCTATATCGACGAGCGGGCAAGACGTCTTTAAGCCCCACCGCATGACCCTGCCGATGATGGACGATTGCCCATGAATTTTTCTGAATTACTTCAAGTCGCCGCCATAAGCAGTTTCCTGACCCTGGCGTTGATTCTTTTGCTTGGCAGTTCGTGGCGATGGATCAAGTCCGCTTCGCATCGACTGCTGCCACCCCGTTATTTGAAGTCCCGGGGTGTGCGCACGCGCTCTTCGGTGGATACAGGATCCCGCACTGAATGAATAACAGGGAAAGTTTGAAGCCGCTGGCTCCATATGAGACTGGTGGTCTGGGTCACTGGAACCTGTATTTTTTGCTCAAGTTCGCCTTGTTGTGGATGGGCTTACTCAATGTTCAGGTGTTGCCCAATCTGGTATTTGCAGCGGTATTGCTGGTGCCCATACGCAACCGTTTACTGGTTATCTTGCGTACGCTGATTGCATTGCCGGTAGGCGTGGCCCTGTTCTATCAGGACACCTGGTTTCCGCCATTCAGCCGATTACTGGATCAGCCAGGGGTCCTGAATTTTTCGGCTGACTATTTGCTGGAACTGGCCGGGCGCTTTATTGACTGGAGTGTTTGTGGCTGGTTGCTGGTGTTGGCAGTGGTGTACCGCTTTGTCAGCCCATGGTTACGCATGACGACCTTTAGTCTGGCGGGCCTGGCCTGGCTGGGTGGTAGCAGTTTGTTTGCCTTGCAAGCCGTCCCGCAGACAGCTGTCACCCAGCAGGTTCAGGGTACAGCGCAGGTCGTGGTCAATCCCGAACCTGATAGTGCGACACTCGAAGCCTACCTGCAGAAGTTTTACGTCACTGAGGCCACACGCCAAGTCGAGTTCAAACCGGTCGCCTCGGCCGCGCAGCCATTTGACGTGTTATTGATCAATATTTGCTCCTTGTCCTGGGATGATCTTGACGAAATAGGGCTGCGTGATAACGCGCTGCTACAGCAAATGGATGTGGTATTCGACAACTTTAACTCGGCCACTTCCTACAGTGGGCCGGCGGCAATCCGACTCTTGCGAGCCAGTTGCGGTCAGCAGCCTCACAGCAAGTTGTACGACACCGTGCCCAAGCAGTGCTTACTGTTCGATGAGTTGAAAAAGCTGGGCTTTACGGGTGAGTTGATGCTCAACCATACCGGCCAGTTCGAAGGCTTCATGGATGAGGTGCGCAGCCAGGGTTCCCCACCTGCTCCGGCGGTCAGCACCAGTTCATTGCCGCGAGAGTTGATTGGCTTCGATAGCTCTCCGATCTGGCGAGATCGCCAAGTACTCGACAAATGGTGGCGGCATCGAGAGGAGCTAGCTGATTCCCGAGTCGCGCTGTTCTACAACACTACCACCCTGCATGACGGCAACCGTACCGTGACTGCGAGCGGCGGAACCGAGCGCTCAAATTTCAAGGTACGGGCGCAAGGTTTGATCGATGATTTGAGTACTTTTATGCAGGCGTTGGAGCGCAGTGGTCGGCGTGTTGTTGTGGTGATCGTGCCGGAGCACGGCGCAGGACTGCATGGTGACCGGATGCAGATTTCTGGCATGCGCGAAATCCCCAGCCCATCGATTACCCACGTACCGGTTGGCATCAAGCTGATCGGAATGGGGGGCCAGCCCCGCACTGCGCCTTTGCATGTCAGTGAGCCAAGCAGCTACCTGGCGTTGTCAGAGTTCATCAACCGCTTGTATGCAGCGCCGTCTCAAGAAGGGCAGGGGCCGGACTGGACTACGCTGATGACAGGATTGCCACAGACACCGGCGGTGTCGGAGAACTCGGGTACCGTAGTTCTGGACTACGCCGGCAAACCGTATGTGCGAATCAAGGAGAACGGTACATGGTTGCCCTACCCTCAGCGGTTAAAGTGAATGAAAAGGCGCTGTCGCGAGCAGCAGCGGTTGACGACATTGCTCGGCTGAAGGAAGAGATGAAACTGGCGGAGTTTACTTACATCGATGTGACTGCTCAGCGCGAACTCAAGAATGCACTGCGGCGTTGGCCGTTGTTGGCCGAGATCGAACAGGCGATGCCTCTGCTCGAACCACAGGTGATCGCGTGAGAGCCTTGAGCCTGAAAGGGGTACGCGGCGGTGTCGGTAACAGCTCACTGCTGGCAGGCGTAGGTTACGCGTTACACCGCTTGGGTGAGCGTGTGCTGCTGGTGGACATGTGCCCGGAGAACGTCTTGGGGCTTCACTTCAACTTGGCCGTGGAAGAGCGTTGCGGCTGGGCGCGCGCCATGCTCGATGGCCAGAATTGGCAGGGTCATGCCTGGGAACTTGATTCCGGGCTCTGCCTGTTGCCCTATGGCTGCTTGAACAGTGACGAGCAGGAACAGATGGCGCACCGCCTTCGCCAATCACCTGAACTGTGGCCCCGGCGCCAGCAAAGTTTGGGAGGGTATTTCGACTGGATCTTGTTCGACCTGCCCCAGCGCTTGCCCGAGCACGCCGAGATTGGAGCTGGCGCGCTACAGATCCAAGTGCTCGAGGCGGATGTCGCGTGCCAGGTACTGCTTCAGCGACACGACGCCAATAACATTCTGCTGGTCAATCGTTTCGACCCCGGCAGCCAATTGCAAAGTGACTTACTGTTGCTTTGGCGTAAACGCTATGGCACCCGGCTGCTACCGTTGACTGTGCACTACGACGAAGCAATGCGTGAAGCGCTGGCACACAAACAACCGGTCGGCAGTTATGCCGAAAACAGCCTGGTTGCCCGGGAGCTGATCAGCCTGGCGACCTGGTGCCTGGCCCAGAGTCGAGGCAACCTATGATCGAGCGCTGGTTTCCTTACGGGCATTTGCGCCGTACCTACGATTGCCACCCGATGACCGCGTTGTTCCTCGCCATCATGAGTACGTTGGCGTGGTCGCTTCTGCGCCTGGAGTCATCGAGCTGGCGCAGGCTTTTGGATAAGAAGCAGCGCTGGTACCCGCAGTTGGCCGACAAAACTCCCAGCCTCGGCGATCCGCTGCGATACACCGTCCAAAGCCTGTGGCTGATTCTGGTACGGCCGGTGGCCCCGAGTATTCGGACGTGGCCGGACTGGATGCGCTTTTGCGCACACCTGTACCGCAGCAGCAGGGCAGGTTTGATCATGTCGCTGGAGGCGTTGCCCGTGCGCGCCCTAAAAAACCCATACTTGCGACAAAGCAATCGCTGGTGGAAGGGGTTGGATCGACGTACCAAGCGCCTGTTCAATGTGGCCATCGCTTTGCTGGCGTTGATCCTGACGTTAATTACCGTCACCGAACCGTTCGGCTACTTTGCACAGTTGGTATTTGTAATATTGCTATGGTGCGTGGCCATGCTGGTGCGGTATATCCCAGGGCGTTTCCCTACTCTATTGATGGTCGTGCTCTCGGTCATCATCTCCTGCCGCTATCTGTGGTGGCGCTATACCTCAACGCTGAACTGGAATCATCCACTGGATCTGGTTTGCGGGCTGGTTCTGCTGGCTGCCGAAACCTATTCCTGGATTATTCTGATGATGGGTTACGTCCAGACCTGCTGGCCACTGGAGCGAAAGCCCATGCAGCTGCCAAGTGACCCGAACTCATGGCCGACGGTCGACCTGCTGATCCCCACCTACAACGAGGATCTTTCGGTGATTCGCGCAACAGTCTACGCCGCCTTGGGCATCGACTGGCCGCAGGAAAAGTTGCGTATCTGCATACTCGACGATGGTCGACGTGATGAATTTCGCCAGTTTGCGGAAGAGGTGGGCGTCGGCTATATCATTCGCCCCAACAATAACCACGCCAAGGCCGGTAACCTCAACCATGCGCTTGGCCAAATCAATGGCGAGCTGGTGGCGATCTTCGATTGCGACCATATCCCTGTGCGCTCATTTCTGCAGATCACGGTGGGTTGGTTCGTGCATGATCCGAAGCTGGCTCTGGTACAGACACCCCATCATTTCCTGTCGCCGGACCCCTTCGAGCGTAACCTCGACATGTTCCGCCGTCGACCAAACGAGGGCGAGTTGTTCTACGGCCTGGTCCAAGACGGCAACGACATGTGGAACGCAGCATTTTTCTGTGGTTCGTGCGCAGTCTTGCGGCGCACGGCGCTGGATTCCATAGATGGCTTTGCCGTGGAGACCGTCACCGAAGATGCCCACACCGCGTTGCGCCTGCATCGTAAAGGCTGGAACTCGGCTTACCTGCGCATACCCCAAGCCGCAGGCTTGGCCACCGAAAGTCTGTCTGCCCATATCGGGCAGCGTATCCGCTGGGCCCGGGGCATGGCGCAGATATTTCGCACCGACAACCCCTTGCTGGGCCGGGGGCTGAACGTGTTCCAGCGCATCTGTTATGCCAATGCCATGATGCATTTTCTCGTTGGCCTGCCACGGCTGATCTTTCTGACAGCACCTTTAGCATTCCTGCTGTTTCACGCCTACATCATCTATGCTCCGGCATTGATGATTCTGCTATATGTGCTGCCGCACATGGTCCACGCCAGTCTGACGGGCTCGCGCATGCAGGGTGCCTATCGGCACACGTTCTGGGGCGAAGTCTACGAGACGGTCCTGGCCTGGTATATCGCCCGACCTACCACCGTGGCGTTGTTCAATCCGCGCAAAGGCAAGTTCAACGTCACCGCCAAGGGTGGCCTGATGGAGCACAACCAGTTTGACTGGAAAATTGCCCAGCCTTATTTACTGCTCGCCCTGATCAATATTGTGGGCCTTGGGTTCGCGATCTGGCGCTTGGCGTATGGCCCTGTCACTGAAGTCGGCACGGTGATGGTGAGCAGCCTTTGGGTGGTTTACAACTTGCTGATTATCGGCGCGGCGGTAGCGGTTGCCGCCGAAGTGCGGCAGGTCCGCCAGACGCATAGGGTGCCGTCGCAATTGCCGGCGGCCATACGACTGGAAAACGGTTGCTACTTTCCCGGTGTGTTATTGGATTACTCCGACGGCGGCGTGGGTATGAAAGTTGATGTCTCCCTGGCACTACCTGTAGGCACGGGGGCGTCCCTATTGTTGCAGCGAGGAACGCGGGAGTTTCTGTTCCCGGGCATCATCTGTCGCAGCCACAAGGACATCGTCGGCATTGCTTTCACACAATTGTCCGTCCAGCAAAAAATCGACTTCGTGCAGTGCACCTTCGCCCGAGCCGATGCCTGGTTGATCTCGGGCGAAAAGCTAATCCAGGACCGCCCACTGGAGAGCTTCATCGAGATTCTCAAGCTTGGCGGCAGGGGCTACATGCGTCTGTTTGAATACTTGCCGGGCTGGGCACTTCGCCTGATCCGCCCAGCCTTGCGGCCGGCGTTATGGCTGGCCAGCTACCTGCCGCGCATGCCGACTTCGCCTGCAGCCACTCCATCCAAATTTGTGAGCGCACCATGAGCCGCCCTTACAGCAAATACGTGTTCGCCAGCCTTGTGTGCATGGCCGTCGGCTGGGCCCACGGCGCGTCTCCCACGGTTGATAAGACGCCCCCCACGCCGGCACCGAGCAGCAGTGTGCCGACTTGGAGCAGTACGCAGACTTTCGAGCAGCTTGGCCATTCTGCCGACACGCTATTGCTGGGGGTGCATAACAGTGACCAGATCGAGTTCACACTGCGGCGAGATCGAATCGCCAGCGATGCCCGGTTGTCGCTGGAATACACACCGTCTCCGGCGTTGATTCCCTTGCTGTCCCATCTGCGTGTCTACCTGAACAACACGCTCATGAGCGTTGTAACGGTGGAGAAGGAACAGTTGGGTCGCAAGACTACGCAAAAGGTAGATCTGGACCCGCGTCTGATTACGGACTTCAACCGGGTACGCCTGGAGTTCGTCGGCCACTACAACAGCACCTGTGAAGACCCGGCCAACAATGCCTTGTGGCTAAATGTCGGTAGAGCCAGCCACATCGAATTGCAGGAGCAAGCACTTGCATTGAAAAATGACCTCGCTTTTTTCCCTATCCCATTCTTTGACGCGCGGGGGAGTGAAAGCGCGCTTCTGACAATGGTCTTCGCTCAGTCGCCAACCTTGGGCGAGCAGCGTGCGGCAGGGATTCTGGCCTCTTACTTCGGTAGCCTTGCCGGTTGGCGTGGTGCGCAGTTCCCGGTGCAGATCGATCACCTTCCGCTCGCGGATGAACAACACAAAACATCGGCGGCGATCGTATTCGCCACGAATGACCACCGTCCAAAATTTTTATCCGACCTGGAAAAGTACCCGCCGGTCCAGGCACCTGTCGTCCAACTGATTGATAACCCGCAAGATCAGTTCAGCAAGGTACTCCTAATATTGGGGCGTAACGATGAGGACTTGGCGATCGCGGCCAGAGCGCTGGCGCTGGGCGGCGAATTGTTCCGTGGTTCCCAGGTGACCGTGGCCAGTGCGACGCAGCTGAAACCGCGTCAGCCTTACGATGCACCGAACTGGATGCGGACCGACCGCAAGGTCCGTTTCGCCGAGTTGATCAAGTACCCGGAACAACTGCAGGCCAGCGGTTTGCAGCCACGGCCGATTACACTCGAGATCAATTTGCCGCCTGACCTGTTCGTCTGGCGCAACCAGGGTATACCGCTGCAAACCATATTTCGCTATACCCCGCCGATGGCTAATGATGGGTCGCGACTTAACATCAGCCTCAACAATCAGTTCATCACCAGTCTTGCGCTACGCAGTAACAGCAGCAATAGCCTGGAGAAGATTCGCTTGGCAGTGCTCTCCGGTGAGTCGGCAAACGACGATGACAAGTTGTTAGTACCGGCCCTGAAAATTGGCGACCGCAACACCATTCGTTTCGATTTCAGCTTTGCCAGCACTCAGGCCAGTGCCCAACGCGACGATTGCAAAACCTCGCTACCGGTCGACACCCAGGCGCTGATCGACGAAGAGTCGACCATCGACATGTCTGGGTATCACCATTACATCGCCATGCCCGACCTCAAGGCATTTGTTCGAAGCGGTTTCCCGTACAGCCGCATGGCCGACCTGTCGGAAACCCTGGTGATGGTGCCTGAACATGGCAGCGCGACTCAAATCAGTACGCTGCTCGAAACCGTTGCGGGCATCTCGGCGCGCTCCGGTTTGCCGGCCCTGATGCTGAACCTTTCCTCTGACTGGGACGCGGCGAGCAAGGTTGATGCGGATCTTCTTGTATTGGGTTCGATCCCTGCGGACCTGCATCAGTCCCCTGATCTCAATTTGTTACTTGATCGCACCCGCGACTGGATACTGCAACCTTCCAGCGGGCAGTCAGGCAAGTCGTCGGCGCGGGCCGGCCAACTCAACGATCAGCGCAACCTGGGCGCCACCCGTGTAGAGGTGTCTGCCAGTGCACCACTCGCAGCGATTGTTGGCTTGAAGTCACCCTTTCATCAGCAGCGCAGTATTATCGCGCTGTTGGCCGACGACGATGCTGACTATCAGTTGTTGCGAGAGACGCTGAACGACAGTGGGAAACTTGATTCCGTCGTCGGCTCGGTAGCGTTGATCCGCAGCAGTGGCGTCAGCGGTCAAATGGTCGGTGAGCAGTATTTTATCGGGAACCTGCCTTGGTGGTTGCTGCTCTGGTTCCAGCTTTCAGAGCACCCTGTGCTGCTGGCTGCCATGGCAACGATCAGCGTGGTGCTCATTGCATTCCTGCTATGGCGTGCATTGCGTTGGGCGGCGCGTCGGCGCCTTCCAGGAGAGGAATGACCTTGATGAAGGCTGCCATTCTTTCGGCGATAGCCTTGCTTTTGGGCGCACCGGTACTGGCGAGTGCTGAGGAATGTGTCTGGCCTGCCTGGGAAAGCTACAAACAGGCCATGGTGAGCAAGGACGGTCGTGTGATTGACCACTCCTCCGAGCAGCTGATTACCACCTCTGAAGGTCAGAGCTATGGGCTGTTCTTTGCCTTGCTAGCCAATGATCGTGAGAGTTTTGCACGGATACTTGAATGGACCCGTAACAATCTGGCAGGCGGCGACCTGAGTCGCCACTTGCCGGCCTGGCAGTGGGGGCGAGACAAAAAGGGGCGCTGGATGGTGCTCGACAGCAACAATGCCAGCGATGCCGACCTGTGGATCGCCTACAGCCTGCTGGAAGCTGGCCGCCTATGGCAGCAACCGGACTATGAGACGCTGGGTCGTGACCTGTTGGGGCGCAGTACTGCGCAAAGCCTGGTCAAGCTACCCGGCCTAGGCTTGATGTTGCTTCCTGGTGATGAAGGTTTCAAAAGCGCCGACGGCTGGCGCTTGAATCCCAGTTACTTGCCCCCGCAGTTGCTGGCGCGGTTTGCCCGAGAATTGGCAGTATGGTCTGAGCTTGCCGACAATACGCAACTCATGTTGATTCAAGGTTCGCCCAAAGGTTTTGTACCCGATTGGCTTGGCTGGCAGGCGGGCCGCAATTGGGCGCCCGATGCCAGCAAAGGCCCGACCGGAAGTTACGACGCAATCCGGGTCTACCTGTGGGTTGGGATGATGGACAAGGATGCCCGTGGCAGGGTCGAGTTAGTCGAGCATTTTGCGCCGATGGTAGAGATGACCGCACTCCTCGGACATCCACCGGAGCAGGTCAACACAATAAATGGTGTCGCGACCGGCATCGGCCCTGCCGGCTTCAGTGCGGCCTTGTTGCCTCTGCTGTCGGGCAGCTCTCGCAACAGTGAAGACTTGCAATCGCAACGCGAACGGCTGCGTCAGCAACCGCCACTCGCCGATGCCTATTACAGTCAATCCCTGCTGTTGTTCGGCCAGGGCTGGGATGAGCGGCGGTATCGCTTCGACAAGGATGGGCAGTTGCTGCCAAGTTGGGTTGATACATGCAAAAAATAACCCGATGGGGGCTACTGCTGATTGGCGTTTGCAGCGCAGCATTCGGGCAACCGCTCAGCCAGGCAGACCAACAGCAATGGTTGCTCGAACAAATGCGAATCGGCGAAGCGTTGCATCGCGAAGAGCTGGTGCACGATTCGCTGGCACGGCTGGAGTTAATTGCGCCCGAACATCCGCAAGTGTTGCTCGCCAAGTTACGCCAAGCACTGCAAGCAAAGGATCAAGCGCAGGTAGAACAACGACTGGCGCAATTGCGTACTCGGGCGCCCGACTCTGAAGCGCTGCTTCAGGCGCAAGCATTGATCAAGTTGCAGACACCTGAAGGGCAGCAGCTACTGCAGGACGCACGTCTTCGGGCAGTTGGCGGCCGTTTCGAGGAGTCCAGCGTCCTTTATCAACAACTCTTTGGCAGCACAACACCGGATTTTGCTACTGCATTGGAGTACTGGAGTGTGCGCAGTCATATCCCGGAACAACGGTCAGTGGTGATCGAACAGTTGCGCGCCCTGGACCTGCGATACCCGGGCAACACCGAGTTGCGGCAGATGCTCGCTAAGCTGTTGTTCACCCAGGAACAGTACGCAGAAGCGCTCGTAATCCTGCATCAATTGGCCAAGGACCCGCAGGCCGGCAACGCGGCCGCAGAGCTTGAGTTCAAATACGTGAGCAGCCTGCCGGTGGGGGCTGAAGCCGTTCGTGCCTGGCAGGTGTTCCTCGACTACTATCCGGCCTCGCCGCTGAGGGCCGAAGCCACCAAACGCCTGGAATATCAGCAGCAACTGCTGGGTGATCCCGTATGGCTGGCGGGTGTCAAGGGCAAGCAATTGCTCGATCAAGGCAACTTTAGCGCTGCTGAGAAGGAGTTGCGCCTAGCGTTGCGACGCTACCCCGATGTAGCTGGCCTATATGGAGCCTTGGGGTTCGCCTTGATGCGTCAAAGCAAGTACGAGGAGGCCTACGCGGCCTTCAGCACTGCGCAGGTCAAGGAGCAAGACACCGAGTACATCAGCAAGTGGCAGGACCTGAAAACGGCCAATGCACAGTGGGTGCTCCTGCAAAAGGGCGATCAAGCCCTGCAGCGCAACGATCTGGCGAGCGCGCGACAAGCTTATCAGCAGGCCAGCAAAGCCCGGCCCGATGATGCCGATGCGCTGATCGGCCTAGCCAATGTGGCGCGTGCCGAGTCGAATGACATTGAGGCCGAGGCGTTATTGCTCAAGGCGCGCAAAATCGAACCCGATAACAGCAGTGCCGTGCGGGCCTTGGTGCGACTGTACCAGGGGCAATCGCCGGACAAGGCCGCGGCCTTCCTCGACACTCTGACGCCAGCCGAGCAGCGAGAGTTTATTGCGCTTCGCAAGAGCATCGAACTCGACCATTTGAACGCCCAGGCCGATGCGGCGATATCGCGGGCCGATTGGGCGCAGGCGGCAGCTTTGCTCGACAAGGCCAGGGTACTGGCTCCGGACGATCCATGGCTGACCTATCGCCTGGCCAACAGCTTGCAGGCGCTGCATCAGCCGCAAGCGGCCGATAACAGTTTTGCTCAGCTGCTACAGCGTCAAGGACACAATCCTGTGGCCCGCTATGCCCATGCCCTTTACCTTTCGAGCAATTTGCGCGACACCGAGGCGCTGAAGTCACTGGGGCAAATATCGCCCCCTGCGTGGAGTCAGAACATGCGTGATCTGGCCGCGCGGTTGCATCGCCGCCAGTTGCTGGCCAGCGTCGAAGCACTGCGTGACAGTGGTCAGGAAGTGCAGGCCCGAGCATTGCTGTTGCGTAATCCCACGGTCGATGATTGGGTGACGGTGGCCGACTGGGCATATCAGCGCAAGGATTACGCCCAAGCGCAGCATGACTATGGAAAGGCTTTGGAGCGAGACCCGCAAAACAGTGAGGCCAGCCTGGGCTTGATCGAGGCGCAGATAGCCAGTGGCAATACCGATGTAGCACATCGTGCACTGCAAACATTGGTGCCGACTCAGGAGCCAGCGTATCAGCGGCGTATGGCCAATGCCTGGGCTGCCGTCGGTGAGCGGGACAAGGCCAGCGAAATGTTGGCGCAGCTGATGAAGACACCGCAGAGTGACCCGTTGGTGTATCGCGACGCCGCACGATTAATGGCCGCGCAGCAGCCACAACAGGCGCTGGACCATTACGCCAGGGCGATGGCAGCGGCGGGCTTGCTGGCCCCCGCTCAAGCCGAGCCGCGCGACAACCGCGCGCTGACTCTCGCCAGCCGCGAGAAAGACAGCGACGAGTGGATGTCGCGAAGCTTGCGCAGCGATGTCGACAAGCTGTACCAGCAGCAGACGCCGACAGTTAATCTCTATCACGACTATGCGTGGCGTACCGACACCGGCTCGTCAGGCCTCTCGGACTTGACCACCCAAACCACTATCTTGCGGGTGGACGCTCCTATCGCCCAGGGGCATGGTTTTGTCCAGGCAGAGAACGTCGATCTTGATGTGAAGGCGTTCGAAAACGATGATAAGTTCGGCACCTGCGCAGTAGTCGTTGGAGGCTGTATTCCAGAGTCGCAAAGCGTCAGAGGTACTCAGCTTGGGGTAGGCTGGAGCGATGATCGCTGGGCCGCTGATGTGGGTCATACACCGCAGGAATTCACGGTATCCAACTGGGTCGCAGGGATTACCTACAAGTCTGACTGGCGTGACATCGGTTATCGCCTAACCGCTTCGCGGCGACCACTGACCAATTCCCTGGTGTCTTACGCAGGCGCCGTAGACCCGGTTACCGGGATCGAATGGGGTGGGGTGACGGCCAATGGCTTTACCCTGGGGTTGAGTCGGGATGAAGGTGGCGTCGATGGCCTCTGGGCCAGCCTCGGCCAGCACTGGATCAAGGGGCAGCATGTGGCCGACAACCAGAAGCACACGTTGATGGGGGGGTATTATTACCGGCTCGTCGAGCGTGCCGACGAGCGCCTGCGTACCGGCTTTACCTTGATGTATTTTGGCTACGACAAGGACCTGAGTGAGTTCACCCTGGGCGAGGGTGGCTACTATAGTCCGCAGCATTATTACTCGGCCAGTGTGCCGCTCAACTATGCCTGGCGTGATGCCGATTGGTCCGTGGCCCTGGAAAGCTCACTCGGCTGGTCGTTTGCCAAAACCAGTGCCAGCGACTTTTACCCACTGGAGGATTCAACATCGCAACTCGAGGGCCTGTTGCAGCCGGTAGGTCGCCAGGTTGTCAGTGCGCCGGATTTACGTAGCGATTCCAGTAGTAGCTCGGGTATCGGTGTACGCCTACAAGGTCTGATCGAGCGTCGGCTGTCCGACAATCTGGTTTTGGGCAGCGGTATTGTTTGGCAGCACAGTGAAGGTTATGCGCCGAGTCGCGGCTTGATCTACCTTCGTTATACCTTCGACCCTTGGCAGGGCAATCTGGCCTTGCCTATCGAACCGATCACCCCCTATGCCGACATGCGCTGAAGGTGGGGATGACGATGGAATGCCGGATATTGAGCCAGTGCGTTGGGGTTATCGGTCGATCAAATCCAAGGGTTGGTGAATATCACTCACAATGCTACCTATCGAATATACCGGGCCGTCCCCGGCGGCAAGGTGGATGAACTACCGGAGTTATTCCGGCGGGCCAGTTACCTGTGCAAGGTCGCTACCAAGTCTTACGGGGATCGTCAGCGAGGGTTCGACACCAGTAGGGGGGTAACATTGCCAATTCACGTGCCCTGGTGACCGGTCTGGCGGGCAAGCGCCCAGTGTTGATCGAGGTTGCCACGCTGATCATTGAGCCCTGACCTAGCGCCGGACCTGTGCCCGGCGTTGCCAGTTTCAGTTCGCCCCCGAGGGCCGCCGCAGCACCATGATCACCGTGATGTCGAGCTTCTACTCAGTGGGCGCGGTACTCTCGGCCTTGCTGGCCATTGCGGTCATCCCGCAGTGTGGCTGGCAGGCGGTGTTTTACGTCGCGGTGCTGCCGGAGTCGGCGGCGTTTCTTGCGCTCAAGGGGCGTCGCGCCGAACTAGATCAACTGCTGGTCAAAGTCGATCCTGGCTATCGTCCAGGCACTGAGCTGGGTCTGGCGGCGCTTTCGCTGGCGGCGCTCGGGTTCAAGCCTGGCCCGCTGTTACTCAATCTGCTGTTGCTGATCGCCGGCGCCACCACCATCGGCACACTGGCGGTGATCCATGCCTACGCGTCGATTTCCTACCCGGCGCATATCCGTTCCACCGGTGTTGGCTGGGCGGCGGGTATTGGCCGACTCGGCGCGATTGCCGGGCCGATGCTCGGCGGCAGCCTGTTAACCCTGGAACTTCCGTTTCAGCAAAACTTCCTGGCCTTTGCACTGCCTGGGGTGATTGGCGCGCTGGCGATCGTTCTCATCCATGTCCGTCTCCAACCATCTGTTGCGCAGCTTGATGTGGCTGGCAAAACAGCGTCTGAACCTAGCTCAAGGAGTATTCCATGACCCATTACCGCGATTTTCATCTGCAACCGATTGCTGGCCAATGGTGCAGAGGTGCCGCTGGCAAGAATCTGTTGGTGAGCAATCCGTTTGATGGTGCTCTGTTGCAGGAAATCCCTCAGGCCAACTGCGCCGACCTCGACGCCGCCTATCGCGAGGCCGCTCGGGTTCAGCCGCAATGGGCGGCGCTCGGACCGTCGGCGAGGGCGGCGGTATTGCATCAGGTAGTGGCAGTGTTCGATCGACGCCGCGAAGAGATCATCGAATGGATCATTCGCGAGTCCGGCAGCACCCGGCTCAAGGCACAACTGGAATGGGGCGCGGCGCGGGCCATCGCTCTGGAGTCGGCCTCCTTTCCTGCGCGGGTCCATGGGCGCATTGTCGAGTCCGATGTGCCGGGCAAGGAGAGCCGGGTCTATCGCAGCGCATTGGGGGTGGTCGGCGTCATCAGTCGAAAATTGAACTGGCCCGCACACAAGGTGCCGAGCCGCTGTACGAGGGCGGGAGCAACGGCAACCTGCTGGCGCCCCATGTATATGGTGAGGTGACGGTGGACATGGACTTGGCGCGCAATGAGATCGTCGGCCCGCTGGTGGGGCTGATGCGCGCGCGCGATGAAGCACATGCCCTCGAACTCGCCAATGCCAGTGAGTTCGGCCTTTCCAGTGCGGTGTTCAGCGCCAGCCTGGAGCGTGCGGTAGGTTTTGCCCGGCAGGTACGCGCCGGCATGACCCATATCAACGACATACCGGTGAACGATGAGGCCAACGCACCCTTTGGCGGTGAAAAGAACTCGGGACTCGGGCGTTTCAACGGCGACTGTGCAATCGATGAGTTCACCCGCGATCACTGGATCAGCGTGCAGCACCGGTCGCGTCAATATCCCTTTTGATCCCTTGGCCGACTGATTGACGCCCGGCCGAACCGGGCCTTATTGCAGCCAATGCCGGGCGAGTCTTTGACTGCCTGCCGGGGAGCGGCTGCGCCCGTGAAAAACGGAGAACAATAAAAATGAGCACACAATTCACCTTCATTCGTTCGCTACTGGGGACTGCCATGGTCTCGGGTCTGTGCCTGCCGGTGATGGCCGCCGACGGCGGTTTCTTTGAAGACGCCAAGACCGATCTGCTGCTACGCAACTATTACTTCAATCGGGACTTTCGCGATCAAGCTGCGCCCAAGAGTCAGATCGAGGAGTGGGCCCAGGGTTTCATTCTCAAGCTCAAATCCGGCTACACGCCGGGCACTGTCGGCTTCGGCCTGGACGGCATCGCCATGCTCGGCATAAGCTCGACAGTAGTCGCGCTGTCAGCGGTTCCGAGCTACTGCCGGTGCATGAAGGCGGGCGCGCGGCGGACAACTTTGGACGTGCTGGGGTCGCTGCAAAAATGCGTATTTCCGCCACCGAACTCAAAGTCGGAGAACTGCTGCCAGACATTCCGGTGCTCCATTACGACGATGGTCGCCTGCTGCCGCAGACTTTTCGCGGGGCCATTTTCGACTCCCGCGAGGTTGCCGGCCTTGGCCTGCAGGCCGGGCAGTACAAGTCGGTGACTGGACCCTCGGTGCGAACCTGGGCTACTTCATCGACAAGGATGACGGCAGTGCCCGTATTGGTAACGTGCAAAGCAATACCGGCTACGGGTTGTTCTCGGCCAATCTGGGTGGACATACCCTGTATCTGGGGCTGCAAAAGGTCAGCGGCGATACCAGTTGGATGTCCGTGTATGGCAGTAGTGGGCGCACCTTGGGCAATGACATGTTCAACGGCAACTTCAGTAACGCCGATGAGCGTTCCTGGCAGGCTCGCTATGATTACAATTTCGCCGCCTCCG